>Ga0182027_10000371_pt1 | contig 77212 bp, 56 predicted proteins | sample 712E1DmetaG_FD_121300 | JGI IMG/M metagenome (GOLD analysis project Ga0182027, IMG submission 121300) | Permafrost microbial communities from Stordalen Mire, Sweden - 712E1D metaG (Illumina Assembly) | ecosystem: Environmental > Terrestrial > Soil > Wetlands > Permafrost | place: Sweden...
AACGGCCAACACCCTTATGCCACAGCACCTAACGTCAACACCCAAAGGCACCTACACCAGTCCAGTTTCTATATTTCTTATACCAGTCCAGTTTCTATTGTCTTGCAACAGCCGGTTAAATATCATTGACCCTCCCCTCCTTGTTCGACTATAATACCGCCTCTATGAAATCGACTTATTTTCCTCAGAAGGGCGTGCCATCCGACCGACGGTGGCATGTCGTCGACGCTAAAGGCCAGGTTCTCGGCCGCTTGGCGACGCGCATCGCCGGGCTTTTGCGCGGCAAAGGAAAGCCGACCTTTACCCCTTACCTCGATGAGGGCGATTTCGTGATCGTTATCAACGCGGCGCAGGTAAAACTGACAGGCAATAAGTTGGATCAGAAGGTGGCGTTCAGTCACTCGTTGTATCCGGGGGGCCTGAAACTCGTTCCCTACAGCCGGTTGATGGTTGAAAACCCCGAGCGGGCCGTTGAAAAAGCGGTCAGCAACATGCTCTGCAAAAATAAACTGCGCGCTCAGATGCTGACGCGCCTTAAAATCTATCGGGACGCGACGCATCCCCACGCGGCCCAGCAGCCCCAGGCACTCGCGCTCTCTTAAACTCTATGACTACAGCCAATATCGTTTTTCCAGTTTGGGCCACCGGTCGTCGTAAAAATGCTACCGCTCGGGTTCGTTTGCTCCCGGGCAGCGGAAAGTTTGTCATCAACACCAAAAGCCTTGATGGCTATTTCGGTGGTCATCACCGATCCAAGTGGATCGTGATGCGCGCATTTGAGGTGGCGAAGATCGGCACCCAGTATGATATTTTTGTCGATGTCAGCGGCGGCGGCGTTCATGGGCAGGCCGGTGCCATTTCTCATGGCGTGGCTCGAGCCTTTTCTCAGTTGGAAAATCCGCTGCGCGTGGCGATGCGTAAGGAAGGGCTTCTGACGCGCGATTCTCGCATGGTCGAACGAAAAAAACCTGGTCGGCCGAAGGCGCGCAAACGCTTCCAATATTCGAAGCGCTGATTCCCTTCTCAAAATCACTTCGTTTTATCATTAAAAGCTCAGCAGAAATGCGGAGCTTTTTTTTGTCTTGTTCAATTCATATTGAAAAATAGCCATTGACAGTCAAATTTAAATCTGTTAGAAATCGGCTTAGTAAGAGTACGTAATTTCGCGGTGTTTTTGATCAGATCGTCTGATGAACAGTACGGAGGGCACAAGAGATGAATAAAGTACAACTGATTCAACGTGTGGCCAAGGAAGCTCGGGTTAAAAAGTCCCAGGCATCCCGGTCAGTCAAGGCTCTGGTGAAGACGATCCGCGAAGCATTGCGTGTCGGCGATAAGGTTTCTCTTTCCGGCCTTGGCACATTCAAGGTGAAGTCCCGTAAAGCGCGCAAGGGGCGCAATCCAAAGACGGGCGAAACGATCCAGATACCTGTTGGGCGAAAAGTCTCATTTAAGCCGAGTTTCTCGCTCAAAAAGCTCATTCGCTTGTCGACGGCGCCAGCGGCGGCACCGATCATCCCGCCTCCACCGGCTGCCTAACTAGGGTCTTCAATCCATAATTTGGTAGGATTGACGGCACAACTATGCCGGATTTTTCCGATCGTTTAAACCGGCTTCCTCCTTACTTATTCACGCGAATCACTCAGCTTAAGAAGGAAGCCTACGCCAAGAAATTGGACGTCATTGACCTGGGAATGGGAAACCCGGATCAGCCGACGCCTGCCGCCGTGGTGGAAAGGCTCTGCGATACGGTCCAGAACCATCCCTCCACGCATCGCTATCCTCAGGCCAAAGGGATTCCGAAATTCCGTAAGACGATTTCCGTCTGGATGAAGAAACGGTTCGGGGTCGATTTGAACCCGGACAACGAAATCACCGCGCTCATCGGTTCTAAAGAAGGGATCGCCCATCTGGCGATGGCCGTGCTCAACCCCGATGAAGCGGTGCTGGTCGGAGACCCCTCTTATCCCGCGCATTTTAACGGGGTGATCCTGGCCGGCGGCGAAGTCCATTCCATTCCGCTGCGGCCGGAGAATGATTTTCTGCCTGAACTTGAGAAAATTCCTGAAAAGGTCATCCGCCGGAGCAAGTTGCTCTTCTTAAATTACCCGAATAACCCGACCGCCGCAGTGGTCCCGGATAAGGCGGTTTTCAAAGATTGGGTGCGATTCGCGAAAAAATATGACCTCATCGTCTGTCACGATAACGCCTATTCGGAAATTACCTTCGATGGCTATGTGGCTCCCAGCTTCCTCGAAGTGGAAGGCGCCAAGGACGTTGGCATCGAAGTCCATTCCTGTTCCAAAAGCTACAACATGGCCGGCTGGCGGATCGGCTGGATGTGCGGCAATTCCCGAGTGGTGGCGGCCGTCGAGAAATTCAAATCCTTTCTGGATTACGGGGCCCCGACGTTTATTCAGCTTTCCGCGGTGGCGGCCATGGAAGCCTGGCCGAAGAGCGTGGAGCCGGTGGTCAACATTTATCAGAAGCGTCGGGACGTGATGATCGACGGCCTGGCCAAACTCGGATGGGTGATTCCAAAGCCTAAAGCGACCATGTACATCTGGGCGCCGATTCCCGAACCGTTCAAAGAGATGGGATCCATGGCGTTCGCCGAAAAACTGATCCGCGAAACCGGGGTGGTGGTGGCTCCCGGCGTCGGTTTTAACGCAGGCGGTGAGGGCTACATTCGTATGGCGTTGGTGACCCATGACAACCGTTTTCATGATGTCCTCTTGCGCTTCAAGAAACTCCTGGCGTCGGCTAAAGCGAAGGTACCTTCCAAATGAAACATCCGGTGCGATTAGGCCTTGTCGGGCTTGGCAATGTCGGCGGCGGCGTCGTTGAAATGCTGCAGAAAAATCGAGTTCAGATCGAAGAAAAATCCGGAGTCCCTATTCAGCTGACCATGGTCTGCGACAAGTGCGTGCCGATGGCGCGAGTCCGGAAGATGGGGCTGGAATCGATCTTCACGCGGGACGCCGATAAGGTCATTCTCAACCCGGACATCGACATTTTCATCGAACTGATCGGCGGCTATGAGCCGGCGCGGACTTTTGTCCTTAAGGCACTGCACGCGGGCAAGCATGTCGTGACGGCCAATAAGGCGCTCCTCGCCAAATACTGGGGCGACGTCTTCGAGCACACGCGCGTGTACCGGCGGCTGGTCTACTTTGAAGCCTCCGTCGGTGGCGGAATTCCGGTCATTCAGGCGTTAAATGAGGGGCTCGCCGGGAACAGGATCTCGAAGATCGTCGGGATTCTGAACGGCACCACGAATTACGTGTTGACGCGCATGAGCCAGGCCGGACTGGATTATCCGGCGGCTCTCAAGGAAGCGCAGAAAGCCGGCTTTGCCGAAGCGGACCCGACCTTTGACGTGGAAGGCATTGACGCGGCGCACAAAATCGCGATTCTGGCTTCCATTGCGAGCGGAACCTGGGTGAAATTGCAGGACGTCGTGACGGAAGGCATCACCCATGTGGATCCTCAGGACATGGCGTTTGTCCGCCGGGAGTTCGGATATGTCATCAAGCTCCTGGGCGTCGCCAAGTTGACGGAAAAATCCGTCGAAGTCCGGGTCCATCCGGCGCTCATCCCGGAAACCCATCCCTTTGCCAATGTGCAGAACGAGTATAACGCCATCGAAATACGCGGCGATGCCGCCGGAGACGTGATGCTCTATGGCAAAGGCGCCGGCCGCATGGCCGCGGCTTCCGCCGTGGTGTCGGATGTGACCTATCTGGCGCGTCAGGTGGCGGCGGGCACGGCGGGGAAGCTTCCCTATGTGTCCGGCGACTATCGCCGGCATCTGCCCGCGATTCCCAAGGAGCAGATGATCTCCCGCTTTTATCTCCGATTTACCGTGGGTGACAATCCGGGCGTCCTGGCCAGCATCTCCGGTATTCTAAGCAAGCTGGGCGTATCGATCTCCGGTGTGTACCAGCCGGAGCATGCCTTCAGTACCCGGGGCGTTCCCATCATGATCCTGACGCATCCGGTGAGGGAAGGCGCAATCGAACTGGCGCTCAAGGAAATTGCCCGCAAGCCCTACGTCCGCGCCCGGACTGTTCTATACAGGATCGAAGAGTGAAGGAAACCGCTCAGCCCTCGCATCACGGCATTATTGATCGATATCGCGCCTTTCTTCCCGTCACCGACAAAACTCCTGTCGTGACACTTTTCGAAGGCAGCACCCCTCTGATTCCCTCTCGATATCTTCCTGAATTTCTGGGCTTGAAGGTCAACGTTTATTTTAAATTCGAGGGACTTAACCCCACCGGATCCTTCAAGGATCGCGGCATGACCGTCGCGGTCTCGAAAGCGGTTGAAAAGGACGCACGAGCGATCTTGTGCGCTTCGACCGGGAACACATCGGCGTCTGCGGCCGCTTACGCCGCGCGGGCTGGGATCAGCTGTGCGGTCCTGATTCCGGAGGGAAAAATCGCCCTTGGAAAGCTGGCTCAGGCTCTTATTCATGGGGCACGCGTCGTGCAGATTTCCGGAAATTTTGACGAGGCGCTGATGCTGGCGCGTGAGATCTCGGAATCTCATCCGATCGTTCTGGTGAACTCTGTGAATCCTGACCGCATCGAAGGCCAGAAGACGGCCGCATTTGAGATCGTCGACGCTCTGGAAGAGGCGCCAGATATCCACTGCATTCCCGTCGGAAACGCCGGCAACATCACGGCTTACTGGAAAGGCTACAAGGAATACCGCGCTCGGGGGCTGTCCACCCGCCTGCCCATGATGTGGGGGTTCCAGGCGTCCGGCGCCGCGCCCATCGTCCATGGCCGGATCGTGGAAAAACCGGAAACGATCGCGACCGCCATCCGTATCGGAAACCCCGCTTCCTGGAAGCCGGCCGTCGCCGCGCGGGACGAATCACGTGGCGCCATTGACGAGGTCACCGATGAGGAGATTTTAAGCGCGTATCAATTTTTAGCTGGACGCGAAGGTGTTTTCGTAGAACCTGCCAGCGCCGCTTCTGTGGCCGGATTGATCAAATATGGCCGCAAAGGATTGCTTAAGGCCGGTCAGACAGTCGTCTGCACGCTGACGGGGCATGGATTGAAGGATCCGGATACGGCCACCAAAGTCAGCAATCTCCCGTCGCCGGTCGAGCCGGAGATGAACGCTGTATTAAAGGCAATTGGATTATGAGGCCCCGAGCCGTCATTGCGAGGAGGTCGTTTCGACGACCGACGAAGCAATCTCAGATGTTCAAACGGCTGAGATTGCCGCGCTCCTTTCAGTCGCTCGCAATGACAGCCGTGTTCGCGTTTTTGGCCGGATGCAGCCCCCATGAAAAGGTTACCAAGATCGCCGTCGCCTTGCCTCTCACCGGAGATATCGCTGCGCTCGGGCAGGGGCTCAAGCGCGCTTGCGCCCTGGCTCTGGAGGATGCCAACGCGATGGGGAAGTTTAAGGGCATGAAAGTGGAGATGGTGGCTTTTGATGACCGCAGTGACCCCCGGGAGGCCGTGAGCGTCGCCAATCGCATCGTCTCCGATCCGTCCGTTGTCGCCGTTGTCGGACATTTCAATTCTGGTTGTTCGATCCCGGCTTCGCAGGTTTATGCGAAAGCTCATCTCCCGATGATCTCGCCCGCCGCCTCCAATCCAAAGCTTACGCTCCAGCAGCTGGAGCCTGGATGGGCTTATCCACGGAATGTTTTTCGGGTGAATACGACCGATGACGTCCAGGGGCCTTTCGCGGCCGATTATGCACTCCAAACGCTCAAGATCCGGCGCGCGTCCATCATTCATGACAAGTCGGCCTATGGTCAGGGCGTCGCTGAGGAATTTAAAAAGCGTTTTGAATCGACGGGCGGCCAGGTCGTCTCCTTTGACGGAATCAACGTCGCGGATAAAGATTTCAACGCTCTGCTCACCCGTATCCATGATGAAAAAGCGGAGCTTCTTTACTGGGGTGGAGACTACGCGGGCGGAGGACTCGTGGTGCGTCAGGCGCGCGATTCCGGCATTACCGTGCCGGTCATTCTTTCTGAAGCCAATTACGATCCGGAATACCTGCGTGTCGCCGGTCCGTCGGCTGAGGGAACGTATGTCACCTTTTTAGGCGCGCCAGCGTCCGTTCTGCCGTCGGCGCAGGCTTTCGTGAAGCGCTACGGGGCGCGCTATCCCAGCGATGAACTGAAGGCCTATGATCACTGGGGATACGAGGCGATGAGCATCATCCTTGATCTCATCCATGATGCCGGACCCGACCGCGAAAAAATTCTGGCGGCGCTCCCTAAAATCAAGCACGAAGGTGTCCTCGGGGTCACCCAGTTTGATGAAAAGGGCGACACCCTCAACAAAACCATCACCATCTTCGAAGTCAAAGACGGCAAATTCGTGCCCCTGAAATGACCCCCATCCGCGCATCATGCGCGCTCAAGGTCATCGCGAGTCCAACCGAGCGATGATTCTCCAGCAGCTGGTGAACGGCCTCACCCTCGGTTCTCTCTACGCGCTCATCGCTCTCGGCTACACCATGGTCTATGGTGTCCTTCTCATGATCAACTTTGCTCATTCCGAAATTTTCATGTCCGGCGCCTTCGTCAGCCTGCTCGTTTATCAGAAACTCACCGCCATCATGTCGGCCTGGCAGGCCTTCGTGACGGGGATCGCCGTCGCTTTTCTGTTCTGCGCCCTTCTGGCGATCGCCATCGAGCGAGTCGCCTATCGTCCCCTGCGGCGCGCGGCGCGCCTGACGCCGTTAATTTCCGCGATTGGCGTATCAATTCTTCTACAGAATGCCGTGTTCCTCGGAATTTCAGACCAATCCCTGGCTTATCCTCAGGCCTTTGCCGTACGTCATGTGCATTTTCTGGGGGCGGAAATCAGCAATCTGCAGATGCTGATCATGGGCGTCTCTCTCGTCCTCATGCTGATCCTTCAGTTTTTCGTGAACCGGACGCGTCTCGGAACGGCGATCCGCGCGACCGCGCAGGACGCGTCTACCGCTTCCTTGATGGGCATTCCGGTGAATGGCGTGATCGCGATCACCTTTTTCATCGGAGGGGCTCTGGGGGGCGTCGCAGGGGCCTTAAACGGCATGTACTATGGCTCCATCAAATACAACATGGGTTTTGTCCCCGGCATCAAAGCCTTCACCGCGGCGGTCTTGGGCGGCATCGGCAACATTCAAGGAGCCATGTGGGGGGGGATCATCCTCGGTGTTCTTGAGTCCCTCGCTGCCGGCTTCATTCCCAACGGTTCCGATTGGAAAGACGTCATCGCCTTTTCCGTGCTTCTTCTCATCCTCCTCTTCCGCCCCGAAGGCCTCTTCGGTCGCCACGTCCCCGAAAAAGTCTAAACGTTAAGGATCCATATCTGAAATTGGGACGTTCGGCTCGCTCAGCATGGCTTCAATCTGCCGGTGGATTCGGCGTTCTTCAGCTGTCGCGTCGGACGTCGCGGGGCGCGAGGACCCTGATTTTTGGGCGACCACGCGGTGCGGGTCGATGCCGAAGTGGTGAATGAGTTGCGTGCGTACCGTCTCCGCCCGCTTGTCTGACAGACGCCGCTTGGTTTCGGCCGATCCTTCGTCGTCGCTGTATCCCTTGATGACGGCGTTGACTTGGGGGTACTGACGCATCATGTCTGCCAGTTTTTTGATTTCAGGATCGTTCATGGGCCGTATATCAAATTGTCCGGTTTCCCAAGCGACGTCAAGCTTTATCGTCACAGGTCCATCCGAGGAGGGCTGCAGGTGAATAACAGCGCGTTCATAATGGGGCCTCGCGCCTTCACGGCTGGCCGTGACCCACACGTCGGCAGGAAAAGGGATTTCCTCCGGGGCTTTATATCGGCCGTTTTGTGAAAGTGTGCCATAGGCCGGCATCAACGTCCAGATCACATGCTGATCCGGCATGCCGATGATATGAGCTTTGAATTGCCGGCTCTCGCCCGGCGCTAAGGAAGCATAAGCGGGTGTTACGGTAATTTCCCCGCACTCGGGGGAAGGGGCAGACCTGTTAGAATCCGCAGGCGAGTCAGCATCGGTGCATAGAAGATTGTTCAGGTCCATCAGGGTGTCCTGGTCATAAACGGGTTGCAGGAGAGGTTTCCGTTTCGAAGCGCCGAAACGAAGGATGGCAGAAACCTGCTGCGTTCCCAGGGTGCCCTCGATCGAACCCAGGGGGATCCTGAATCCATAGTCGAGCTGGAACATGGAGACGCGATACGATAAGCCCGCCGTCACCTGCCGGTAGTCCCGCTCGCCGTACCCTCCTCCGGCGCGCATCCCGACATGGCCTCCGAGCACCCACGTTTCTGCGCCCGCGTGAACGCGCGTTTCCATCTGGGTGAATCGCTCACGGGACGCATCCAGCATGACGGCATGATTGTTCCATTGCCGCGCGATGCCCCAGTTCCAGGAACGCGGGACAGGATCATTGTCCCCGGTCCCGAGAGCCACATTGGCTTCGTTCACATTGCGGATAAGAAATCCCGTTTTCCAGCCGTCTTCAAGGCGATAGAAGGCGGATACGTCGCCTCCCCAGGCGTCGGCCGCGTGCCCGTTCAGGAAAACCGGATCACTGACACCCACTTGCGCGATGCCATTCGCCTCGGCATTCTCGGTATTGAAATCATGGCCAACGCTTTTCCTGTAGTGTTTGCCCGTCACTCCGAGGGAGAAATTGTCTCCGATTTTTCTGGCGTAGCTCAGGCTGAATGTTTCTTCCGTGTAGAGGTCCGTCAGGTTCAGAGTGCTGTAGCTCAGGCCGATGGCCTCCCCATGCAACGGATGGACGTAGCCCAGGAAACTCTGGCTGAGGTTGGAATTGTCCGTGAGCCCGCCGTAGAGGCGGCCTAGATAAGTGCCAAGTTCAGGTTTGCTCAGAAACGCTGTTCCCGCGGGATTGTAATACAGAGTGAACACATCATCGGCCATCGCGGTCATCGCTCCATCGACGCCGGCTCCGCGTCCGCCGACCGGCGCATCCTCGAACGAGGCTTGTGCCTGCGGCGCCAAAGCAAGCAGAGCAAGGAAAGCCAGCAGATCCAATAGGACAAAGACATCTTTTTGGTTTTTGATCTGCTTGCTCTCGCTGCTCTTCCTGCTCTGAGTTGTCGCCGCAATCACTTGACCACCACCACCGTGCCGTTGACGCGCTGGTGCCCGACACGGATTTGGTAAATATAAACGCCGCCCGGCACGATTCTTCCGCCCCGTCCTTTTCCGTCCCATTGCAGACCCAGGGGAGAAGGCTGCAAGTCCGCCACCTTGGCGGCCTGAAGGTCGAAAATCTCGCCGCTGACAGGCTGCTGATCTGGATTGATGAGATCGAAATGAACGATGTCGTTGTAGCCATCGCCGTTGGGGGAGAAAATACGCGGATGGACGGATTGCACGACGGAGGACATGCCGCCCAGGGGGTCGGCCCCCACGCGATAAAGTCCCGTTTGGTAAATCGTGAAAACGAAGGTGTTCGTCTGCGGCACATAGGCGGCGGTGCCGACCGTTTTCCAAGTCCCATCAACGGACATCTGGACCGGGTATGCGGGAGCGGAGTCTGGCGGCGGTCCTGTCGCTTCCAGGACCATCGTCGCGCCGGGTGAGGAAAAAGAATAGTTGGTCAATGCAAGGCCCGGTCCCCGAACATTCACCTGAAGAGAGGCGGAAGCGAGCACCCCCGCTTGCGCCGGCGCGACACGGGTAACGACACTTAACGCTATGTAGGGGAAGGTGGTCCCGGAAAACGGGCCCTCCAAACCGGGAGGCACCAGCACATAGCCCGCTCCATTATTCGCCGCGAAGGCGTAATTGGGAGCGGAACTGTTATCGACGTAGAACGGGTCTGATTTGATGCCATTGATAATGGCGCGGATGCGGTAATAGGCGGGCGCTCCGTTGGAGGTGCCGATGGGGCCGTAAGAACTCTCCTGCTGACTTTCTGAAATGAGAGTCCCGTTCGACGTGTCCGTAAGGTCCGAGAAACGAGTAATTTCGTATGTCGCGCCGATCCCCGGGGGAACCGGTGACCCGTCCGCGTAGGTCGTTACCGGTGACCAGGAATAGCTGAGAGCCGTGCCTCCTCCGTTTCCTGTCACTTGGGTGACGGGTTGCGGGGTCAGTAGAGTGCTTCCGTAAGAGCAATTGATCGTGTGCGTCAGGGTGGAAGAGGCTCCGACATTGATCACCTGGCCGCCAAAGGCGTTGATGTCACGCACAGACACGTCGTTCACGGAGTTTGAAGCCAGGTTGATGAGTCCGGCGAAGCTCCCGGGCAAGGAGGAGAAGATCTTGCTCGGAGTCCCCGCGGAACCGTCGAGGGTCAATGTCTGTGCGATGGTCTGGGTGAATCCGGCCTGCAGGGTCAGCGTCTGTCCGGGAGTTGCGGCAGTGAGGTTATAGAAACTGTTGGTTCCTGAGAGAATTGAATGGCTGGTTAAAAATACGGTGCTGTGATCAGCGGTAAAGTGGCCGGCACTGCCAAGAGTCCAGTTTCCTCCGACATGAAACTGCGCGTTGCCAATCGACTGAAGCGTTCCTGTAGATAAATCGATGTTCCCTGTCGTGTCCAGGGCCGCCGGGCCTGTGATCGACACGGTTCCGCCCTTGAGGCACAACCCGCCTGCGGCGTGCGCTCGGCAAGCCAGAATGAGCGCGAACCCAAGAAACGCCCATGGTTTCCAACGCTTCATCTAAGAACCCCGCAGTCAAGATCAGTCGGGCCATTATTGGCTTATCACGTACCAGGTCGTCCCTCCATCGGCGATCAGCAGGCGTTTCTGATATTGCGCAGCCAGGTTGAGCGGCGTGATGCCTTCAATGGTGTCGGCGCCTGCCCCGACGATACTCACATTGTTCCCCGAACTGTCTTTTTTGACGATAAAAACCAGCGTGCCCGCGTTGCTCGCGGGCGGGAGAGTGATGGTGATGACCCCTACGCTTGCGTCCCCAAGAATGGCGAAATCCGCCGCTGTCATCGGGTAGCTGGCGTTTTTGGTCGCAAAACTGAGACTCGCCGGCCCCTGCTTGAGAACCGGCGTGCCTCCAAGGAACGTTGTCGAGCTGATCCACGCGGGAGCCGAACCGCTTCCCTGGCTCTGCAGAACCTGGCCGGACGTTCCGGCCGAACCGTTGGCGAGCAGAGAGCCGGAGAGAACTATGCTGGTACTGACAGAAATTTGTTTGGTGTATGTCTGCTGGGCTGTCCAGGTGTTTGTGGACATGAGATGCGCCATGATGGCGGTTGCCGTTGAAGCGTCCACATAGGTTTTAGTGGCCGCGTCCGTTCCCGTGACTGGCGTCCCCAGACCGTTGATCAGGTTCGAATTCATATTCAGATTCTGGTTCTGGGCGCCCAATCCCGAGATGGCGTTGTAGGCTCCGGACGTCAATGCGGATGGGTAGACAGAATTTGCCGTGATGCTTGATGCCGCCACCGTGTTCGGCAACGTCCCTGCACTCAAAGAGTTCGGCGCCAGGTTCGTCAATCCTGACCCATTCCCACTGATGATGCCTCCGTTGTTGACGACAAGGTTCGAGCTCACGGTCACACTTTTGGAGTACGCCTGTGGTCCCGACCAAGTGTTCGTGGAGGCGGAGAGCGCATCCACATACGCTTTCGTGGCCGCATCCGTTCCTGCTACGGGGGCTCCCAGGTTGTTAATCACGTTTGAATTCAAATTGAGATTTTGACTCTGCGTGCCAATCCCCGTAATGGCTCCATAGACACCTGCCGTTAGGGAACCCGGGACAAGGTTCGTGAGCCCTGACCCGTTACCGCTGATGACTCCTCCGTTGTTGACGGCCAGATTCGAATTTACCGTCACACTTTGAGAATAGGTTTGCTGTGCCGTCCAGGTGTTGGTCGAGGCGAGCAACGTCGCCGGAAGTGGAGTCGGAAGAACCCATGTGGGCGCGGCACCGGAGCCGTTACTCTGCAGAACCTGCCCGGCCGTGCCGGGCTGGCCGTTCGGCATGAGGGTCGATTTAAACGTGAGATTTCCGGAAGAGTCGACGGCCGCAACACTGGCGGCTGCGGCATTGTCTACGGACACCTGGGTGGATCCGTCAGAAGTGGTTAATTTAAGATCGATCTCGCCGGCGTATAAAACTGAGCATAACAGTCCTACAAGGATTCCTAGTTGGCCATGCTTAATCATTTTCAATTTCAACTCCTATTTTGAGCCTAAACCCTGATTGTCATCACGGCAAGGAAAATTAGTGGATCTGAAGATATGTTATGCCTGACAAGAAAAACGCTGATTTCTGGCGAGTTTTGTAGAATGTCGCCGTGTCAAAGTCCGCGAAAATAGGCGCGTGGGCGGCCGCCCTGACGATCCTTCTCCTTGTCCCTTATTTTCTCCAGGCCACATCTTTCGCTTTTGTGATCCGTCTCTTAGGAATCGCCGGACTGTATATGCTGCTCGCGCTCGGATTGAACCTGGTCATCGGCTTTACGGGACTTCTCGACCTCGGCTTCATGGCGTTTTATGCGATCGGTGCCTACACGGCCGCGATCCTGGCCATTCACAAGGTTCCCTTTCTCGTCTGCGTGGCGGCGGCCATCGCCGCTTCGACATTGATTCGAGTGATCGTTGGATTCCCGGCCTTGCGTTTGAGGGGTGACTATCTCGCGATTGTGACTCTGGGGTTTGGCGAAGTCGTGCGCCTCACGCTTTCCAACTGGGACAGCCTGACAAACGGCCCCAAGGGTCTGCCTCGGGTGGGGGAGTCGATCCCTCCGGCATCGTTTCTGGGGATTACGCTCTCGACGAACCTTCATTATTACTATTTTATTTTCGCTTGCGTCATCGCGGCGATCTGGGTCTGTTCCAGGCTGAACCTGTCCAGGCTCGGGCGCGCCTGGGTCGCCATCCGGGAGGATGAAGTCGCGGCGGAGCTCATGGGAATTGAAGTGACGAAGCAGAAAGTGGTCGCCTTCGGCTTAAGCGCGATGTTCGCGGGGCTGGCCGGCGCGATCTTCGCGCATTGGGAAGGTTTTGTCACGCCGGAATCCTTTACCTTCTGGGAATCCTGCCTGCTGGTTTGCGCCGTTGTCCTGGGCGGAATGGGCAGCATCATGGGCGTGGTCCTGGGGGCGCTCTGTATCGTTCTGGTCCCGGAAATCCTGCGGGATATTCTGGGCAGCACGTTCGCCAATGCGCGGTATCTCTTATTCGGGCTTTCGTTGATTCTGATGGCCATCTACCGCCCGCAGGGAATCTGGCCCAGCCGTCGCCGAACGCTCGAACTCAGGCTCGAGGAGACCGACGAGGAATCGTCTCGGGACACGTTGTACGACGCGGAGCGGAAATGAGTTTCCTTGAAGCGTTGGCGCTTTCAAAAGTGTTCGGGGGCATTGCCGCTCTCGACAGCGTCGACCTGTCGATCAAGGAAGGGGAAATTCTGGGATTAATCGGGCCCAACGGTGCCGGCAAGACGACTTTCTTTAATGTTCTCACCGGTCTCTACAAGCCCGATAAAGGTGAAATCCTGTTTAAGGACCAAAGGATTGACGGCCTGTCGCCGCATGAAGTCGCGGCGATGGGGATCGCCCGGACATTCCAGAACATCCGTCTTTTCCCGAACATGACGGCGATGGAAAACGTCATGGTGGCGCGCCATTGCCGGACCGATTCGGAATTCTTCGGCACGATTTTCATGACTAGGTCTTTCCGCCAGGAAGAGCAGGAGATACAGAAATCGGCGCGCGCGCTCCTGGACCTTGTCGGGATTCTGGATCGCGGGAACGCGCTGGCCAAGAATCTTCCGTACGGCGACCAGCGAAAACTGGAAATCGCCCGGGCGCTCGCGCTCGATCCCCGCCTGCTTTTGCTCGATGAACCGACCGCCGGCATGAATCCTTCCGAGAGTGAAGACCTGATGAGGCTGGTGGAGAAGATCCAGAAACGGGGAATCTCCATCCTTCTCATCGAGCACCAGATGCGCGTCGTCATGAATCTCTGCCACCGCGTCGTGGTTCTCGATTATGGAGAAAAGATCGCCGATGCGGCGCCGGCGGAAGTCCAGAAAAATCCAGCGGTGATCGCGGCGTATCTGGGGAAGACAAGTGCATAAGAAGCCTCGATTGAGCCACCCTCACCCGGCTTCGCCACCCTCTCCCTTAAGTAGGGAGAGGGTTAGTAGCTCCCCTTCTCCATACTTAAGGGAGAAGGGGTTGGGGGATGAGGGTGAATTATGCTAGAGATTCGTGATCTGCGCACGCTGCACGGGCGGAAAATTGAGGCCCTCAAAGGGGTGAGTCTCACGCTGAACCCGGGGGAGATCGTCACGCTCATCGGGGCGAACGGGGCCGGTAAGAGCACGCTACTCAAATCCATCGCGGGCCTGCTTCAGCCGGACTCCGGTGACATTACGTTCGAAGGGCAGCGCATCCAGCACAAGCCGCCGCATCATATCGTCGCCCTGGGCATCGTCTATGTCCCGGAAGGGCGTCGCGTCTTCTCGCGACTGACCGTTCTCGAGAACCTGAAGATGGGCGCCTATCTGCGGCGGGACCGCTCCAGCATCGCCGAGGACCAGGAACGGATGATGAGCCTTTTTCCGATCCTGCGCGATCGCCAGCGCCAGCTGGGATCGACTCTTTCCGGCGGCGAGCAACAGATGCTGGCCATGGCGCGAGCGCTCATGGCCCGGCCGAAGGTGCTCATGCTTGACGAACCTTCGATGGGGTTGGCGCCGCTCATGGTCGAAAAAGTGTTCTCGATCATTCAGGAAATTCACCGGCAGGGGATGACGATCCTGATGGTGGAACAGAATGCGCACAAGGCGCTGGAGATCGCCCAGCGCGCCTATGTCCTCGAAACAGGTAAAATTGTTTTAGAAGGGTCCGCTCAAACGCTCATGAATGATCTGCAAGTCCAGCACGCCTACCTGGGGATTCAATAATAATGCTGTCATTGCGAGGAGCGAAGGCCCAGCGACGGGTCCCTCCTTATTCCCTATCGAGGAGGCCCGGACCACGCAGATGCGGATGCGTGGTACGAAGCAATCTCAGAAGTCTGAGATCGCCACGCTTCGCTCGCGATGACAGCCAAAAACCGGGCGTTAGTCTCATTTGCGTGGGTTCCGAACTTCTTCGCGGGAAAATTAATACCCACGTCTCGACTCTGGCGCGCACTCTGGCGTCCATCGGGCTGGAATTATCGGCGGAGCGCACCGTCGGGGATGATCCGGCGGAGCTAACCCGGCTCATTCATCAAGCGCTTCAGGAAAGTGCCATCGTCCTGGTGACCGGAGGACTGGGGCCCACCTTCGATGACGTCACGCGCGAAGCGGCCGCCGAGGCATGCGGCCGCCGGTTGGTTGTCTCCCGGGCACTTTTGAGGGACATTGAACGTAAATTCCGGAAAGCGAAATATCGACACATGCCTCCGGCCAACCAGCGGCAGGCTGACTTGATCGAGGGGGCGAGAGCCATTCTTAATAAGGTAGGCACGGCGCCGGGGCAATGGCTGGATCTCGGAAGCCGGGTGCTCATCCTCCTGCCCGGGCCGCCTTCCGAATTGAATCCCATGCTGGAGGATTCCGTCCTGCCTCTGCTGAAGAAGACCTTCCCCGCGATACCAGTCGCCGAAGCCCATCTCCATTTCGTCGGAGTCCCTGAGTCGATTGTCGATGACCGGATCCGGCCGATTATCGCCGAGGAGGAAGATGTTCAATTCACGATCCTTGCGCATCTGGGCCTGGTGGATTTCGACATCTTCGTTTCCGATCCCTCCCGTCCGAAGGCCTGCCGGAGGCTGGCGCGCATCGTCAGGAAAATCCGGGCGGTGATGGGGCAGGCGTTCTACGGAATGGACCGCGATTATCCGCTCGAAAAAATTATCGCGGAGGTGTTCACTCAGAGGAAGGCCACTCTGTCCGTGGCGGAGTCCTGTACGGGGGGAATGCTCGCCAAACGTCTGACGGATATCGCCGGCAGTTCGTCCTATTTTCAGGGCGGAGTTATTTCTTACAGCAATGCCGTCAAGAATGTCGTTCTCTCGGTTCCCGAAGCGACGATCCGCAAGCATGGGGCCGTTTCTAGAGAGGTCGCTTTGGCCATGGCATCGGGTATACGGACGACCCTTTGCAGTACCTGGGGTCTGGGGATCACCGGCATCGCGGGACCTTCAGGAGGGACCCCGGCGAAACCGGTGGGTCTGGTCTATCTCGGGCTGGAGGGGCCCGGCATCCGTAAAACGCTTGAGATGCGTTTCCGGGGCTCCCGGGACGCTATCCGTCAGCGGGCCGTCATCGCTGCGCTCGATCTGTTACGTCAAATTTACTTGTAAAAATCATTTGATTCCTGTAATCTTAATCAACACCATCTGTACGGATCGCCTGAAGGGCGACCGTCTTACCGATGGCCATCGCCGCTAGAAAAAAAAGGAGTCGATGGTGATTTTTCGCCGGTATCACGCCATCCTGCTGGGCATTTTCCTTCTCTTATCGGGGGCTGTCAGCTATTCCAGTTTTGAGCCTTTACGTCAATCCTGCCCTCGGCCGAACCTTTCGCTGGTGCCGCGCCATCCGTGGATCGCGCTGACCTTTGATGACGGCCCGCATCCGGTCATGACGGAAAAATTGATGACGGTTCTCAAGCGGGAAGGAGTCCCCGCGACGTTTTTTGTGGTCGGAAAGATGGCGGTGCGGTATCCCGGGATCGTCGAGGAAATGGCGCGAGAAGGCCATGAAGTTGCCAACCACACCTTCAGCCATCCGAATCTTTCCCATGTCGATACAAAAACACTGCTCAATGAGCTTGGACAAACACGCGAGGTGATCCGCCGCCTGACGGGACTGGACACCGTCTATTTTCGTCCACCGGGAGGCGATTACACGAAGTCCATGGTGAAGGCTGTAAAAAAAGCAGGCTATCGCATGATCCTCTGGACGGTCCTCACCAACGATGTGAATGGCGCTTCTGTCGAAGTCATGCGCCACCGCATCATGACCCAATCCGCGGACGGCGCGATCGTCCTGATGCATTCCGGAATGCCCAAGACCATTGACATGCTTCCGGGCGTTATCGAAGAGCTTCGTCGGCAGGGCTATCATTTCGTGACTGTTTCTCAGTTGATGGGTTTCGATCATTCCCTTGGAGGTACTCAACCGGCGCCGCTTCCTGATCGTCCGGTCTATCCCATCGTTTCGAGATGAACCCGGTCGTCCCGCCGCTTCCCTCCTCGTCTCGCCCTTTAACGTTTAAACGGATTCTGTGGTTATCCGCCGGCACCTTCGTGGTGGCGGCTCTCGGGATGGCTCTTCTTCCCGCCGGCCATGGGCCGCCCGTTCGCTACCAGGTGAAGAAGGGCGTTTCCATGCGCGAAGTGGCGCGCGACCTTCAAGCGCAGGGACTCCTTTCGCATCGATGGAATTTCCTGGTCTGGTCGAAAGTCTTCAGGCATGCCATCCGGCCAGGCGTCTACGAAGTTTCGTCGCGTGAATCCGGCCTGTCCATTTATCGGCAATTGGTTCAGGGACCGCCCAAAAGCCGTTTGACGTTTCCGGAAGGCTGGACCTCCCGCCAGATGGCCTCTCTGCTTGAAACCCGCGGGATCTGCCCCGCCGCCGAGTTCTTGGCGATTGTCGATAAGGAAAAACGAGAAGGCTACCTGTTCCCCGATACGTATTTTTTCGAGCAGGGATTGTCCGCCGAGGCCCTTGTGGCCCGCCTGGTCGAACGCTTCCGCGAAAAAGTCCCGAAGGATTTTAAGGAACAGGGCAAGGCGCTCAAGCTTTCCTATGGGCAGCTGGTGACGCTGGCTTCCATTGTCGAACGGGAAGCCCGGGCCTCTTCCGAACGGCCGCTCATCGCCGGGGTGTTCTATAACCGTCTGCAAAAGCACTGGTATCTCGAATCCTGCGCGACGGTCGAATACGCGCTCGGCTCCTGGAAACCGCACCTGACCTATAAGGACCTTGCCGTGGAATCTCCTTATAACACCTATCATCATGCCGGGTTGCCGCCCGGACCCATCTGCAATCCGGGAGCGGCCGCTCTCGAGGCGGCGGCACATCCGGCCAAAACCGACATGATGTTTTTTGTCGCGGATGGCCAGGGAACTCACCGATTCTCGCGCTACTACAACGAGCACCTGGCCGTTCAGAAAAAGAAATGATCCTCTTCGTCCTTTTGATTCTGGCGCTTCCGCTGTGTGCCGAGCCTCTTTCGGAAAATCAGTCGCGCTTCGGAGTTATTACCGGAGACGTCGGGCTTCTCACTCAGGGTGCCGACGACTGGATCGAGCCTCATGAGGGCCTTCCGCTGGAACCGGGAGACCATATTCGAACGGGCGAAAACGGCACCGTGGAGCTGGTCATGTCCGATAATGCGCTCTGGGTCCTCGAGCCCCAAACAGAAGTCGTGATGGAGCATACGGAGACAAACGCGGGCCTCCTGGATTTGTTTGACGGGCACCTGTTCGGGACGGTCGATTCCAAGCGCGCGGCCGGGTCGATCCAAAGGTGGGAATTCCACACGCCCGCCGCCGTCGTCGCTGTCCGCGGAACGCTGTTCGGCATTACGGCTTCAAAGCAGGAAGGAACCCATCTCGGCGTGTTTGCGGGAAACGTGGACGTGCAGCCGGCCGAGACGGCCGAAGGTCCCCAGCCTGTGACCGAAGTGCCCTCCGGGCACGAAACCGTTGCCAGGCGTGGACGGCCGATTCAGACGTTCACGAAATTCAGTGCGATGATGTCGACTTTGGCCGCCCGCCGCACGGCGGTGCTGCGCCGGCAGAAAGTCATCCAGGATACGTGGTCGTCTTTCACTCCCTCCGTCAGAAAGGAACTGCGCGGGAGATATGTCTCGCCGCCGCCCAAGCATAGATCCATCCGAAGATCCGTTCCTCGGCCGCGCCGCCACTCGTCCCCCGTTTCCTGACCCGATAAACTTTCCATTGAAAAATCCAGCCGATTCGTCTAGACTCCAAAGGCTTCTATTATGCAGCTGCCTGAAAATGATCTAGTCCGTATCTTTGAGGCGACGCGCGCGATCGCTTCCACGCTGCGCCTGTCGGAGCTCCTGGAAACCGTGATGCGCCTGGCCAGCGAAGTCGTGCACGCGCAAGCGGGATCACTCCTCTTGATGGAGCAGACGACCGGGGAGCTCTATTTTGACATCGCGCTGGGCGAAAAAGGCGGAGCTCTCCAGCAGGTCCGTCTCAAGAAAGGCGAAGGCATTGCGGGCTGGGTGGCGGAAAACCGCAAGCCGGCGCTTGTGAACGACGTTTCGAAAGATCCCCGCTGGACGCAGAAAGCCGACAAGACATCCCAATTCAATACCAAGGCCATTCTGGCCGTGCCCATGCTCGTCAAAGACAAGCTGGTCGGCGTGATGGAAGCGATTAACCGCGCGGACGGATCTCCCTTTACCGAGACAGACGTTCAGATGCTCGAAACGTTCGCCGCCCAGGCGGCCATCGCGATCGAGAATGCCCGGCTCTTTGAGTCCATCCGCCAGGAAAAGGAAAAGATGTCCACCATCCTCGGCGAAATGGTCGAAGGCGCCCTGCTCCTGGAACCGTCGGGAAAAATCGTGCTGGGCAATCCGGCGGCACATAATCTTCTCGGCAAAGAGGCCCTGGACACCAGGGCCTGGGCGGAGATTGAAGCGTTGTTCGACGTCAAACCGCCATGGACGGAAATCCCATCGCTCGGTGGGGCGTGCGGCATCGAGCTCGTGCGCAAGACGGCTCCTCAGCTCATCTTGTCAGGAGTGATCAATCAGGTCTGCAATGATCGAGGAAAGGTCACCGGTTATCTGGTGGTCTTTTCCAATGTCACAGAGGAACGTCGAGAAGCTCAGCTCAAAAAAAACTTTCTGGCCCTTGTTTCTCATAAGCTGAGGACGCCTCTGGTCGCCATTCGAGGCTTTACGCCCATGCTTCTGGAAAAGCCGGAAGAACTTTCTTCCTTTCAAAAAACCGCCATCGAGACGATCGACCGCAACAGCCAGCAGCTGGCCAGCCTGGTCGAGAAGCTCATGTGGTTTGCCGCCCTCGAAGGGGAAACTCTGGAGCTGACGCTCAAACCTCATTCGCCGGCCTCTATTGTCGATCTTGCCTTGTCGGAACTGGCGCCCTACCTGAGGACCACGGAAGCTCAGATCGAACGCGATGAAAGCATCAACCGGTTGCCGGTATTGAATATCGACAAAATCTGGATGAAAGAAGCGCTCAGGAACCTGATCGAAAATGCGGTCAAATTTAACTCGCGGCCGCCGGCTAAATTATCCCTGCGTGGTGAAATGAAAGAGGGAATGGTGAGATTTATCGTGGAAGACAACGGGCCCGGAATTCCTTCTGAGGAGCGCGCTAAAATCTTTAATAAATTTTACCAGATCGAAGGCAGTTTTACGGGCCAGATCGAGGGCATGGGACTGGGACTGGCGCTTGTTAAACGGGTGGTGGACGAACACGGCGGGAGCGTCCGTGTCGATTCCGAGCTGGGCAAAGGCAGCACCTTCATCATCAGCCTTCCTGTTCAATAAATTACAATAGCGTCACTGATGGAATTTTTACAATGGCCTGTTCTTTCGGTCGGCGATTATGCCGATTTGTATTGGGAAGAAACTCGTACTCAAAGCCTGCGCTGGGAAGAAGGGAAACTTGAACGGTTTACCCATCACCAGGAATGCGGGGCCGGCCTGCGTTACATGGTGGGAGAAGAAAACCGTTATGCTTCCGTCGATAATCCTGCGCCGGGAGACATCGAACCTCTCGCCCGCCAGCTTTGGAATGGAAAGCTCCCCGCGTCATCACGCCTGATCGAACCCGCATCCCCTTTGATGTTCCGTGCGGAGGTCCGGAAGGTCCCCGCAGACGTTCCCGCCGCGGACAAAGTGAACCTGCTCAAGCAATGTCACGACGCCGCATCACTGGCGCAGGTGCGTCAGATCTCCATCAGTTACAGCGAAATCGACAAGCACATCCGGATCTGGAATTCGGAGGGACGCATGACGGAAGAATGGCGGACGACACTTACCTTCTCCATTTCGGTCGTCGCGGAAAAAGACGGGCTGCTGCAGACGGCCTATGATGCGGTGAGCGGCACGGCGGGTTTCGAGTATTTTGACAAAGTGAATGTGATCGAGCTTTCCAGAAAAGTGGCGGAGCGCGCGGTGTTGCGCTTATCCGCGCCCCCTGCGCCCCTGGGGGAAATGCCGGTGATCATCGCGGCGCAAGCGGGCGGAACGCTGATTCATGAAGCCCTCGGACACCCGCTGGAAGCGGACGCCGTTCAAAAGGGTGTTTCTCCGATGTATATCAGTACCGTCGGAAAAGTGGTGGGGAATGAAAAAGTCAGCGTGCTGGAAGATCCGACCATGGCCGGCCAGCGCGGTTTTTACGCCTTTGATGACGAAGGGGTTCCTTCCGAACGCGTGGTCTTGATCGATCACGGCGTGCACAAGACCTATTTGTATGACCGCCGGACGGCCAAGAAGGCCGGCGTCGCCTCCAATGGACATGGCCGTCGTGAATCTTTTCGCCATCGACCGATCCCGCGCATGGCCAACACGTTCGTTGCCCCGGGTAACGATGATCCAGAGATGATTCTGCGTTCGGTGGACAATGGCCTCCTGGTGACCAAGATGGGCGGAGGTCAGGTGGAGCCGGCCACTGGTGATTTTGTCTTTGAAGTGGAAGAAGGTTTCCTGATCAAGGACGGGCAAATCGGTTCTCTCATTCGTTCCGCCAATCTACTGGGGAACGGCCCGCAGGTTCTTAAAGCGATTGATCTGGTCGGGTCCGATATGGGCTGGTCCGTCGGTACCTGCGGCAAAGAGGGGCAGGGCGTGCCCGTCTCAGATGGCCTGCCTACCTTGCGCATTCCGAAGGGGATTGTGGTCGGCGGAATCTCCTCGTAAAGTAGACGTTTTTTACCCTCCGTTACAGCTCCATAATAAACCTTGCAGAATCATTGTAGTGCGTCTATATAGTACTGATGAGTTTCCCCGAAGAAGAAAAGCCTAATCCTGACGCGCAGATTAACGATCTTGATACAGCGCGCCTCGCGCTGCGCGGTGCTGTTTCCACCCTGCGAACGATGCAGGACCTGGTCGCAAACCTCAAAGCTGAAAATCAAGAAATTTCCGGACGTGAAAAAGGCTGGAAAGCCCGTGTTGAAACGATGGAGCAGCGCCTGGCCGAAATCCACACCAAGTGGCAGGAAAGCCAGAACCTGATCCAGGACTACAAGCACGAAATTGCCGGCCAGCTCCGCAATGAAATCGCCGTTGAGGAACAGGAGAAGTGGAAATCCCAGATTGAAAAGATCCAGAGCACGCTTCTGGAATGGCAGAAGGCCCGGGAAATGCGGGAAGCGGAGCTCCACCGTACGCAGGAACTGCTCTCCGAGCGCGACAAAGAGGTTCACCGGCTCCAGCAGGAAAAGATCTCTTTTGAGCACAAGACGCAGATGGAAATTGCCACTCTTCTGGATAAGTCCCGCCAGGCGCTCAAAGACACCGTGCAGGACACGATCGAGGAGAAGAACCAGGAAATCCACGAGATCAAGAGCCAGTGGATCCACGAAACCGAAGAGCTGAAGGACGCCCTGCACCGCGTCGACATCGAGATGAAGCTGAAGGAGGAAGCCCTTCAGAAGGATTATCACCAGAAGCGGCGCGAGCTGGAGGCCCTCTGGCGGGAGCGCGAAGAAGAAGGGTGGAAACAGGCCGAAGCGCTCCGCACACAGACGGAAAATGCCCTCCAGATTCAGCTGAAGGGCCGCCTCGAGTCGCTTGCGAAGGAAAAGGAGGATCAGCAGGCGGAGTATCGGGTACGCCTGCAGGCTCTGGAGAATCAGCGCGTCGAGCAGGAAAAAACGCTCCAGGCCATGTTCCAGCAGAAAGAAGCGGAAGTCCGCGAGCAGTTCGCCGCCGAACTCCGGGAGAGGGAAGGCCAGTTTCAGTCTCAGCGGATTCAGCTCGAGCAGCAGATCGCCCAGCGGGAAGCGGAGCTTCTCGTCAGGGTCCGGAAAGAAGAAGAAGCGCTTCGAAACTCTTTGCGGGAACTGGAAACGGACCTGCGCCGGGCCGTCGATGAAGAAATGTCCCGCCGTCAGACCAAACTCCTGGCAGACCTCGCGAAGGAAAAAGAAGCCCTCAATGTTCGTCTGGAAGAAGAACGAAAGTCTTTATGGGCTGAGCGCGACCAGTGGCGGCAGGAAACGGCCGAGCAGCGGTCGCGGCTGGCTCAGGAATGGATTGCGAAGGAAGCCGAACTTCAGAAAAAGCAGCAGGAAGAGCTTCAGTCCCTTCAGGCCGCCTGGGACGCCAGCCAGAAGGAATGGATTGAAAAGCATCAGGAAGCTCTCAACAGAGCCCAGGACGCGCTCGCCGAAAAGCTCTCCGTCATGGAGACGGCGTTCGTCGATCGTCGGGAGGCTCTCGAAGTCGATTTCCGCAAACGACAGGGCGGACTCGAAGCGCGCGCGGGGGAAGCGGAGGCGGAAAGACGCGAAACCTGGATTAAGAAAGAATCGGAGCTGAATGAGCGGTATCAGGCGCTCATCCTGGAAGAACAGGCGAAAATCGCCGCGCGCCTTGAGGTTCAGAAAAATCAGCTGGAAGCCGACTTCGCCAAGCGCGTAGAGCTGCTGGAGCAAAAACAGGCGCTGGTCGAAGAACAATTTGCTCAGGCCAAAGCCGCCTGGCAGCAGGAGATCATCCAGAAAGAACGCAGTTTCGCCGCGTTGTGGGCACTCAAGGAAAAGCATTCGGCGGAGGAATACCAGCGGGCGCTGTCCCACGAGCGCTTCGTCGCCAGGGCGGAGGTTCAAAAGGCCCAGCAGGAATTCGAAACTCAGAAGAAGGCGGTGGAGGCCGATTTACAGTTGAAAGAAAAGGGGTTGCTGGCCCGAGCCACCCAGCTCGAGCATGAGCTCACGACCCAATGGACACAAAAAGAGAAAGAGCTTCAAGGCCGGCTGGCTGTTGAATACCAGGAGCGCCGGCAGGAGCTGGAAAGCCACGTCCAGGCGACGCTGGAAGCGGAAATTCAGAGGGAACGAGCAGGTCTTTACCAGCAGGTCGAAAGCGAAAAAGCGCTCTGGCAGGACAAGGTTCGGCGTGACGAGGAGCGGCTGGGCGCCCGTCAAAACGCGCTAGAAGAGCAGTTCCGGCAGAAAGAAGGCGAACTCCAGCAGGCGCTCGTCAACGAAAAGGAACATCTGCAGGCGGCCTGGGACAAACAGAAAGCCGAATGGATCAAGGAGCATCAGACGCTCCTCACGGAGAGCCGCGAAGAGCTCGACGCGAAGCTCAAGCGCACGGAACAGGAATTTGAGTCTAGACGCGAAGCGCTGGAGGCCTCCTACCAGGACAAGGTCTCCGCCCTCAACGAGCAGCTCCGCAAGAAAGAAAAGGATCTGCACGAAGCGGTGGCTGTCCAGGAATCCGGAATCTATCAGGCGTATCAGGCCCGGCTGGAGCAGGAACAAGCCCAGCTCAAGAAGGAGCTTGATGAGCAGCTCAAGCGACTGCAGCAAGACCAGAGCCGTCAGAAAGCCCTTCTGGACCAGCGCGAACAGCATCTCGAAGAGCAGTTCCAGAAATCAAAAGCCGTCCTGGTTGATGAGCTGTTACAGAAAGAGCGGCTCCTGACCACCCAGTGGGCGCTGCGGGAAAAGCAGCTGACCGACCAATATCAGCAGTCCCTCGCCGAAGAACGGACAAAAGCCGAGTCCGAGATCCGCAAGGCCAAAGAAGAACTGGAAGCGCAGAAGCAGTTCTGGCAGCAGGACCTCTCTGACAAAGAGCAGCTTCTTGAGGCCCAATACCGCCAGAAACACGCCGAACTCGAGCACGACTGGGAACGGAAAGAAACTGAAATCCGGAATGAAATGGCGCTTCAGGCGCGCCAGCGCGAAGCGGAGATCCAGGAAAAGGGTCAAAAGCACGTCGAAGTAGAAATGTTGCGGCAGACTCAGAACCTTCAAGATAAATTTAATCGTGAGATCGCACTCCGGCAGGAAGAGCTCGAGCGTCACCGCAAGCAGATTGTCCAGCGCCAGGCCACTCTGGAAGAGGAATTTAAGAAAGAGCGCGCGCGCCTGCAGAGTGATCTCGAAAAAGAAAAAAAGGTCTGGCTCTCTGAACGGGAACGCCAGGTCCAGGAGCTGGCGCAGGAAAAAGAGCGCCTGGAGCAATATTTCGCCGATCGTCAGGCTCAACTCATTAAGGAAAGGGAAACCGAAAGTCATGCCCTTCAGGAAGCCTGGACGCGCAAACAGAACGAATGGCTGCAAGAGCACCAGACGGCGCTGCAAAAGAACGAATCTGCTCTCACCGCGAAACTTCGAGAAGCGGAAGCCAGCCTCGAAGATCGGCGCGTGGCGCTCGATAAAGAATATCAGAGGAGAGACCTGGGGCTGAGCGAAAGCTTCGCGATCACCGAAAAGGCCCTGCGGCAGGAACTGGCGCAAAAAGAAGAAGCCCTGCGACAGCAGTATCAGGGCCAGCTTAACGAGGCGGTCAGCGGGAACAACCAGCTTCTGGAGGATCACCGGAAAAACCTCGATGCCCAGTTTGTTGAGGCCAAAGCGGCGCTTCTGGCAGAGACCATCGAAAAAGAAAAGGAGTTGACTCAACAGTTGCGGGTGCGGGAGCAGGAACTCTCAACGCAGTATGAGAAGTCCCTTGCCGCTGAGCGCGCGACGGCCCAAGCCCATATCGAGCAGGCGATCCATGCGGCGGATAAACGCCAGAAAGCGCTCGAAAAGGCGTTTAAGGAAAAACAGGACGCTCTCGAAGCGCAGGTTCACGAGCAGGAAAAGCTCCTGGCGATCCAATGGCAGCAGAAGGAAACGGATGCCCTGGTCACGCTGACCGAACACTATCAGACAAAAGAAGCCGAACTCCACGAACGGACTCAAAAACAGCTTGAGTCTGAGCTCAGCCGGCAGACCCACCAGCTGCAGGAGCGCCTGGCCCGGGAGACGGCTTTGCGCCAGGAAGAAACCGATCGTTTGCGTAAGGACCTTCTCCAGCGCCAGGCCGCGATCGAAGAGGAATTTAAGAAGGAACGAGCCCGCCTGCGCGCGGATCTTGACCGGGAAAAGCAGGCATGGGCGCTTGAGCGCGACCGGCAGCTCCAGCAGATAGCTGACGACCGCAAGCGGCTTGATGATCATTTCGCCCAGCGGGAGGCTGCGCTGCGCGAAGAGCGGGAAAAGGAGAGCGTGGCGCTTCGTGACGCCTGGGAGAAAAAGCAGGCCGAGTGGTTGTCGGAGCATCAGTCTCAGCTCCAGGAGACGGACAATTCGTTGACTCTCAAGCTGCGAGACGCCGAGGCCACGCTCAACAGCCGCCGCCAGGACCTCGAAAAAGAATATCACCAGCGCCAGCTGGATCTGGAGCAGCAGCTGGCTGAGGCCCAGCATGCGTTCCGGCAGGAATGGACCGCTAAAGAGAAAAATCTGCACGATCATTATCAGGCCGACCGTGTGAAGCATGAGGAAGACCTCCAGAAGCGGTTCGAGGTCATGACATCCCAGCTGCAGCAGGATGTCGACCGCCAGAAGGCCCAGATTGAAGAGCATGGCCGAAACCTGGAAAAAGCATTCCAGCAATCCAAATCAGCACTCATGGCGGAGATGCTGGAGAAAGAAAAGCAACTGTCCGCGCAGGCGCTGCGCCGGGAACAGGTCCTGACGGAGCAATACCAGCAATCCCTGTCCGCCGAGCGTGCCGCCATCCAGCTCCAGATGCGCAAGGCGCTCGACGCCGCCGAACAGGAGCGCAAGAATCTCGAAAAGGCATTCGCTGAAAAGCAGGCGGCGCTTGAAGCGTCCTCGCTCGAGCAGGAGAGACAGCTCCGTGAACGCTGGGAAGCCCGTGAATCCCAAGTCATGGATGAAGCGTCCATTCAATTTCAAAAGAAAGAGGCCGAACTCCAGGAGCGGGTCCAGAAGCAGATCGCCGAGGAATTGGATCGCCGGACCCGGGCGCTGGAAGATAGAGGCGCGCGCGATAAATCGCTGCAGGACGCCGATATTGCGCGACAGAAGGAGCAGCTGGCCCAGTACAAAAAGGACCTCGAGGCCGCTTTTGAAGCCGAAAAGTCCCGTCTTTACGGTGAATTTGAAGCGCAAAAGAAGGCGGCTGTCACTGAACGAGAGCGGCAGATGTCGGACTTGGCGCAGGAGCGCAGCCGCCTGGAAACTCATTATGCGGGTCGCGAAGCGGAGCTGCTGAAAAAAGTGGAAGGAGAGCGGCTGGCGCTCCAGGAGGCCTGGAAAACAAAGCAGGCGGAGTGGCTGGTGGAACATCAGCAGGATCTGCAGGAAGCCGAAGCCGCGCTGACACGCAAGATAAAAGAATCTGAAGCGACTCTGGCCGCACGGCGCGATGCCTTAGAAAAAGAATATCGCACACGCCAGGCTGATATGGCGGACGCTTTCGCCAGCCGGGAGAAAGTGCTGCAGCAGAAACTGGCGGAAAAAGAAAATGACATTGATTCACAGGTCCAGGGGCAGCTCGTTCGTGATCGCCAGGAGCTTCAGAAACAGTATGACGAGCGCACCAAGCACCTGGAAGTCGAACATCTGCACCAGAGAACGCTGCTCGAGGCGCACCAGCGCAGCCTGGAAGACCAGTATCAGAAGGCCAAAACGACCCTGGTGCAGGATTTCCTCGCGAAAGAGAAGAACCTGACACAGGCCTGGGCTCTGAAGGAAAATCAGCTCGCAGAACAATATCAGCAGTCGCTGACCGAAGAGCGCCAGGGGCTGAAAACCGAGCTGGAGAACCGCTCCAAAGAGCTGGAATCGCGCACGGGGAAAATTCAGAGTGACCTTGAACGCCAGGCCGAAGAAAGCCGCCTCGAACAAGCTCAGGCTCTGGCCGATCAGTACCGCAAGAAGGAACAGGAACTGGCCGAGCGGGTCGAGCGGGACATTGCAACCCATGTCGAGAAGCAGATTCAGGTTCTGCGGGAACAGGCGGCCCATGAAGCGAAGATGCGCGAAGAAGACTATCAACGGCAATGCGACCAGCTGGCGGCTAGGCGGGCGGAGTGGGAAGAAGAACACCGCCAGGAACGCGTGCGCCTCGAGTCGGAATGGGAACAGAAGGAAGCGGACTTAAAGGTACGTCTGGAAGCGGCCATTAAAAAAGCCTCAACCGAGAAGTCCGAGGGGGAACTGGCGCGCGAAAAAGCCCAGCTTCAGGCGCACTATGACGATCTGAACAAACGCCTGCAGGAAGAGATCACGCATCAGAAGGTCCTCCTGGCCGAGCACCAACAGCGGCTGGATGATCAATATCAACGTTCAAAAGCCGTCCTGACGGAAGACTTCCTTAATAAGGAAAAAGTACTTCTCGAACAGTTCAATCAAAAGGAAGCCCAGCAGCGCGCCGTTCTGGAGAAGGCCTATGCGGATAAAGAGCAGACCCTCACGTCCCGGTATGAACAGCAGGAAGCCAAACGGCGGAGCGAATGGGAGCAAAACGAGGCGGCGCTGCGCGCCCAGCTCACCACCCAGCTGAGGGAGCGGGAAAGTGAACTGCAGGAGAAAACAAAGCAGCAGATTTCGTCTCAAGTTGACCAGCGGGTTCAGGAGCTGCGCGTTCAGCTGGAACATGACATTTCCACCCGCAAAGAAGAACTTGACCGACAGCGCCAGCAGCTGGCCAAACAGCGCGCGGCTCTCGAGGAATCCCTGAAAGAGGAGAAGACGCGTCTGGAGCAGCGTCTGGCGGAACGCGAGGCGGAACTCTCGCAGAAATTTGAAGCGGAAAATGCGGCGCTGCGCGCAACCTGGCAGAAGAAACACGAAGAATGGCTGGCGGGCCGGCAGGCCGCTCTCACACAGGAGTTGACCCAGCAGGAAACGACTCTGCAGAAACAATATCAGGAGCTCCTGTTGAAAGAGAAGGAATCTCTTCAAAAGCAGCTTGCCGAACAGTCCCGGCAGCTCCAGCAAGACGTCGACCGTCAGAAAGCCTTCCTGGTGGAGCGCCAGAAGCAGCAGGACGAGCAGCTGGAACGGGCCAAGTCCGGGGTTCTTCAGTCGGCTCTTCAAAAAGAAAAGATCCTCCATGAAAAATGGACGGCCAAAACCCTGGAACTGGAGAAGGAGCTTCGTGACCAGGGGACTAAAAAAGAAGCCGACCTGGCGAGCCAGATGACCTCGCAGCTGCGGGTTCGCGAAGTCGAACTCAAGGAAAAGATCCAGAAGCAACTCACGGAAGATCTGGCGCGTCAGAAAATGACCCTCGAGGAAGCCGCCGCTCACGATCTGCAGCTTCGAAACGCGGACTGGGACCGTCAACAGGCAGAACTGGCCAAGGCCCGTCAGCAAATGGAGAAGGGCCTCCTGGAACGGGAAGCCGAGCTGCGCAAACATCAGGAAGCGGAAAGCACGGCCATTCAGATGCTCTGGCGCGGAAAATTTGCGGAATGGCAGGCAGGGGAAGAAGCGCGCCTCAGTCAGGTGCTGGCCGAAAAAGAACGGGTCAGCCAGCAGCATTTCGAGGAGTTCCTCGGTAAGGAAAAACAGGCCATGCAGGTGCAGCTGGACGAAGAGCGCAAGCGTTTGTCCCTCGAACAGGAACGGCAGAAGGAACTCCTGATGCAGCATGAGGCCGTGCTCGCCGCGCAATTCCAGGCGGCCCAGAAGGCGCTGCTCGAAGAATTTGTGCAGAAAGAAAAGCGTCTGGCCGTGGAATGGGCGAAAAAAGACCAGAGCGCCGCGGAACGCTTTGAAGAAGCCGTCGCGATTGAGCGGGCCAATGCACAGGCGGAAATCGAAAAAGCCCGGCGTGAACTGGCGGAAGAAAAGAAACGCCTGGAACAGGACAAGATGCTGCAGGAAAAGAACCTGATCGATCAGGCGGCCAAGGCCGAGGAAGCGCGTCATGGAGCCTGGGCCGAAAAGATTGCGGTGGATGATGCGCGGATCGCTTCCCAGCTGGACGCGCGGCGCCAGATCCTTGAAAAAGAGCTGCGTGAGAAACTGACCAAAGAACTGGCGCGCGAACGTGAAGTCATACAGGAAGGCTTGAAACGGGAACAGGCGTTGCAGACTGAAGATCTCGAGAGCCGGCGCCGCCAGCTGCAGGCTCAGGAACAGCTCCTCCGTCAGGAGGTGGAGAAAGCCCGGCAGATCATGGAAGCGCAGCTCGAACACGAAAGAGCGGCCTGGAAAGAAGAGCAGGAGCGGCGCGCGAAGGAGCTTGCGCTTGAGCGGTCTAAGCTGGACGACATTATTCAGGCGAAAGAGAACGAACTGCAGAAACGTCTGGAGACCGAGAAGGCCGTCCTGCAGGCCTCATGGGACAAGAAACACCAGAACTGGATCCTGGAGCAGACGGCCCGCCTCGAAACCGAGATGCAGAACCGTCTGACCCAGGAAATCAAAAGCCTGGAAAAGGAACATGCCGAGCGCCGGATGGTCCTGGTAAAGCAGGAATCGGTTCTGGATGAACGCTATCAGAAGTCGCAGGCGGCCCTCCTCGAACAGCTGACGGATAAAGAAAAGCGGCTGGCCGCCGAATGGGCGAAGAAGGACAAGGAAGCCGCCGAGCGCTATCAGCGCTCCATCGACGCCGAACGCACGGCGCTCCAGAAACAACTTGAGGAAATCCAGGCGGCGCTGGCCGCTGAGAAAACTCGTCTCCTTGAGGAATCCAAAGCCCGGGAAAAGGAACTCAAGGACCAATTGGCTCAGCGAGAGAAGGACCGCCTGGCCGAATGGCGGCGTCTGGAGGAAGAGCGGGCGGCCAAAGTGTCCAAAGAAGAGGCCGAAGACCGTAAGCGCCTGGAAGAAGATCTCCGGATCAGAATGGAAGCGGAGCTGGCCCGTGATAAAGAATCCCTCCGTGAGACGGTGGCGCGCGAACAGGCACTGCGCGACGAGGAAATCAAGCACGAGAAGGAACGCCTGTCCAGCCAGGAAATGGCGCTGAAAGCTGAAGCGGAGCAGCTCCGCCAGAGGTTTGAAGCCAAACAGGCGGCTGAGCGGGCGGCCTGGAAAGATGAGCAGGACCAGCAGTGGCAGAAGATCGCCGCCGAGCGCAGCAGGCTCGAGGAAGAGATTCGCCAGAAAGAGGAGGCGATGAAGTCCCGTCTGGCGGAGGAGCGCCGCGCGTATCAGGAAGCGGTTCTCAAGGACCAGAAGAGCAATCTCTCTAAAGAAGAAAAGAAACTTGAATCTTACTATGAAAATCTATTGAGGAAGGAACGCGAGGAGCTTCGGGTTCAATTGGAATCCCAGGCTGAAAGGTTACGTCGGGAGCAGGATCACCAAAAAGCGCTCATGGAACAACACTATGCGACCCTGGAAACCCAGCTGACGTCTTCCATGGATGCTTCCCGGCAAGAGCTTCTGGAAAAAGAGACGGGGTTAGCCTCCGAGTCGGCGAAAAAGGAAAAGCAGGCGCTCGAACGGCTTCAGGAAACTCTGGCGGCGGAGCGCGCGGCGGTGCAGGCGGATCTCGAACGCGCCCGCAAAGAACTTGAGGTCCAGCGCGTCGCTCTGATGCGTGAATCGGCGGCCAAGGAACAGGAGCTGGCCAAGCGCCGGGAAGAAGTCGAAGCCGAGCTGGCGGCCCAATTTCAGATGAAGGACGGCGAATGGAAGGCCGCCCTGGACAAGCGCTATACGGACGCGCTTGAAAAAGAAAAGGAAGCCCTGCGTCTTGAGCTGGCGCGCCGGGAAGCCATGCTGGCTCAGGAACGCGAGCGTCAGACGCGCACGCTGGCCGAGCGCGAGAAGGCGCTTAAGGAAGGGCTCGAGCGTGAGCGGACCATCTTCCAGGGGGAATTGGAGCGTGAGCGTAAGACCTGGCGAGATGAGCAGGAAAAGCGGGCCAAGGAGCTTTCTGCCGAGCGTCAGCGGATGGAAGAGGGTCTCATTAAGAAGGAAGCCGATTTCATGAAGCGCCAGGAAGCGGAGCGCCAGGCGCTCGTCGCCGCCTGGGAGAAGAAGCAGGCAGATTGGCTCACGGAGCATCGGGAAGCCATGGAAAACGCCGAAAAAGCGCTCAGCGGCAAACTTCGCGAGACGGAAGCGGTGATTGAATCCCAGCGCCAGGCGCTTGATCGCGAGAGACAGCGCCGCCAGGCTGAACTGGAAGAGCGTCAGTCCATTATGGAAAAGGCCCTGCGCTCGAATTTGAGTGAAAAAGAGTCCGTCCTCGAAAAGAAATATCAGGATCTCCTGAACCGCGAGCGGGCGCGGCTGGAAGAGGCGGTTGCCGAAGCCCAGCGTCAGGCCCAGGAAGCCGGCAAGCGCCAGGGCGAGCTGTCCGTGCAGCAGCGGCAGGCGCTGGAACAGCAGTTCGAACGCCTGAAGTCGACGCTTCAGGAAGAGTTCCGACTGAAGGAAAAGAATTTACAGTCTCAGTGGGAGCGCAAGGAAAAGGGCCTGCTCGACGAGTATCAGGAAAAATTAGTCGAAGAGCAGCATCGTGCGGAGTCGGAAAAGAGCGCCTTGGAGCGGGATCTGGAGCGCGAGCGCCAGGCCTGGCATCAGCAGCAGCAGGAGAAAGAAAAGGAACTCCTTGCGCGTCTCTCGCAGGTGGAGCAGGAGCTCAAAGCCAAGTGGCAGGAACAAGGAGCGACCGAACGCCAGAAACTGCTTGAAGAAGAACAGGCGCTGCGGGAGCGGTCGCAGAAGCTGGAAGTTCAGGCCTCCGAGATGCGCCGCCGAGAGCGGGATATGCGCGAAAAACTCGAACAGGAAGTGGCTTCCCGCTCATCCTCTCGCGGCCAGGAAGAAATCCGGAAGCTGCAGGACCGCCTGCGCGCTCTCGAAGGCGAACTGGAGCGCGCCCGCGCGGCGGCGCAGGAAGCGGCCCGGTCCTCAAAATCCGTCGTGGAACAGGCGCCATCCGATCCCAATGTGCTGGGAGATCTGGTGTTCGGGATCGCCCATCAGATTCGCAATCCGCTGGCGGTCATCCGCAGCATTGCTGAATCTCTGGCTCAATCCGGAACAGGCAAACGGCAGGATCGAACCTCTCTCGAAACAGTTTTAAAGGCCGTGGATAGCCTGGATGCCCGTCTAAAGGATGTGGTGGAGTTCTCCAAGCCTGTCCGACCGGCCCTTCAGCCGGTGAGTCTGACACAGGCGATTCAACGCGCGGCCAGTGTGGATCAGTCGCGATTGTTTAAACAGCAGATTGAACTGCAGGTAGCGGTCGACGACAAGATCCCGGCGCTCATGCTTGACCCCAATCATCTGCACATCATTCTGGTTAACCTGATCAACAATTCCGTCGACGCCATGCTCCAGGGCGGGCGTCTTCTGATTCAAGCCGAATACACTCCAGGGTCTCAAATCCTCGATCTGCGCGTCCAGGACCAGGGAGCCGGGATTCGCCCCGAGCATTTGTCTGAAATTGGCAGGCCATTCTTCAGCACGAAAGCCGGCTCCATCGGATTGGGCCTGGCGACCGCGAAACGGCTCCTTCAGGCTTACGGGGGGGACCTTCTCGTGGAAAGTCAAATCGGTCAAGGGACCACGGTGACGTGCCGATTGAAAGCCAAACCCGGGGAGGCGGCGTCGTGGGCCGCGTGATGGTCGTCGATGATGAGCCGGACATGCGGCTGGCGGTACGCCTTGTCCTGGAGCGCTATGGGCACATCGTCGAAGAAGCCGCCAGCGGCGAAGATGCTTATCAGAGAATCCAGGGGGCTCCTCCGGATCTCCTTCTGATGGATGTCCGCATGCCCGGTCAGGATGGCCTCGAAACACTGGGTAAAATCCGCGAATCCAACAAGACGATGCCGGTCATCATCATGACCGGGTATGGAAATCCCGAAACGGAAAAGGAAGCGTTCCGAAAGGGAGCCAACCACTATATTCTGAAGCCCTTCCGGAACGAAGACCTCATGGAAGCCATGGCGCGGGTTGGATTGACGGAAAGCGACCCTCGGCCGACGCCGAGAGAAGAGCCCAACCCGGGATATCGACATGGCCACCATTCCTCACTCCTGCAGCATTTTGGGCTGATATTCGAGAGATTCTGTCTTGTCCTGCGCCAGGCCAAGGCCATTTTTATTGACCGCTGGTACAACCCGCCGATTCTATTTGAGCGCGACCCAAGTCTTGAAGAGCGGATCAGCCTGCGGCTGAGCCTGATTACCGATCCTATCAAAGTGATCTATCACGGGCTGTTCGATAAAGATTTCGAGTTTTCCATGAATGAGTCGGTAGAAGAACAGCGGCATCCGGAGGATTTGCATATGGAACCCAGGGAGTCCGTCGATGCACTCCCGCCGCCAGCGTCTCCTGTGTTTCCCAGCGGGCCTATGATGTCCCAACCGCCAGAACAAGGGCAGGATGTCGTGAGGATCCAACAGGACCTATCGCAGCAGATTCAATCCGTGGCGCAGTCGCTTCAGGCGGAAATTGGGAGACTCTCCGAACAAATGCACCAAAAGCAGGAACAATCAAAAACGGCCTCTGAATCCGCGCCCGTTTCGCCCGCCGCGCAGGAGTCCCTCCAGCAGGAGTTCCATCGGCGCCTCATCGAGATGCAAGTCACCTGGGATCAGGCCCTGACCGCAACGGGCCGGGAATTGTCCCTGGGCCAGAACCTCATGAATGTTTGGATCGGGAGCCTTTCAGAGGTCCAGCAGATGATGGACCGGACGCCGCCCGCCCGTCCGCTCGACAAGAAAACGGGGACAGATATTGCTCCCGCCGCCTGAAATGAATCCTGTGCGTAAAGCGACCAATCTGGAACATCCGATGGCTCCCGAAGTACTAGCCCCGGGGCCCCTCCCCGAAGAATTCGGATCCAGTCCTCTCCCAAAACCGAATCGCATCGCGTCAGGACGGTGGGTCTTTCTCGGGTCGATGTCGGGCAAGACTCTGCAGATTTTGGCCAATGTCGCTTTGGCCAGGATTTTGGGACCGGCGAATTTCGGATTGTTCGGCCTGGCCAATACCGCGGCTGTCAGCCTGGCAGGCCTGGTCGGATTCGGACTCGACGGGGCCGTCAATAAATTCATTGCCGAGTATTACCGGCGATGGCCCGAGAAGGGCAGGTCGTTCGCCTCCCTCATAATCTGGGCCAGTCTGGTCATGTCCGTGATGGTTTTTACGGCGCTATGGTTCGTTCGGGAGGCCTGGGTGTTGCGCTTCTTCCCTGCGAACGCATCTGCTTATTCGGTCAGCGTATGCCTCATCTTGGCCTGGTCGTATATCCTGTTGACTCTCTGGAACAATGTGCTTACGGGATTGCAGCTATTCCGCGAAATCGCCATTTTGGGAACGATCCAACTAAGCCTCATGGGGCTGATCGGGCTCCGAATGGGAATCACCAATGGAATTCACGGCGCGCTGACAGGGTATGTCCTGAGCGCCTTGATCTGCGTGATCCTGGGCGCCGGGATGATCTGGCGGATTGATCGCCATCTCTTTGACCGTCCACATGATGTTCCATGGGCGGACATCAAGGCCATCTTCCATTTCAGTTTCCCTGCCTGGCTCGGATATTTTACGGTCGGACCTGTGACGACGATGGCCTTGTCCTTCCTCGGCAAGCAGCCTCACGGGCTCGCGCATATGGGATATTTTGATACGGCCACCTCCGGGAAGTTTATTATCGGAATCCTGCCGGCGGTGGTAACGACGGTGCTCGGACCCGCCCTCATTGAAGAATCGGGCGCCTGCGGACATCCCGCGGTGCTCAATGAACTTCTCAGGAAGTCGCTGACGGCGATTACCTTCCTGACCATTCCCGTTCTGATCCCGGCGCTTTTTTGGAGCGATCTCCTCGGGGTCATCTATGGCCGTCTCTATATCCATTCGATCGAAGTTTATATCCCTCTCGCCAGCAGCTTCGCCTTATCGTTAATATCCATTCCCATCTTCTTGGTGATGGTGGGGCGAAACAAGATTTGGACGCTGCAAACGTTTTCTTTCCTCTATGGCCTCCTGTTATTCGGACTCGCCCGCTGGTGGATTCCGGGATTCTTGAGTATCGGGCTGTCCTGGGCCTTCTTTGCCGCTCAAGTGGCATTCAATGTCTCTCTTTACGAATTTGGCGTGCTCAAAGGATATGTCCCGTCAGCGAATCGCGCCAAGTACTATGCGTTCCACGGATGGGTGATGCTTATTCATGCGCTGGCATGGGTGATTCCGCGGACTGGACGATGGGCCCTGGCCATCCCCTTGTGCACGTTATGGACCGTCCTGTACTCCCTGCGCAATCCGATGGCCGTGGAGTGGGGAATCGCAACGGTTCCGCGCAGCCTCCAACCCATCATGCGCCGCGCCCTCAGCGCATTTTTCAACCAGTTCCCTCGGACCGGCTTTTTCAGCGTTCTTTCGAGCCGCCTCGATCACCCGATCGAGATCCTCCCGTAAACGTCGTGAGAATCTTCCTCATTTGCCAGCAGTCCAAACGGTCTCATGCGGTGCCGGCGTATCAGTTTTGGGAAGGCTATTTGAATCATGGAATTGAGGAAGCGGGCAGTGTTTGGATGGAAGCCGAAGGGGTGGATTGGGCGGAAGGATTGGCTTGCGTAGACCCTGAGGCCTTACGGCGGTGGCGTGAAACGGCCTGGGAGCGCACCCTCTTCGAAATCCAGCGTCAAAGGTCTGAAGGCATCGATTTTGTCTTAAGCTATTTGTTCCCAAAGCAAGTGGATACCGCCGCGATTCAGACCATCCAATCCATGGGAATTCCTTGTGTGAATTTCTTCTGCGATAACGTTCGCGAATTTTCGGAAATGCCCGCGGAATTTCGGCCCTTCGCGCTGCATTGGGTTCCGGAGTTCGAAGCGATCCCTTTATATGCGGCCGCCGGCGCACGCCACCTGCATCTGCCGATGCCCGCCTGGGTCCCGCCTGAACGGAGAGCGTGGGACCATCCCGAAAACCATGGCGTCAGTTTTATCGGTTCAAGAGATCCGTTGCGAGAAACGCTCCTGGAGTCCGTGTTGAAGAAAGGCATCGACTTGGAAATTCGCGGAGCGGGATGGAGTCACGATCCTTTGCAGTCCCAACCGCCGGCCCGGGAGCATCCGTCTTTGTACGAAAGGCTCATCCGAGAGGGGCGGTTCCTCCTGAAAGAAGGTCTTTCATCCTGGTTCTGGAAGGTCGCGTGGTCCTTGCGGCCTTCGATTCCGGATGCCGTGTTCAAGAAGCACGTGCATGAGCTGCCTTCCAGTGCTGATTACATGAGCATCAGCCAGGAGAGCCTCGTCACTCTTGGAATCAGCCGCACTCCTCATTTTCGACGCTCCTGGAACAACCCCATCTTGTATTCGCGCTTGCGGGATATTGAAGCTCCCATGCTCGGCGCCTGCTATCTTGCGGAAAAGACGGCAGGCCTCGGTCGGCTCTACGACCTGGGAACGGAAGTGGAAACCTATTCAACCGCCGACGACATGGCGCAGAAAATCAAGTGGCTGATGGCCGATCGCGACCGGCGCCAGAATCTTCGCAAGGCCGGCCAGCGCCGGGCTCTCACGGATCATACGATCCCTCGCAGTTTGGCCCGGATTGCGGCCGAATTGGGAATTCGATCGTGACAGGACTCGAACAAAACGAGCCCGATCTGATGGCGGCCTTCCAGCGCTGGTGGCGGCAAGATCAGCAAGGAGGCTGGTCCTGCCGTTGGCGCCAGCGCAAGAGTTGGTGGACGCAAATCGAACAAAAACTGGGCCGCCATCGGGAAGCCGATGCTTTTCTCTTCTGGGGAGAGTCCATGCGCATCATCACCGGGGAGACGGTGTCGTCCCAGCTCCTGGCCTTTGGGTATGCCGAAGAAGCCTTAACGGCTTTAATGCTTTCATTCTTAAAACCCGGCCAGAGCGTTGTGGATATCGGGACCCATTTCGGGTACGAAGCGCTTCTGTCCTGTCGTCTGGTCGGTTCTCAAGGGTCTGTCATCGGGTTTGAACCGAATCCTCAGGCCTGGGCGTTGGCCACGAAAAACCTCGCTCGCTTTCCGCAAGCGCGTGTGTTTCAAGAGGCCCTGGGAGAAAAGTCCGGAACCTTGTCGCTTCAAGACCGTCTGATCTGGGAATCCGCCTTTAACCGGATTGAACTTGAGCCGTCCAAGGGCGGGACCATCGCTGTGTCCGTGACCACCCTGGATCAAAAATTGGCCGACCGCCCCCGCCCCGTCGACTTTCTGAAATGCGATGCGGAGGGATTTGAGATGCCCATTCTGATGGGAGCCCGGGACCTGATCCGCCAGGACCAGCCGCTTCTCGTGCTGGAGTCGGATATGCCGTCAGAAGACGGACGTCCGTCGCCGCGCACTTTGGCGCTGGCGGAGCATTTGTCCCGCGAGGGATATGAGGCCCGCCACTTTCATTTTGATGGGGAACGGCTGAGGATGGGACCCGTGGACTCGATGAGGGTTCATCATGCCAATGTGGCTTTTGTACCGCGGAAATTCTTCAATTGGCTAGAATTGGTTTCAAGGTAAGGAGGAATTTTGGGTCGTCTGTGCTTATACTTCCGCCGCGAGCCGGAGCCGGATCGCTGGTTTCCGGGGGACCGCTATCCAAGGCGCTGGTTGAGGACGTTAATACGGCGTCCGTTTCCCGGCGGGTTGGATTGCGTTTTTCTCAATTTGTGCGCCGGATTAGACCGGTTGGGTATTCCGTATGAGGTCAACCTTCCGTTTGCCGAACTTGAGCCGCAGGATCGAATAGGCGTCCTCGGAGTAGGGAAGTACTGCTTAAAGGGGTATAACCGGCCGAATCGCCTGGTGGCCGGCATCGGGCTCATGACGCATCCTTCGGAATGGCCCACTCTTTTCGAAGATTATCCGGTGATCACTTACCTGCACGCCTCCCAGTGGGTCAGCGATTATTACCGGCCGTACTACGGGTCCCGAAGCGCCATCTGGCCGGTCGGCACCGACACCGAGACCTGGCGGCCGCTCGAAGGCCGCGTCCCAACCGTCGATTTTCTGATTTACGACAAGATCAGCTGGGATCATAAACGAAATGCTTCCGCGCTTTTGGAGACCATTCGGTGGGCCCTGCGAGAACGCGGCAAGACAGTCTGCGAAATACGCTACGGCGCTTATCGGCCGGAACACTATCATTCGCTCTTGCAGTCCTCGTGCGCCATGATATTTCTCTGCAAAAATGAGAGCCAGGGCCTGGCTTATCAGGAAGCACTGTCTTGCGGTGTGCCCATCCTGGCCCTGGATCCGGGAGAGCTCCAGGAGCCGGACCGTTCCCAACGGGTTCCGCCGCGAATCCCGGCAAGTTCGGTCCCCTATTGGGATGACCGCTGTGGACTTACATTCCGCGACATCGCGCAATTTCCGGCCGTTTTGGATGCCTTCGAAGAGAAGCGTCGCCAGGGGCATTTTCAGCCGCGTTCCTATATCCTCGAAAACTTGACGCTGGAAAAGTGCGCGCAACGCTTTGTAGACATCCTCAAGGAGAGCTACGAAGGAAAGGCCTGAGTGGCGAAAATTCTCCTTCTGATCGGCGGGCACCTGTCGACCTCGCCTCGGCCGCTCAAAGAGGCCGACGCTCTCTCACAGGCGGGCCACGACGTCACTGTGTGCGGATTTTGGTTCGACCCGAGGCTGATTTCCCGCGACCGGGAACTCCTCGCGCATCGACGCTGGACTTTCAGGCCGTACGCGGACTATTCCTCGCCGGGATGGCGGCCTTTGCTCAGCCGCTGGAAGGACCGGATCCGCCGCCGATCGGCATCCGGGATGTTTAAGCGGTGGGGTGGGTTTTCGCCCGCTCTTCTGGGAATGGAGACCCAGGCGATGCTGGCGGCCGCTCAAATTCAGCGCGCCGATTTAACGATCGTTCATTCCGCCGTCGGACTCTGGGTGGGCAAGCAGCTCCTCGATCAGGGCTGGAAGGTGGGGATCGACTTTGAGGATTGGTTCTCGGAAGATTTCTCGGCCGAAGATCGGACAACGAGTCCTCTGGATTATCTCCGGGACCTGGAACACCGGCTGATCAAAGAGTGCCGCTACTGCCTGGCTCCTTCCGAGTCTATGGCTCAGGCATTAGCTCAGGCGTATCAAACCGCGCCTCCCACCGTGGTCTACAACGTTTTTCCGTTGGCCGAGCGGTCCACAATCGATGGCCAACGCCGGGATCGCAGCTCCATCGGGAGGCCGTCCTTACATTGGTTTTCCCAGACCATTGGTCCTGGGCGGGGATTGGAAGTGCTGTTGGAAGCGCTTTCTCAGCTTTCCGCCGATGCCGAACTCCATCTGCGCGGCGAATGCTCGGAGAAGAATCGCCGCTGGCTCCTGTCCCGAATTCCCGCCGGCTGGCGGGAAAAGGTATTTGTTCATTCCACGGTGCCACCCGGAGAGCTTCTGTCCCGGCTGGCCGAACACGATATCGGACTGGCTTTAGAACAGCCGGAAATCAAAAGCCGCGATCTGACGCTGACGAACAAAGTTTTCCAATATCTCCAGGCCGGCCTGGCGCTGGTGGCTACCGATACCGCCGGCCAACGCGAAGTCGTTAAGAATTTTCCTTCTTTAGGGCCGCTGGTTGCCTGCGGGGATTCACGGGCTCTGGCGGAACGGCTGGAGGGTCTCTGCCGCAATCCCTCACGACTGGCCGAAGCGAAATCTGCTTCCCTCAAGGCGGCGCAGGAGCGGTATTGCTGGGAGAAGGAAGCGCACCTCGTGGTCGAGACCGCGGGTTGTGCCCTCGCGGCTTTGCCGAATGAACATCGCCCCTGGCGCGTCTTGGTCACCGCGGACCCGGAGCTATGCGTCCCGCCTTTACTGTACGGCGGCATCGAGCGCATCATCGATAAACTGGTGCAGGGCTTAAAAGCTCGTGGACACGAGGTGGCGCTCGTCGCGCGGCAGGGGTCCACCTGCGCGGCCAATCACTTGTTTCCCTGGCCGGGGCGGCGTTCGCAAGCCATCAGGGATATTCTTCCCAACATGCGTGCCTTGTGGTCGGCGGTTCGGGAATTCAAACCAGACGTGATCCATAGCTTTTCGCGGCTCCTATATATACTGCCGCTTCTGCCTTCAGACCTTCCCAAAGTAATGACCTACGAGAGACCTCCCACGGGGCGGGCGGTTCAGCGCGCCGCGGCCCTGGGCGGAAACGCCCTTCGGTTCACCGGATGCAGCGGCCACGTGGCCGAAGAGGGCCGGCGCTTCGGCGGATCCTGGCATGCCGTTCATAACGGGGTGGATCTGCGGACCTACGATTTTAAAGCCGAGGTGGCGGCGGATGCGCCCCTGGTTTTCTTAAGCCGGATCGAGCGGATTAAAGGAGCGCACACCGCCATCGCCGCGGCGCGGCAGGCGGGACGCCGGTTATTGATCGCCGGGAATCATGGGAGCGAAGGGGAAGAACGTCGCTATTGGGAAAAAGAGATCGTGCCGCATCTCGGGCACGATGGCATTGAGTACGTGGGCGAAGTGAATGATGAGCAAAAGAACCGCCTGCTCGGTCAGGCCGCGGCGCTCGTGGTTCCGATTGAATGGGATGAACCCTTCGGGATTGTCTTCGCCGAAGCGCTGGCTTGCGGAACTCCCGTTATCTCTTGCCCGCGCGGCGCGCTCCCCGAAATCGTCCGCCATGGTGTTGAAGGATTTCTGGTTCGGACGGTGGACGAAGCGGTCCAGGCTATTCGCGCGCTTCCTTCCATTGACCGGTCGGCCTGCCGCCGTCAAGCGGAGCGCCTGTTTTCGACCGAGGTGATGGTGGACGCTTACCTTAAGATTTATGAGGACATGATTCAGGGCCCTCGCCCCATTTCTCTTCCGACCGGCCTTCGCTGGTTCCAGGGGTGGGATTTTCCTTATAAACTTGGAATTTGTGAAAGGCTCTTTGGTCGGAGACTAACTCAAAATGGGATCTGCTGGACGTCGACGGGAGCGGGGATCCCCTGGAAATTGGATCTCGCCAATCCGACCCACCGGTGGATCGTCTACGGCAAATACGAGGGGTCTCCTTTTTTGAATTGGGCCAGAAAATTTTTGCCGTCAGACGGGATCGTCGTCGATTCCGGCGCGAATCTCGGACAAATGCTCCTTTACCTGGCGCAATGGGTGCCTCAAGGAAAAGTGTTCGCCTTCGAGCCAGGCCGCGCCGCCGCCGACTGGCTGGAAGAATGCCTTTCTCGGCACCGGTATCTTCCGGTCGAACTCCTGCGCGTGGGGTTAGGCGAAGCGCCTCTCGAACGGCATCTCGCGTCGCTCGGGCCCGGCCACCTCCACGGATCCTGGAACCAGATTTCGGAAAACGAAGGGGAGTCTGTTTCCCTTGTGCCGCTGTCTCAAGTGCTCGGCGAACGCTCCGTCCGCGAGGTTCATTTATGGAAGCTGGACGTTGAAGGATACGAAGTGCCGGCGCTGCGCGGTGCCGAGTCCTGGCTTCGCGAAAAGCGTATTCGATCGCTCTACATTGAGCTGGCCGGAGAAAACGGAGTTCGGATTCGAGACTATCTGGCGGGCCTCGGTTATCAGGGGTTCCTTTTTCAAGCGGATGGAAAATTGACCGAGCTCAAGGAATTTCCCGAACACACGAACGGGTTATTTTTACCACGATCATGAAACGCGTCCTTATCGTCACGCCGCATTGGCCTCCACTCGTTTACCCGGACATGCACCGTGCGCGCATGGCACTTCCTTACCTGGCCGAGTCCGGCTGGCAGGCCCTGGTCCTGTCCGTCAATCCGGCGGCGCAGGGAGGAGTCGAGGAGCCGGCGCTGGTTCAAACCATCCCGCCGGAGACGCGGCAGTGGCAGGCGGGCGCCATTCCCCGGGCTTGGACGACCGTCCTGGGTATTGGCCATGGCGGATGGCGGAGCCTGATTTCCTTGTACCGGCTCGGCTGCAAAATTATCGAAAAGGAAAAACCCGAGCTCCTCTTTTTTTCCACCACGCTGTTTCCCGCGATGATCCTGGGGCCGCTCTGGGGAAAAAAATATGGCGTGCCGTATGTGCTTGATTATCAGGATCCCTGGGTCTTTAAACGTCCGAGCGAACCGCTGTCTCTTGGAAGCGTGAAGACGCTCCTGTCGAGAGCGCTGGACCAGAGGATCGAACCCTATGTGCTTCGTAAAGTGGCTCATATCATTAGCGTATCCCCGTCCTACGTTAAAGCGCTCTCCGATCGATATCCCGCTTTGCGCCCGGAGAATTTCACCGTTCTGCCTTTCGGCGCTCCTGAAAACGATTTCATCTATATACAGGACAAGCAGGTTCCGCAGCATGTCTACGCCCCTCAGGATGGGAAACGGCACTGGGTCTATTCTGGCCGCGGAGGCCGGGATTTGAGCCTTGCTTTGCGCGCACTCTTTATCGCGCTGGCCGAAGCCCGCCGCCAGACTCCAGCGGCCTGGAATAATCTGCGCCTGCATTTTATCGGGACCCAGTATCTGCCGTCCCAGGATGCCCCGAAGGCGATCGAACGGCTGGCGGGCGAGTACGGCGTCGGTGACCTGGTCGAAGAAAAGACCGAACGCATCGGGTATCTGGAGTCGCTGCGTTGTTTGCTGGATGCCGAAGCCCTGATCGTTCCCGGGTCGGAAGATCCCGGGTATACCGCTTCCAAGATCTATCCCTGCATTTTAGCGCGCAAGCCCCTTCTGGCCATTTTCCATGAGCGCAGCAGCGTCTGTGACGTTCTGCGAAAAACAGGGGCAGGGGAACTGGTGACGTTTTCCAATGGGGAATCTGCTGAAGCCATCGCCGCTCGGATTAGCAAAGGCTGGTTCGATCGCTGGCCGGTCCCCACGCCTCCTACCGACTGGAACGCCTTTTCAGAATACTCCGCGCGCGAAATGACCCGCCGGATGTGTCAGGCCTTTGACCGCACGGTCGTGTCTCGGCGTTAATTCTTTCGGATTTCCAGGTGGAGGCTTTCCCCGGGTCGGTTGTCAAGGCTGGCCAGGTCCTTGTCCTCGCCTTGGCGATAGCCGCAGAGCGTGATACGGCCGAAACCAATTTTCTGAAGCATGATATAAAGGGTTGGGTAATCGTACATATAACAGTGCAAGGCGCCGAACCGCTTGCGGTTTAAATAGGAGCCGGACACTGTTTCCATAAAATCATCATGTGGCTTGCGATCGAAATTGGCGGGGCTCGAATTCAACAACTGCCGAGTTTTTTGAATATATTGTTCAGCGTGCCATAGTAAATCCGGGACGACCAGGCGCATCACGCCATCGGGACTGAGGATGCGATGACACTCCCGCAGGGTCTTCCTCGCTTTCTCATAGGGAAGGTGCTCGAGAAAGTGGGAGGAATAAATCCTGTCAACAGAGCCGTCGGCAAAAGGGAGCTTTCGGCTCGCATCTGATTTAATAACGCCCCGCCAGTCATCGCGGAGCTGTTGCGCGGTCAAAAAGCCGGCATGATGCAAGAGCGCTTTAATCCAGGGAACTTTGGCGAGCCAGATCGACGGTGAATTGTCGATGTTGATAAAGCCCGGACGCTGAACGTTCGGGCCGCTGCCGATATTAATTTTGATCATGATCGCTTGTGTCATCATAATAGATACCCGTCCGGTTGGTTGTCAAAATGATATTCCTTGCAAAAGAAAAGAACGCACCGTAAAGTTGAGCTGAATATGCAAACCAAATACAAAATGGGAATCCTGGCGACGCATCCCATACAATACCTCAGTCCCTGGTATCGCGCACTGGCGGCTCATCCAGAGGTTGATCTGATGGTCTATTACGCGCATCAACAGACTCCTCAGGGGCAAGCGAATGCCGGTTTCGGCGTCCCTTTCGAGTGGGATCGTCCGCTCCTGGACGGCTACCCGCATCAATTTTTGAAGAATACGGCCAGGCGGCCTGGAACGGATAATTTTTTTGGCTGTGATACGCCGGAGATCGCAGACCGGATCTCTCGGGAGCGTTTTGACGCTTTTCTCGTGAGCGGCTGGCATGTTCGGAGCTTCTGGCAGGCGATGAAGTCCTGCTGGAAGACCAAAACGCCGCTCTTGGTCCGTGGAGATTCCCAGCTGGTCACGGCACGGTCCGGATTCAAGCGTTTGGCAAAGTATCCATTCTATCGCTGGTTCATCCCGCGCTTCGACGCCTATCTTATCGTCGGCCGGCGGGCGAAGGACTACTTCCTGCATTATGGCGCGTCTGAAAATCGCATGTTTTCCGTTCCACATTTTGTCGACAACCGGTTTTTTGCTGAGGCGTCCTCCGCCTTCCGCAGGGACAGGCCGCTGATTCGTCGGGAATGGGGACTGCCGCCTGAGGCGGTGGTGTTTCTCTTCGCCGGGAAACTGGTGGCCCGCAAAAGGCCGATGGATTTTCTTCACGCTCTCCGTCAAGCCGCCGCCTCATGTCCCGGGGTCTATGGACTGGTGGCCGGTGACGGGCCGCTTCGGTCCGAAATGGAGAGTTACGTCAGGGCTTATGGGCTGCCCATTCGATTTTCCGGCTTTTTGAACCAGAGTGTCGTTTCGAAGGCCTACGCAGCGTCCGATGCGCTTGTTCTTCCATCGGATGGTTCGGAGACCTGGGGTCTTGTCGTCAATGAGGCCATGGCCTGCGGACTGCCGGCCTTTGTGAGTCATGAGGTTGGATGCGGACCGGATCTCGTGGATTCCGGCCGGACCGGAGATATATTCCAGAGGGGAGATTCGGCCGCTCTTGGAGAAATTCTAAAACGCGAGGCTGTCCGTCCGGAGCACCTTCGGGAGATGGGACGAGCGGCGCGAGAGAGACTGGAGGCCCATTCGGTCGAAAAAGCCGTGGACGGGACACTGGAAGCCATTCAGGCATGTTGTAAAATCCACTGTGCAATCCAAAAAAACCATGGATTTTAAAATTGTCGATTCATTGACTCCCGAACAGATACAGGAATGGATTCGCTTTGTGGAAGAGGCTCCCTATGGCCATGTCTTTCAGAGTTATCGGTGGGGGCAGTTCCAGAAGATCTATTCAGGCCGTGACGTGCTTTATTTTTTTGGCGCCGAAAACGGCAAGACGAAAGTCCTGGGACAGATTTTTAAGAGAAAATGGCCTGGACTCCCTTTGTCCAACTATGAGGTGTCCTTCGGGCCGGTATTTTATGAGTTGGCGGATTATGCGGCGGCTCTGAAGTATCTGGACGGCGCTCTCAAGAGCAGCGCCGTCGTCCTTCAGGTCGGGCCTCGCTGGCCGATCGAGTATTATGATCGATTTGCGGAAATCTGCAGGCAACAGGGGTTTAAGCCGGTCGGTAACCTTTCGGATGAAATGTTTGCAAATGAAACCGTGTTGGTCGACCTCCGGCGTCCCTTGTCCGAGATTCTGGCCAGCTTTCGCTATACCACACGCTATGAGATACGGCGGGCGGAAAGAAACGGAGTCCAAGTCATCGTGGGCGCCGATCCCTCGATGATGGACGAATTTTATCGTCTGTATCAGGGGCAAATGGCCCACCGGCATCGGCCCCCGACCGAAAAACATTTTTTTGATTCTCTCGTGAAGAACTTCCTGTCGGACCCCAGTCGCGGTCGTGTCGCCATAGCCCGGCATGGTCAGAAGGTTCTTTCGGCCGCGGTTTTCTATCGGCTTGGCCGAATGGTTTGGTATACCTTTGGGGCCTCGGACACGCTTGAGAAACAACAGGGAGATACGAGCCACCTTCTCCATTGGAAACTGATGGAGTATTATAAAAACCTGGGGTGTGACTGGTATGACTTAAGTGGTGCTCATACGTATGTACCGTCGGAGAATCCCGGATACGGCGTGAACGTTTTTAAAACGGGATTCTCCAAGCACTACGTGAAGCTCACCCCGTCATTCGAAAAGGATTATCACCCGTCTTTGGCGCGTTTCATCAGACTGCGCCGCCGGGTGAGCGACTCGCTTCGTGTCGTACTGGGCAGGGCATTTTCGTTCTTATGGAGGTTCAAGTCGTAACGCCCTCCCCCGCTGATATGCATGCACGATCGGTCTCCATCGGTCTGACGCTTTTGTCCTGTGCTCTCCTGGCGGGTTTTCTTCATCGGACTCCTCAGGCGTTATATGGCGATCCCGCTTGCCAGCTGAAAGCGATGCAGCAATTCCTGGCCCATGAATCCAGCTCCTTCAATCGCATGACGATTCCGGATCCCAACGATGTGACGCGGGATACGACGGAATGGTATTCGTGGTGGCCTCCCGGAGCTCAATTGGTGATCTATCCTCTGGCCTCCAGGGGAATTTCGCTCGGAACGGCCATGCGGATCGTGGCTCTCGGGTTCATCATTCTCGGAAGTGTCGGATGGGTATTCTGGTTCAACCTGTTTAAACTACCCAAATGGGTACAGGCCGGATGGGCGTTTTGCCTTCCCTGGATGCATTATGCCAGCAAAAATGCCTTCATCTTTTCCGCGGAGGTCATCGTCTTTGCGTCGGTTCCCTGGATTTTATGGGGCAGCGATGCCCTGGCCAAAGCGGCGCGGCTCCGCCAACGGGATTCGGCCGTTTTGATCGCGGCGGCCTTTGTTCTGGGATTAGGCTTCGGGTCCTGCTATGTCCTTCGCTATGCGATCGTCTTTGCTTCTCTGGCGGCGCTTCTCTATCTTTGGTTTGAATTACGCGCCCCGAGTTTTATCGCTGTGGCGGTCGGATGCGCGATCCCGGTGGCCGCCATGAATATCATCAACTATATCGCGAGCCATGATGCGAATCCGGTGCTCGTCACGGCGGGGTTGCACTTGAAATGGCTCAGCATCCCTTGGATCACGGCTCTTTCGGCCCTGGCCCTGGCGGACGGTTATTCGTTGCTGAGTTACATCTTTCTTCACCCGGTGCATGGTCTGCTTCAACAGGAGTGGCCGATCTGCCTTATCGGGCTGCCCGGAGGGATCCTTCTCTTCGTCCTGCTCTATCGGCAGCGCGCAGAGCGCGGCCCGACCCGATTGGCGATCCTGAATTATGCGATGGCGGCGGTGATGTTCCTGGCGGTCTGGAATTTTTCGCTGGTGGGGAATTACGACGGACGGTATCTGGCCGTCTACAGCATGGGTGTTCTCCCGGTGGCCCTTGAGCAAGGATTTGTCCTCTGGCGTTTGAAGCGTGGGGCCCTCTGGAAAACGGGTCTGGCCTTGGCCGGCTTGTGTTACGTGCTGGTTCCTTTGCTATACGGCTTCATATCCGTCGCTGCGAAAGTCTGGCGGACTCCTTCGAATTATGCGTTCGGGCCGAGCCATGTTTATAACGAACTTCTGGCCGATAACGATCTGGCGGGCGTCCGCAAGGAGCTGCTCAGCGATTATCATCCGGCCACAGACATCTGGTATCTGCCGGACTTTGTCACGGCACTGGATATCCCCGGCCGCGCCATCATCTGTAACGCGGATTGGGGTTACATGTCGGGACTCAAGATGCATCGCTATCAGGGCTCGGAGCCAAGGCGGATTCGCCTGCTTTTGCCGCCGCGCCTCGAGTTCAATGGGAGAGGGCCTGTGGTCCGGCATTCTTTTCCGCAAGTCGCCATCTGGACCCGAAGAAAAATCCAGGGATGCAACTATGATCTTTGGGAAGGGACCCTCAAACCTTATGACTGATAACCCCCGCCCGGCGCAGGCCTTGAAGCAGCGGCTAGGGTCCTGGGTGCTGCGGCGACTCGGGATCAGCCGCCATGTGTTTAATCATGTGCGTTTGGAAATGAATGGCATCCTGTTTCGGGCGGCGCTGCGTCTTCATCCTGGATATCGTCTTCGGATACGGCGTCTGCGCCAGGAGCGAAACCTCCTCGTCAATATCGGTTGTGGTCCTTTCGGGCTTCCCGGTTGGGTGAATCTCGATTTCTGTCGCCACCCCCAAGTGACGCTCAGAACGGATTGCCGGCGGTCTTTGCCCTTGGCCGCCGGGTCCTGTCGGGGGATCCATGTCGAGCATTTTCTTGAGCATCTGGATCCCCTTGAAGAACTTTCCGTTTTTTTGGCCGACGCCCGGCGCTGTCTGGCGCCCGGAGGAGTGTTGCGAATTATTGTTCCGGACGCGCAACGCTATATCGAGGCCTACCGCGCCCCGGGCTGGACGCTCCTGGACGAAATGGGATGCGGTGGTGAACCCCCGCAACGTTTGTTCAAGACGAAGATGCAGGCGCTCAACCATGTGTTCCTCCAAACCTGGGAGCATTACGGAGGATGGGATGCGGAAACGCTGAGGCTGGTCCTTCAAGACGCAGGATTTCGTGATGTGACCCAACGCGCTTGGAGAGAGGGAGATTTCCCTGGCGGCTGCATCGACCGAGAGCAGCATCGACCCTATTCGCTGTATTTTGAGGCCAAGGCATGATCACGGACATGCTATATCGCTCGCTGTCGGCATGGCCGGGAATGCAGCGGCAATTCGCTCGAGTGCTTAAGCGGTTTCCGCACCGGCGCCGGCAGGTGTCCCGATATGGGCAAATCCTGGAGATCGATCCCTCCGAAATGGCCGGCTTCTATCTCTACTACGAGCGGGACTACGACAATTACATTTTTGATTTCCTCGCGGCGCGCGTGGCGAAGTTCAAATACGCGCTCGATATCGGTGCTCATCACGGCATCTACACGGTGTTTCTGGCGGCGAGAATTCCCCATGTGGATGCCTTTGAACCCGACCCGGAAAACGCGGATCGTCTTGAGGCCAATCTAAAGCGCAACCATCTGGGCCATGTGGTCATCCACCGCACCTGCGTGGGGCTTCAAACGGGCGAGGTCCATTTCCGTCAAGGATGCGATGTCAACCAGGGCGTGGGAAGCATCACCCTGGATGCCGGTGGATCGGTGAGCCGGCCTTGCATATCTCTGGACGATTTCTTCAGCGACTCCTTGCCTGGCCCGTGTCTCATCAAGATGGATATTGAAGGGGGAGAATGGTTGGCTTTTCAAGGGGCGCAGCGGGTGTTCAAGTCATTGCGCTTCCCGCTGGCCATACTTCTGGAGATTCACCCCGAAGACATCGCCAGGCTCGGGGGATCCGTTGAGGAATTTGCAAACATGCTGAACGAAATGGGTCTGAAGATCTCCGCGCTGACCCCGCAGGGCTTATTGCCGCTTTCCGCCGGGAATAATTTCCGGTTCTGGTGGGCTACGAATTTTTGAGTTCGCCCTTACGGCACCACCAATGCTCCTCATGATCGACGGCTAGCACCTGAATCCCGTACCCAAGCCCTGACAGGAAGTCCCGCACGTCCTCCACGGATTGATGAAAAACGGCAAGACAGTTCCGATGGACGCTGATGAGCAGCGCCGGAGCGCTCTCTTTTAAGATGGATCGTGCTCCCTGGAGGACAAGCAGTTCGGCGCCCTCGACATCCATTTTGATGAGCAGCGGCCGGTCATGAGGCTCGTGGGCGAGGAGGCCATCGAGGCTGTGTGTCGGGATGGTCGTATCCGAATTTTTATCGATCAGGATGTACCCGGTGGTCTCGGGATCCCCGGAGACCCCGCTGGCCGCCAGGCGTCGTTCGGTCTCTGCTGTCGCGGCGGAAAGATCCATTCCGCTTTGATGCTTATCGGCGGCAAAGCCATGCACGACCCGCAATCGCCGGCCGGAAGCATAGCGGCACAGGCGCTGGGCGCCCTTGAGCGAAGCGAGGTCGGGATCAATCGCCACGACGCCCACGCGGTCCGAAACGAATAAGGCGGCCACGGAATAGAGCCCGTAGGCGCTGCCGACGTCGATCACCAGCGCGTCCGGATGTGAACGCAGCCAGTCTCCCATCGTTTTGAAGGACTCGGTTTCGTACGTTTCGTGGTCACATCCGGTGAATTCGGGAGGCATGCGGGCCGGGCAAGAGCCGCCGATCAGCACCCAAACACCGCGGCCAGACCAATTGAGCAGCTTCTGGTAAGGTTTGCGAAGCCGGTTCCATAGCCATCCGGCTCCTTCCAGGCCCGGGGCATGGCGGATAGTCCGGGTGATCGTTCGAAAAAGATTCACAATCAACTGTAGAGGGAATTATAACGGCACGCAAGTCTTTTTTCGGGAGCATGCCTTTAAAATCCGTCGGAGAATTCCTCTTGCAATGCGCACAAGCTCCGCGTAGAATTCACTTGTGAAATCTTCCTTCGAGGCTTATGTGGAGTCGCCCTTGACCATGCGGCGAGAACTGCTTCGATGGTTTTCGCGTGAAGCGCCGCTGACCATTTTCGACATCGGCAGCTGCGAAGGAGAAGACACCATTCGCTACTCACGGCTATTTCCAAATGCGCGTATCTTCGCCGTGGAACCGCTGCCGTCTAACGTCGATAAACTGCGGGCGAACCTCGACCGGTTCGGCGTGTCCCGCGCCCGGGTCATTCCGCTGGCGCTCAGCGACGCGACGGGGTCCGCGATTTTCCATGTGTCCTCCGGACAGCCGTCCGCGGACGTATCAGACTGGGGCATGTCCAGTTCGCTGCTTGAGCCTACCGAAAATATTAAGGCGGCCTGGGCCTGGCTGAAGTTCCAGAAGACGATTGAAGTCCCCACGGACACGCTCGCGAACCTGGCGCGCCGGGAAGCCGTGGATGAAATTGATTACGTTCACATGGATGTTCAGGGGGCGGAACTGAAGGTGCTTGAGGGCGCGGGGGATCTCGCCTGCCGGATCAAGGCCATCTGGCTGGAGGTCTCCACCGTTGAATACTATAAAGGCCAGCCGTTGAAACACGATGTCGAGCGGTGGCTCGCGGACCGGCAATTTATCAAGCGGTGCGACGCAAAAGCGCCGCAGGGCGACCAGTTCTATATCAATACGCGTTATTTTCAGAAGCCGATGAGTTTCGGCATCGATCCGCTGGTGGCCTTCTGGCAAAAGATCCGCCATCGGATGAAGGACCATCACTGACATTCCACACCCCGCCGCGCGTGATCTTTCATGAACGTCCTCCCCAAACCGCGAGACCCCTACCTCGATAGCCTGAAAGGGTTCGCCATCCTGCTCGTCGTCCTGGGGCATTCCCTGCAGAGCTGCATCCCGGATTTCGATAATAATGTTGTTTTCAGGGTCATCTATTCCTTTCACATGCCGCTCTTCATGTTCTTGTGCGGCATCGCGGCCTTCCTCTCAAGCGAGAATAAGCCCATTCTTCGAACCCTGAAAAGCAACGCCAGGCGCTTGGTCGTGCCATTCCTGAGTTGGTATTTTCTCGTCCATTACATTCTCCTTGGAGACTACAAGCAATTTACCTTTCGCGACTATGCTCTGCGTCTGATCCGTTCCACCGATTTCGGGCTTTGGTTTCTCTGGGTCTTATTTCTGTGTTATGTCGTTCTCTGCGTGTATCGCCCGATTACAAATCTATCCCACCGATTTATCAAGGCTCGGCGAGTGATGGCCGGCGATCTCCTCATCGCCGGAGCTTTCGCGCTGACCGGCTGCGCCCTGGCCTTTACGCTCCTCCACTCGGGTTTCTTGGGTCTCAATGGGTTGCAATGGTTTTTCCCATTTTTTATTTCCGGGTATTTAGTGACAAAGTATCACGGATTCTTCCAAGCGTGGCGAAGGAAGACTCAATGGACGGCGCTCATCTTGTTCCCAATCCTGGTGTGTGCATGGCAAAGAACCCACAATTCGGATCTGATCCAGCATATCGGGATCTATCTGCATCATCCGGCGGTCGCTGGGACCATCTATCGATATGTGGTCGCGTTCCTGGGCATTGCGGCGACCATGATGATGGTGCGAAAACTAAGGAACAGTCGTATCGGATTATGGCTGGCCTGGCTCGGGATGGCGACGATGGATATCTACGTCTGTCATCTGAATGTGCTCAGCATGACGGCTGGCCCTGGTTTGTCCAGGATTGTTATTACATTCCTCAGCGGACTTGGGCTTTCGCTGCTTCTGGCTTTTGGGTTGCTTCGCCGGTTCCGCATCCTGGGTTTTGTTTTCCTGGGTAGACCCTGATCCATGGCGCATTTTCCACGAGTGAGTCAGCCGTTCAACAAAACTGGTAGAGTCCGGCGCTCGGCGAGATAATTGGTGGTCGTGAAGATCTCATCGGTTTCTCGGTAGAGCGGCAACGGGAACAAACCATCACGTAGAATCCTGTACAAGCGAAAATGGTCATTTAAAAAGTAGTAAAAATCCTGGAAATGCGTATGTGAGTCGATATTGCAGCCGCCGAATTCAAACTGGATATAATCGATCGCCCCTTTTTCGATCATCTTTTGCGCCCCGCGAAGGACGGCCAGCTCGTGACCTTCCACATCGAGCTTCAGGAGCTGAATGCGAGAAATGCCTTTTTTCGCGGTGAAGTCGTCCAGCGTTGTCAGCTGAACTGTTTCGCGATTCGGCATGCGGATGCCGAAATGATCCAGGCGGCGCGAATAGAGGGATGATAGGACGGAGCTATCCTTCTCGCCCGTTGAGAACAAATCCCTCATCTCATCCTTTTCGCCCAGACCCAACTGGCAGGACTCCACGATGACACCCGGGGGTGCCGATGCGATTACCCGGTTGAGCGCATGGAAAGGTCCGGCGGCAGGCTCGAAGGCGTAAATGCGGACATTGGAATGACCTCTGAAGGCATCCAAAAGCGCTCGAAGGTAGTCTCCGTGGTTGGCGCCAACGTCAAAGGCAACGACCGGAGAATCTGCCCATAATACCGCCAACCGCCGAAGCAAGCATACTTCGCCACTTTGATGAACCTCCCCAGCGGGGCCTCCGGTATTCAATCCGTAAAGCGCGGTCCGATGCAGCCACTCATAAAATCGCTGAAACGATTTTTTGCCGTACGTGCGCGCCAGCCAGCCCGAAACGACGCCTTGAAAAATCATTTTGAAACTCCTCGAAGCATAAGGTCGGCCAATCCCTGCCTGTCAACCTTCTTTAGGAGATTCTATCAAGGATTTTCCGCCACGACACCGTTGGCGGACCAAAGCCGGATGGCAAAACGGACCCCGCCATCTGCCGGGAGATGATTCGTGTGCATCTCCGCCACGATCCTCTGCCCGCATTTCATGCCTGAATGATTCCCCTTGAAAAAGGAAAGAGCACCCCCTAAACTAGCTCCAGACCGATGAAAGGGAGCAAAAAATGATTCGAACACACGCGCGGAAATGGATTTCTGTTACATCCGTCTTTCTGTTGCTGGCCAATATCCTTTTTCCGCCCGGCGCACGGGCTATTTCTCCCGATGATCAGCGGCGCCTCGAAAAGATCCTCTCCTCTTCCGGATCTCCCACGCGATCGGGGGCGGACATGCCTCCCGATGCCCCCAAGGTCGTGAGCCAGGCCGACCAGGGACTTCTACATTCCGATCAGGCCATTCGGCCCGGGGATACCCTCTATTTTTCGGTGAGTCCGGCGGAGGAGCTTTCGCGGGATCTCGTCGTCGACCAGAACGGCAAAATCTCAATCCCCTTGATTGGCGCCGTAACGGCGGAGGGGAAAACGACGGATCAATTGAGCGAGGAGATCACGCGCGTCATTGCCAAGTACGTGGCCCACCCCAAGGTGGATATCTTTCTTAAACAATCGATCAGTAAGCAGATCGGCCTTTCCGGCCAGGTGACCTTGCCGGGGTCCTATCCTTATCGGCCAAATATGCGTCTTTTGGATTTGATCAGCGGCGCGGGTGGGTTCCTTCCCAGCGCGGACCGTAAGAAAGTGCGCATTCTCCGCCGCTCGGGGACCGATCGCCGCATCATCCCCGTCAATGCCGAGGAGATCATGACGTCGGGCGATCCGAACCGGGACGTGCTGCTCGAGCCCGGGGACCTTGTGGAGGTGACACGCGGGAGAGGCGGTGTGGCGATCTTCGGTCATGTCGATACCCCGGGTGTCTACGATTACATGTATGACATGCGGATGATCGACCTGATTTCAGTCTGCCACGGCTTCCGCGAAGGGGCCAATATCCATCACATGATGGTCATTCGGGGCGAATCGCCCAACCAGACGACGACGTTCATTAACTTTGATGCGGTCGTGCGCAACAAACCCAAGGCGAATATTGCGCTTCTGCCGGGAGACATTGTCTTTGTCCCGCAGAGGTCGCTCTGGAGCGCCAGTTCCGTCGCCGCGGCTTTCACCCCCATCACCACGATTATTCTGGCGGCGGCGACCGTGCTTCTGGCGGTCAAAAAATAGGCATGGAGCTTTCCGAAGAATTATCCATCCGCGAGTTCTTCAGCCTCCTCCGCAGGCGCCGCAAGGAGTTCTATGTCTGTTGGAGCGCGGTCTTCGGGGCCACGGCTCTCTACACGTTCTTAGTCACTCCCACCTATCGGGGCGAGGTGGTCCTTCGGGTCCAGGTTCCTGATGATTCGAGCCGGACAACGCAATTGGGAGCCCTTGGCCTGGCCACGCCGTCTCCGACGTTTAACATCGATGAGCTTTTGACGGCTCAGATTTTGGAGGAATGCATCCAACGACTGAATCAGGGCAAACCGCCTTTGCCCCGTTCGTTGATCGATAATCAGATCCAGAAACTGGGTAAGAGGTCGCGGGTCGAATTCCGGGACCAGGACCATCAGCAGGTCAGCGTGTTCGTTCAGTCTCCACGGCCGAAGGAGGCGGCGGATGACGCCAATGTCCTGGCTCAGGTCATGATTGATATTGTCGGAGCCGATTTGACGGCCAAGACGCAGCGAACCAAGCAATTTATTGAAGACCAGCTGAGAGAGACCAGCGTCAAGCTCCGCGAGTCCGAAGAACGGCTTCGTCAATCCCGCGAGCGGGTGGGGCCGGAGTCGATGGGGGGGGTGCTCGGCGGCAAACTCATGGAGCTTAAAAACCAACGCAACGAACTTCTCCAAAAATATACCGAAGAACATCCAGCCGTTAAACAAATCAATTCGGAAATCCGGTCCCTGGAAGGGCAGGCGCGCGAGATCCCCAACCAGGAAATCGACGTGACGCGGGTGATGCGTGATGTGAAATTGAACGAAGAAATGTTCACCATGCTCACGAAGCGTTTGGAAGAGGTCCAGATCATGGCCTCGGCTCACGTGGCGCCGATTTCTCTCGTGCAACCCGCTTCGGAGCCGGCCACTCCGGAATCGCCCAACAAGAAATACAACCTGACGATGGGGGCGCTGGCCGGGTTTTTGATTGGGCTCGTTGTCTTGCTCGCGCGGCACCACTTTGATACCTCCATGGTCACGCCGGAGGAAATCGAACAATATCTCCAGTTGCCGGTCCTGGCGGCCATCCCCCATATCGAGCGCCGGGCGATGGAGCTCTCCGTCAATGATCCGGTGGTCCGCAAGGCCGATCCTGTCGGGGAATCCCAATCCAGGCTGATCCTGCAATTCCCTTCCCAGTCGCCGCATGCGGAAGTCCATCACCTTCTGCGCAACAACCTCATGAAGGATGTGAAGGCCGGTGAAAGCCGGATTTACCTTTTCACGAGCGCCATCGCGGCAGAGGGGAAAAGCATTACCGCCGCCAATTTTGCCATTGCCGCTGCGCAGTCGGGGATTCCAACGCTTCTCGTGGAGGTGGATTTAAGGGAGCCCATGGTCGACAAGCTTTTCGGGCTGCCTCATGAGCCGGGGATCACGAATTACTTTTATACATCGCCGCGCTGGGAGACGAGCATTTCGCGCTGGGAGCAGATCAAAAATGGCTCGTCCAACCTCAAGGAAGCCATGAACCTGGATGGGATTTCGAATTTGCACATCCTGACGTCCGGGAAACGTCCGTCCAATCCGGTATCGCTCCTCAGCTCTGACCGCTTTCCGCTCCTGCTTCAATCGATGCGCCAGCGGTTTCCCTTGATTATTCTTGATGGCGCGCCGGCGCTCCTCTTTGCGGATTCTTCGATCATGGGCCCGCATGTCGACGGGATCATCCTCGTTTACCGGTTTGGCCGGACCGCGCGGGAAATTCTGCGCCGGACGCATAATCAGCTCGTGGCCTCCAACGCCAAGATCTTGGGCATCGTCGTGAACGATATCATGCAGGGTCAGGTCGGCTCCTACCACAGCTATTATGGATCCTATTACAAGGGTTACAGCCAGGGATACCGCCGCAAGTCTGACGCGCCGTCCGTAAGGTACGCCAAACCGTAGCACCGCCTTATGTGTGCGATTACCGGCATTTTTAGATTCCAGGGACGAATCACTCCGGCGGAATCCGAGGCGATCCGACGGATGGTTGCGGCCCAGGCGCATCGCGGTCCAGACGATGAAGGCTTCTTTATCCACGATCGAGTTCTCCTCGGCCATCGCCGGCTTTCCATCGTGGATACCTCCAAGGCCGGCCATCAGCCGTTTCCCAATAGAGATGGATCCGTCCAGGTTGTATTCAATGGGGAGATTTACAATTTTCGTGAGCTGCGTAAGGATCTTGAGGCTGCCGGGCGAGCCTTCGTTTCCCGAACCGATACGGAGGTCCTCGTACATGGATATGAAGTCTGGGGGGTGGAAGGACTCCTCAGCCGCCTGCGCGGAATGTTCGCCTTTGCGATTTTCGATGCGGCACCCGCCCGTGGGGCTCCGAGATTAATCCTCGCCCGTGACCGTTTTGGGATCAAACCGCTGTATTACTTCCAGGACCATGAGAAAATTATATTCGCGTCCGAAATTCGCGCCCTGAAAGCTGGAGGATTAATTCCCGGAGGGTTGGACCCGCAAAGCCTTCAGTATTTTCTCCAGCTGGGATCTGTTCCTGCGCCTATCAGTACCCAGAAAGACGTCAGGAGCCTTCCCGTGGGGAGCGTTCTGGTAGTCCGCGATTCTCCGGGGGACGCAAAGCCCTATTGGAGCCTGGCGCCAATCCTGAAGGTTTCTCCGGATCTGATTTCACATGCGGAGGCTGTCTCCCGGGCCCGCGCGCTGCTGCGAACAACGGTCGAACAGCATCTGATCAGCGATGTTCCTCTGGGGATATTTCTGAGCGGAGGAATTGATTCCTCCGCTTTGGTCGGTCTGGCGAGTGCCGTTCATCCCAAGGATCTCGTCACGCTGTCCGTCACGTTCGAGGAGCCGGCGTATAACGAGGCCGTCTTCGCGCGCCATGTGGCAAAACAATTCGGAACACAGCATCATGAAGTCCCTGTGTATTACGATCAGTTTAAAGCGAACCTGCCAAAGATGTTTGCCGCGATGGACCAGCCATCTTTAGACGGCATCAATACGTTCATCGTGTCAAAAGCCGCCCGGGAAGCCGGCCTGACGGTCGTGTTGTCCGGCCTGGGGGCGGATGAACTCTTTTCCGGTTACCGACACCTGGAGAAAGCCGGGCAGATCGACGCCTGGGTACGAGCGGCAGCCATGATCCCGGACGGCATCCGGCGTCCTCTCCTTGACGGATTTGCCCTCGCGGCTACCGCGCTCTTCCCGAAACTTTCGAGGAAATTGTGGTGTCTTAAAAACATTTCTTATGCGACGCCATGGTGGCTGGCTCGTGGACTCTTTTCTCCATCACAAATAGCCGCGCTTCTGGGTTCCAGCGAAAAGGAGCTTCTCCGGACGCACTATGTCGCGGGGCCGGAGGCCACATTGAAGACCCTGTCGCCGGAAGGGAGAATCCGGTACCTGGAGTATGCGAATTACCTGCAGAATCAACTGCTCAAAGACGGCGATGTGATGAGCATGGCGAACTCTGTCGAGCTGCGAGTTCCTTTCCTGGATCATGTGCTGGTCCAGGGGATCCTTCGTCTGCCTTCAGGGGCCGAACAAAAGCCCCGAGTTCCTAAACGTCTTCTTGTGGAGGCCATGGGTCCGGACTTCCCGCGCGAGGTCTGGCAGAGGCCCAAGCAGGGATTTACTTTCCCGATCGCCGAGTGGATGAAAAAAGATTCCGCAGACCTGGAATCCATGTCTCTCTCCGGTACGCCTCTGGAGAAAAATGCGGTACGTAAGGTCTGGTCTTATTTCCGCGCCGGCCGGTCGCATTGGTCACGGCCATGGAGCACTGTGGTGGCGGCGAGGTTTTATGGAAAGTAAAGAATGGGTTGTTCTCCTGACGAACTTGCATGGGGCGGCGGGAGGAATCCCTGCCTTTAATCGGGAGTTCGTCGATGCCTTTCAGTCGATCGCGCACCAACGGGGAGGGGTTCTGAAAGTGTATGCGTTAAATGATAAAGGGGGAGGGGCGAGCGAAGCGCGGGGTGAGGGCTACGCGTATCACTCTTTCGGTGGAAACCGCTGGCGATTTATCCTCGAGTCACTCAAAGCCGCGCGAAGAGCTGACGGGATTATTTTTGGTCATATTCACCTTTCTCCCCTGGCTCTGGCGATGCCCCGTGCCCGGTACTGGCTCATCGCGCATGGGATTGAGGTCTGGGGCCCTCTGAGTTGGCTCAGGCGGGTTGGTCTGCGCCGGATGGACCGGGTTCTTTGCGTCAGCCGCTTTACGCGCGATCGTCTGGTCGAACGCCATCACGTGAAAGAGGAAAAAACGATTCTGTTTCCTAACACGGCACGAATTCCGAGGCCCGATAAAAATGGGTCCCCGGAGCGTCTCGAAGCGAGAACGAGCCCCGTGATTCTCAGCGTCTCACGGCTCTGGCCCGAGGAACGTTACAAGAAGATCGATCGGGTTATTGAGGCCATGCCGTCTGTTCTGAAGTCGGTGCCCGATGCTGTTTATGAAATAGTGGGTGAAGGAGGCGATCGTCCTCGTCTCGAACGTCTGGCCCGGCAGCTTGGGGTCGACAAGCACGTCGTGTTCAGGGGCGCTCTGACCGAAGTGCAATTAAAAGCGCGTTACGAGAGGTGCGACGTGTTTATCCTTCCCAGCCTGGGGGAAGGATTCGGCATTGTTTTTCTCGAAGCGATGGCTTACGGAAAGCCCTGCATTGGCGCGGACGCGGGGGCGATTCCGGAGGTGATCGAGAACGGCCGCACCGGCCTCCTTGTGAAGCCCGATAGCGCTTCGGATATCTCCGAAGCTCTTGTCCGGATGTTAAAGGACGCAGGTCTGCGGTGCTCCATGGGCCGTGCGGGCCGGGAACGATTTATGTCTCTGTATTCCATGGAGCGATTCAAAGAGCGTCTGTCCAACATGATGGAGACCGTGTTGTGAACGCAAAAGACGAAGACCAGATTGTCCCGACACCCTGGCCGAAAGGATGGGTTCCTCCGGCTCCCGAACGATCTGATCGATCGTGGAAAATTTTCACGGGATACCTTCTGGCCAGTCTTGTGGCTCTTCCGGTCCTTCGATTCGTATCCTTGACGAATGTCCCGTTCAACCAGCAGTTAATCGCGTATGCCATTCTGCTCTTATGCGGATGGCCGGCGGTGACGCATCTCACCCGCCGCCAGGCCGGCCTCCCGGTCTTCGCGATCATTTGTCTCGTGTATGGCGCCGGCTATGCGCTGCCGATTTTCACGACAAAACCGATCGTCATGTCGGTCGGTAGATTTGGCTTCGTCGGGGTATCGGCGGCGGCGGTCACCGAGGCGCTGTGGCTTACTCTGGCCGGGGTTTTCAGCATGCAGGTCGGGTTCTGGCTGTTTAAATATACGCTTTTGAACATGTTGATTCCCAAGGTCCGAATTTCCCTGGACGTGAAAAAAGCCCGGCGACTGGCGCTCGTTCTCGGCACCTGCGGCGCCATCACCTTTTGGTTGGGAATCAGCACGACCCTGCAAATCACCACACGGTTTGTTTTCCTCTACGTTATTATTTACCGGGAGGCATTACTCTCGATTGGACTCTTGTACTGGTATTATCTGAAAGGGGAATTGAAGACCTTCAGTAAGGTCTGGTTTGTTGGGATCGCGCTGGTCTTTGTCATGCTTGGCCTGGCGCTGGGTAATTTCCGGAGTGTCATGGAGCCCATGATTGTGATCCTGGCCGTTCACTGGATGCTCAGACGACAATTCCCATGGAAAATGGTCCTGGCTGGGATTATCCTTTTCGGCATCATGCAGCCGATCAAGGGAGAGTATCGCGCCCTCGTGTGGAGGCAGGGGGTGGCCAACACGAGCGTTATTGACCGCGTGGGGTTGTGGTTTACTCTGATTCGTTCGGGTTGGACCGGCATTCTCGGCGGAACGCATGGCGCCGTTGAAAATGTCACTCGCGACTCCTTGAACCGGACCGATTTCATTCACATGTTTGCCCATGTCGTCGATGAGACTCCAAGGCATGTCCCCTTTCAACACGGTCATACCTACAGTTATCTTCTCGTGACACTCATTCCCCGACTGGTCTGGCCCGACAAGCCCTCCGCTCAGGTCGCGAATGACTTTTTCGGTGTTTCTTATGGGTTCCAGACGCCAGATAGCTTGGGGACGACGTCGATTGGGATGCCGCATTTGGTTGAGACGTACATTAATTTCGGCGTGATGGGCGCCTTCTTCGTCATGATGCTGATCGGGATGGTGTATTCCGCCGTCGAGCGTTTGTTTGCTCATGCGGAAGCCAGGGAAGGCGAAGTGGCCGCTTATGCGGTCGTCCTGACGATGCTCCTGACCATTGAGACCGCGACAGCTCCGTCCTTCGGCGCACTCATCCAGACCATCGTTATTTTGCTTTTGACGCTGAGCTGGGCGCGTCAGCGGACGGTCTCGTCTGTTTGGCAGGTCTAAGCGCATGACGATTAAAGTGGCCCATGTGGTCCCGTCCTTTTTCCCCGCGCGGGTCTATGGAGGACCGACGGAAACCGTGTATCGGCTTTGCGTGGCGGCAGCCGAGGCGGGGTGCCAGGTCCGGGTCTTGACGACCAATGCCAACGGGCGCGATCAGGTGCTGGATGTTCCCGTCAACGTTGAAACTCGGCTGCAGGACCGTCTCACCGTGCAGTACTGTGCTCGCGAGTGGCCGGAATCCATCTCCGGCGCCTTGATCAGGCGTCTGTTCTCGTACATCGGCTGGTCGGATGTGGTGCATCTGGAAGCGGTCTATTCCTTTCCGACCATCCCAACGTTGTGGGTGGCGCGCAAGCTTCATAAGCCGGTCGTGTGGTCCCCTCGAGGGGCTCTGGCGCGTTGGAGCGGCGCCCGCCGCCCGTGGCTTAAATCCGTTTACGATCATGTCTGCGATGTGTCTCGGGGGGAAAGGCTCCTATTTCACTTCACTTCCGAACCGGAACGCGCCGCCAGCCTGAAGCGCTTTGCGGGTCTTGATGGCGACGTGATTCCCAACGGCGTTCCTTATCCGGAAGTGGCTCGCCATGAGGACCGCGGCGATAAACTGCGGTTCCTGTATTTGGGGCGCCTTGACCCGATCAAGGGGATCGAAAACCTGCTCGAGGCCTGCCACCGGCTCAACGGACCCCTGAAGGAGAAATGGCAGTTGACGATTGCCGGTGGCGGAGAGGCGCGCTATACAGAAAAGTTGAGAATGCTGATCGGGCGCTTGGACCTCGCCGAATCCATTCGCATGGTGGGACGTGTGGAAGGACAGGAAAAAGAGAAGATTTTTGCGCAAGCCGATGTCGTTGTCGTTCCGTCTCATTTAGAGAACTTTTGTATCGTGGTGGCGGAAGCGCTCGCCCACGGGATCCCCGTATTGGCGAGCCGCGGGGCGCCTTGGCCGCAGCTCGAGAGTCATGGATGCGGGCTCTGGGTCGATAACGATCCGGAGAGCCTGGCCCGGGGGATGGATCAGATTTCCCGCATGCCTCTCATCGACATGGGGGAAAAGGGACGGGCCTGGATGAAGGCGGAATTTTCATGGAACCGCGTGGCCGAGCAGATGATCCAGCTTTATGAACGGTTCTGAACACCATTACGCCGATGTATATCTCGTTCCGGCTATTCTGCGGGTTCTGAAAGAATGGTCAGCCGGTCGCCGGCTCCGTCTCGTCGATGTCGGGTGCGGGGACGGCTACGGCGCATCCCGGTATGCCGAGGCGGGCCACGAGGTCCAAGGTTTCGATGTCTCCCCGAGCGAAATCGCTCGCGCGCGCTCCCGCTTTCCGGACCTGCGCTTTGAAGCCGCATCCATTTACGACAAGGACATCGTCGAACGCTGGAAGGGGCCTGTGGATGGCGTTGTGGCTCTGGAAGTCGTAGAACATCTATTCGACCCCAAGGTTTTTTTCACTCAATGCCATCGATTGCTCGGCGAGGGTGGCCACTTGATTGTGTCAACTCCTTATCATGGCTATTGGAAAAACCTGGCGATCGCTCTTTTCGGGAAATGGGACGAACATCACACGGTGGACTGGGACGGAGGGCATATCAAATTCTTTTCCAAAAAGACCCTGGCCAGGATGGCTCAAAAAGCCGGCTTTAAGAATCTTCGCTTCGTCTGTGCGGGGCGAATACCGTTCTTCTGGAAATCGATGATCCTGGTCGCCGAGAAATGAAAAAGATCTGCATTGTTTCTTCTTGCGGCGGTCACCTCGCGGAAGCCCGGCGGCTTGCCTCCGTCTATGGGAAGTATGATCATTTTTTCATTGTGAATGACCGGATCGCCCTGCCTCCGGATATGGAAGGGAAAACGACCTTTATCCGCCATTCGGAGCGCGACTGGCTTTTCTTCGTCAATCTTTGGGAGGCCTGGCAGATTCTGCGTCGTGAGCGTCCAGACCTTATTTTGAGCACCGGCGCCGGGCCCGCCGTTCCTTTTGCACTAGTGGCCAAGGTGCTTCAGATCCCCAATATTTTTATCGAGATCTCGGCGCAGGTGACCGAACCCTCTCTCACGGGGCGAATCATGTATTACTTGGCCAGCCGCTTTTTTTATCAGTGGAAGCCGCTGGAGAAGTATTTCCCGAAAGCGGTCAATGGAGGCCTGCTCCTTTGATTTTCGTGACCGTCGGCAATGCCACTCAATCTTTCGCGCGGCTTTTGGAAGCCGTTGACGATCTGTCCGGCAAGGGTGCCTTTCATGGGGAGCCCGTTTTCATGCAGACAGGGCATAACCCGCAATTTAAGCCTCGACACGGTCAGGCGGAAGCATTCATTCCCATGGAAGCATGCCAGGCCCGCATGAAAGAGGCGCGTCTGATCATCAGTCATGGAGGCTGCGGAACTTTACTGCAGGCGATCGGACTCGGAAAAACTCCTGTCGTTATGCCCCGGTTGTCCCGCTACCGTGAACATGTCAACGATCACCAGCTCCAGCTCGTTCGTGCGCTGGCGGAGGAAGGAAGAATTGTCCCGGCTTTCGAAGCTGCTGACCTTCCCTGCGCGATCGAAGAAGCCTGGCAGCGGAAACACCAGCCCCCACCCAAAGGCCCCATGCTCGAACTTGTCGGCGAGGCGATTAAAGAACTCCTGATTTAGCGGATAAACTCCGCTCATGCCTCTGAGACTGTACGTAGAGGCTGTCCGCCAGGTAGACGAGCCCGGGGCATTTGGCGCTGAACTTTCGTAAGGCCTCCGAAATGGAAACGATCAGGCGAAAGTACCAGGGGAGCATGGTGAGGTCGGATTTTTGAGGGTTCAAGGAAAAGAAGCCATCGACCGAGAGCGTCGTGGGACCGACCGCGCGGCCGAAGACCGACCGGAGCGTCCAGGGCCACCAATAATGGACGTCAAAAAGGACCGGGCCGCGGAAGAGCTGCCGGAACTCGTAATAAATGTTCAGCAGGCCAAAACGGTTCGGCATCTGCACCAATGACGAGCCCCCCGCCCGGAGCACGCGCGCGATTTCCTGGACCGTGATACGGACATCCTCCCGTTCGAGATGTTGAAGAACGCTGTAGGAAAACACCACATCAAAACTACCCGGCGCAAATGGAAGATACCGTGAGTCGGCGACCACATACAGCGGCGAAACGCCCAGCTGTTTCCCGATCCGGCACGCCGCGCGCACGGCTTCTAAAGACGGATCGATCCCGACAGCGCGATAGCCCATGCGCGCCGCGCTCACACACCATCGCCCCCAGTTGCAGCCGATGTCCAGAAAAGCGTTCCCGTTTCCCGTCGGCAGGCGCAGTTGGGGAATCGGATAATCTTTCAACTGATTAATGAGTGATTTGTACATGTTGCCGCAGGTTGCGCCAATTTCTTTCTGAACGAAAGGATCAACGGTTTCTGTCGTAGCAGGGGCGTCGGCCGATGGGTGGGCGACCGCTTCTCGCGCCTGCGCCAGGCTGACGGAAAAGATCCCATGCGTGGGGGACGCCTCCACTAACAGCATCACGGGGATCCCATGAATAACCGGGTAGGTGTGTCCCGAGGAACAATGCAGGGTCTGGGGATCCCCGAGCGCCAACTTTTGTTGATCCCGCGGGCAAACCATATGCGCCTGGAGCCAGGGATCTAGCGTCTCGAGGGTCATGCCAATCCATTATAGACTCTTTGTGCGAATTCTCAAAAAACGATGGATTTTTGGGCTCATTCCTGTTATACCCCGATAGATGGTTACCGATAAAACAGCATTTCAATACGTAAATTCAGTATGAATGTTCTAGGCATCAATGCGTATCATGGAGACGCCTCAGCGGCTATCCTTATTAATGGGGAGTTGATCGCCTTCGCCACGGAAGAGCGTTTCAACCGCATTAAACATTGTGCCGGATTCCCGACGGAAGCCGTCCGCTACTGCCTGAAGACGGCAGGCCTTTCGATTCATCAGATCGATGCCGTTACGACGTCCAAAGACCCGAGCGCAAATCGCCTGGCCAAGGCCCTGCGCGTGCTGCGCCATCCGGCAATCCTTTCCCCGTCATTTATTCGCAGTCGGTTGAGCCAGTCGAAGCGTGTGCGGGACGTCGGTGCCGTATTGGCTGAAGCGCTCGGCCAGCAGGTTGGTCGCCAAGGGCCGGAACTGCTTCACATCGAGCATCACCTGACGCATGCGGCCAGCGCTTTCCTGGCCTCTCCGTTTGATCGCGCCGTGATCCTGACCTTGGATGGCATGGGTGACGCGACGAGCGCCATGATGGCGATCGGCGAAGGGAACAGCATCCGTGTGCTCAAGCGGGTCCATTTCCCTCACTCGCTGGGCTTCCTCTACACAGCGATGACTCAGCATCTGGGATTCGAACATTTTGGGGATGAGGGCAAGGTTATGGGGCTGGCGGCCTACGGGCAGCCGAACTTCATGAAGGAAATGCGGCAGCTCATCCATCCCACGCGGGACGGGCGCTATGAGCTGGACCTTCGTTATTTCGTCCATCAGAATGGGGGTGTTTCTGAAGTCTGGGTGAAAGAGCCTCATTACGGACGGCTCTTTTCCAATCGAGTGAATGATCTCCTTGGCGAAGCCAGGGTGCCGAAATCCGAGCTGACGGCCCGGCACAAGGACCTGGCCAGGTCGCTGCAGGAGATGACGGAAGAAATATTTTTCCAAGTGCTGCGCCATCTCCAGAGGGAAACCGGCGAAACGCGGCTGTGCTTTGCCGGCGGCGTGGCGCTCAACTGCGTTATGAACGGGAAAATCGAGCAGCAGTTGCCCTTCAAGGAGATCTATATCCAGCCCGACGCCGGTGATGGCGGTACCGCCCTCGGCGGGGCCCTCTATCAGACGTTTTGCGGCTCGGAAGGCGCTCCGCGCCGGGTCCCGATGGATCACGTCTATTGGGGACCGGCCTTCGGTGACTCCGAGATTGAAAGCGCGCTGCGCCAAAGCGGCCTGGCGGTTCAGAAGGATCCCGCCATCACGGTCCGCGCCGCCCGCGCGATCGCCGATGGAAAAGTCGTCGGTTGGTTTCAGGGAAGGATGGAAGTCGGCCCTCGCGCCTTGGGTAACCGCAGCATCCTGGCGGATCCCCGCCGCGCGGACATGAAGGACATCCTGAACGCGCGCATCAAGCATCGTGAATCGTTCCGGCCGTTTGCGCCTTCGGTCCTGGCCGAAAAATGCGGGGAATGGTTTGAAGGTCCCAAAGACTCTCCCTTTATGTTGATGAACTATAGGGTCCGCACAGAACGTCGCGAGCAGGTGCCGGCGATCACTCATGCCGACGGCACGGCGCGGGTCCAGACGGTCCATCGCGAGACCAATCCGCGCTACTGGGAGCTCATCCGCGAATTTGAGAAAATTTCGGGCGTCCCCGTCGTCGTGAATACCTCTTTCAACGATGATGAGCCCATCGTCTGCCGCCCTGAAGAGGCCATTGAGTGTTTCCTGCGCACGCGGATGGATGTCCTGATCCTGGGGGACTACTGGGTCGAGAAAATATGAAGATTGTGTTCTACACGAATTCCTTTTACCCGGACCCGATCGGGATCGCCTATTACAACGCGGAGTGGGTCGAGCATCTGCTGAAGCTCGGCCATGAGGTGAAGGTGATCACGGCGGTCCCGTACTATCCGCAGTGGAGCGTCCGGCCTGAATACAAAGGGCGATGGCGCGTCCAGGAAACCTATAAACAGGCTTCCGTCACCAGAACGTGGGTTTATGTCCCGCGGCGTCAGACGGCCGTCGGACGGTTTTTGTGCGAACTGTCGTTTATGCTGGCGTCATTGCCGCTCCTGTTCCGGACCCGGCCGGATCTTCTGATCGTGGTCTCTCCGCCTTTCGGGGCTGGACTGGCCGCCGCGATTTTCAGGCAAGTGAGAAAAGTCCCTCTCTGGCTGCATGTGCAGGACCTGCAGGTGGATGCTGGACGGGCCGTAGGATTTTTGCGCGGACGCTTTTTATTGTCCGCCCTTACGGCGCTCGAGCGTTGGGTGCTGCGTCGCGCGGACCAGGTGTCGACCATCACCGCCGCCATGCGTGAGCGAGTCATCGCCAAGGGGCTCGCTCCCGAGCACGTCGCCCTCTTTCCGAATTGGGTCGATACCGAGGTCATGCGTCCGATGCCGAGAGAAACGTCTTTCCGCCAGGAGCAGGGGCTGACCGGAAAGTTCGTGATCCTGTATGCCGGCAATATCGGCATTCACCAGGGGTTGGATTCCCTGCTGTCCGCCGCCGAACAGCTGAAGGATAATAAGCGGATTCAGTTTCTTTTGATCGGTGAAGGCAATTATCGCGACGTTCTGGCAGGGAAACTGAAGGACAAGAAACTGGAGAACGTCACCCTGTTGCCTTTGCAGTCGAAAGAAAGATTGCCGGAAGTCCTTTCCAGCGCCGACGCGGGGGTCGTCATGGAAACCCGCCGCATGGCCAATCTCAGCATGCCTTCCAAAATTCTGAATCAGATGGCCTGCGGCCGTCCGCTGATCGCGGTGACGTCGCCGCAAACCGCCTTAGGATTGCTCGTGATCGAGAAGAAATGCGGTGTCGTCGTGCCTCCGGGGAACGCCGATCTCCTGGCCCTGGCGGCTCTCAATCTGTCCGGGTCCTTTACGATGGCGCCATCCATGGGGGTGGCCGCTCGAGAATATATTGAGAAGGAAGTGGACCGGAGGCATCTTCTGTCCGTGGTGCCTGAGCTCCTCGAGCGCACTCTTCATTCTGATGCCGCCGTCTACCGTGACTATGCGCTCAAGAGGATCCTCGATATCGGGCTGGCGCTCCTGGGGTTCATGGTGTCCTCACCGTTTTGGATTCTCATTCCCCTGGCGATCTGGCTGGAGGATCGAGGACCCATCTTTTACAAACAGGAACGCATCGGACGTTTCGGCAGGCCCTTCCAGGCGTATAAATTCCGCTCGATGGTCAGGATGGAGCTGCCGGAGTACGATCGGCGGCAGGCGTCAAGAGGCGATCCCCGGGTGACGCGCGTGGGACGACTCTGCCGGAAAACGGCGATGGATGAGATCCCTCAGCTCTGGAATATCTTAAAGGGGGACATGAGTTTCGTCGGTCCCCGGGCGCTTCTCCCGAAGGAAATTGAAGTGCATGCCTCCGCGCTGGGGGAAATTCCCCTCGAAAAAATTCCCGGATACTCCCGGCGGGTGCGGATGAAGCCGGGACTCACCGGTGTGGCGCAGGTCTTCGCGGCTCGAGACATCAGCCGCCGAAATAAATTTCGCTACGATCTGCTTTACCCCGGGAGGCAAAGCCTCTGGCTGGACATCCGGCTGATTCTCGCGTCCGGATGGAACTCACTCACCGGCCGATGGGAAAAAATAGGTTGCAAGATATCTCAGGACAGGCTAAGAGAGACTGTATGACGAATCGATGGGACATCTGCGTGGTCGGCGCCGGTCCGAGCGGCAGTTATACGGCGATGAAGCTGGCTCAGGCGGGGCTTCGAGTGCTTCTCGTGGAAGAGCATGAGATGGTGGGCGAGCCCCGGCATTGCACAGGGATTCTCGGTCAGGAAGCCTATGATAAATTTCCGGATCTTCCCCGCGACGTCATCCAGTCGGAACTGACCGCGGCCTGGATCATTTCTCCTTCCGGGGCACGCGTCCGAACTCCCTGGTTTCAGGGGAAGGCGGTTGTTATCGATCGGGCCCGCTTTGATCAGGCCCTGGCCGGGATGGCCACCCGCGCCGGCGCAACACTCCAGCCGGGCTGTCGGGTCGAATCTCTTCAACAGGGCCCGGATGGTGTGTCCATCGGCGTGACCTATGTGTCCGGCACGCAGGAGACTTTGTTCGCGCGCACGGTCGTTATCGCTTCGGGAATTTCCTACAGGCTCCATCCGCAGGTCGACCTGGTTCCACCCGAAGAACATCTCTTGTGCGCTCAAACCGAAGTGGAATCGGATGAGATCCGTGAAGTGGAAGTGTATGTGGGAAAGAACGTGGCCCCGGGGTCCTTCGCCTGGGCGGTTCCTGCCGGAGAAGGACGACTGCGTGTGGGGGTGACCGCCAACGCTCGCGCGGCACAATATCTGGAAACCCTGTTGTCCGGTCCAATTCTTAGAGACAAGATTCGACGAGGGGATAAGCCTGTTCAGAAACGGCTGGTTCCCATCAGTCCTATCGCCTCCAGTGTGACCGATCGCGTCATCCTGGTGGGGGACGCGGCCGGTCAGGTGAAGCCAACCACCGGCGGCGGGATTTTCTACGGACTGATCGGCGCCGATCTTGCGTCCAAAACTCTTATCAAGGCCTTTGCCGAAGGCCGTTTCCATCGGAAATTCCTGCAGTCCTATGATCGGGAATGGAAGCGGTTACTGCGCGGAGAAGCCTGGATGGGCCGCATCGGCCGCAAAGTGTTCGAGCATTTCAGCGATCAACAGCTGGACCGCCTGGTTCACGTGTGCGGGGACGCAAAGGTCGCCGGGATTGTGAATCGGCACGCGAACTTTGACTGGCATTCCCGGAGCGTTCTTTCCTTCCTCACGACCCGCCAGGTTCTCTCTCAACTCTTCTGAAATCAAGGGTGTAGTCCTCGGTCCGGTCGGGGCCAAAAATAAATTGCAAGAGAGTCCGGAACTATATACAAAGGTCTGCATGATGAATGGACAAAGCACCTCCCGTCTGTGGTGGCGGACGCCCCTCCTGGTCGGAGCCGTCACCTTCCTTGTTTTTCTGCCGGCGGTACGTTTTGGCTTTATCAATTGGGACGACCCGTATCTTTTTCTCAGCAATCCGTTCTATCGAGGCTTCCATTGGGCCAATGTGCGCTGGATGCTGACATCCATGGACCGGGGTGTCTATATTCCTCTCACGTGGATCAGCCACGCGATCGATTACCAGCTTTACGCGATGAACCCACAGGGCCATCACTTCACCAGCATCCTTTTCCATGCGTTTAACGCGGTTCTCTTCGCGCTGGTGCTGCGAAAAATGGTTAAGAATAACTGGGCCCTGGTGGTGGCCGTCCTGTTCTGGTCGCTCCACCCGTTACGGGTCGAGCCGGTGGTCTGGGTGACCGAAAGACGTGAAGTGCTTGCCGGGTTTTTCTTCCTGCTGACTCTCTGGATGTATTCTGAAAACCGCCTGCGGTGGGCGGTTGTTTTTTATGCCGGTTGCCTGCTCTCCAAAGCCACCTCCGTGACGTTGCCTGTTGTTTTGATCGTGCTCGAATGGCCCTCCGTGCGATGGCGTGAAAAAATCCCGTTCTTTCTCGTGGCGGCGCCCGTGGGGCTCCTGACGCTCTATGGCCAGAAGTCGCAAGGCTACTCGGTCTCATGGATGGTGTGCGGCTGGGCCGACCGGGCCGTTCTCTCATTGACGAACTTCTTTTTTTATTTCCAGAAGACGGTATGTCCTCTCGGCCTTTCGCCGTACTATGAGGTCTTACGGCCAATCCAGATGGCGCGGTGGCCTTACAACGTCCATCTCGCCGGAAGCCTGCTCCTCTCCGCTTTCTGCTGGACGCAACGCGCCGCGCGGCCGTGGCTGTGGAAAGGCTGGGTCTCTTTCATCATCCTCCTGGCGCCGCTTTCCGGGCTTTTTCAAAACGGCGGCCAAATGGCCGCGGACCGGTTCAGCTATCTGCCCGGGCTTGTGCTGTCGGCCGGGGTGGGGCTGCTTTTGAATGATGGGGTTTTTTCTCGTCCCCGGAAGATCGGTTGTGCCGCCGCTCTCCTGCTCCTCGTTTCGATCACGTGCACCCAGATCAGGGTCTGGTCCAATTATGAGAATTTCGTGCGCCGAATCCTGGCGGTGGATCCCGGATCCTCCATGGGCAATAATAACTGGGGTGTTCTTCTGGCCTCCCGCGGGCGCGTGGCGGAAGCGTTGCCCTATTTTGAGCGGGCGGTGAGACGCGATCCCGGCAACGATAGCGCCCGCATCAATCGGGATCGCGCGCTGAAGGCAACCACTCTCCGTTTAAAGAAGGATCGTCACGCCGCCAGCTGACGGGCTTCGCTGCAGAACCGTTCGATCATGTCTTCGTGAGTTTTAAGCCGGTAGTGCTGGGCATCCAGGGCCTTTCGGGCGGCGGAAAGAACCTGTTCCATGCGTGGTTTGAGCTGTTCTTTCCAGGACAAGGAGAGGCTTTCCTTCGGGCCTGACGCGAGCGACCGGACGGCCGCGTGGAGGGTGTTCCATTCGGCGGTCAGCGCGTTCATCCGTTCTTCCGTTTCTTCCAGGTCGCGGCCCATGGGTTGAACCTTCTGCTGCCATTGACGGACAAAGACAATCAGGGACGGAAGGGTTTTGTATTCGCGGCTTTCCAGAAGGCGAAGCGTGCTCCCGAAGTCTTCTTTGATCCGGCGCAGAATGTCCTGGTCTTTGCTCCCCTGTTCCCCGAAGGATTCCAGGTGCTTCTGAATTTGATTCAGTCCTGTTCGAGGATTATCGGAGAGTTTAAAAATGGATTCCGGAGCGGCCGGCGCTTCTGTCTCAAGCGGTTCCGGGGAAGGCAAGGGACTGGCTTCAGGCAGCTCCTGAGGCGCGGACACATCGGCCCTGATCGCTTCCAGGCGGTCGATCATCGCGGACATGAGCTCATTTTCACGCCGGTAGCTTTCAATCAGGGGGGATTTCAGGCTGGCGCTCACCTGCTCGGCGGCGCGTACCTGCTGCTCCCACGTGGTCCGCAGTTTGACCAGTTCTTCCCGATAAAATTTTAACAGGCGATGCTTGTCCCCGAACGATCCTCCCGAAAGGTCATCCGTTTTCAATGATGAAGGCGCAGCGGAACCCGGAGCAGACTCCACGGGATTGGAGGGAAACTCCTGACGGTTTTTCTGCATGACGAATTGCCGATAATCTTCCGTCGTCTTGAGGTGCGCGGGCAGGACACTGGCGGCCGGCGCCGGGGCTTCCGTGGCGTTGACGGATTCCGCCGAAGGGGGCTTGCTTGGGGATTTCGATGGGTCGGCGGAGGAGAGCCAGCCGGGAACAAGAATTTCCGGAAAGTTCAGAAGGGATTGCTGCAGCGCGGTGGGCGAAATTTCGCCGGTCACGTGAGCGGTGGGTTTCTTCTCCAGATCGATTTCTTCCCAGTGGCTCCCGTTTTTCGAGGCGTCCCTATAAAGGCTCACTTTAGGCCTTAACGGATTCTTGGAGCCGGCCCCGGTGACCAGCCCGGCCTGCCCAGAATTCAGCTGAACCCAGCTGCCGAGAGGAAAAGCCGAGAGCGCTTTCAAAAGCAGGCGCAGCCCGGACGTTTCCGGATGGAGTTCGGCCATCAGCGCTTCCATCGTTTTGCAAGGTGAAATGAGCGGCTGGCCGATATCCTCAATCCCGGTTCCGTAAACCATGCCGAGATACCGTGCGAGCAGAGAGAGAATCCGCGATGGGGAGGGATCTTCATCCTGCAGATGATGATTCATGATCAGACGCTCGAGCCCGGGTGTAAACCACGGCAGAGCGAGCCCCTTGAGCTGGTAAGCCGTTATTTCAAAGTGAGATCCGTGGTGGCCGAGCCATGCGGGTCGAAACCCGGTGTCCGCCAGCAACGCCGCCGAGAGCACTTCCTGGCGCTGTTCCGCGGGAATTTTTTCACCATGAAGTGCTTTGGCCGTCAAGCAAACCATCCGGACCGCCTGGAGAGGATAATCGGAGTTGATCCCCGTTGATCCCAGAAGATACGCCAGGAACTGGTCGAAATGGGGGGAGGTTGTTTCCTGGGAGAGTTCCAGGGCGGAGGCACGCGCCAGCGTCAGCTGGCTGCGGTCTTTGTCGATGAGCTGGCGTTCGCCGGCAAAGAAAACATTAATTTCCTGGAGAAGCTTCAGGAATTTCTGCTGAATGGCCGATGAGACAATTGGCGGATTCAAATGATACCCCCGCTGAGGTTAACGGACATTTCCACCATCGTCAAGGGCAAAAACGAGCTTAAATATAGGCGATATCGGTCTTTATTTACAGGGCACAGGCGATGGTCAGGCGGCGTAGAGGAGGTGGGTCTGGATGGCTTTTTTCAGAGTCACGATATCGATGGGCTTGGTCAGATAGTCCAGAGCGCCCAGATCCATGACGACTTTGGCGATCTTCGGATCATTGACAGCCGTCAGCATGATAATGCGGGATGGCGACATCTGCTGGGTGAGTTCTCGCAGCGCGCTGATGCCGCCGATGCCGGGCATGTTGATGTCGAGAAGAATGAGGTCCAGCCGCACGGTCCGGGCGAGCTCAATGGCCTGCTCTCCGGATTCGGCCACAATCACTTCATAGCCTGATTCCGTCAGAACCCTCTGCAGCAGTTCGCGAATGACGGATTCATCGTCAGCGACCAGTACCACTTGTTTGCCGCTTTTCATGAGCTCACCTTCTTATACCCTTTTGAGACTAGTTCAGAAAAGCGCAAATTACAAGTGGAGAATTAACAGTGAAGAATTAAAATAATTTACATCGATTCTTTCCTGTTGACATTCGCGCCAGCGCCCGTATTCTTAAGGCAGTGATCATTTCAGTTGGCAGATGGCGTTGGCCTCTCGTAGTGGTGCTTCCTCTGATGGTCGGAGGGCTTCTTTTCTGGCGCGGGATCGGGCGCTTGCGCTACGAAGGCCGTGCCGTCCTCGCGTTTTCCGGAGAGTCCAGCCAGATTGACCAGGAGCTTAAGCTCTTCCGCTCCGACAACATTCGCCAGAGGATTGACCTGGCTCTCTCTCGCCCGGCAGGCCTGCTGGCGATTGAGAAAGTCCCGGGCCATCCCCTGGAGGTCTCCATAAAAGGCCAGGCGGCGTGGCCGCCGCAGGTGGTTCAGGTTCTTTCCGCCGCCGGAAAAGTTTGTGTCGAACAATCCCTGGCGAAGCGGAGAGCGGACCTTCATAAGGAAATGGACGCTTTTCAAAAGCAGCAGTTAGAGTTGACAACGCATCTTGACCCCCTTCTTCAGGAAAGGAAAACAATGCCCTCGAGTCCCCGCGGAAGGATCTCTCGCGCGGACCTGTCCAACCGTATCAGGGAACTCCAGACCCGGCGGCAGCTGCTGATTGACCACTATCCGACGCATACCGATATCGCGCTTCTGGCCAGACAGATCAAAGACCTTCAAAACCAGTCGCGGCCCCGGATGTCCAACGTTTCCGCCAGGCAGGTGGACCTCGATCGCCGCATCAATGAAATCAAGGTGCGAATGGATTATTTTTCACGCCGGCTTCAGGAACTGGCGCTGGTTGAGAAGGCTTTAAAACCCGTTTGGAAGGCCCCCCAGGTGATTTCCAAGCCCTCTCGCCCTGTCCGTATGGAACAATGGCCAATTTTTTCCGGTGCGGTGGTCGGCACGTTTCTTCTCGCCATGGTGCTTTTCAAGCGGGGTTCCTCATCGCTCAAAAATGCGTCGCCGAACGGCTTGTGGCGCCCGGACACCGTCATGGCTGATCCGTCGCCCGCGGTCCCTGCCGAGCCGGCCGTTGAGCTGAAGGTGGTCCCCTCCGAGCCGGAGCTTCCGTCGGACCCTCTGACGGAGAAAGCGGCGGCGATTTATGCGAAGTGGATTGAAGTCGCCAAAGTTCTCTATGCGCCGGCGCCCGAACCGCCCCAGGGAATCCTGGATTCGGTGGGACCTCTGCTTCAGGAATCCAGTGATTTTCTGCCGGAAGGACACGATGTTATGGCCCGCTATCTGGCGCGTACGGTGGCGCCGGGCGATCTTTCCGCGCATGTCGCGAGGACTGTCCTGATGACGTTAACGGGGGCCGAAGAAGCGGGAGCCTCTCCGGAACACCGGCTGGCCATGGCCCTGGCGGCGCTCTTCCATGATCTGGCGATGGTTCCTCGCCCGGAGCCTCTTCAAGAGGAAATCGGATCAGAAGTGGGACGGCTTTCCGCGAGCGTCCTGCGCCGCATCCCCGGGCTTCAGCCCGCGATTTTGTCGATGGTGGAAGACATCCTGATCGGCATGGATGAATATAAACTCGAGACCTGGCACAACGCCGCCGCCGGCAGGCACCTCGAACCGCTTTCTAAAGTTCTGCGCGAAATTGACCGCTTCGAAAAAGTCATGCAGAAACAACGCGCCCGCCTGGATCGCCAGATCACCCGCAAAACCGCCTAAAGAATTCTTCATCGTTAAACGAGGGGCCTTCATATCGTCATCCCCCGCGGCCACTGGCGGGGGACCCATGCGGCCCGATTGGATGTCAGCACGGGAGCCTGGGTCCGGGCCTCTTCCGACGCCGGCGGCGATTTGTCCAGACGCCCTATAAGGCGTCTGGGCCGCGCCGTCATCGAACTTTCCTCGCTCCAGCACGACGGTCGCTCGTCATGGCGGTCCTGCCCCGTCGCTAAATCCCGCCGGTCGTCTCCAGAGCCCCGGCCCCAGTCTCCCGCGCGGAAAGCGTGTATCGAAAATCTTGTTATTGAAACAAAAGGGTTAACCTTGCGGATGGAATTACAAAAGTGACATCATCCGTGCCTTTGTACATGATCCGATGGTAACGAACATCGAAACCGATAGCGCAATTTTTCGGTAACTGCACGGACAAACCTCCGCCCACATTCCATCCCCCGTTATAATTGTTGGCGCTGTCCTCCGCTACGGTGGCACCGTTCAGGCTGATGCCGCTCGAAGTAGTACCTATCAACGTCAGCGTCCCAGCCGTATAGTGAGTCCAATAAAATCCACCGCCTCCAATGACGAATGGATTAAGCTTTATTCCCGATAGATCGATGGTCGGTCCAACTTTGATTTCAGGCGTGAGATGGAGAATACGGGCGTCAATGTCGGATGTAAAAGCGAGCGGGGATGGTGAGCCCGACCCGTCGATATCTCCGACAAGATTCCCGGGAATTGTCCCTTCTTGCTTGGAGCCAAACATATAGCCCAGTTCACCGCCGACCTGAACGATATCATGGACTTTCCATAGGGCTTGACCATCTACAGAAAAAGAATTTTTCTGAACGTCTGATGTACTACCCGTGGGGAGGGCTATACCGGCATTCAACGAAAACTCAGCCTTCGGCTCGTCCGCAAAGGAAAATACAGCAAATAAGCTCAATAACATCGCTGTGAATGGGACACTAAACGTTCGCATGATGCCTCCTAAGCCAATGGTTCAACGGTTGATTTCTATATTCCCAGAGGTTTGATCGCTGCCGGCCGTGATAACGGCATGGTAAGTCGCACTGGGCAAAGGACTACCATCGGATTCTGTTAAATCCCAGACAATCGTATTTGAGCCGGATAAGGTTCTTACGACCGTAATTGGATTCTTATAGATTTTGATGGTTGTGGACGGAGTAAGGCGGCCAAAGGTAATCGGTAATCCAGAATCCGTCGAAGTGCTCCAAGGATTGGGATAAACTACAACCGATGCCAAAGAACCAGTCCCATTCCATTGAGTCGGATCATTCGGACCCGTTAGATTTCCGCTGGCGTCGCGTGGGGTAATGCCTGTATAGGGAGGGTATGTGGCGTTCAGGGCGAGACTGGCAGGATTCAACCGGCTGACCGAAGAAGGATCATCATGGTCAGAACATCCCACGAGAATAAGAGTGCTTGCAAATACCAATAATAGGGGTGTTTTCATTGTAGGGCCTTTCCGTTGATACGGTATTGAGGAAAGATTCTCCTCTGTGGTTTTACGGTTCAGTGCGCGCGGAAAATTATACACCTTATCGTGTTGCGCTCACGTTAAATAAAGGCTCATTTTTTCTTGGGCCAAATGGCAAAGCTCATAGGCCTTTGATGTTTCAGAATCAGTCCATTTCGGAACAGTTGAAATTCCACCTTCACTTCGACGAAGAAAATCCGCCGAATTGAACATCCATTTTCAGGCTGTGTCACAATTCGTAAGTTTTTTATAATTTGAGCGTTGGCCGTTGATTCTTTCCAGTTAAAGGAGCCCTGATGGCCTATATTTACGGTGAACGTACTCAAGCGCAGCTCTTGCCT
>Ga0182027_10000372_pt1 | contig 76975 bp, 59 predicted proteins | sample 712E1DmetaG_FD_121300 | JGI IMG/M metagenome (GOLD analysis project Ga0182027, IMG submission 121300) | Permafrost microbial communities from Stordalen Mire, Sweden - 712E1D metaG (Illumina Assembly) | ecosystem: Environmental > Terrestrial > Soil > Wetlands > Permafrost | place: Sweden...
CAAATGAAATCATCGTAGATGGATTGAATGGATTCGGATAATTCTGGCTCAATGCAAATACCTTTGGTGCTTCAATTGTGACTTCCGTTTCCTGCGAATACTTGAATGCACCATTGTTATCCAGCTGTTTCAAGCGGTAAGCAAAACTTCCGGAAGAAAGTTTTGGGTCGGTGAAACTATACTCATGTGGAGCGTTACTTGTGCTATTGCCTTGCACAAATCCGATCTTTTCCCAGCTGCTTGTTAATGCCTGCCTGCTACTCACGACTCTACGTTGCACTTCAAAACCATAATTGTTCACCTCGGTCGCTGTCTTCCAGTTCAGCGTTGCTCCGGATTTCGATGCAGTTGCAGTAAAGGATGTAAGTTCGATAGGAAGTGTATTTATATCCCATGTTGGTCCGTTGACGAGTGTAAGAGTATTACCATTTCCAGAAGCATCTGCAGTCGTCGTGCCGGTACCTTCATCGAAATGATACAACGCTATCGTATTAGCATCGGTTGTGAATGGAGCTGACGGCGGCGTGAAGTTCGAAGCGTATCTGACGACATTTGAAATGCGCACTTCATCAATCGCACCGTTGAAGTAAGAGTTTGGATGATTAGCTGCGCCAATGTAAAAATCAGTGCTTGGCGTTATTGGGGCTTGGTTAGTAAGATCCGACATCGCAATACTTGATCCGTTAAGATAGAGCGACCAATGGCCGCCGTTTCTCACCATAGCGAGATGAGTCCAGACACCAGGGTGGAGCACAGAATCTGATACACCCCAGCTCACATTACCAAGTAATATTGAAATATTATCGTTGGAATAGAGTATTAGTCCATATCCGTAATCGTCCGCGCCGCCGTTAAAAAATATAGGTTGGAGTTGAGTTGTGCTGCCTGTCCATTTCACCCACGCTTCCATTGTCAGGTTATCAATAATTGTAGTGACCGGGGATCCGAGAGAAGCATATTGAGGCGAGCCGTCAAACCTCAGGGCGTTTCCAAAGTAGGTAGCTCTGGCACTTGACAACGGTGTTCCGGTCGGGTTCTGCCAGCTTAAATACGGATAACCCTTATTTACACCTACATCCATGAACCATACAGTGCCACTCCAGCCGGCTCCGGTAAATGTGCTTGCTGTTTTCATCTGTGCAGTGCTTTTTCCGGTTCCACCGGAGCTGCTTGTTTGACCGGAGGACGTCATATCCCAAAAACAATTATTGGCGCTGGAAGAAGATTGAAGCCCAATCATGCCACCGACATGATCCGCGCCCGTTACAGAGCCACTGCTGTAGCAATTATTATCGGTGGAAGAAGCTTCTTGAAGCCCAATCAAACCACCGACATAACTACCACCTGTCACAGAGCCGCTGCTGTAGCAGTTCGTGGCGGTCGAAGAAACATATTGATACCCAATCAAGCCACCGACACGCAGACCAGATCCCGTTACAGAACCACTGCTGTAGCAGGTACTGGCGGTGGAAGAAGATTGTTGAAGCCCAATCAAGCCTCCGACATAACCGGCACCCGTTACAGATCCATTACTATAGCAATTCGTGGCGGTTGATGAATTATATAGATGCCCAATTAAACCACCGACATAATCCGCACCAGTTATCTGCACATTATCGAGCTTCACATTTGTGATTGTCGCACCACTTGCATATCCGAATAGACCAATGAAGTCCGTTGTGCCTCGGCTTATAAACAGACCGGTGATTTTGTATGTCTGTCCATCGTACGAGCCGGTGAACACTGTGCTACCATTTCCAATGGGAGAAAACCCTGCACCACCATCCCACGAAGAACTTGTCGTGGCATCAATATCCGCTGTCTGCTTGTACACCTTATCCCATCGCGTGGCATTTTCGGCAATCCAATAGAGGTTGTCAAGGGTTGCAATGAGATATGGATCGCCTGATGTTCCTGCTCCTGAAGGCGTCGACGGCACCCATAGGGGACCATTGATCAGGGCGCCGGTATTGTGGTTGCTGCTTATGTCGCTTACAGTCGTCCCGGTTCCTTCGTCGAACCGCCAGTTTCCTATCAATCCTGTTTCGCTTCCTGTGAGTTGGTGAAACATTGTTTCTCGAATTTCAGTTTGAGTTCGGGCAACATTCCAGAGAGAAACTTCGTCGATACATCCTACAAATAATTCAACGCCCCACGACGTGGCACCAAACGCCATGTTTGCATCAGAAGATCCGACGACATTTTTTATCCCCTCCCCGCTTGTACTTGCAGCGAGATTTCCATCGATAAAGATGTACATCATGTCGTTTGAAGAATCCCTAACTGCCGCGACATGATGCCATTGACCATCAGAATACGAATAGGGAGTTGCGAGAGCGACTGCATCTCTATTTGTGGCTGCTATCAAAAATTCGATTTGTCCTCCCGTATTCACTCGCATGAGATACAGCGCACCTGATGTGGGACCGTCGTAGCGAACGATGTTTTGATATCCAAGAGTCCCCGTCTTGAACCATGCCGTGATGGTGAAACTGCTTTGCCTGACATCCCACAGAGAGATCTTGGGAAGCTGAATATAACTGGCTCCATCGAATTGCAGAGCCGTACCGGATCCCTGTGCAAAGAGACTGGGTGCGGTAAAGAGAAAGAATGCGGTGGTAAGGAGAGCAATGTACACACGAAAACAAGTTTTCATGATAATCTCCTATTAGAAAAAAACTATAAAGAAGGATTGAGGAATAAATGAATAGATTGGTAGAAACGATTGAAAAGCGACAGCACTAGATCAATCCATTACCGCCTCAGCGAATTGACTAATCGTTGCTTGAAAGGATTAATTGTTATAACATAATGTTTTTTCTTTTATGCCTCAATACTAGCAATCACATTTATATAGAGAAAACGATCTCATTGTGAATCCAGTATTAACTTGAGTCCATGTTGGAGGACTACCCGGAGTGATTGGATTATTATCATTGTTTTTGCAACCATTACAAAGAATAATGGACAGAACGATTGAGAAGATAACTGATGAATGTCCTCGCGGCAAGCCGTGAGGCATCTGTCATGCCTGAATGCTGGAACCTGTCCCAGCATGCTTTTGGCTGGGATCGGGCATCCATCGAATAGATTCCCGCTAAAAACATGTCCACAGGATCCTTTGGATGGGAATGACATGTCGCCGCAAGCGGCGGGGAATTCAACCCTCAGTGATTAAAACAATCCTTAGCGGCTCTGCGTCCCTGCGTTAAAAAGAGACTCAAGTTTTCAAGTTATTTAGTTCTCACTGAAAAAGTCATTGCGAGCGAATGTTTTTTATGAGCGAAGCAATCTTTCCATCAAATTTTGTAACTGTTCAGCGTAGTTCGTCATCCTCGGCGAGCGGAGCGTTTTTTGTGAAGCGAGTCGAAGGATTCCATCACTCCGCGCTTCGACTCATCCCGTGCCAACGGCATCCCTTCGGGACAAAAAGCGCGGGATTCGCTCAGTGTGACGAGATTATGATGACGCTGAGTAATTACCAAATTTTTAAGATTGCTTCGGCAAAAAACGCCCCGCAATGACAATCTGAAGAATATTTCAGCGAGAACTACTCGGGAGTTACGAAGATTCAACTCTCTTCATTCTCGTACAATTCAGGGTAAAGTTTCTTTGCACAATCAGGGCAGATACCATGCGAAAACCGTGCCTCTGAATGATCGATGATATATTTTTCCAATTGATTCCAAAATCCCTGATCGTCGCGTATCTTTTTGCATGAGGCACAGATAGGGATTAACCCGCCTAATGTTTTAATATTTGCAAGTGCTTCTTGCAGTTCTGAAACCAATTGTTCTCTTTCTGCTTCCATTCGCTTGCGTTCGGTGATCTCACGCGCCACTCCTACAGTGGCGACGACTTTGCCACGGTTGTCTTTCACAACTGACGTCCAGAGTTCAACGGAGAAATCATTTCCGTCTTTGCGACGGTTGAGGATTTCGCCATACCATCCCCCGGCAAGTGTTCCTGCCTGGATCTGGTTCGCAATCTCCTGCGAGGTGTTGGGTGAGCGGAGGATCGATATCGGCTGGCCTACCAACTCGACTTGGGCATACCGATATGTTTGCAGAAACGCGTCGTTTACGAAAATGATCTTGTCGTCCAAGTCCGTAATAGACACACAATCTTTTGTTGACGCCAGGGTTTGTGCCAGCAGTTGAATCTCGCTTTCCACATGCTTGCGCTCGGTGATGTCCACAAAACTCTCTATCAAATAATTGCGTCCACGCAAGTGCACGGGACTAACCGTCTTGATGATTTCTTTTTGACTCCCGTCGGCTGTCAACAGTACCCTTTCCGAGAAATCAACCTTCTTTCCCCTGTCAAGAATCGGGCAATTCTTCTCACTTGCCGGGCAGATAAAATGATGGCAGACATTGCCGACGACCTGCTCGTTCGTCAGGCCGATTAATTTAAGCGCTGTTTCATTTATCTGAACAATCTTGCGGGTGTCGGCGTCTATCACAATGAGCCCGGACAATACCGTGGACAGAATCAACTTATTCCATTCTTCGCTCTCGCGTAATGCATCCTCCACCCGTTTGCGCTCGGTGATATCGAGGATGTGCACGACAGACAGTTTTGCAGAACCGGCATTATCTTTAATCCATTCTGCCCTTATGAGGCACCAGACAATGTGTCCGTCTTTGTGGATATAGCGTTTTTCAAATTCCGGTTCACTTCGATCTCCGGAAATCATTTTGCGAATCCATTGAGCGCCTCGCTCTATGTCATCCGGGTGAGTGACCGTATTGAGGGTTCCAGCTAAGATTTCTTCTTTGGAGTATCCGAGCATTTGACAGAACACTGAATTCACGGCAAGGAATTGTCCATCAGGCCGAACCATACTCATTCCCATAGGGGCGTTTTCAAATGCAGCACGAAATTTCTCTTCATTCTCACGCAATGTCTCTTCTACACGCTTGCGCCCGGTAATATCATGGGTGATACCCAATATTCCAGCCGGAATGCCTTTCGCGTCTTTAAATGGAATTTTTGCGCCGACTGACCAATGTTCTTTTCCGTCATTCGAGACAAATTTGTCTTCATTATTGATAATTGGCTTTCCCGTTTTGAATATTTCTTCTTCTTCTCTTTTGCTATGCGCCGCAACGTCGGCAGAATACAACTCGGCATCAGTTTTTCCCAACACATCTTCGACCGTTTCTCTTCCGGACCAATGCGCCTCTGCAAGATTCGCAACAGTTTTTCTCCCTTGCAGATCCTTCACATAGATAGGGTCAGGCAAATTGTCAATAATATTTCGAAGCAGTGTCCGTTCATTCGCCAATTCCTCCTCGGTTCTTTTGCGCTCGGTAATGTCGTGGGCGGCGGCATAGATCAATTTGCCGACGGGCATGGACCGCCACTCAATCCAACGATAAGAGCCGTCTTTGCAGCGATAGCGATTCTCAAAATTCAGAACGGCCTCTTGCGCATCCAGTTGACTGATCGCGGCGAGCGTGGCAGCCATGTCCTCCGGGTGAACAAAATCCAAAAACCGCTTGCCTTCCAGATCCTCGAGCGAATAGCCAAGGGTCTTTTCCCATTCAGGATTCAGGCGATGAAAATATCCTTCTGTATCTGCAATACAAAGGAGGTCGAGGCTTGAAGTAAAGTAGCGCTCCAATTCTTCTGTCTTTTCGCGTAACAGTGCCGCATTTCGATTGCGCTCGGTAATGTCGGTGCAAAAAGCCATGTACGTCCCGTTAGACAATTGGATCGCATTCATACTGACGGGCAACAAATCACCGTCTTTTTTTGTAAGGAAAATCTCAGCTCTGATTTGTCCCGTCTCTTTCAGTTTCTGAAATCTGGACGATGTGACTCCGGGATCATTCTTGGAATTCAGATCCCTGATAGAGAGCGAAAGGAATTCTTCCCGCGTGTACCCGAGCATTGAACAAGCGGTCGCGTTCACATCCTGATAGTTGCCTTCTGCATCGACAATAAAAATCCCTTCCGGGGATTCATTGACATACGTCCTGTATTTCTCTTCACTTTGCTGCCGTGATTCTTCACCATGCTTGCGCTCCTCCTCTACTCCGATCGCCGATGCGACTATTTCCATCAAATGCATATCAATGTCGGTTGGAATGACGTCAGACTGAAACACGACACACAGCGATCCGACGCTTGTGCCTCTGAATTTTACCGCCTTTCCCACGTATGTTTTCAGCGCGTAGAGTTGAACATTGGGATCGCTCTTGACATAAGACGATTCTTGGAGGTTCCTGATGACAACAGTCTTGTCTCCGTCGGCCTTGATAACATCGTAGCAAATATGTCCGGCCGGTTGATCAGTCGACTGATACCCCGGAGGCGTATTCCATTGTCCGAGCGAGCAGAGCATGCCGGCCTGGAGCCGATTGTACAGCGCGCACGTGGCACCCATCAATTTTCCGCAGACTTCAACAAGCAGATTGATATTCACCAGTGGGTCGGCACCGAACTGAAGGAAACACTCGGTGAGTTTGGCAAGTTGTTCCACTGATCGTTTGTGTTCGGTAATATTGGTTATCACTGCCAACGAACGCACGGGCTTTCCATTTTCATCGCGTTCGGAGATTGCAGAAAGCAACGCATCGATCACTTCGCCATTTTTCTTCACATATTGATATTCAACGTTATTGCAATATCCCGTTCTCCAAAATTCCGGCAAGATTATTTCGCTTGCGTATTTTCGGGATGCCTCGGTAAGGAAGTCAGAAGATTTTCGGCCAAGCACTTCCTTCTGGGTATAGCCGAGAGTGCTCAGCCAGTAATCACTGACACTGATGAGATTGCCATGCGCATCAATTGAATGCAGCATAACAGGAGTGTTATTATAAAGAGAGCGATATCGTTCTTCGGACTTCTTTAGAGCATTTTCAGTACGCTTGCGCTCCGACAGTTCGTTTTTCAAAATCTGATGTGCCTCAAACAACTCAAACGCCATCTCAATTGATGACTGAAGCACAAAGTCTCCGGAGTCTTTGATCATGTAACCATATCGGGTAACACCCCGAACTTTCTCCACCATCTCCCGTTCGGAATGGGAGGTAAGAAAAACTATGGGGATGCTTCGATTCTTCAGGATTTGCGCTGCCGCTTCGGGGCCGCTGATGCCTTTCCCAAGATCGATGTCCATTAGAATGAGATCGATAGTCTTCTCTTCCATCGCGAGTGTAATTGCTTTTTCACCGGAATTCACGGTGATCACTTTGTAGCCGAACTGCTTTATCGTTCGCGCTTCTGCAATCGCAATGATGGCTTCGTCTTCGACGAGAAGGATAGTATTCTGTTCTTGTGTGGCCATGTTTCAGCTCTGGCTGGTGTACCACAAATGTTGAGTGTCGTTTGTAAAACACAAAACCCCCACTGTCAAAATCACGACAATGAGGGTGTAGCTATTATACATGTTCCGGGAGAGCATCCCTGAAGAACGGTAAACAACTTGCTATTATCGATTGAGGAGCCCATCGTCGTGCTCTGCTTCCATACCAAAGCCTCTTCTGCGACGATCCCCTTCGCCTTAAGACTGTTTTGTCGATGGATTAATGTAGGTGGATTTTGGGGAAGTAGCAAACAAAAACCCGGTGTGGGGGGCCACCGGGCTTGACCCTTTTAGTGCAAATGAGATCGGGGAGAGTCGTCATTTGCGGGCCGATGAAATAATAGAAAAGTTTCAGTAAATAGTCAAGGAGCATGCTCCCAGTTATCACATACTGCCCGGCGGGAGTAACGCCTGCTCGCGTTTCGCCAGCGCAGCTTCGCGTTTGATCAGTTCCTGTTCACGATCTGTGGTCGGATAGGATCCGCGCTCGAACTCGGTCTTGACACCATTCATGCTATTGCGAAATTCTCTGATGCCTTTGCCGAGCCCTTGCGCCATTTCGGGTATTTTTTTAGGCCCGAAAAAAATCAGAATCACGACGGCAATCAGTAGTATTTCAGGGAACCCAAGACCTTCAAGCATTCTGTTTTTACTCCTCTGGTGATAAGATCTTTCATCAACTCGCTGAGACCGGAGAACGAGTCTCCATTCTCCATAATTTAGACGTTTCTATGATACGAATGTTCCTGAATCTTGCATAGGTGAAATTGCTCAATTGCGGTGTTTTTGCAGTCTTTTGTGTGGAGAGATGTCGCTCTCCACGACAAAATCGAGCAAATACGACTATCAGTATTCATTGCTCTAATGTATCTCTTAAGCAACTTGAAGATTTGAATCACTTTTCAACGCAGAGGCGCAAAGGTCGCAGAGTCGTCAAGGATTGTTTTAGTACCCTTCTCTGCGTCTTTGCGGACTTTGCGACTTTGCGTTAAAAGCTCTTTTTCCGCGGTGGATACAGGCGTCGCTCATCTCTGCCGGAGTGGTGTCTTTTAACCACTGAGGCACAGAGGCACGGAGTAATTTTCTTAGTTTCTCCCTGCAAAGCATCTTCCGGAGTGGTAATTGAATGGTATTTCGATCGAGTGTCTAAGAGTTACTTGGGAGTTACAAGATGAGAGTTCTGAAAAACCATCCCTTGTTTGTCAGATTGACAATCCTCGAGAGTTTTTTAGATATCTCAAGATATCTAATGCTTCTTTTTTCCGAAATTCTCCGCGACATAATTACAGCCAAAGCTCCTCGTTGACTCAATGCTGCTTTTTTTTGATATTCAATTCAACAGGGGCAACAGTACTCATCCTTTTCCGGCTTGGACACCCCAGATCCTAATGCTGGACGGAGGTTCCATGAACAGCGAACACACCAACGGATATTCTTTTCCCTCTCGCGATTCTCGGAAGCAGAATATTCTTTGGATAAGCGCCATAGCCCTTATCTATTTTGCGACTGCCCGGCTCAGCCTCTCTCTCGTATTCGAGCCCGAAGGAATCGCTGCCATCTGGCCACCCGAAGGCATATTTCTTGCGGCGATCCTATTAACCCGGCGCAACCTGAGACCTTATTTGGTGGGAGTTCTTTTCATTACGGACTTAATCGCAGAGATGCTCACCGGAACACCGCTACCTGTGAGTGTGATCTATGCCTTCGCGCTCACTGGAGACGCTGTTTTGAGTTCGTGGTTATTGCTTCGTTTCGTCGGGGAGCCGATTGACTTCAGAAGAATACGAGACGTGATAGGCTTTCTGCTGCTCTCTGTGATTTTCAGCAATGCACTCTGGTCGGTGTTGACGGCGGCGGCCTCTGGGTACCTTCTTGGAACTTCATTCTGGAAATCTCTGCAATGGTGGTCAGTATCTAATGGCATCGGCAACATCTTCGTGATGCCGCTGATTTTAAGTTGGACCGCCGTTGTCAGAGCCGGAGTGGGTCGGTGGAATCTGAAACGCGTGCTGGAAGGAGCCGGGCTATTCATTCCACTAATTCTCTTGAACCATGTCGTCTTCCACTACTTTTCATCTCACAGTCAGTTTTCCCTTCTCGTAACCTATTCCACTTTTCCATACCTGTTGTGGGCGGCTTTGCGTTTTGGTGTACCTGGTGCCACTGTGGCTTTGCTCTTGGTGGCAGTCAACGCCATCCACGCCATCGCTACTGGTAATATCCAAAGTTCCGTCATTTTTTTTGAGTCGAACTTGGATGCATTGATTGTCTTGCAGTTGTACCTGGCCATTCTCGCGATCCCCTCGCTGTTTCTGGCTGCGGTTGTATCCACGCGCAAGCGGGCGGAAGATGCACGGCGTGAGAGCGAGGCACGTTATCGTGCCTTGGTTGAATCCTCCCCCGACGCAATCACGCAGTCTGACCTGAGCGGCAGGATTCTCATGTGCAACTTGCAAACCGCGTTACTGCATGGGTTTGAACGTCCGGAAGACCTGATCGGCACAAATGTTTTTGATCTGTTTCCGCCGGATGAACTGGAACGCGCCGGCGTGAACTTGCAGAAAACCCTGAAGGACGGGGTCATCAAAAATGTTGAGTATCGTTTTCTCAGAAAGGATGGTTCTCAGTTTCAGGCGGAACTTAGTGCAGCGATAATCCAGAATGCGGAGGGTAAACCCATCTCCCTTATGGCATTGACGCGCGATATCACCGAACGCAAAAGTACCAAGAACCTGTTTGCCATCCAGCACTCCCTTGCCATTGCGCTGAATACCGGTCCCAGCCTTGAAGCGTGGCTGGAATTGTGCATTGACGCAGCACTTAGCGCATCCGGCATGGACTGTGGAGGAATTTACCTTGTCAACGAGTCCGACAGCAGCCTCAAACTGACCGTTCATAAAGGCCTGTCGCCCGAATTTATCGCTTCAGCATCCCACTTTGATGCGCAAAGCCCCAACAGCCAGCTCGTTTTGACCGGCCGGCCCGTGTATTCCGAACATACTCTCCTCGGCATACCCCTTGACGACCGTCGCCGCAAGGAAATGCTCCGGGCCATTGCAGTCATTCCGGTAACGTATGAAGGTCGCGTCATCGGTTGCTTCAATCTTGGGTCACGCACCCGTGATGATGTCCCGGTTTTCGCCCGAAGTGAGCTCGAAACAATCGCCGCCCAGATCGGCACTGGTATCGCCCGTCTGAAAACCGAGGAGGCGCTGCGGCAGAGCAATGAGAAATTCTCCAAGGTTTTTAAAACCAGCCCGGATTCCGTCACCATCACCCGACTCTCCGATGGAACATATCTCGAAGTAAACCAGAGCTTCACGGACACTACCGGCTTTACGCCGGAAGAGGTTCTGGGACGTTCATCGCTGCCCGGCGGCGTGGCGCTTTGGACCATAGCGGAAGACCGTGACCGAATGGTAATGGGTTTAAAAACGCACGGGGAAGTGATTGGCATGGAAACGCCATTACGCATGAAAAACGGCATGATTCGTAATGCACTGTTGTCTGCCCGTATTTTGGAAATCAATGGCGAAAAATGCATCCTGACAATAGGACGCGACATCACCGAGCGCAAGCGGGTGGAAGAAGCATTGCGGGAGAGCGAAGAAAAGTATCGGTCGATCATCGAGACGACAGAAACAGGTTTTGTTGTTCTTGATGAAGATGGAAAAGTACTGGAGGCAAATGCATTATACGTACGTTTGAGCGGGCATCAGGATTTCCAAGAGATCGTCGGAAGAAGTATACTGGAATGGACTGCACAGGAGGATCGGGAGCGAAATGGTCAGGAGGTCGCGAAGTGTCTCGAAAAGGGCTTTGTCCGCAACCTGGAGATTGCCTATGTAATGCCCGATGGGCAGATAATTCCTATCGAATTCAATGCAACTGTGGTGGAGGAGCGCGGGAAACCGCACATCATGACCATTTGCCGCGATATCACCGAACGCAAGAAGGTAGAGGAGGCATTACGGAGCAGTGTCGAACAATACCGCGTAACTTTTGAGAATACCGGAACGGCAACTGTCCTTATTGAAGAAGATGCCTCGTTGAGTCTCGTGAATACGGAATTTGAACACTTGTCAGGATACTCGAAAGATGAAATTGAAGGAAAGAAAAAATGGACGGAATTTGTCGTGAAAGAAGATTTGGAGGACATGCTTGCACAACACAAATTGCGAAGAGAAGAAGCTGCAGCGGCAAAAAGGCAATATGAATTTCGATTTAGTGACCGGTCCGGTACAATTCATAATATCCTGCTGTTTATTGATGTCATAAAAGAAACAAAAAAGAGCATTGCGTCACTTTTGGATATCACCGAGCGCAAGCAGGCCGAAGAAACAAATAGAAAAGCGTCATCGGAATGGCAGACGACGTTTGATGCCGTCAATGACAGTATTTGTTTGCTCGATGAACATCAGAGGATACTTCGCTGTAACAAATCGACAATTGAAATGTTCGGTAAGAGTTACGACGAGATGAAGGGAGAACATTGCTGGAAAATTGTTCATGGAACCAATGAGCCGTTACCAGAATGTCCGGTTATCCGTATGCAAACATCGCTGCAGCGGGAACGTGCAGAAATACAACAAGGTGAAAAATGGTTGGAGGCCGTCGTTGATCCCATTCTGGACGAAAATGGCAAATTGAAAAAGATTGTCCACATCATACGCGACGTGACTGAGAGGAAACAAGCGGAGGAAAAAATACAGAAAGCGAATCGCGTCTATGCTGTGATCAGTCAGATTAATCAAGCTATCGTTCGTGAACGGGACCGCAGTCAATTGTTCGAAGAAGTCTGCCGTATTGCCGTTGAGTTTGGTAAATTCCAAATGGCCTGGATCGGTTTGGTTGATGAAGAGACAATGCTCGTCAATCCGATAACATTCGCCGGATCTGAAGACGGCTATTTCTCGAAGATCGTGAAGATTTCCATCAAAAATCTACCGGAAGGACGCGGTCCGACAGGTACGGCGATACGAGAAGGAACACATTCTGTATGCAACGATATCGCCAACGATCCCAGAATGACACTCTGGAGAGACGACGCACTCACCCGCGGCTATCGTTCTTCAATCGCACTCCCGATAAGACATTTCGGTACAGTGATAGGTGCCTTCACCCTGTATGCATCCACTCCCAATTTCTTCGACCACGAAGAGATTGTCCTGTTGGATGAAGTTGCATCGGATATCTCATTCGCCCTGGAAGCAACTGAAACGGAAGAGAAGCGTCGGAAAGCGGAAGCCGCGCTGCGGGAGAGCGAGGATAAGTTCAAATACATGTTCGACCGCTCTCTCATAGGAAAATCGATCACCTTTCCTTCCGGCGAGATCCATGTGAACAAGGCTTTCAGTGAAATGTTGGGATATTCACAAGAGGAACTCCAAAATCACAAATGGCAGGACGTCACTCACCCCGATGACATTGAAATAACCCAAAGAGCGCTTGATCCACTTCTTATCGGTGAAAAGGAATCGCTGCAATTCACGAAAAGGTACATTCACAAGAGTGGAGATGTTGTGTGGGCTGAGATGAGCACGTCGTTGCGCCGGAATGAAGAAAACAAGCCGCTGTACTTCATAACGAGTATAATGAATATCACCGAGCGCAAGCGAGTAGAGGAAGCACTGCGTAGAAGTGAAGAACGAATGAGGGCAATTGTGGAGGGAACACCGCACCTTTTCTTCTACACACAAGATGCCGAAGCAAACACCACCTATGTGTCTCCGACAATAGAGCAAATTACGGGATACAAGATCGATATTTGGCTAAAGAGGAAAGATTGGTTTGTCACTGATGCAGAAGTCAGTCAATTGGCAAAAGAGAGGACACGCGCTCACCTCCAGGGATGGTTCGATGAAGAGCCAATGCTCATTGAAGTCCGTCACGCGAACGGAGAACCAATTCTGCTGGAAGCTTATGAATATCCGATCGTTCAGAATGGAAAAGTAATTGGCCTGCAAGGAGTTGCCCATGATATTACTGAACGTAAGCGGTCGGAAGAAGCACTACGCGAATCGGAAATGAAATACCGTGACATGGTTGAGCAGATCAACGATGTGATTTTTGCGACAGATGCGAATGGAATCTTTACCTATATCAGTCCGACTGTGGAAATATTGGGCGGATACAAACCGGAAGAGATGATAGGCCATTCCATTGGTGAATTTCTTGATCCACTGTTTCTTCCAAAGATAAAGGAACAATTCCAAAAAGTTATGATGGGAATTGGTGTGGCGACAGAATATCGGGTAAGAATAAAATCCGGTGAATTCCGATGGGCACGAAGCTCAAGTAAGCCGATTCTGAACGAGAATAGACCGATCGGCGTTCGCGGCGTACTGACTGACATAACCGCACAGAAACAAGCTGAAGAAATGGTATCCTTATTGAGCCATACAGTGAAAAGTATTGCGGAATGTGTGAGTCTTACAGATTTGAACAATAGAATCCTGTTTGTCAATCAAGCGTTTCTAAATCTATATGGATATTCAAGTGAAGAACTCATCGGGAAATCGATGGGTGTTGTAACTCCCGAAGGAATCGATAATCAGGAGGTCGTACGTGCCACATCTGTGGGAGGATGGCAGGGAGAACTTATAAACCGGAAGAAAGATGGAACAGAGTTCCCTGTTTATCTCTCTACGTCGGTTGTACTGAATGATTCGGGAATACCTATCGCCCTTGTCGGTGTTGCTACCGATATTACCGAGCAAAAAAAGCTTCAACACGAACTGCTCCAGGCACAAAAGATTCAGAGCATTGGCACCTTGGCTGGCGGCATAGCGCATGATTTCAATAATATCCTCGGCATCATCGTGGGGTATTCATCACTGCTGGAACAAGGCGGGGACGACAAGAAAAAAATGATACGATACAGCGCAGCCATCACCAAGGCAGCAGATCGCGGTGCTGCACTTGTCCGGCAGATTCTCACGTTCGCGCGGCGAACCGATGTTTCATTCCAACCGATAAATATTCCCGACTTTGTTGCTGAATTGATCTCAATGTTGGAAGAGACATTCCCCAAGGTGATCGAAATTGAAAAAATGATTGAGGGAACAATTCCAGTCGTCGTTGCCGATCATACTCAGATGCATCAGGCACTGCTTAATCTCTGTGTGAATGCACGGGATGCGATGCCAAGCGGAGGTTCACTTGTCTTGAAAGTGAGTACGGTTGACAACACCATCGTTAGAAAATATTTCAATGCCGCAAATGCAGAACGGTATGTATGCATTGCGGTGTCTGATACCGGTATGGGAATGGATGAGAAGACCAGAGACAGAATATTCGATCCATTCTTTACAACAAAAGAAGCGGGAAAAGGAACCGGCTTGGGGTTGTCGGTAGTCTATGGAGTGATGCAAACGCATCATGGATTTGTCTACGCGGAGAGTGAAAAAGGCAAAGGATCGACATTCTTCCTCTACCTGCCGGTACCCTCGGAGGCAGAGTCGGAACATGACCAAGTGGACATCAGTGGTTCCGAAGTTTCCGGTGGCACCGAAACGATCCTTATCGTGGAAGATGAGGACATGCTCCGGAGTATGCTTCAAGAGCGTCTTGAATCCAAAGGATACCGTGTCTATGCGGCAGCCGATGGTCTTGAAGCTGTGAGTTTCTACAGCAGCCATCGGACTCAGATTGATCTTGTTTTGACTGATGTAGGATTGCCAAAAATGACGGGAATTGAAGAATTCAACAAATTGAAAGAAATCAATCCAAATGTAAAAGTACTGCTCGCCAGCGGATTCTTTGAACCACATACGAAATCAAAATTGTATAAAGCCGGAGCAAAAGGATTTATTCAAAAACCCTACATACCTGAAGCCACACTGCGGAAGATCCGGGAAGTGCTGGATATGCCATAAGACACGTTTACAGGTAATGGAACGCGGATGACACAGATGAGACGGATTTGCACGGATTTGATTTCCTATATATAAAAGTTACATTTTTAGCAGTTCGAATCCGTCAAATCAGTGTTATCCGTGTTCTATTATTAACTGATGTTACGCGTGGTTCATATTTCAATGGGAGATTGTATAAAGGGTCTTCGACAGGCGCGCTGAGTATTTACGGAGAATGTTTATATGAAGAACTCGCCGGGTTCTTGTATCTCATTATTTTCATCGGTATACTTGTTCATCATCACGGCCCTCACTCGTCTCATATTTGAAAGGAATAGTTCCATGAGGAAGCAAACACTGCTCTTAACGATTATCCTGCTGATCGCTTCAACCGCCACATCCTTCAGCCAATTGCGGGAGTATCCGGATCAATCGTTGAAAGGACTAAAAGGCGTTCGCGTCGTCGTAAAATATCAGGCACCAGACGAAGGATCGTATGCACTGTCGCAGAAACAACTGCAGGAGGCTGCGGAGTTACAGCTCAAGACAGACGATATAAAGGTCCTTACCGACAAGGAATGGAGCCGCGAGCCCGGAAAACCGTATTTCTATGTTCTGATTACGGGGAAACGGATCACATCGGAAAAGACACCTATATTCTGTTTCACCATCGCCTCAGATCTCATTCAGCAGGTTTCACTAAGTCGCAAACCGGCATTCAAGACAGAAGGATCAACATGGAATCAAGACTACACTCTTATTCTGTCTGAAGATAATCTCCGTGAAGTCACACTGAAGCTCAATAAGCTCGCCCAGGAATTTGCACAGTCAATTCATGATGCGAATAAATGAGCAAGCAAGAATTCATCGGGATCAGAAGAGCTTACAACCAATTGTGACTACTCAATAGTTTTAATAATAGAACACGGATGACAAAAAGAAAATCAAATCCGTGTGAACCCGTCTCATCTGTGTCATCCGTGTTCTATTAAGAAGTTGGCATGTGTTGAGGAGATACCACCAATTCCAGAAAGAGATGCGCACAAATATCGAGGGAGTTGATTGTTCATTTTGGATTAAGTCAGAGTGAATAGAAGGAGAATAACAATATGAAAATACTCAATCAGTATTTGTCTCAAACAAAATTATGGATGGGGATTCTCGTCCTGGCTTCAATGTTTCTCATCGGGTGCTTTGGTTGGGGTGTGCATCATCAGGTGGATGTCGCCGTCTCGGTAAATGAACCGTACACCGATTACAGTATCGATGAATTGGATTCATACGGTGTGTGGAATTCCATGCCGCCGTACGGACGCGTATGGAGACCGAATGTCGCACGGGAGTGGACGCCATTCTATTACGGCCACTGGACTTATGCGGAACCCAATTGGACATGGGTTTCGTACGAACCCTTTGGGTGGATTGTCTACCACTACGGGCGCTGGATCTACACACCCGAATATGCCTGGGTGTGGATACCTGACAATGGGGAATGGTCGCCTGCAAATGTGGAATGGATGTATTATGATGACTTTGTGTGCTGGGCACCCCTTCCACCGGACGGCATTCTATGGCCGCGTCCCTGGGAACGTTATGAAGATAGAACCGATGTATGGAATGTCGTTCATGCAAAAGACTTTGTCAGTGAAAACGTTGGGGACCATAGGTTGGGGAGTTCGCTCGTCCATCCTGCTGACGAACAGCATGTGCAGATTGTCAATCACTTCCCGGATTCAAAAATGATCGAGGCGCGTGTCGGAAGGCCGATCGAGAGTGTGAAGATCGATCGTGCGCCGGTCCAAGTCGGGAAACAGCAACTGCACAAAATGCAGGTACCACAATCCGAGCAGGAACGTGTGGAAAGAAACAGGCCGCAGGCTGAAAGCCATGTAACGAGACGTTCAGCGGAACACCGGTGAAGAGAAGGCTAGATGGACAATTCATTGATGGACATGCCGCTGAAAAAACTCCATTGTGCGTCATTGCGATCCTTTTTTTTGAGATGAATGTTTCGCAACAAATGAACAATGGTTTTTCAGCGGCATGTTAAGTTGCTGGCCATCGCATTTTTTAAGGCTCACACAAATAAGATCTCAAGCACATTTTGAGAGCCAACATTTTCTTCATCTCAGTAAAATTGCCTGCATTCAGCGTATAGAAATAAATGCCGCCCGCTGCGTGCGAAGTTTCCCATCGGACTGAGTGATTCCCCAGACTCAAAAATCAAGGAATCCTTACATATACAGGCGCATAAAAGGTGCTATTATCTGACAATGTAACCTTGATGCTTGTAGTAAACCAAGCGCCAGAGCCGAATGAGTTCTGCGAAGACGATACGGCCCATTGTGTTCTAAAAAAACCCGCGGTACCGTGCAACACACCGCCAAGCGAGCCAAAAAGCGAAACTAGTTGCCGCGCATCCCCGGCCCACATGAGAGCACGACCAGTACGTGTAGCGATCGCCCCCAAAACACCGACGTCAACATTGCTACTCAATCCCATTGTGAATACTTTGACATGTTTTGATACAGCCGATTGCACGAGCTGATCAACGGTCCATCCACCGTCAGTATGTTGACCATCAGTAAACGCGACTACCGCTTTGTTCAAATTTTTTCCACCGGTCGAAACATAATCCACCATACTTGCTATTGCCTTGTAGAGTGGCGTACCACCTCCGACCAGATTCTTCAGGCTTTGCACAGTCGAGAAGTATGAACTGCCAATGCTTGTGAATGAATTGCCGTATCCAGTGATATCGTATTGAAGGCTCCCCCCTGAAGCAAAGGCCGCAAGATACACTTCATCTCCCGCGCCTAACGCGCTGAGAAAGATTTTTCCTGCCTCAATTCTGGAATCATTGGGATCTGATGAAGACATACTGCCGCTTTGATCCATAAGGATCATAGCGGAATAGGGACCTCGACTACTCATTGATTGGGCTGTCATTCCTTTTTCCACAAATGTAAACGTTGCACCTGTGTTTCCCATTTGCGCATCCGCAATAGCAAAATTGACGGCATTGGATGCACTGATCGGTGCGCCTTTATCGTCAATGACATAGACGTCGGCCTCAAATACCATAGGTTTTGCTGTATATGATACAGACCTCGTTGCCAAGACTCCTGCGCTTGGTTCGCCTTGAGGCTGCAAAGCCATATTTGCTTGGACAGTATTTCCGCCGGTGACCGAGATGCCGGTACTCTTTGTCAGATAACTTGATTTCTGTGCAATCACAGAATACGATCCGGCCGGGATATCCGAAAGAGAGTAATTCCCGTTGTTGTCAGTGGTGGTTGAAGATGCAGCCGGCTGGGTCGAAACCGTCACACAGAGATAGGCGAACTGTCTATGAAGCTTGTGACCTATCCGCTAATCGCGCCGGAAGACGATTGGTTCTGCTCCGGAGATGTCGGATCGGTCAGTTTTGCACAACTGAAAATGAGCATGTTTAGAAGAACAAGAATGCCCGCTTGCACACTCCGCGTTTTTGCGTTCATTACTCTGCCTTCTTCTGGCTTATCCTGGTTCATTTGCCAATTCATTTTTACTTTGGACATTGGAAAGTTGAAGCTTGCATTTTGTTTCCAGCGGCGGAAATTTGAGAACCCTTTATGGAAAAAAGATAGGGACTTGGCGGAGTAATCTCCGCCTCACCCAATTAGTTATGTCCAAACTTTAGCTTGGCATTATTTCAACAACAGCATCTTCTTCATCTGCATTTTTCCGTTAAACTCCAACCGCGAGAAGTATATCCCACTGGCAAGATTCGAAGCATTGAACTGCACTTGATTGTATTTTCCTGCTGCGGCTTCGCCGTTGAATAACGTTGCCACTTCCTGTCCGACGGTGTTGAAGATCTTTAACGTCGCTCGTCCGTCCGCCGGCACAGTAAACTGGATGTTCGTTGATGGATTAAATGGATTCGGATAATTCTGCGACAACTCGAATACTCGTGGAACAACGCCGACTTCTACTTCTACTGACTGTGAATATTTGAAGACGCCGTCGCGGTCAATCTGTTTCAGCCGGTAAGAAGTTTGTCCCACAGTAAGATTTCTATCTGTGAAAGAGTATTCGTGCGGCGAGTTGGTTGTGCCTGAACCAGAGACAAAACCTACTTTGCTAAATCCCCCTGCCTCGCCTACGGCTCGGCTTCCCCCTTGTAAAGGGGGATTAAGGGGGATTTGTTTTCGCTCGATTTCAAAGCCATAATTGTTCACTTCAGTTGCAGTGGTCCATTTCAATTCCGCATCAAGACGATTGGTTACTGCGATAAAGGAGGCAATCTCCACAGGCAATGCAACATCGCTGGGATTTGTGAGACCAACAATGCCCCCCTGCATGTTATTGAGGACGTTCGTAAAATCACCACCCACATACACCCTCGCCTTCGCAACGTCGAGCGCAAGTGCACGAACAAAGTTGTCCGCATTCGGATTCCAACTTGTCGCGTTCCCCGTTGACGCATCAATCGCTGCAACATTATGTCTTGTTTGCCCTCCGATAGTGCTGAACTGTCCTCCTGCATAGACCGTTGCGCCTGATGTAGCAAGCGCATAAACATTGCTATTTGCATTCGGATCCCAGCTTGTCGCGCTCCCCGTTGAGGGATCAAGCGCCGCGATTCTGTTTCTCGTTTGTCCTCCGATGCCGGTGAAACTTCCTCCTGCATAGATCGTTGAGCCGGAGACTGCAAGTGCTTGAACAGGGAAGTTTGCATTTGGATCCCAGCCTGTCGCGCTTCCTGTTGAGGCATCAAGCGCTGCAATAAAGTTTCTCGGTTGTCCGCCGATTTCGTTGAAGTGTCCTCCTGCAAAGACCGTTGAGCCTGATGCGGCAAGTGCGTAAACAGCGCTGCTGGCATTCGGATCCCAGCTTGTCGCGCTCCCCGTTGAAGCATCAAGCGCTGCAATACGACGTCTCGTTTGTCCTCCGATGTTGGTGAAACCTCCTCCCGCATAAACCGTTGAGCCTGATGCGGCAAGTGCGTAAACAGCGCTGCTGGCATTCGGATCCCAGCCAGTCGCGCTCCCCGTTGACGCATCAAGCGCTGCAATAAATTGTCTCGCTTGTCCTCCGATGCCGTTGAAACTTCCTCCCGCATAGACCGTTGCACCGGAGACGGCAAGTGCTTGAACATAGCTATTCGCATTCGGATCCCAGTTTGTCGCGCTCCCCGTTGACGCATCAAGCGCTGCAATATTGTTTCTTGTTTGTCCTCCGATGCTGCCGAAAGATCCTCCTGCATAGACCGTTGAACCAGAGACGGCAAGGGCATATACATTGTTGTCCGCATTCGGATCCCAGCTTGTCGCGCTCCCCGTTGAGGCATCAAGCGCTGCAATACTGTTTCTCGTTTGTCCTCCGATGCTGGTGAAACTTCCTCCTGCATAGACCGTTGAACCGGAGACGGCAAGTGCAGAAACACTGTTGCCCGCATTCGGATCCCAGCTTGTCGCGTTCCCCGTTGAAGCATCAAGCGCTGCAATATTGTTTCTCGTTTCTCCTCCGATGCTGGTGAAATATCCTCCTGCATAGACCGTTAAACCGGAAACAGCAAGTGCATAAACAGGGCTGTCCGCATTTGGATCCCAGCCTGTCGCACTCCCCGTTGACGCATCAAGCGCTGCAATAAATTGTCTCGTTTGTCCGCCAATGCTGCTGAATTCTCCTCCTGCATAGACCGTTGAGCCGGAGACGGCAAGTGCAAAAGCTCCGCCGTCCGCATTCGGATCCCAGCTTGTCGCGCTCCCCGTTGACGCATCAAGCGCTGCAATAAATTGTCTCGCTTGTCCTCCGATGTTGATAAAAATTCCTCCTGCATAGACCGTTGCACCGGAGACGGCAAGTGCTTGAACATAGCTATTCGCGTTCGGATTCCAACTTGTCGCGTTCCCCGTTGACGCATTAAGCGCTGCAATATAGTTTCTCGGTTGTCCTCCGATGCTGGTGAAATATCCTCCCGCATAGACCGTTGCACCGGAGACGGCAAGTGCTTGAACATAGCTATTCGCGTTCGGATTCCAGGTCTGATCAAGAGTTTTGTTCGATAGTATATGAGCGATGTTGTTTCGGTTTGTCCCTCCAACGGCTGTAAATATTCCTCCAATGTACCATCCTCCAGAGCCGTCAGGAACGACTGCTGATATTGTTCCATTGACTTTTGGGAAGGCAAGGTCGGGCGCACCCGTTGAGGTGTTAATGGCACCTCCCGATCCCGTATTAGGACCAACGTACGTGAATTGTCCACCGATGTAAATTGTATTTCCGCTTACGACAACGGCATTTACGGTTCCATTTGTTACGTAGAGACTGTCAAAAGTCGTCTGGGAAGAAGCCGCGCCGGCGCACCATACGAGCAGTGCGACGATTGTGGGGATACAAAATTTCACAAGAACCTCCTTTGGTTTAGTGTAGTGTTGGGCATTGCTGCCAACTACCGGATTGGAGTTAAGCTGAGTGTGGTAGAATGCTTCATAAACGTTTGCACCGCGCAATAACTCCGATTTTGTTTATTTGTTTGCTGTAAAATTACATCTCGAACGTCGTAAATAGAACAGAACTTTTGGGTTGTGCGAGAGAAAGCGAAATACCCGCCGACATAGATATTCCCGGTCCCATCCGCTGCAACGCGTTGATCCTATTATTCGTTCCATAATGGCCTGAACCTACGCTCCCCCAGCCATATGTTGAGGTTTGTACTGAAGAAGGATCAATCTTTTTGAATATTGGCTCCTTATTATTTCCGTAAGTCATCTCATAACCTTCTGCGTTGTACGATCCGCTGGAATTTGGTTTTATTACACCTGTTTCATCCAGGATTTCTCCAACGCTTTTGTTTGAAATGTCTTGTGAATATAGATTTAAGAAGCACACAGAAAGGACAATAGGACTATATCATTATGTAAGTAAGCTAAGTTTTAATTTCAGGACATAATATTGAATTAATAAATTTCTAACATTCTGTGACCGGTCAAGTCCGTATCGCCCCCCGGTACCGAGGGCAGTATTCAGTTGCCGGATGCATCGCTCAATGCCAAACGGTCGACAAGGGTGATACGATCGTGATTCTCCACAGCGGCCCGGGGCTCGATCACACATATCTGCAGCCGCAACTGGATGTCCTCGCCGCCCATCACACGCTGCTCTATTACGATCAGCGGGGAACGGGAAGATCCACAGGAGAAGTTGACACTATCCATTGCAATGTCGGGCGGCTTATCGCTCTGCTTCTCTTCTCACGACCACATCTTGCTATTTGTTGATAGGATATTATCACGGTTCTGACGTTGCACAGAACAAGAATGGCAGTACCTTCGCTTGGCACTCATTTCAACAGAATCATTTTCTTCGCTTCGGCTCCGGAAGCGCTATTCAGCGAATAGAAATAGACTCCTGTCGAGACGCCGGCACCGGCATTGTCGCGTCCGTCCCAGACAGCCTGGTGCCAGCCGGCATTTTGATTTCCATCGATGAGTGTCCGGACTTCTCTTCCGAGTCCGTCAAAAATTGTCAAGCGTGTTTGAGCGGACTGTTCCAAGCGATATTTTATTGTTGTACTTGGATTGAAAGGATTCGGGAAGTTTTGATCAAGCTCAAAGCTCTTAGGAATCGCATAATCAGCTCCCGCATTTCCAGCGCTTGTGGTACTGCCTCCCGTTCGTGAACGCAAGATCAAATTGTTATATCCGGATGCCCATACAATGTTTTGATCAATCACATCCAGCGCCGTGATGGCTGTTCGCACAGGTTTTGATTGAGTGGACCAGTTGTCTCCATAATCGGTCGATTTTGCCATGAGATAGCCGAGATTGTTGTCAAATGCCCCGGAAGCAAAAACAGTTCCTGTTCCCTTCGCAAATCTGACGCGCACACCGGACGTTATGCTATTGTAGTGCATTTGCCACGATTTGCCACCATCGGTCGTGCGTGCCAGATGCCCGAAAGGACCGATGATTATTCCACGCGACGTATCAGAAAATGATACCCCAAACTGACCAAAGTTTGCCGGGATACTTACAGATTCCCAGGTCAATCCTCTATCGCGGGAATGAATCAAGAACCGCTGAGCCGTGGTATCTCCCTGGGTTCCTGACATCACCCCGAACCAACAATGGTTGCCGATAACGTCCAACATTTTCCCGTTGATTCCATACAAGGAATTGCCCGTTGGGAGACCTGCAGAAATGGTGCTCCATGTTGCTCCGCCGTTCGTCGTCCTCACAATGAAAAGTGCATTGGGATTGGCGAGCACTTGATCGCTGATTGCAATGCCTGTTGAGTCGTCCCAGAAATAAAGATCATCCCAAAATACATACTGACTCCCGGCTCCTGCGTATTCGTACGACTGCTGCCAATTGGTACCGCCGTTTGTCGTCTTAAATATTTTTGATGCGGAAGCTGTCCAAGCGAGATTTGCACTGCGGGCAGATATGCAGAGATAGTTGTCTGGAATCAGCCCTGAGCTGAACTCTGCGAAACTGCTCCCGTTTGTTGACTTCATGACCAACATTCTATCTCCAGCGACCCAACAGATGTTGGAGTCGACTGCAGAAATAGATTCAAATGCCGGCAGTCCACCCGTGATATGTTGCCAGCCTTGAGCCGTTGCAATAGAAAACGACAAGCATGTGAGAAATGAAAGTGATAATATCCGGGTTAATTTTACAGCTCCCATTACAACCTCCACTCTATGATATTGGGTTTTGTGAACCAGCGCTATCCTGAGTCTGTTCATTATTCGTTGCATCGAAGGCACCGATTGAGGCTCGCATGATGTGTTCTGCGAAATTCTATGATAAGCTACATTTAGGCCAATTCGTCCGCAATCGCACGATCGTGGTATATCCCTAAACGTTCCCCATACGTCCTATGCAACCGGCTTTGTGATTTTCAGAATACGGTGAACGGTTTGCACATGTCCTCGAACGCTCTATGCGATCGATCATCGATTTTGACAACGAGATTTCGCAAACTGATCGGTGACACGTTCATCGAAGAAAGATCGACGGCAAGTGCAGCGCACAGCATTGGCAAATCTACTACGTATTTCGATGATGAAGAAAGGCGGGTTTTAAAGCAGGTTTTCTTTGTATGCTTTGGACACAGCACCACCGAGCGTGTGAACCTGAAGCTTGCAATAGATATTCTTGAGGTGGGTATTCACTGTGTGAAAGCTTACGTGGAGTATTTCAGCAATCTTTCTCTTGGTAAAACCATCGACCATCAGCTTCAGAATCTCATTTTCACGTTCAGTCAGACCGTAGTCCCCTTTGGGGGCGGCAACGCTCTTAAACATTTCTAGAACCGTGCGTGCGATCGAAGCATTCATCGGAACTCCACCGGCAAGGACTTCTCGAATTGCCTCAATCGCGTTTTCGGGAGATGAATCCTTCAGAAGGTACCCAGAGGCACCGGCGCAAAGAGCATTGAAGACATTACGACTGTCGTCATGGACAGTAAGCATAATAATATTCATTGACGGAGCGACATTCTTGAATTTCTTCACTCCCTCAACACCGCTCATGCCCGGCAATCCGATATCGAGTAAAATGACTTCAGGCGGCGGCCGTGACGCGAGCACATGAAGGGCTTCTTCACACGTTCTGAATGATTGCGGACAACGCATGCCTTCTGTTTCGTTAATAAGCTCCGCGAGTGTCTTCTGAAAATGGATGTTATCCTCCACTAGCCAGATCGTCACGCCCGCAACGCCGGTGTCATCTTTTTCTTCCTGCATATGTTTCATAATACAAGAAGATAATTGTTTACGCCATACCGCATTCGTGGTATTCTTTCATTTTTAACGCTCAGTAAGGTCATCTTTCTTCCTCCCTTCCTTCGAAGAGAATGCCGTCCGCGTTCCCTGGATCGGCACGACGAGGTTAATGGTTGTTCCCTGTCCCGGGCGACTCCGCAGATCAATCTGTGCGCCGATATTCTTTGCGCGATCTCTCAGACTTTTCAATCCAAGTCCCTCGTCCATCGTGCCGGTCTCGAACCCGATGCCATCATCACGGATGGACAAAAGAAACCAGCGGGATTCGCTCTTGATCTCTATATCTACTCGCTTTGCTTGCGCATGCTTGACGATATTATTGAGCGCTTCTTTGTAGAAAAAATAAATCTCCTTCCATATCAGAAGATCGACCATCCCTTTCATTTTCGAACTGGATGTCTTGATGTTGTACTCCAACCCGACGAGCAATTTGGCTGTTGCATCTTTCATCCGGAGGACAAGATCATCCTGTGTGTGGTGCTCGGGATTGATAAACCACACAATATCCCGAATTGCATCAGTTGTTTCTCGTGCTGTCGTGACAATGTCTGCGAGCCTGTTTTTTTCCTGTTCACTAAGATTCGAATTCTTCTGAATCATCTGGCTCGTCATCGATATGCTGCTGAGGTTGCTGCCGATTTCATCATGAAGATCTGCCGCAATGCGGCTGCGCATTTCCAGTTTGTCTTGCTCCTGTTCGTTCTTGAGCCTGTTAATTCTGTCGCCAAGAGCAAAAGAAAAAAGCGCCATTTCCCACACCATGCCGATTTGGAGAGAATATTCTGTGAAATAGTTGAGCGGCAGGTAGCCGGAGACGCGGAGAGTTCTGATAAGAAGCCCCGCGAGGAATCCCGTAACGGCGAGTAAGAAGTATCCGGCAGGCAAATATCCTTTGCGAAGGCTCAAGATTCCTGTTGCGATACTGATGAAGGCATACGGAACAACGAGAATAAGGAAGAACCGATTCACAATCGGACCGGGAGCAATCAAGACCAGAACTATTGATATGCAGCTTGCCATTGCGCACAAAGTCAAACCCTTATGAAGCAACGGAGTAAACCGGCACGAAAATAACACCCGCTGTGTAAAAAGCGAGCCAAAAAGAAGGAAACATCCTATCGCTATTTGAAGTATCGGGACGGAAGAAATGCTCGCATCGGGGAAGAAGTACTCCTGGAAGAATCCGTCGACAGCAAATTGATGAACCACATATCCCGCAACATACAGAACATAAAAAACATACGTCGTGTCGCGAAGTGCAACGAACAGGAAAAGGTTGTAGATCAGAAGAATCAACAGCGACCCATAAAACCCTCCGATATAGAATTGCGCATCGTGATCGGTCTCGACAAATCGCTCATATGTCTCCAGCTTCATGTTCAACACAACAGTACTCCGCGATTCGAACCGCACATAGAATATCCGGCGGGGCGATTTTGGATAGTCAAGGCGGAAACGCGTGGATCGATTTTTGATGTCGCGTTGATTGCGCGGAACAAGGGACCCACCGTGTTTTAAGAATACGAGATGAGACGAATCGGCAATAAAGAGATCAACCCGATCGATCACCGGATACTCCACCATGAGAACCCAATCATGATTCCTGGTTGCGGCGTCATCGACCTCGAACCTTGCCCACCATACCGAAGTCGTAATTCCTGGATTGAGTGTTTTAGTAGTGGTCGTAGTAAATTGACGGGAGATCTTCTCCGAGAGCATATCGTCGATTGTCCAGATCCGATCCCTGTCTTCCAACACTTCCAAATACGGCGTTAATTCGTATTCGTCGTGTAGGTCATCGAGAACGATCTTCGTTTGTGTGTGTGCTCTTGTCAGAAAGCAGACAATAGCCAAACAAACAAAGGCCAAGCGTGTCATTATCGAAAATCGGGACATAGAATAAGGTTGAGTGAGATGGACATTTGAGTTTTTCGTTTTATCTAGGCCATTGGTCACTACTCAGCAAGCGGTAAAGAAAGATCCGGACAGTAGAGACGACACGGCCAGAGGGATCTCGATGGATGCCGCAGGCATCCATCGGAACTAAAAAGATGAGTACACTGAAAAAACTCTATGCAATTTTTCTCACGCTTGCTCGAATTGTTCCAAACGACTGCTATGTCAATATTCCGGGTTACTGCATTATCTTGCTGGATTCCTATTGCAAATTCTCTGTGACCTCTCTGACGACAGTTTTTTATGCTGCGCAAATACGGCTGATATTAATCTGTAGAATCCGCTGGCCAACTGCAAGATTATCTAACAGCGAAAGTTGAGAAAAACCGAACTGTGAAAGACGAATGCAGAATAAAATATCCCTAAAGTAACTTGGAACCCGAGCCATTTTTAATGCAAGAGACGCTTTTATTGTTTCGGTTGAGAAAATCAAACCCGTGTAAACCTGTCTTTTCTTTTTCATCCGTTTCGATTGACACGCATTAATGTGCCGAGGAGAGACTAACAATTCCAGAAACTGAAGAAAGATCCATCCTCGAGGCGGTAGCCGAAAGACGAGATTATGCTAGTGTCCATAGTAGCTATAGATGAAAGACATCGATTTCATCCTTTATTTGCATGGGCCGATAGATTTGTTGGCACTCAAGAATGTGAGACCTTGAGTCCGGCGCGCCTGCCGATTCCGCCACTTTGGCTCAACATGAGACAGAGTAATCCTGAACGAAACCCGCTCGAGATCTAGACGGTCGATCCCCCGCACCAAGAATCGAATAACACGACAAATCAAGTTTGACAGCAAAAGGTGTAAAGAATTCTCATAAAGAGTCGATAATGTATATATGACAAATCACTCGGGAGAAAAACTATGGCCTTTTTCGCTCAAGATTTCTCGTTTTTCCTCATAGCATTCTGTGCATCAGGATTGTTGACTCTCTTCTTTGTCGGACGGCTGTTCATACAATCGATGCATGAAGAAGAACCGTTCATGCAAACACCCGGCATGCGTCAACCGCGCTGAAAGAGAAATTTCGCCTGCATTAATTTATTCTCTTTTCCGTCGTGAAGTGCGTACGTTGCGCCGCTCCACAGTGAGTACGCCCCGAACTCCCCCTGTTTGCTGATCGCATAGAAATTCACATTAAACGATGGCCTTCCCTGTTTGTTCTGCAGCCGTTTCTCCAGGTTGTGTGAGACAATCCGTTCACAAGCTTTTTTGCACGCTTCTTCCGGACTGAGGCCTTCCCGCATATACTCAACAACCATCACACTGCTGCAATTGACAAGATTTGCCTCCCCTCGTCCAGTCGAACCCGCTGCACCCACAGCATTGTCGACATAAAGACCAGCACCGATGATGGGTGAGTCTCCCACTCTTCCCGGAATCTTGTACGAAAGCCCGCTCGTTGTGGTGACTCCGGAGAGATTCCCCTGCAGATCCAATCCGAGACAATTGATGGTGCCGTATGTAAACCGAATCTCCGATTGATTATAACCGATATCTGTATCATTGATCGAGTGCGGCGGAAGATAGTCATCTTCTTTGCTCAGATTTTCCTTCCACTTCACCCACTCTTCACGCGCTTTGTCTGTCAACAGATTTTCCTCTTTGAAACCATGCATCCGTGCAAAGCTCAATGCACCTTCTCCCACAAGCAGTACATGATCGGTTCGATCCATCACGACCTTTGCCACTCTTGAAGGATTCTTGATATTGCGCAGCGCCGCAACGGCGCCGGCACGATGTGAAGGTCCGTGCATCACCGATGCATCGAGTTCAACAATCCCATCAGCATTCGGAAGTCCCCCATAGCCGACTGACATATCGTCCGGATCATCTTCAATGATATTGACCCCCGCGATCACTGCATCGAGTGCGTCCTCCCCGCCACGTATCATTTCCATCGCTTTGTCAGTCGCGCGCATGCCATTGCCGCTTGCAATCACCAGCGGCCCGCCGGATTTTCCGGGAGTTGCATGAATTATGTTTCCAATAGGAAGCAGGGATGCGGCGGCACCAGCGATTATCGCATTCCGCAAAAAGATACGACGATTGATTTCTTCACTCATTGTTCACTGTCCTTCCTTTTTGGTAACTGTAGCTGGTTCTCATAAATAATCTTGCATTTTCTTCTCGCGCAGACGCGGAGAAACAATAACAATCAAGAACACGATGTCTCTTTTGGGAAACGGCATTCATCAATGTTTTTCGTGATGACGCTGAGTAATCTTCCTTTCTGATGGCTCCACGAACGGAATTCTTATTTGAGGAACAACAACCGCCCGGTGGCAACATAGGAGCCGGCAACCAACCGGCAGAAATAGACACCGCTCGCACGCCCGGAGGCGTTCCAGGTCATAGCATACTTTCCGGCCGGCTGGTATGAATTACAAAGTGTCTCGACTTCCCGGCCCATGGCATCGAAAATAGTGAGAACTGTCCACGCCCCCTCTTTCAACGAAAAGGAAATCGTCGTCGAGGGATTAAATGGATTCGGATAGTTGCGCTCCAACTTTGTTTCCCGGGGTAGAATGTTTTCCGGCTTATTGACTGAAACAATCAGCGAACCGGTTTGCATTTCTACATCATCGATGTACGCTCCGTCGGATTCGAGAGCGCCATCCGCGTGCAAGCGAAATCGAATTGCAACATGCTCATTGCCGGAACCGCAAAATCTTCCGAGATCAGCATTAATTTTTCGCAGAGACGCGAATGGGAATGTTGTTCCATTGAATCCGGAGAGTACATTCCAGTGCACTGCATCATTCGAGGCTTCGAAATATAACGTGTCAGAAAGATCAATCTCGTATTTCACGGCAAATCGCACGACAGCTTTTGATTGCACGGAGAGATCGTATGTGCGCTTTATGGCCAGCACATTATCAGAATTGGGCGCATAGTCTCCATCCGGACTATCCGTAATGCTGTAACTGCCGCTGTACTGATATTCTGAAGTTCTTTTCCATCCACCGGGATTCCATCGCTGTATAGTGTCGATAGGCATCTCAAAATCATCCACCAGTTCTGTGCCGATAATAAAAGAGAGAGCCCGTCCCACGGGATACCGGCCCGTATTTTTCTGGAGCGAATTGTCGATCGCACTTATGTAATAGGCAATGACATCACCGGAGGATAATCGATCCGTTGAGACGATTGATCCTTCATATTCATTCGGGTTCGCTGTCCGGTGCATCGGAGTCTGTTGTTCCGTTCCCGTGCTGATGCGGTAATGGAGAAAGACATTCGCCGTGTCGATACCATTCTGATCGGTAATGATCGCGCGGCAGCCGTAGGAACCTAACCACTGCATGGTGTTTCGAATTGAATCAGCAACCGCGATTGCAGGCGGTACACGATCGGGTGCTATGGAAAATTGGTGCACATCATACGGCAAGTAGTCCGAGCCTGCTTTTGCAAGTACAAAATACTCGATCGATGTTCCAATCGGCTGCACAGGAATCGTCGCCTCATAGCGTCCCCCTGCACCCAGCGCCATAATAATCCGCTGGAATGGGCGGATACTATTCGGACTCCAATAGAGCGAGACCGATGTCAAGGGATTGGCGGTTACAGCCGCTGTGACGACGATCGGAGCTACAGCGGTTTCCCGATCCGTCAAAGCATCCACCGAAATCTCGTACCCGCCGAGCCACTTCATCGTGCGCCGCAAAACTTCCTTGCGGATGAGCGAGTCGGTGACGGATTCCAATCCTCCAAATGCGAAATAGACAACCTTATGCACGCCATCGTAGCGCACTGCTGTTGTGCGCCCGTCAAAAAATGTTCCACCGCTGACTTTGAAAACCGCTTTCGAACCGTTGATTGTGTCTGCAACGTCACCAAACTGCTCGGATGATGCACGTCCGGGTTGATAGCGTACAAAACTCAGTGAGTCACCGATCGGATCTCCTGCTACTCCCACTATGTTCGGACTGATGCCGTCATCTGCTACATACTTGGCGTGAAGGTATTTTTCGTAGAAAATATTCGACGCTCCGTGCGAGCTGTTGTACTCGCTCGGTGCGGCATCCTGCGGATCGGCAAGATCCCACCCGATGTCCTGTCCGGAAATGAAAAGCTTTCCACCCTGATCAAGAAAAAGCGCCAGATTTGATCGATCGGTCGAATCCAGTGAAGGAAACGCCCACTCACACGCCCAGATGACGGTTGAATACTTTTTCAGAAAATCTGCCGGTGGCGTCCCCTGAATGTGGTGGTCCCAGTAATCGTACATCAGGTTTGCACGATTGAGCAGACTCGTGTAATATGCTTCGATGTTGTTCGATCCATCGTCGTCGTCCACTAAAAGAATCCGCGACGAAAGCGACAGTGAGCCTTTCCATTGCCTGAAGAAACCGCCGTTTGCCGTGATCGTCAGTGTATACGGAAGCACCGTCGGAAAAAGGTCGCCGCTCAACGCAATATTGATCGGATCTGATGTATTCGTCCGGATGGAACTATCCGGAACCATCAGACCGCTGACATCTCCAAATGAAGACACCGCGTGCGTCACATTCACACCCCACTGCACGGAGGGATCGAATGCAATCGTTGCCTGCACACCATGCGCATCTCCCCAGGAATTCTGAATTGTTACATACAATTTTACCGTCTCTCCGGGATCAGGAATCCCATCCCCATTCCCGCCGCTATGGTCATCGACAGTCACGGAAAGCAAATCCAGATCGGGTCCGGGAGCAGAAACGCTGTTGGTCAGCGCACGCAAGGCATTGATCCGCCCATACCCCATCTTTCCGGCATATTTCGGATTGAGTGCGTCGAGATTGTCCGCCGTTCCGGTAATCTGGAACATGATCTGCGCAGCATTCCAGTCTTTATGCTGCGATCGCACAAGTCCTGCCAACCCGGCAACCAGCGGAGAAGACATTGAGGTCCCGTCCCAACCGAATGATTCATAGTTGCCTCCGGGCACCGTCGACAGAATCGACGTCCCCGGCGCAAAAACCTTTACATGTGTTGGACTGCCGTAGTTCGAAAAATCAGCCCTGATATCGGACTTGTCAGTCGCACCGACCCCCATCACGCCCGTGTAGCTCGATGGAAAGTGCGGGGCGCTGTCAAGATCAGTTCCCTCGTTGCCGGCCGCCGCAACAACGAGCACGTTATGCTTCAACGCGTACGTGATGACATCCTGTTCAAACCGGGATGCGCCTGCTGCCGCGCCCCAACTGCAGTTGATGACCTTTGCACCATTGTCTACCAGGTAAATGATTCCTTCATATCCAAAATCGATTTCGTCTGAACCCGGCGTGTCTACACCATGCTTCGTGACAAGAAGGTGGCAACGATTGCCGATACTGGCAATGCCGGTGCCGTTATTTGTCACGGCAGCAGCAATACCGGCAACATGGGTTCCATGTGGATTGCCATTGTACGGATGCGGATCATTGTCCCCTGCGGAAGTAAAATCCGCCCCGCGAAAATCCCAACCGATAACATCGTCAACGTAGCCATTTCCATCATTATCAATGCCGTCGTTGTCGCCAGTGACGCCTTCAATGCTTACGTTAGATGGCCAATTATCAAATTTCCCATTATGGTTAATGTCCTCCGCAGGATTGATGTACATGTTCGCTTTGAGATCTGCGTGAAGATAGTCCGTGCCGCTGTCCACGATGCCGATAATAATCGACGAATCGCCGCTGCAAATGGACCACGCAGTGTCTGCTAGAATTTTTGCCAGATGCCATTGATTGGGATACAAAGGATCGTTCGGGAGGGTGTTTGTCCCATCGAGATAGTGCACATAGCTCGGTTCAGCGTACTCAATCGCTGGATTTTTTTCGAGTTGTGCCGCAAGCGATGCAACGTCCGTCGGCGCGGGGAATGTATATTTGTACACGGAGGCGAACTGAGCGTCCGGCTGCACCGCAACTCTCATTGCGAAAGGACGTGTCTCTGAGACGGGATGAAATTGCTGTAACAGTAAACGTGCACCGGCGGATTGAGAAGAGTTTTCGGCGCCTCCCGTCCTGTACTTAACATACAGGACCCCAGGAACATATCTTCGTGCCGTCGGCCGCGATGGGGCGTGCGATGCGCTCTGCAAGGGAACTGCCAGCGCTGGAAGCAGCAGAAGTATGGCAATTGTTCTTCGGAGATTTTTGAACAGTGGGAACGACACAAGCCTCCTCAGCGATATTTGCGAAATGGAAATACTAAAAACATTCCAGTGGCGAAGCCGCCGACATGGGCCCACCAGGCAACTCCTCCGCTGTCTGCACCGGTCACGGTTCCATTAAGAAATTGAATCACAAACCAGAACCCGAGAAAAAGAACGGCAGGGATCTCCACCATTGTAATGAATATGAAAAGCGGTATGAGCGTCAGAACCCGGGATTGGGGAAAAAGAAGAAAATAGCCTCCCAGTATGCCTGCAATAGCACCGCTCGCCCCGATAATCGGCACGGTGGAAGCGGGGGCGGCACTCACCTGTCCTATCGCAGCTCCCAGCCCGCACAAGAGATAAAACAACACGAATCTGCCCCGTCCCATCTTGTCTTCCACGCTATCGCCAAAAATCCAGAGGTACCACATGTTCCCGATCAGATGAAACCAGCCTCCGTGCAGGAACATCGAGGTGATGAAAGGCGGAGCCATTCTCAAGTACTCATGACGTTGGAAAGCATCAGCTGCACAGGTCGGAATCAGCCCGTAGGTTCGCACAAAGTCCTCAAAGCCTGAACCAAGTTTGCGTTGGAAGAGAAAAACAGCAGCATTCAAGACAATAATGACGAATGTCATCAGCGGAAATCGCTTCGATGGAATTGTATCGCGCAGCGGAATCACGGAAGGTGCTCATCATCGTTGACGATGCCGATCAATTTCGGTATATTTTTGCAATTCATTCGGTATCCGATGATACCAAAAAGCACACGAAAAGTCAACGAACAGAAAGACGGAGTACTATGGCTAAATTACAGCGCCGATCCTGGGCAGAGCCCTTCAAAATCAAAGTGGTCGAGCCCCTTAAAATGACGACACGCAGCGAGCGCGAAGCAGCGATCAAAGAAGCGGGCTACAACACATTTCTGCTGAAGTCGGAAGATGTCTATATCGATCTCCTGACTGACAGCGGCACCAACGCCATGAGCGATAATCAATGGGCTGGCATGATGCTCGGTGATGAAGCATACGCCGGCAGCAAAAATTATTATCACCTGGAGGAAAATGTTCGAAAGTTTTATGGATACAAGTATCTCGTCCCCACCCATCAGGGCCGCGGCGCGGAGAACATCATCTCGCAAATTCTCATCAAGAAAGGGGACTTCGTTCCCGGGAACATGTATTTCACCACTACACGCCTCCATCAGGAACTGGCCGGCGGGACATTTGTGGACGTCATCATCGATGATGCACACGATTCAGAAAGTCTGAATCCGTTCAAGGGAAATGTTGATCTGCAAAAACTCGAATCGCTCATCAAGAAAGTGGGTGAGAAGAAAATACCGTATGTGACCGTGGCAGCCACCGTGAATATGGCCGGCGGCCAGCCCATCTCGATGGACAATATCAAACAAGTGCGTGCTCTTACCTCCCGCCACAATATCAAAATTATTCTGGATGCGACCCGCGCGGTGGAGAATGCGTACTTCATCAAGACGAGAGAACCGGGTTATGCCGACAAAACCATCGCCGAGATTTTGAAGGAATTCTGTTCCTATAGCGACGGTGCAACGATGAGCGGCAAGAAAGATCTTCTGGTCAACATCGGAGGATTTCTCGCACTCAATGACTACAACGTTTTCGAAGAAGCACGCAATATGGTGGTAATCTACGAAGGCCTTCATACGTATGGCGGGCTTGCCGGCCGTGATATGGAAGCGATGGCACGCGGCATTGAGGAAGCCGTTCAGTACGATCATATCAAGGCACGCATCGGCCAGATTGAATATGTCGGAGAAAAGCTTCTAAGCATCAATGTGCCGATCGTCCTCCCCATCGGCGGGCATGCAGTCTTCCTGGATGCAAAACGCTTCCTGCCGCAGTTGAAGCAGGTGGAATTTCCTGCACAGACACTTGCCGCCGAGCTCTATCTCGAATCTGGAATTCGCGCGATGGAGCGCGGCATCGTCTCGGCCGGGCGCAACAAAGAAACGGGCGATCACTATTACCCCAAACTCGAACTCGTCCGCCTGACGTTTCCTCGCCGCGTCTATACGCAGGCACATTGTGATGTTCTTGCGGAAGCTGTGGAAACCGTTTATGAGAATAGGGAAAAGATCAAAGGACTGAAGATGGTCTATGAACCGAAATACTTACGCTTCTTCCAGGCACGATTCGAAAAGCTCTAAGACAACGCACGGTGTGAAACGCAAAACGCCAAGACAGCACGTCCTGGCGTTCTTTTTTGCACTGGCATGAAGTATCAGTTGAAGTAGCCAAACATGATACCACCGTTGATCACCGGGCCGTCCGCTTTTAAGCCGACTGGGACGTTTGTGATTTTGTCGCCATTTTCCATCGTCCAAGCAGGATTGGTCATGATTGGATAGCCTACCCCGATGCGAAGCTGAAACCACGGCAGCAAAGCATATTCAATGTTAACATTCGGAACCATGGTAAAGAAACTACCAGTCAGCGTGCGTGTGACATTTACCGTGGAGTCGTTGTTGCCGAATTCCTGCCAGAGATTATCATACCGCTTGAATGTACTATTGTCACGCGTCAACTTGATATGGGTGGTACCGCCGCCGAAACTGATGCCTGCGGAAAAATCAAGACGATTCGCAAGAGGCACAACATAATCGATCAGAAATCCTCCATAGGAAATTCCGTACTCAATGTCGTAACGCATGTTCCCTTGGTCATACGACTGAGTAACTGTCCCTCCGCTTCCGAAGCCGCCGATACGAAGATTGCGGATGAACATCGGATACCCATACCCGATGCCGCCGCTCATATACATCGGCGCATTGCTGAATTTTGGCAGGCCGAGCTGACTCAGTGCATTGTTGACTTCGGTAAATTTGAAAAGACCCCAGGAAGGCATAAACCCGCCGGCTCCGCCAATTTTTGAAGTGCGATGCTTTGTCACCACCGGCTCGGAATTGTTGTCGTCCTGTGCCATCGCTACCGAATATGTCAATCCCGCCGCAAGAAGAATTGTAAGAATTTTTTTCATGGGTGTTCCCTTTCGTTAATGTGCTTCCTCTTGATACGAAATCAGAGGCCGAGAGTTTCTGCATTTTTTTTCATTGCGTCGATAACGAACTGAATATGCTCATCCAGGGGAATGCCAAGCTCAGTCGCCCCCTCCACTATCGCCTCCCGGTCTACCGCTCGTGCAAATCCCTTGTCCTTCATTTTCTTCCTGACCGAACTCACTTCGAGCTCTGTGATTTTCTTAGTGGGCCGGACCAATGTGCAGGCGGTAATGAAACCGGAGAGTTCATCGCAGGCATACAACGCTTTGGCAAGAAGCGATTCACGGGGTACATTGGTATAGGAGGCATGCCCCAGGATGGCGGTGAGCATCTCTTCCGGATATCCTTTCTCGCGGAGAATTTCATTCCCTTTCAACGGATGATCCGGCATCGTCGGATACTTTTCGTAGTCAAAATCGTGAAGCAGTCCTGTCATTCCCCACAATTCCTCATCTTGAGAAAACTTTTGTGCGTATGCGCGCATTGCGGTTTCGACCGCCAGCCCATGTTTTTGCAGACTGTTGCTTTTTGTGTATTCACACAGCAGCTCAAATGCATCTTCACGGGTCATTATTTTGAGCCTTTCTTTGGATCAGATTTCAGACTGACCGCAGATGGACAGAGGTGCATCAACACACACTCTCCACAGAGCGGCTTTCGAGCATCACATACTTGCCTGCCATGCAAGATGACGGCGTTGCTGAAATGAATCCAGTCTTTCTTATTCAGCAGAACCATCAAATCGCTTTCGATTTTTTCCGGGTCGGTCTCCGCTGTCAAACCGAGTCGGCCTGCGATGCGTCTCACATGTGTGTCCACCGTAACGCCGGATGGAATGCCGAATGCTCCGCCGAGGACGCAGTTTGCGGTCTTCCGTCCCACGCCGGCGAGCGCTGTTAATTCATCCATGGAGGCCGGTACTTCTCCCCCATGCTTCGAGACAAGCGCCTGACAACAGGCGATGATGTTCTTTGCTTTGTTGCGATAGAATCCTGTTGAACGAATGTCAATCTCCAACTCCGATTGTTCTGCTTCTGCGAACGCTTTTGCCGTTTTGTATCTCTTAAAGAGAGACGGTGTCACCATATTCACACGAACATCAGTGCACTGCGCTGAGAGAATCACGGCAACGAGGAGTTGGAGAGGAGTGTCGTATTGGAGGGCAATGCGCGGGTTCGGATACGTCTTGCGCAATATTTTTTCGATTGCATGTGCACGCACAGCCTTCTCCTGCTGGTTTTCCCGTTTCATGTTGCCTTCTCGAAAAGAATTTCCCTGACATGCAAAATGGTTGCATTTTCTTTGCTCTTCATTCCATCCTGTGAGAAAAACCACCGTACAATTTCCCGAAGCAATTGCCCATCGGGCGAGATTCTCACACTGATGACATAATGCTCACTCGTTGTTGCGGGCAGCAATCCTCTGGAGAGAGAGATTCCATGGAGGCGATATTCCATTTCCGTCGCTTCGAGAATGGTCAGCATCGATTCAAGGGGCATACGTGAATCAAATGCAAGAACCGGAAGAGCAAAGCCAATTTCCCAGAGTCCTTTCTCATCGGCCGTGAGAGGTGTGTTCCGTAACAACTGCATATTCCACACGGAAAGCGGATTGGGAAGCGCAATTGATTTCCCAGCCTTTGCTTCGGCAGTCATGGTGCTCAGAATTATTTCCTCAATCGAAATTCCGATTTCATTCGTCTTCGCTGCTATCGTAGTCGAGTAGAGTTCTCCGCGCCATTTGCCGTTCTTGAAACCAATCGTTACCAGCTGTTGTTTTCCATTGGCAAGGATACTGCGCAGGAGTGCATCGGCTTTTGTTTTTCCAATTGCCAACGCACTTTCTGCAAGCATCCTGGATTCCGTGGTAATCATCCTGCATCCCGCCGTCGTCACTCGCACAGATTCGCTGAATTTTAGAAAGGCATCCGCCAAGATTCTACGAACATCTTCCTCATCGGATTTGATGGGTGTTGAGAGAAATTGGTTCAGGCTTCCCTTGGTCAGCTGGGCGCTTCTTTGGATCACCTGCAAGAGCGCTTCGGCGCGGTGCGATGCAGCGTCTGCTGCCGCGATGTGGAGAAGCTGATGTCTGGCGGCAGCTCCGTCCAGATATTCCAACGCTCCGGAAGAATCTTCTATCTGCCGGAGCGAGGTGTGCAGGATCCCCTGCCAGTCCATTCCATGGGCATTGAGTTCAAGCATAGACTAACTGATTTCTACCATATTCGGACATCTCCAAAAACTTGATTTGCATAGACACGCAGCTTTTTGGGCGCATCGGCATAGTTCGGAGAGGTATAGGAAAGCTCCTGTCCTATTCCTCCCTTTGAATTTCCCAAAACCTTCACATCTCCAAAAACCGCCCGGGCAGTTACAAAAAGGGCGAGATCTTTCGGGAGCAGGACGTGCAATCCGCCGAAAACGCCGTCCAACTTCAGAAGGTGTTCGCCGTCGGCAAGTTGCACCTCGGAGAGATCGAGATTTACATCGCCGAATACGCATGAGACTATTCCGCCTCGGAAGCCGGGCACCACAATCTTCATATCAATATCACCAAACACCGAAGAATTATTCAACATCGATGTATCCAATGTTTGGGCTCCGCCTGCCGGAGGATATGGTTGACCAGCCGGCATGTTGACCATAGGCGGGGCATGATGGCGGCGCAGCAACACACTGAGGCCGATGATAATGAGAATAACCGGCCAGAATGTTCCAATTAAGTCACCCACATTGGCAAGGCCGAAATTTTCCAACAGAAATAAGATTCCCAGGGTGATGAGAATCAGTGCTCCTATGTATGAGCGTCGTGCCGGATACATGGCTACTCCTTCATTTTCTTTCTACTGGATAGAAACTGCGTCAGTTCTTTCAATGTCATCGTATTCAAAACATCTTGTTTTGTCAACCAGCCTTTTCTTGCAATGCCGACACCGAACCGGACGTCTTTCAATCCTTCCATCGTGTGCGCATCCGGATTGATGGCGATACGCACTCCTTTTTCTTTTGCAATCTTGCACATCCTCCAATTTAATTCCAATCGGGTGGGATGTGCATTCAGTTCGATGATCGTTCCATACTTCGCTGCCACCCGTATGATTTTTTCCTGATCGAGCGGATATCCTTCGCGCTGGAGCAGAAGGCGTCCGGTCAGATGGCCCAGCATGGTGACGTGTCTGTTGGCAATGGCAGCGGCGATGCGATCAGTCATCTGAGCTTCGCTCATTTTGAAATTGCTATGCACCGATGCAACAACATAGTCACAACTTTGCAGCACGTCATCGTCAAAATCCAAAGAACCGTCAGGCAGAATATCGACCTCGGCACCTTTTAAGATACGAAAATTTGACCAGTTTTGATTCAAGAGGTTAATTTCCTTCTGTTGTTTCCGCAGACGCTCCTCGGAGAGGCCGTTTGCGTACGTAGCACCTTTGCTGTGATCGGCGATTCCCAGATACTGCCAGCCAAGGCTGCGTGCCGCATTCGCCATCTCAAGCAGTGAATGTGCACCGTCGCTGTACGTCGTATGACAGTGAAACGTCCCCTTCACATCCTGATCAACGATCAACTGCGGAAGTTTTTTCCCAAGGGCGGCCTCCACTTCCCCGCTGTCTTCGCGCAATTCCGGAGGAATGAATGGAAGACCAATTGTACGATACAAATCCTCTTCGTCTTTGCAGTGAATAATTTGCTTCGACGCCCCCCTTTTTTCTTCCGCATCGATCCGGGAAAATCCATATTCATTCAAACTCAATCCTGCATCATGAGCGATTGAGCGAATACGCACATTGTGTTCCTTGCTGCCCGTAAAATAATTGAGCGCAAATGCAAATTCGGAGTTGGCAACAATGCGGAGATCGCACGGAATTCCTGACGTGAGGATCACACTCGATTTTGTTTCACCCTGTGCCGTGACACGTTCCACATCCGGGTGCGTCGTAAATGCCGCCATGACTGCAGGAGCGAATGATTCTTTCGCCACCGCCAGGATGTCAATATCGCCGATAGTCTCACAGCGTCGCCGGAGACTTCCCGCGATGTCGACACGCGTGACGCCTATTTGTTTTGCGACAAAGGCCGCCATCGTCGCCGCGGCGGGTTCGGCGACGGAGAGAAGATGGCGCGCACTATACCGGCGAAGCGCCTGCAACCCGGCGAGAATATTCTCTTCCGTTTTTTTGCCAAACCCTTCGACCGAACGAAGTCGCCCGTTTTTGCATGCCTGCTCGAGTTGTTCGAGCGTTGTAATATTGAGCTTGCTGGAGAGCACACGGACTTTTGACGGACCGACGCCATTGATCGCCATCATTTGCAAAAGACCGGGAGGAACAGACGCTTTCAGCCGATCATAATACTCAAGCGATCCGGTTTGTACAAGCTCCGTGATCTTTTCCGCAAGCGCATCCCCAATGCCTTTAATGTCTCTGATCTCTCCACTGTCAACAAGAGCATTCAGATCCTGCGTCAACGAGGTCACTATCCGGGCACCGGCATGGTAGGCTCGACACTTGAACGGATTCTCTCCCTTCACCTCGAGAAGCGTTCCAATCTCGGATAATATATCGGCGATCTGTTTTTTGTCCATCAGAAATTCGGCGCGTGAGAAGCTGATTCGTAGAAATCAACAACAGTTTTTACTGCGATCTTTGGATCGTCCGTCATGACAAAGAGATCCAGATCTTTCTCTGTGATGTTGCCGTCCTCCAGCATGCGTCGGCGAAGCCAGTCCACCAAACCACTCCAGTAGTCCTTTCCCATCAGAATGACCGGAGAACGCATTACTTTTTTTGTTTGGATCAGCGTCAGCACCTCAAACATTTCATCCATCGTTCCGAATCCGCCGGGCATGGCTACAAATCCCTGGGCATATTTAAGGAACATCACCTTGCGCACATAGAAATGCCGAAACGTAATAAGCTTATCCCGGTCGATGAACGGATTGGCCGCCTGCTCGAAGGGAAGATCAATGTTGATCCCGACAGAGGCACCGCCTGCATCTTTTGCTCCCTTGTTCGCCGCTTCCATCACCCCGGGACCACCGCCGGAAATAACACCATATCCATTCCGCGCGAATTCGCGGGCAAGTTCCACCGCGAGATCATAATACATCGAATGGGGTTTTGTCCGTGCTGAGCCGAAAATTGTAACACAGGGGCCAAGTTTCGAAAGCATCTCAAATCCTTCAACAAATTCGGACATGACACGAAAGACGCGCCAGATATCCTCCTGCGTCCGGAGAATGGATGTTAATTGCAGATCCTGTTTGATGTCATGTGGTGTACGTTCGGAATCCATGGAGTTTCCTCGTTCTGATGGATTTATCAGTGAAACATCTGTTTAATAGTATCGGCAGCCGAGCGCACTTGCTCCATGCTTACATCCAGATGCATAACAGCACGAATCGACTGATATGTTCCAGCCGATACCAGAATACCCCGTGATCGGATCATTGCGATAATGTCCTCTGGTGTTTTTCCGGTTTTTGCCACATTGATGATGACAATGTTCGTCTGCACACTCTCCATATCAATTGAGAATCCAGCGCACGAACCGACTTCTTTTGCAAAATACTTCGCTTTCTCATGGTCTTCCTTCAAACGCTCCCGGTGGTGTTCCAATGCGTACAGTGCACCGGCGGCAATGATGCCGGCTTGCCGCATTCCTCCTCCAAAGACCTTTCTCCATTTGTGAGCCCTTTCTATGAAAGCGGCAGATCCTACAAGTGCGGATCCGACCGGAGCTCCCAACCCCTTCGAAAAACAGACGGAGACGGAGTCAAAGTATTGAGCATAGTCTGCCGGAGCGATACCTGTCGCAATGGATGCATTCCACAGCCGCGCACCATCCAGGTGCATCAGTATCCCGTTCTCATGAGCAAAGGAAGATATCTTTCGAATTTCTTCCAGAGGATACACCGTTCCTCCCGCACGATTGTGCGTATTTTCCAAACAGATCAATCGTGTTTGGGGCATATAGTAGAGCTTCGGACGGATAACCGGGGGTAATTGTTCAACGGTGATGACTCCACGAAGTCCCTTCACAGTTTTCACTTGTATCGCAGACAACACTGCGGGTGCGGCCGTCTCGTAATTGAAGATGTGAGCATCTTCTTCACAGATGATCTCATCACCAGCCACCGTATGTGCCTTGAGTGCCAGCTGATTACTCATGCACCCGCTCGCTACGTAGAGTGCTTTTTCCTTCGCAAGCACATGCGCGACGCGTTCCTGAAGCGCATGGACGGTGGGATCTTCTCCGAATACATCATCGCCCACTTCGGCAGCAGCCATCGCCTGTCGCATGGCAGTTGTTGGACGGGTGACCGTATCGCTGCGCAAATCAATGTGTTCCTGGCTCATCGCACTATCCTTTCACATTTTTCGTTTTCATTCGACAGTACATCCCCTGTCCGATCGAGGCAAGCAGCATCACGGCAGTGATCGCCGCAAGAACGCGGGCAACAAGATCGCCGTGTGTGGAGTAAAATGTCTTTTCCACTCTCGGCTGAATCGTTCCAACAAGTGCCGCTTCGGTATACATGTCTGTCCGCTTGACCATTCTGCCCCGGGGATCAATGATCGACGAGATTCCTCCATTTGCACAGCGCACCACCCAGCGGCGATTCTCCACGGCACGCAAGACAGCATATTGATTGTGCTGCCGGGCACCGGACGTATTGCCCCACCAACTGTCGTTTGTAATAAACACAAGGAACTCCGCGCCGCGATTGACGAATGAAGCGACGAACTCCGGAAAAATTGACTCATAGCAGATCATCGCAAGAAATTTCGTTTTCAACTGTTCATCGACGAAGACCGTACTGTCTTTTCCCAATCCCCAGTTGCTAATTCCCACGTTCCACCGAAGAGGTTCGATAAGGAATGGAACAGACCCGGCGTATGGAATTCTCTCAGCGAACGGTACCAACCGCATTTTATCATATATCTGAACGGCATCGCTGCCGGGCTGGAGGTACAGGATCGCATTGAATGCATCGTAGCGTATGTCCGTTCCCTTGATGCTGCCGCTCGATGCGGGAGCTTCCCCCGTACGATAATATTTCAAGTCCGGAAAGCCGCTCACCAAACCCATATCCAGTCGATTCACTTCGCCGCGAAGCCGGGCGAGTTGTTCCGGATGCGTCGGAAGATTGAAAAGAAGAGCGGTTTCCGGCAGCACCGCAATGGAGACAGAATCTTTTTTCAACTCACGCATGAGACCAATGTAACGGTCCATCTGCAGGTTTTTTCCTGCATCAGTTTTTCCTCCCTCCCACTTTTCCCAAGGATCAAGATTCGGCTGCAGGATACCTATCCGAATCGGATGTGAATCATTCGTCGCAGAAACCGCATGATCCGGGAACGAAGGGAATAAACTCGGTGCAAGATACAATACGAAAATCGTGCCGCCAAGGAGAGTGCTTTTCGGACTGGCAAGAGAATGTCCTCTCTTCCAAGCGTCAATCAGAAAGACGCTGAGCACATTAAGAACTATGAGCCAGAGAGATAATCCATACACACCGGTAATCTCAATGAACTGAATCTTGCCCAATTGATACGTCTGTGTATTCCCAATCGTCAACCAGGGAAACGAAAACTCACCAAGCGCGTACAGCCACTCAAACGTCACCCAAATGCATGGAAAGGCAATCAGTGCAGCAGTTCTTCCGAGACGATGTTTCACCGAAGCGTAGACGCCCATCGGGAGAAGGAAAAAGAAGGGCTGCCAGATCAGCAGAAGGACGCCTGCCATCATCAGAAAAGGATCTTTTGCACTTGTGAAATTGCCCACCCAGTAGAGCGTGAACAGCGATGCCAAAAAAAAAGCACCATATAGCGTTCTGAACCGTGCACCGCGGGACATCGGACGATCCATGAGTATCAAAAGAGGAACAAATGCCACGGCCGCAAGAAATCCCAACGGGAACGGAGGGAACGACAGCGCAAAGAGAATGGCAAACCCAATTGCCAGTCCGGCATTACCGGAAAATTTCAGTTTTGCCAAGATGAAATTGTTTTTCAAGGAATGACCAGAGTCCGATGATACAAAATGCCACTGAGGTTCCAATGAGTGCCCCGCCCACCACGTCCGACGGATAATGCACTCCCACATAGATTCGCGTGAATGCAATCAGTGCCGCAAATGCATAGAAAGCCGCTGCGTATCTGCGATAGTAGTGTGTAAGCACGGTTGCAGCTGTAAAATTATTGACGGCGTGCGACGATGGGAAAGAATAGCCGCTTCCGCATCCCACCAATGTCCGAACATTCGCCAATGTGACACAGGGACGAAGGCGACTGAACAATGGTTTAATCACAAAGGAACTAAGCTGATCGCTGCATGCGATCGCCACAATCAGAAGGATACAGACGAGACGAGCCCGGCGTCCTCCCTGGATCATCGCCCATACGATGCCAAGTACCACAAGCACCTGTACAGCGCGAATTTTGTTCAAGTCGGTCAGCACAGGCATGATCAGATCAAATATCGGATTGCCAAGTGAATGATTGACAAAGAAAAAAAGCATGACATCGAGGTCTTGAAAATAAGAAATCATGCAGTCTTCTTCTTTCTATAGAGCCAAAAGATAAGCCATCCTGCGGCAATCAGTCCTATGAGGAGTGTAATCACACGACTGTATGCAGAGAGATAATTCCCAATGCTCCGCCAGTTCGCACCCAAAAGCGTTCCGCCGTATATCAGGATAGCGTTCCATACCAGCGCGCTCAGAAAGCAAAGCACCGTCGTCTTTCCGAGGCGCAATTCGGACATCCCCGCAAAAAATGAAATGACCGCACGCGTACCCGACATAAAACGATTTGCGACGATGATCCAATATCCGTACCGGCGGAACCAGGCCTCCACTTTGTGAATGGCATCCAGCGGCAAAAAGGCAATTCTCTTTTTTTCGATAATGGCAATTCCGAACCAATCGCCGACGATGTACATCGTTACAAACCCGAGTGTGCTTCCGGCTGTTGCAGTAAGGAGGGCAGCGATAAATGAAATCTTGCCAAGACCTACGAGAGATCCCCCAAAAACGATCAAGAGATCACTTGGGGAAGGCGGAAAAATGTTTTCGATGTAGGCGATCACGAACAGGACTCCATAGATCCACAGCGGATTCAAAGCGGAGATGGATGCGAGGAGCGATTCGATTTCTGCCATCTATTTTTCCCCTGCCGGAATGACCAATGCGATTGCCTGCGCTGCTGCACCCTCTTCCCTGCCTATAAATCCCATTTTCTCATTCGTCGTCGCTTTGACGGACACATACTCCACCGGGATGGAAAGAGCTGCTGCGATGTTGGTCCGCATCTGTTCCACGTATGGCGCAATCTTCGGATGCTCTATCATGAGCATGGAATCAACATTGGAGACCCGGTACTGTTTCGAGTGGAGCAGCTCGGCCACATGTTCCAAGAGTACAATGCTGGAGATGTTTTTGTAGTGCGGATCGGTATCCGGAAAGTGCTTACCGATGTCGCCAAGCGCCAGCGCTCCAAGCACAGCATCGGCAATTGCGTGAACGAGCACATCGGCATCAGAATGCCCAAGCAGTCCCTTCGCAGCGGGTATCTCCACACCGCCAAGAACAAGCCGCCGGCCTTCCGCAAATTGGTGTGCATCATAGCCAATACCTGCTCGTATCATCTCAACCTCGGATTGTAAATCCCTTATAATTTCCCGTCAGATCGTGCCATTCGATCCCGAGATCTGCAACATGGGCAGATCGCGGACCAACCTTCAACTGCTTGATCAATTCTTCCACCAGGGAACGATCTCCCTCGACGTCAACTTCGACCGTCCCGTCAATATTGTTTTTCACATATCCCCGCAGGCCGAGACTTACCGCATGTTTGTTTACGAACCAGCGCAAACCGACTCCCTGCACCAATCCACGGACAGTGATACGTACCCCGGTCTCCATCAGTCCTCCTCGGCCCAGCGCGTTCTCCACCGCAGCTTCGCCAGCCATGAATCGGACAATTCCGATATCAGAATGCCGAAGATAATAAGTGATGCTCCGATCGCTCCCAAAACGCCCAGTGTTTCCCCCAAAATAAGGTACGCAAGAATTGCTGAAACGACAGGCTCAAAAGTATACAAAATTGCAGCACGCGTGGGCGTGGAATATTTTTGATATTTTGTGTTTGCGTATGTTGTCAGCACAGTGGCGAATAATGCCATGTAGAGAATCTGCATTGCCAGAGGCCACGAGGGAATAAATTTCGTCTGCTCCCACGGTACGAGCAGCCAGGCGATCACCGCAGTGACTGCCAATTGAACAAAACCCAATTGCACAAAATCGTCTTCTTTGGTATAGACATCTATGTAAACGATGTAGATGCCGAAGAGAAGCGCAGCGGCAAGCGTGAAGATATCTCCCATCGTGAAACCTCCTCCGGTAGGAGATGTCAGGAAAAACAATCCCAACGTCACGATGATCACTCCCAGGACATTTCCGATTTTCGGAAGCCGGCGTTCAACAATCAACTGCACCATGGGTGTGAAGATAACCATGGTTCCCGTCACGAACGCGGACTTGGATGCAGTGGTATCTTTCAGTGCTACGTTCTGAACAATCAGCCCCACGCCGAGCAACACTCCCAGAAAAAGGCCTCTGCGAAATGCACGGGCTGACATCATACGGATTTTTTTGTGGAAGAGGAGCGAAAAACAGACAAGCGCCAATGTAAATCTGAGCGCAACAAACAGGCATGCGGAAGAATATTCGAGTCCGAGTTTCATGACGACGAAGGTGCTCCCCCAGATTACTGTCATCGCCAGGAGGACCGATTCTGCTTTCTTTCGTGTCGTCATTTTGCGGCGGACCCGTATGATTCGAACAATGCCCCCCACTGGGACGTGCGCCGCATCGTTTCCATGAGGGGTTTTCCCTTCACCGGCCACCAAAAATAGTCGTGATAGAAAAATGAGGCATAGATGAAGAGGTACACCAGTGGCGTGTGAAAAAGAAGTTTCTGCAAAAACCGAAGCGGACCGAACCAGAAGATATCGCCGGCATGGCTGGCGAGATTATCTCCAACGGAGAATCCAAAATTCATCTTGGTAACATCTTCACCTTCAATGCGAATATCACGCGGATCGGCACAACCGAGTTTGCGTTCATGTGCCATCCGTAAATATGGAATCGTCAACGGATCAAATCCCATCATTTTCGCCGCCACTGCATCGATTGCAACCTGATCGGCACTCGCGAGAATAAGATTTTTCTCGACCGGGATCATCGTGCGCGGCCCCGGGCCGCTTCCGCACAGCGTCCCGTCCATTACGGCGAAGAGGCCGGGATGAATTTCCTGCTGAATGGCGAGAAGGTCGACAAGGGTTTCATGAATCCATGTATGCGTGTAATGGCGGCGCGTATTGAGCAGGCCGCCAAACGCATTTTTCATCGCCCCGGTGGTGGTGGTGTAGATGTGCGTCTTCACCGTGGGTAAATGCACGATATTCTTGCCGATGAAGTATTCCGGGATATGAATCCCCCCAGGAAAGATCTTATCGAGGGCGATCATCGGTGCCTTGGGTTTGTAGGGGACCCAACGGATATCTTCCGGCTTGAAGTTGTACTTCTCTTCAACGCCATATTTCTTATAGAGCGGTGCAAGCTTGTTCAGCTCCTGACCGCGATAGGGATCCGTCACAACGGTGTTATTATGGACGGAGACAAGATCCGAGTAACCCGACGCATGCAGCGCCTTGATTGTTCCTTCCAATTGCCATGGAGTTGTATTAGCGCTCAAAAAAGGGAAGTGCCAGGAAATATTGTCCTTCAGAATAGTCTTTACACCCTTCGCCAGCGCCGTTTGCATGCCGGCCAGCGTCATCAACGACTCAATATCCCGCAGCACTGTCGCAGGTGTTGTTTTTACAGCCGCCACAATCGAACGAGCCATTCTACGTCTTCCCTTTCACACAGGTACTCAGCACAAAGAGTTTTGGCCACGGAGAACACAGAGAATGGGAGTACTTTGTGTCTTCGTGCCTTGGTGGCAAGACTTTTAAACTCTGCGTACATCAGTGACTCACGAAATAAAGTATCATGTATCTTTCCTCAGGCCGTAGGACTGTATTTTTCGATAGATGGTCGGCTTGCTGATGCCAAGCGCAGCACAAGAACGCGCAATATTCCAACCCAATTTATCCAGCATCACTTTAATGTAGAATTTCTCGACTTCCTCGAGCGTCCAATTGCCGATCTCGAGCGGAGTTTTCAATGCGGTATCGTTGCTCCGCAGGATGATCGTTTCCTTCTCCAGCACGTCGCTCTTGGACAACACGACTGCCTGCGTGAGTACATTTTCCAACTCCCGCACGTTGCCACGCCAATCATGATTCCTCAGTATCTCCATCACGTTGTCGCCGATCTTCCGGACGTTGCGGTGGATCTTGAGATTGATGCGGTTGAGCAGATGAACCACGAGGGCTTCGAGATCTTCTTTTCTTTCCCGCAGCGGCGGGATATCGATGGTGAACACGCTGAGACGATAATACAAATCCTCGCGGAATCGTCCAGTGCGGACAAACTCTTGAAGATTTCTATTCGTTGCTGCGATGATACGTGCTTTCACAGGGATGGTGGATTCCCCGCCGACGCGTTCGAATTCCAATTCCTGCAGCACGCGCAGGAGTTTAACCTGCAGATTCTCCGACATCTCGGAAATTTCGTCGAGAAACACGGTTCCTTCGCCGGCAAGTTCAAATTTTCCTTTTTTATCCCTAATGGCATCCGTAAATGCACCGCGCACATGCCCAAATAATTCGCTTTCCAGCAATGTCTCCGTCAGTGCGGAACAGTTAACGGCGACGAACGGCTGATTCTTCGTAATACCGCTGTAGTGGATAATTTTCGCAATCAATTCTTTTCCGGTACCGCTTTCCCCCTGCAGCAATATTGTTACGCGCGTGTTGGTGGTCTGACCGATTTTTTTATAAATCTCGCGCATGCCGATTGATTTTCCGATTAATGTATCATTAAGCTCGTGATCTGCAATTTCATCCGGCATAAATGCAGCAAGGCGCTCGCTCATGAGCCTGTTTTCCAAGGCTCGCTGGATAGAAATCTTCAGCCGGTTGATATCAATCGGCTTCTCCAGATAGTCGTACGCTCCTTTTTGCATCGCCGCAATCGTGGACTTCATATCATCGAATGCCGTGATGATAATGACCGGCAGGTTGGGATCCGATTCCTTCATGCGCGCCATAATCTCAAGACCATTGGCATCGGGAAGATTAACATCCGAGATAATCAATTCGGGGTTTTCCCGTTTCCACAGGTCCAGACCCTCGGTACCATTGGCCGCTGCAAATGTTTCATAGCCCACTTCTGCGAGATAGAGACGAAGAGTCTCGCGGGTGGATTCATCATCATCGATGATGAGGATTTTTGTCATGTCGAGAGTCCTTCTCGAAGCGTGATCCCAAACACCGTCTCCCCCGGCCGGCTCGATATGAGTTCCAGCATCCCGCCGTGCTGCTCAACAATGCGTTGTGATATCGGGAGCCCAAGTCCGTTCTTCGTCCGCTTGGTAGTGAAGAATGGTTCGAACAATCGTTCCGGATTCTCCACACCGGGTCCGTCGTTGATAATCTGGAACGAGAATACTCCCTGTTCGTTGACCGGGGCGGCGCAAATCCTGATCGTTCCGCCGGCACCAATGGCTTCCATGGCATTGCTCACCAGATGTCCAATCACCTGCATTATCCGCTCGGCGTCGACACGGACCTTGACGACAGGCAATTCCACCACCACGACAATATCATGATCTTCCAGATCCTGGCGCAACCGTGCAAGCGCATGGTTGACAATTGTGTGCAGATCGCTGTCGGTGAAAATCAGCTTGGACTCGCGCGAAAGCGTCAGCACGTCTTTCACGAGACGGTTCAGTCGTCGAACCTCTTTCACGATCACTTGCAAATGCTCTTTCTCTTCTTCCGGAATCCGATGCGATTCCAGCAGAATGTCCGCATTCAATTTGATCGCGTTCAATGGATTCTTGATATCGTCAGCCATCACCGAGGAAATTTTCTCGATAATTGCCCACTGGCCGTTTCTCCACGCCCCTGTCGGATTGTTTTCCATAGTGCATAATGTAATGAAAAATTCCGCTTGATAAAAGTGATACATATAGTATATTGAAAGGAGCGGTTATTTGCTCTTACGTGAAAGCCGAAGCATGCCCTCCTTCAAGCAAGCGTATACTATACTGATTCACACGCTCCTCCTTGGAGCCCTTATCGCCATTGGGATTCTCCTGGCGGAAAACAATCAATTGAGATCAAGGATCGGAAGCCGAAACGCCGCGCCCGGCCTTAATCCCGGCGATTCTATCAAGCAATTTGTTACTTCACCCCTGCAGGACTCACTCCGGATAGACAGAGATACAGAACGCCAATTGTTCTTCTTTTTCAAGACGGATTGCCCCCTGTGTCAAGGCACTGTTCCAGCGTGGAATAGCATTGCCGAGCGGATGAAAGCCTGCCGCATTCCTGTCCATGGAATTGCGTTCGATAGCGGCGAAAGTGCCAGGCAGTATGCGATTGCACACAGTCTTCGTTTTCCGATTTCGATCCTTCGCGATGGACGATCATTCGCCCTCGCCAATCATATGTATTCAGTCCCTATGACGATGCTCGTCTCAAAAGGACTCATTATTCAGAAAATATGGGCAGGTACACTGGACAGCACACAGATCGCCGCGATCATACGGGAAGGGCAATTGTGACAACACTAAGACGGCCCCGACCGATACTCCTTCTCACTGTTTACCTTGTGATACTGCCTTCTCTTTTCTTCACTTCATGTGACGAAACGCTCCCGGACCGCAATGACCCCACCAATCTCCTGACCGCACGCATGTCGTGGCATTATTCGTATTCCCTTAGAGAAAATGCGTACAGTATTCTGGTAATTGTCCGGAACAATTCGGATGAAACCATACAAGCGCAAGCGGCGATTGCAGGAACCATCCGGATTGAATGGCTCATTCCACTTGAAGTCACCGGAGATATCGTCAAAACGAGGACGGATAAACTGGACGGACGCAATATCAATGGGGCACGTCAGTACGATGCTTTCACCGGTATGATTACGTTGGCATCCGGCGATTCAATCACATTGTATTACTCTTGGAACTTAAAGATGGACGACAGCACTTGGCTACCGTATAATCCGGCGTTCAACGAGGCGCGAAAGAGGGATGATTACAAACATTACGGCAATTACTGCTACGCCGGACCGTACGTGCGATTTTTTTTCGCCCGGCAAGCATATCGCGTTCAAGCAAGTATCCGGATCTTCAATCAAACCGCGATACTTTATCCGGCAGATATGACAATATCATCATGTTATATTTATCCATTCGCCGGATCGGCGAGTTCGGATGACCCATGCGAGTTGATATCCCTTCCCGATCGAAGTTGTGAGATATACGATGCAACACCCTAGCGCCGGAGTAACTCTGTGAGACCGTTACACAAATGCGTCTTGGTGCTCTTTGTAGTATGCACAGTCATTCAGTTTGGCTGCATTAATAAAGATACGCCTACCGGCACGGGCGTCTTGCAGGCAGATTCAATTCAATTGTACTCGGGTAATTATCAATCCGGAACTATTGAAACCCGAACAGCCAAACCGCTCGTCGTCCGCATTCTGGCATCGAATCTGCAACCGGTAGCCAATGTCTTTGTGGGATTCAGCACTTCATACGGCAAAGCAACATTCAGTGAAAGTTTACCGAAAACGGATGAGAACGGGTTCGCACAGACATATTGCATTTTCGGAACCTTGGCTGATACGATAACTGTTTTTGCCGTGTGCCAAGGTGTCAAAGGCTCCCCTGCCGTGTTTAAGTTGCATTCCCTCCCCTCCAATGCGACATCCATTAACCTGATAGAGCCTCTCGCCACTCAGGTCACGGCAGGGACCGGAGCCGCAGTGCAGTTGCTCGTCACAGATACGAGAAATAATCCTGTTCCGAATGTCGTTGTCCATTTCCAAATGACAAAAGGCATCGGTTCGTTCACATCCGCTTCTTTGCTGACTGACACCCTCGGCAAAGTAAAAAATACCTGGCTGGTGGATACACTTGCCGGCAAGTTGGAGGCAGCGGCATCCTTCGGCGGCGTCAATGCCGCCTCGGTCACGCTGCAAACAACTGTTGTTCCTGATGAGCCCGCGAAAGTGGTAATCATGGACGGTAATGCCCAAGCATGTTTTGTAGAAACCACCGCACCGGTTCGATTGACCGCTAATGTCATCGACAAATATGGAAATTACAGATCCAATGTTGGTAACATGGGATTTGTTTGCACTACGACGAAATTTGCATCACTCGGCAAAGTTGTTATCGACAACAATTTGTTCCCTGCCAGGGGCTCTGTCACCGCCACGATGACATCTTCCCCGGGTGAGATTCATGTTCTTGCAACATTGGCTCCTGCAGGCCCTGCTGAGTTCGTGCTCCACTCATATTCACTGGTGGCGCTGGCTCCCCTCAACATTGATTCGAACGGCATCTGGCTCCAATGGACGCAAACGTCAGATCCGGGTTTTTTATCATATAAAATATTCAGAAGTACCTCCCCCAACGTCACACCGGGCAGCACACTAATTGCAGCCATAACCGACAGAAATACTTCCAGTTATGTGGATGCAAACATCACACGCGGTACCGGCACCTACTACTATTATAGTGTCCAGATAGCCTTCGCAAATGGCGATGCACTCTTCACCAATGAACAATACATAATCCCATGACGATTTGGTCGCATCATACACGCCATTTGTTGTTGGTCCTCTCAATCCTTCTGCTGCCTGCATTTGAAGGAATTGCAGGAACTGTCGGTATCGTAACAGGAAAAATCACAGATAAAAGCACAGGGGAAATTCTTCCCGCGGTTAATATCCAAATTCTCGGTACGACGATGGGTGGAGTGACAAGCAAGGAAGGATATTACGAGCTCCACAATATTCCGGCAGGAACCTATGACTTGAAGTTCAGCCTCATTGGATACAGGTCCGTCACTGTCCATAGTGTCGTTGTCCTGGCCGATCTGAGAACTCGCATTGATGTACAGATGGAAGCATCCTCCGTCGAGATGCAGGGAGTGGAAATTAACGCGCGCAAGCCGTTGATTCAAAAAGATCAGCCATCCACGGCCTACACCATCAGCGAAATCAAACTCGAGCGCCTGCCGGTAACGACTGTTCAGGATGTCGTCAATCTGCAGCCGGGAGTAACGCTGGAAGGAAACGTCCGCGGAGGAAAGACAAACGAAGTGCTCTTCTTGATCGATGGCGTGCCGCTCCAGGACTATATCGCAGGCGGCATGGGAAGTGATCTTCCCAAAAGCGCCATCGGATCGATCAGCATCATGACCGGCGGCTTTGATGCCGAGTATGGCAACGCAATGTCCGCCATCGTCAATGTTATCACCCGCACCGGAGACAATACGCACCGATTTGCTGTTCGGTTTGCAAAAGATAACTGGATCCCGTCGAAGTGGGACAAACAGACGGATCAACTCACCGAAGCGGAAGTCACCGCCAGCGGCCCGATCATATCGGATGCACTCTTCTATATGTCCGCGACGACGCTCCGTTTGAGCAACTCGCGATGGTGGCAGGATATGAATCAGTATTTGGCATCACCCAATAACCGGGAATTCGCGGGCATTGCAAAACTCGATTTCTATGCCAGCACAACAGCCCGGTTAAGCCTCCAGACCCTCTATTCCTACCATAGCTGGTATGATTATGAATTCAGTTGGCGGTATAATCTGAATGGACTCCCCGAACAGCGAAAGAGTTCCATCCGTGTCGTACTGAATTTCACAAAGACTCTCGATGCCTCCTCCTCATACTCGTTGACTGCAAGCAGGTACTTTCTGCACAACCAGATCGGTACCGGTCCGAAAACTGACATAGTCGTCGAACCGTACCGCTACGATATCTTTCTTCGCTATGTCACCGACGGGACGAAAAACTGGTGGGCAAACATCCAACAGGTGGTCTATTCATTGAAGGGAGATTACACTGCGCAATTGGCGAAGATACATCTCGTCAAAATTGGATTCGACGCAAGTCAATACGATATCTTTTCAGATCTGGTAAAATTTGAACCGCAGAGGACCTTTTTTGGCAAGACAATCGAAAACGCCGTCCTCCTCAACTACAGCAACCTGTATGAATATTTTCCGCGCATGGGCAGTGCTTTCATTCAGGATAAAATGCAATTCAGCCAGGATGGCTCCATCCTAAGCGTTGGTGTTCGCTGGGACTTTCTCGATCCACGTGCCGAAAGGCCGATCGTTGAGTACATCCCTTCGGGAACTTCCGGCACTGACTTTCAACAGCAGATCACCGGTTTTAGAAAGGCATCATTCAAACAGCAATTCAGCCCGCGTATTGCATTCGCGGCCCCCATGGGGACGTCGAACATGTTCTATGTGAACTTTGGCCACTATTTCCAATTCCCGTTATTTGACTATCTCTATTCCGGGATCACACCGGCGCAGATGCAATCCGGGGCGCGCACAATCATCGCCGGAAATCCGGATCTGGAACCGGAGCGCACCATCGCGTGGGAACTTGGCTACAAACATGCCATCAATGAATTCTTTGTTGGATCGGTAACGTATTTCCAAAAAAGTACCAAAAATCAGATCGACTCAAAAACCCTGGTGCCGTACGACAGCAAATTCGCAGGCGACTATGGATTTGCAACATATGTCAACGACGCAGAGGCAGAAGCTTCCGGCCTCGAATTAGTGTTGAGCCGTGAGCGTGATGAGCGGATTTCCGGAAGCATATCGTACGCCTATATGATTACAGAAGGAACCAGTGAAACCGTTAACCAGGCAATCAATCTGGCAGAGTGGGGATTTCCTATGAAGGCAACGAGCTACCCGCTCAGTTGGGACCAGAAGCATGCGATAAAAATGGAACTGGAGGGCAGAGTTTGGTACGGAATTCAGGCAAATGTTGTCGCTTGGTACAACTCCGCCCACCCGTACACCTACTATCCTACGAGAGATGGGTTTACGCCCCTCGATTCCGGCAAAGACTTCCTTCCAAACAACCGCAGGATGTCCGATGTGGCGTTTGTCAACATAAAACTGTCGAAAAACTTTTCCCTCGGATTGATATCAGAGTACCATTTCCAAGTGTATGTGGATGTTAGGAATCTGCTGAATACAAAGAACGTCCGGTGGATTGATTCAAACGGCCGCATCGGCGGTGAATTGGGAGATCCAAGTGCGTACTACGAGCTGCGCCGCACACGTGTCGGGCTCACCGTTGATTTTTGATTCAGACGGAAACCATGACGAAGGCAAAAGGTAATTGCTCAGCGTACTATTGAACGTGTCATTCCCGTCCAAAGGATCCTCCGGACATGCTTCTGGTCGAAGACTCTTCGAGCGGGAATCCATGTTTTTTTCTGGATGCCCCGTTTCACGGGGCATGACAGACCGCTTGAAAAGAGACAGGACAACAAAACGCTAAGCAGTTATAGAAATAGACAAAAGGGCAGACAGTTGCTGTCTTTCATCGCATTATCGTGATTGCGGAATCAATCAGAATCATTTCCCGATGATCTCGAACGTCACCGACGCCTCCGTCCTTTCCTCGGGCGGAATCTGGACGAGCCATCGTGTCAGCATCTTGTAGGCTCCAACGTACGTGGGAATGGTATTGAACAGCCCTTCCTTCCGGCCCGTTGTGAAGACCATCGGCTTCTTTGTAGCAATCGCGACGAGCATTTCGGCCGCATGTTTTTGTGCCGGCGGAAGCTGCACACGGAGGTGAACACCGGCGGTACGAAGTTCTTCCGGAGGAAACTCAAAATTCCGGTTCGCGGCAATTTTGTTCTGTTTTGCGAATTCATTCGGAAAGAGCACACGTACCGTGTCGTCGCTGACACTGAGCAGCGTCACATAGCAATCCTGCGACGGCAGAATGGTTGCCAATACTTCATCGCTCTCTGCATTCAGGCTCGAAGCATAAAAAATTTCCTTGTTGAGGGACAACTGGAGCGTGAATCCCGGATCCGGCTTTCCTTCTTCCTTCAGGACCTCGACATCCATCACGACCGTGTATTTTTGCTGCCCTTCAATGTCGGCGGTTGTTACCGCATCAAGTTCTTCCTTCGAAATTCGTTGGTCCAGAATTCTACCAAACGATGTGGACCGATGTGCTTCAGAAAAGAGATCGAAATATTTTGTGTCTTCTCCGACCATATGTTCGGCCTGCCAGCGTGCCTGCTCGGACTGCACCTGCACGCCGACAATCTGGCGGATAGCCTCTCCCTGCGCCTGCTTGATTGCCTCCTCGTGCGCTTCCTTGAGCGTCATCAATGGCGTCACAAGAACGGCACCGTGGACATTACGGGCCCATTCACCCGTCTGTCCGCAAAGAGGTTCGGAACCGAACAGGAGTACAAGAGCCGTCCCGAGCATGGTCGTGAGAATCTTCATCAGTATTTCACCAGGACTTTGAGTTTGTCTTTTGCTATTACCTGCGGTGTCTGCACCCGCTGAAATTCACGGCGCGACACATACGGCACTGCATTGGATTCATCACGAACATAGTCTTCCATTTCCTGGATGGTGATGGTCCCGTCATGATTTGCATCGGCCGCACCCTGCAGACCTTTCAAAAAGAAATAAGTGAAGAGCCCGTGCTGTTTTTCAGGATACCAGTTGCTTACCCGGTCTGATTTTGCCGAAGCTAACAGGACGGCATTGTCTTTTGCGAGAAGTGGATGTTCGACGGTCAGTTACAGTGGACTCGCGTTTTTAATAAGCATCTCGCCCTTTCCGCTCAGGCCGCTGAAGCATGCATCCAGAACGACATAGTATCCCGTCGAAATCCCTCACCGATGCACGAGGAGCCTCCGGCAAGAACAATAGTCATCTCTGAAATGATGTATCTGTCAAGAACAACATGCCGCCGAAGTGCCTCAGACGCTGCACGTTCGTCATAACTCTCTTCGAACTCCGAACTCATCTGCACCGTCCCGCCCTCCGTCGCCCAGAACGCTTCACTGCCGACAATGGTGCTTCCCCGACTTATTGCAGCTACTTCGCAGGCAAAACGAAATGCGCGTACAACCGCAGAATCCTGATAGTAAGAACTCGGTGCATATCCAACAGCACAATGGGCGCATCGAATTTTGTCGGGATGCAGAAACCAATACGGATAGGATTGCGCGAACAGGGATGTCGAAGACAAGCCAGCCAGCAGCAAGCAAATGGGTCGAATCCATCGAAGTGTCGGGATGAGGGGGGGCATGTGCCTCAGATGTAAAAATAGCGGGGTACCGATTTCGATGCCCCGCCTTTCGACACAAAGGCTACTTCTTTGATTGTTCGTATTTCTCTACAGAATCATCCAGCTCTTTGTAAACTTCCGAAGCACGGACTTTCGTGTAGATCTGTTCATTTTTTTGGATTTGTGCCCGGAGAGCTTCTTGGGCGGCACCCAGCGGATATTCAATCAACACGTACGCACGCCAAATGCTTCCATCCTTCATTGGCTGTTGCTTCTTCACTTTGGAACCCGACAGAGTCGCCGACGTTATGGTCTTTGAGGCTTGGGTGAACTGATCGAGCAACTGGCTGTCCTGGCCAAGGCCGGTTTCTTCCTGGAATCGTTTCTGGAGTGCCTGAACCTTTGTCTCGACCTGGCGTGCAAGATTCGTACGTGCCGCCTGCACTGCCTTGTCAACCGCAAGCTGCATATCCTGCGACGTTGCTGTTGCCGTTTCAAATAATGAATTGGGATCTTCCGGTTTATTCATGTACCACTCCGGAACGTCTCCGGCAGACGCCGACTGCAATGGCTGCTTACTTCCGCCGCATCCGATAAACATCATAACAAGCAACAGCGCCGAAGCGATCATTTGTAGGTAACGCATAGAGCCTCCTGTCATATGGTGGGTAAATAGAAGCATCGTCTAATCGGGTACACTTTTAAAACTACTCATTTTTCAAGACATTTGTTTCAACAATTTGCCCATTTGTGATACGAAACACATTCCAAAGAGTCCCGACGGCACCCTCATGAATCTGAAATACCTTCAAGACTCTGCCTTCCCCAAACACCTTCACCACTGCGTGCGATTTGGAAAGCGCACGGGAATCTGTCGCGCGCTGGTGGGAGAAATCATGCACATAGAATTGATAGGAAGCATCCTTTGAGATTTCTTTCACGGTAATTGTTTCAGGACCAAATCCGTTTCTGGCATCCCGATCGAGCACCGTGCTTCCATCCGATAGGGCTTTCATGTTTCTATAGGAAATGTGGTAGGCTCCGTCTTTGATAAAATGCGCATCCAGATCAAGGGGCTCGGCATCCCAGTCCAGAACAACGCGGAGAAATCGGATATCCAACGCCGGGGAAATTGAGAATCGCTTCTGGAAAATCGATCCGGCCATCACTTCGAATTTCATGTCCGAAGTGACATAGTCCTTTGCCGTGAATGTGAACAAATATTCTCCGTCCTCTTCCGGCGCCGGGAATCGGACCTTTCCTTCTGCATCTGTTATGAACGTCCCTTGGTCTCTCAGATCGACAGTTGCATTGGAAATCGGAATTGCTGTCAGCGCATTATAAAAGCGCAATGTCAATTGATTCGAAGACGTCTCTTCAAACGTATCGTCTTTGTCTTCCTCGGTTCTCTTGTCCTGAGCAACACCTGTGAGTGCCACGGCAAGACAGAGAGAAATCAACAAGCGGAATCGTCTGAACATGTGATTCTCCTCAATGTGAGATAGCGGCAACCCCGAATAATGTACGATCGTCCCGACAAAAGTGCAATGGCTAGAGCGGAATTGACAACCACTAGGCTCTCTGATAAACTGAACGTCCCGCGACGAATGTGGACCACACGCTCAAATCGTCATCAAAGAGAACGATATCGGCTTGTTTTCCGGTTTCGAGAGTCCCGTAGCGGTTGTCAATCCCCAGCAACCTCGCCGGCGCGAGTGACGCACTCTCAACCGCTGTTGCCACTGAACAGTGTGTGTACTTCTTGAACTCCGCGATAATCTGACTCAATCCTTTGGTCGATCCGATGAGCGTACCGTCCAGATACCGTGCGGCACCCTGCATTGTTTCATACTCACGGCCGTTGAAGAGATATTTCCCCGGCGGCAGGCCTATCCCCTGCACGCCGTCGGTGATACAAATCGTCCGAAGTGGACCAAGAAATTTGAATGCCAACGCAACGACTGCCGGATCAACATGGTGTCCATCGCTGATGATCTGGGCAGACACATGCTGCGATTCAAAAATCGCTGTCAACGGACCAGGTGCACGGTGACTCAACGGCGGCATTGCGTTGAAAAGATGGGTGACATGCGATATGCCGGCATCAAAAGCAATTTTCGTTTCGGCATAGGTTGCCTCAGAGTGCCCAAAAGAAGGGATAATTCCGAGCGACAGCAAAGACCGGACAATATCCAAGTTACCCGGAAGTTCAGGAGCAATCGTCATCATTTTCAACGACTGCCCGGTGAGCGCGAGTATTTTCTCTAATTCCGCCGGACTCGCATCATAGATGCCTTGCGGATTAATGCCTCCCTTTTTCTTTATGTTGATAAAGGGGCCTTCGAGATGGATGCCCAATAAACGCGCCCCGCCCAAATCACTTCCTGTCATCTCCTGCAGCAGTTTCAGATGAGCATTCCCATTCACAGGATTCATGAATGTCGTTCCCAGGAATCCCGTCGTTCCAAATGAGGCAAGCGTGGCAGAAATGCATCGCAATGCTTCGGGAGTAGCATCCAGCACGTCGCTGCCCCCGGCACCCTGAATGTGCACGTCGATAAGTCCGGGCGCAACGATATATCGCTTGGCATCAATCACAACCGGCGCATTCAGCGTGCCGGCTGGAGCAACAGCGGAGATCTTTGATCCGTCGACAAGGATATCCCACAATCCTTTGTTTGGGTACTGATAATGGCGGCAGTTTTTTAGAAGCATGATCAGATCAATTCAACGAGAAATGTGAATAGTGAGGGAGTAATTATGCATATCAAAAGAAAAAGAATAAAACAGCATAAGCAGATAAACGCCGATTGCCACAGAACGATCTTCCCAGCTTAGCGGGTCTGTTCATTACTGTCGCGAACCAAAGAATTGCGTGATATATTTCGCGGAACATCAGTCACTCGCATTGCAAGAAAGACGAGCAATACGTCTACGGTTTCGAAATAGTGAGTGAATCTCTCTTTTCACCGTCGGGACGTATCATGAACATCTTCAACCGCTTCCCTTCAACTGAGATCAAACAGAGATGGTACGTTTTTTCCTTGTAAGCGGTCCACTCGTTCTCGGTTTTGAAATCATACAGCGGTGCCCCTCCGCCGCCTGTGACAACGTACGTGGTTCCATTGATTGCTTTCGTCCGTTCGTAGAGATGATCGTGGCCGTTGAATACGATATCCACACCATTGGATTCCATGACGGGGCAAAGAACGGAACGTATTCTCATCTCACTCCCGTGGGGACCGGAGCTGTACGGAGGGCGGTGCCAGTAGGCAATCTTGAATGTTGATTTCCTTGCCGATTCCGATTGGACATCATCGAGCAGCCAGCGAAATTGGTCGCTCGATGAATCGAAGGGAATTTCAGAGTTGAGAGAGATAAAATGGACATTCCCATATTCGAAGGAGTAGTACGCGGGAGAATGTGCGGGATTATTGTGCGGCATGAGGACATTATCAAAGTACATGGCACCCGCTTCATGATTTCCCGGAGATGAATAGACGGGAATGTTCTGTCCTATCCCCGTTTTTGCGCAGATGTCTTCGAAATAGTAGTCCCATAACGAATCGGTGTTCTTCCCCACCAGATCTCCGGTGTTGATCACCAATTTCGGGTTCTCGAGTTCGATGGCACGCAACACACTGACATGTGCATCCCTGTTGGATCGAGTATCACCGTACACGACAAAGGCGAATGGTTCATCCGGTTTTATTGCCGTCATGAATGAGTACTGCTCCGTGGTATCGTTTCCGACAACGGCTCGGTATTGAAAGCATGACGAGACAGCCAGTCCGTCGATCGCAAACGAATGTGCAACACGCTTTCCTGGGACTGTAGCTGCTGTCCACGCACCGTTCACCGGCCGCCAGAGAATTTTTGTTTCTACACTGTCTGTGGATGTCCACGCGACAGTCATGGAGTGCTGCGTGACACAGGACAGATGCGGCAGATGGCGAACATGCTGAGCGAGGACAACAGCTGGTACGGATAACAAAGAAACAAGAAGACATGTGAGTACAGAGGAGATGAATGTTTTGTTGGATTCCACTGACTGCTGCCCTTCCTATTTGGTATGGAGTTGTCGATCGTCGATGCCCGGATTTCTTCTACCCGGAGTTGCATCGCCGGGATAGGTACTGCTCGCCCAGCGGACAATATTTGCCACATCATAAAAGCTCTCGCGATTTTTTCCACCGGGCGCAAAATAGAGAATGGAACCATTGCCGATCATCTCTTTGGGAACTTCGAGAGGGGGGCATCCTGTCCATGAGCAACCACCCTCCCACAAGAGCATGTTCACGGCGGCCTCTTTTTTCCATGCCGACAGAAGTACCAGATTGTGCGTCCCGTTTATCTGAAATGTACCCTGCGCGATTTCGATGTGCTGTGAGAGAGAATCTGCGAACACCACAACACGATTATTTCCATCTGCGAGCGAGACGTCCTCGGTCATCGGTTCTGTCCCGACAGTATCTCCGGCATGTCCGAGACACACCACGATGTACGTCCCCGTTTTCGTTCCGCTGTTTCCTATTTCATTGATGATGATCTCGTTATCATGTTCTCCGGCAAACGCAACAAGCGAACCCGAAACGGCCAGCGCTGCCATCAGCAGGAACTTCATGAGATGTACTCCCGTCAATGTGAAAGGAAAAATTTCAAAATAAGATAAGAAACTTTTGGGTTAAGAATGCAACGGAGGTCATGTGACAGAACAATCGAGGCAAGAATTTCTTCAATGTCTCTATCGTCAACTTCTCTTATTCACCGAGATTCTTATTAGACAGACTTTTCCGGCAGAGGGGCGTCGTTCAGACTCGTATCTTCACGGCTGGTTTTTGCCTTCAAACCGCATGATTGCGTACCATTAACGCCGGTTCAAAACCCAGTGCTGAGAGATCGTTATATATAAACATTGCTTCAGGTTTGTCCGTCTTGGTCGGAGGTGGTGTGCTCATGCGCCTGGGAGGGCCGCTTCATCACAAACGTTCCCTTGCCCGCGCGTCCGAAAAGAATCCCTCGTTGATGAGGTCCGCCAGATCTTTCTTCACTGTAATAAGGCTCACACCATACTGCTTTCGCCAATTCCTGATGTGAAGCCACCTGGGAACGCACAGGAAATTTTCCGGAGGGAATCTCCTCCCGAAGAGCTTCCGTAATCTGCTTGTACAACGGAACTGGCCACTTAAAATCAATATTCATTTTGGATTTCTGGGATCGTCACGACACATGGTATAACAGGTATGTTTAGTATATAGCACTCAGTAGCCATAGTCAAGACGACTTCCTTCCGATTGTAGTTTCTACATTCCTCCATTCTTCAGTCTTTCATTTCTCTAAAATCAGAACGATACCGCGCTATTTGAACGATTTAAGTGCACCTCTGTAGATCTTACAAGAAATGGCGAAAACAGCTAAAATACAGCGGTTTAAATCCATCCCGCAAGATGTTATTTTATAATGCCTTACGGGTTTTTCTGCTTTGGCATCTTGATTGAGGATACATCACGTAACAAGAGAGGCTACGACAGTGAAGAATTCAAAGACCAGCTCAGTTTTCTTGGCACTGATTGCGGCGTTTTCGGTTTCGGCATCAGTTGCTCAACAAACCACTTACTCCGACGTGCTGGTAATCATTAACAATGCCAGCCCCATCTCCGACAGCATCGGCACCTATTTCGCACAGCAGCGTAACGTTCCGGCCAACAACATTGCACGCATCAACGTGCCGACAGCAGAAGAGATAACAGGAACGCAATTTGATGATCTTCGCGCTCAAGTTGAGCAGTACATCACCTCTAGAAATCTGACGCACTCGTTGAATTACCTCGTTACGACAAAGGGTATGCCACTGAAGGTAACGCGGGCCACAGCGAATGAATGCTCTTCTGTTGAAAGTGAACTTACGCTGATTCTCGGACGCTATGCCTCATACATTGGCGGTAATGGCCGTGCAATTTCTCCCTACTATGACCATCGCGACAACTTCTCTCATGAAACGACTGACATCTACCTTGTGACGCGCTTGGACGGATACACCTATCAAGATGTGAAGAGGCTCATCGATCGATCCGCCACTACCGCCACTTCTCTTCCCAGCAATGGCACCGTTGTTCTTGATCAGGATCCTGCATGGAATAGCTCCGCCCCATATTTGAACACGAACATGACAACCGCTGCGACGGCGTTGCAGGGTCGCGGGGTGAATACTCTGTTGGAGACCTCTTCACTATATCAGACGCATCAATCCAACGTACTGGGATATGTCAGTTGGGGAAGCAACGACCACTATCAATCGAGCTACACGACGAATGGCAAGCCGCACAACACCTATCTCCCCGGTGCCATTGCGGAGACCTACGTGTCAACATCGGCCCGCAGCTTTGCTAATCCTCCGGCGTACGGACAGTCGTTGATTGCAGATTTGATCGCGGAAGGCATTACGGGTGTCAAGGGATATGTGTATGAGCCGTACTCGAGCGCCATGGCGAACGTTTCTATTCTGTTCAGCATGTTCGCCGACGGTTACACGCTCGCCGAATGCTACTACTCTTCGTCTTGCTATCTGTCGTGGATGGATGTAGTCATCGGCGATCCGAAATTCCGGCTTGTGAACACCCGCATCGTGAGTGGCCAGAGCAACGGCAATCCGCTTCCGGTCCAGCTCACGTCCTTCTGCGGAACACAGCGTAATGGGAAGGTGACACTCGAGTGGAACACGGCCACCGAAATCGCAAATCAGGGTTTTGAGATTGAACATATGAATCCAGGTGTTGATACCGGGAACATGTGGACGCGCGTGGGATTTATAGAAGGACACGGCACCACGAACGTCAAACAGAGCTACGCCTACACGTTCACAACGCAGACAGGCGGAAAACATCTCTTTCGGTTGAAGCAGATTGACCGCGATGGTTTGTTCACGTACAGCGAGTCCGTTGAAGTGACGGTTGCACAATCGGTAGCAGCATTTGTACTCGACCAGAATTATCCCAATCCATTCAATCCGTCGACAACAATCGGCTTCACCGTGAATGCCGACCAGCACGTCAGCGTCTCCGTGTATAATACACTCGGACAACAGGTCGGTTCGCTCTTTAACGGCCAAGCAACAGGCGGCAAGCAGTACTCTCTCTCATTCAAGGGAGTCGGACTTCCTTCCGGAACCTATTTTTATGACATCCGGACGGAACATGAACGCGATATCAAGAAAATGACATTAGCAAAATAATCATCTCACTTCTCACTGCGAGGTTTATATGTCCATCTCCGAAGCATTGATGACGCGCGCCGCCGATATCTGTGCACAGGTCAATCTTCTCAGCACACTGCTGGATGCGCAACAGAAGGAACAGCATACGCTGGTCATCTCCTTCGATGTCTATTGTACACTGCTGGAGTACACAGCATATCGGAATCCTGAATTGGAAAATGAAGAAGATATCATCAGTGCAGAGAAGATGATCATCGCCAACGATTTTCTCTTTGAGACTCCGCACCATAAGCTTACGATTAAGGTGGACTTCTTCTCACCGTCAGGTGTGATCGATATCGACTGATATTCTGTCGTCATCTTTGGAGCCGGCACTTCCGGGTACCTGCTTATTTCCCGCTGGAAAAAAGTGGGACGGGCATTCTTACCTATCCAAAACATTGTACAAAACCAGAAGTAGGTCAGGCAAGAATCCCCAGGGGATGCCCTTGGCATGCCTGACCTACTGTACATTGAGATTTTCTCAGTGAGAACTACTCATTGATCTGATTGTTACAGCGCAAGAAGTGCGTCAACGCTGATCTCCCCCAGATTCTTGACGATCATCGACGCATTGGTAAGATAATTGGGAGTTCCGACGCCAAGGGACTTCATTCCGGCTCGAGTTGCTGCTTCAATACCCGCAACAGCATCCTCTACTACGATACACTCCGCAGGCTGAAGCCCTATTTTTTGGGCCGCCAGAAGAAAGACTTCCGGATCTGGCTTTGAATTCTCAATTTCATAGCCGTCGGTGATGGCATCGAGCAACGGTTCAATGCCGGTTTTTTTAATAATGAATCGGGCATTTCTGCTGTTGGATGCAACCGCCGTCTTCAGACCGCGTCGCTTTAATTCCTGCAGCGTCTCCAGAGACCCAGGGAGAAGCATGGCCGGCGTCACTTCCTGCAACAGTTCAATGAAGTAGCGGTTCTTGCGCTCGGCGATTTCCTTTTTCTGATCGGCAGAGTACAGTTTTCCGGAGGCGGCCGTGATGATTTCGACACACTGCGCACGTCCGACACCGCGAAATTTATGATTGAACTCGCGATTGAAGAATGAGAATCCCTCGTCGGCCGACAGTTTCACCCACGAAAGGTAATGGTACTCATCGGTCGATACCAACACACCATCGAGGTCAAAAATAATTCCTTTTGTCATGCAAGAGTCTTTTGTTGTTGTGAATGAAAATACAAATACGCGAGTACGCCACTGGCAATCAGCGCGACACAGGCAATAATGCCGGCCATTGGAAACGCATAGAGAGTCCCGCCGGCAATGTAGAGCTGGATCAGAATCGCGAGCACCGCCATCCATTTCCACGATCGCACGATATAGACCGGGCGGTATGATTCTTTTCTCCGAAGCCAGAATATCGCCCCATAGACCAGCGCATTCTGCAGAACATAGGACAAGGTAAAGTATCCCAGCAGCGTTTCAATATCACCAAGTCCAAACAGGAGGATTGCGATCCCGGCCTGGATGACGATCGAGACATGCGGCGTCACATACCGGGGATGTAGTTTCGCAAATGGTGCAAAGAACAGACCGTCTTTCGCCATCGCATATTCCAAGCGCGGCTGAGTCATGATGGTGGAATTGAGCGCACCAATCATAGACACGAATGCGACAATCGCGAAGAAGGCGCCGGCGTAGTGTGAAAAGAAACTCATGTAGGCAAACGGATTGACAAATTCTCCCTGCGCTTTAATCATGGCGTCATGCGGAACGATCGCACCGACACACAAAGCGATAAGAATGTACGACACAGTCACGAACACGAGAGAACTCATCAACGACTTCGGCAGCGTCCTGGCTGGATTTTTTACTTCACCTGCCATATATAAGATATTCAAAAATCCTGCGTACGCCCAAAGCGTCGCAGAAATCCCTGCCGTGAGTGATAAGCAGGGAGATCGCTGCATCTCGGATCCTGGTTGCGGCTGCCAAAAAAGATTGCCGCCCCCCAGATACCACATGCCGGCCACAACAAGTCCGGCAAGCGGAAGAATCTTAGCAATCGTCAATATCACCTGCACATTGCCGCCCGTTTTCACACTTCGGTATTGAAGGGCAGCAAGCATAACAATAAGCGAACCGGCAAAGACTTTTGCTGCGATGGTATTTCCCAACACGGGGAAAAAATATTTCAGCGCAGATGCTGCGCTGAGGGCGATGATCGTAAGCGTCGGTGTATCGCTTGTTAAGAATGCCGTCCAGGTATAAAGAAATGCCAGGAGAGGCGAACCGGCTTTGATGAGAAATTGGTACGGTCCGCCCTGATCCGGATAGGCGGTTCCCATTTCCGCAAGAATCAGAATCTGCGGCAGCCAGAAAAATCCTCCGATACCCCAGATAAGAACGGCGATCAACGGACTCCCGGCATAGCGGGCGACCAGCGGCAAATTGATGAAGACGCCGGATCCGATCACCGCACCGGTGATGATGGAAAATGATTGCAGGAGCCCGAGTTGCCGGACAGGTGCCTGATCGCTCATTGCTTCCCTTCGGAATGTACAACACCGTCGACGATCGTCACAACACGGTCCGCAAGAGCAGCCAAGTCCCGGTTATGCGTGACGATGACAAACGTCTGATGATGTTTCTTCCGCAAGTCGAGAATCATGGCATGGAGCGATGCAGCGTTCTCGGAATCCAGATTGCCGGATGGTTCGTCGGCCAGTACAACTTTTGGTGCATTCATCAATGCACGCGCCACGGCAACACGCTGCTGCTCACCGCCGGAGAGCTCATTCGGTTTGTGGGATGCACGTGCCGCTACGCCAACGTCTTCCAGCAATGCAGTCGCCCGGCGCATGGCTGCGTCCGAATCCATCCCTGCAATCAGTGCCGGCATCATCACATTCTCCACTGCAGTGAATTCAGGCAGCAGATGATGAAATTGAAAAACAAAACCGATTTCTTTATTTCGCAATTTCGCGAGCTGATCTTCCTTGAGCGCAAATGCATCCACATCATTCAGGAAGACGGAACCTTCCTGTGGACGATCCAGCAGACCAATGATGTGGAGAAACGTGCTCTTCCCTGCACCGGATGGCCCAACGATCGCCGTGATTTCTCCTGCCGAAAAATCCAGTGAGATGCCGCGCAGCACGTCGAGATGCTGTTCCTTCCCCGTGTCGAATCGTCGATGAATATTGCGGGCTGATAAAATCATACCATGTCTACTCCCAACGAATGGCCTCGGCAGGCAGCATCGAAGCTGCCCGGCGCGACGGAATGATGGTGGATAGAAAACTCAGAAGCAACGCCGCTCCGCCCACCGCAAAGAAATCTGAAACTCTGATCTCGATGGGAATTGCGGGAATAATGTAGACCGTCGGGTCAAGAGCGAACAATTGGAAGCGCACCTGCAGATAGCAAATCAGTAGTCCCATGAGCGTGCCGGCGATCGTGCCGACAACACCAATGAGCATTCCCTCAAAACGGAAGATCGCAATGATGTCGCTATTCGTCGCACCCATAGCCTTCAGGATGCCGATATCACGCGTCTTTGCCAGAACCGTCATTGTTAAAGAACCCAGAAGATTAAATGTTGCAACACCGACAATGAGACAGAGAATAATGTAGGCGGTCCATCGCTCGATGCGCATTACAGAATACAAATCGCTGTGAAGATCGTACCAGCTTTGCACCTGGAACGAATTGCCGACGGCGGCCTGCAACCGAGCTTTGACTGTTTCGGCACGGCCGATATCGAAGAGCCTGATTTCGTAACCGCTAATCTTTTCCCCCATCTGAAACAATTGCTGCGCCGAGTGCAGGGACATGTAGGTGTAGAGCATATCATAGTCCCGGTTATCCGATTCGTATATCCCTGCAACACGGAATGACCGCATAACAGGCGCACCGAAACCCAGCAACGCCTGTTCCGAACCGGCCGGACTGACGAGCCAGACGCTGTCATCCGGAACGACGCCAAGACGGTCCGCGAGTGTCAGACCAAGAACGAGATTGCGGCCGCCGCTTTCCCGAAGATCCATTGTCCCGAGAACCATTTTATCCTTCAGCCCGCACACTTTTTCAATTCCCGACGATTCCAATCCGCGCACAAAGACCACTTTACTCTGCGAGTGTGAGACAATCATTGCCTTGCCTGAGGCAAAAGGAGCGATACCCTTCACATCCGCCGGATCGATGGGCAGCTGCCCGGGGAGTTGCGCCGTTTCTGTCTTCGCCGTCAAGCGAACGTGCGGATCAAAACCGACAAGGAGTTGCGTCACCAGACCATTGAAGCCATTGAAAACAGAAAGCACAACGATGAGCGCCGCGACACCCACAGTAATGCCGATCACGGAAATGGCAGAAATGACCGTGATGAAGCCGGCTTCTTTCTTTGACAGCATGTAGCGTTTCGCTATGAAAAATCTGAATGACATAGTATTCACGAAATGAACCGTATGCATTTCACCGGATCGAGCCGCGCTGCGAGCGCCGACGGGATGTAGGATGCAAGAACGCACATGACGATCGCAATGGTAGAAACAATGGCGAAATTTTCCCATCGCAGCAGTATCGGCACCATATTCATGAAATAGATCGCCGATGGAAGGGACATGATGTGAAATGTCAATTGCGCCCAGCAAACGCCCAGCGCAAAGATATTGCCGAGAACAGTACCGATCACTCCAATGAAGAGTCCCTGCAACAGAAAAATTCTCCGGATGGCGGCAGACGATGCGCCCATCGATTTCAAAATGCCGATCTGTTTTGTCTTCTCCATCACCACCATCAGCAAAGTGCCGATGATGTTGACGGTCGCGACGATGATAATGAGTCCGAGAATGATCGGCGTCGGCTTTTTCTGCAGTTCGATCCAGGTAAAAAGATTGCGGTACATCTGATACAACGTTCGTGCGTAATACGGATATCCCATCGCGTGCATGATGGCTTCTGCGGTTTCCGGAGCATCGGAGATTTTGTGGAGCATCACATCGAAGCCCGTGGCAACGGGACCAATGCCGTAGAGATCCTGCGCTGCACGAATGTTGACAAAGAAATACACATCGTCATATTCTGCCATACCCGACTCATACACGCCCTTCACAACAAACGGGCGGATCGCCGGCTGCCGCATCTCGGAAAAACTGCCGGCGAGGCCGAAAACAATAATCGTGTCCCCGTATCCCGCATGGAGCTTCGAGAGTAATTTTTCCCCAACAACGCATTCCGGTATTGCACCGTCATCGCATCGCAGATCAAATGTTCCTTCGATCAGATACCGCCTCACCATGCTGACATCTGCCTTGGGATCGATGCCCTTGACGAAAACGCCTTCGATATTCGATCCACACTTTGCCATCCCCTCTTTCGCCACAAACGGCGACACAGCGCGAATCGCCGGCACGGATTCCTTCATCCGCGCTGCAGCGGAATCATAGTGAGCGAAATATCGATTCTGAAAGGAAGTAACCTGGATATGCGTGGTAAATCCGGCGACCTTTTCTTTGATTTCTTTTTCGAAGCCGCCGAGAATCGTCAATGCAATGATCAAAGCCGCCACGCCGAGCATCACGCCCGCAATGGCAATCACAGTAAGAAAGGAAAGAGAATTTTTCTTCGAAGGGTCTTTTCGAAATCGGAGATAGCGACGTGCTATGGAGACGGTGTAGTGCACGCCGGCTATTGGGTTTTAGTGGAACCGAACATCATGAGATATCCCTTGATAAAATCGTCAAGGGCGCCGTCCATAACGCCATGGACGTCGCTGGTTTCCACCTCGGTACGGTGGTCTTTCACCATATTGTAAGGATGGAACACATACGAGCGGATCTGGCTTCCCCACTCGATTTTTTTCTTCGTGCCTTCGATAACTGCCAGGCGAGCTTCTTCTTCTTCGCGCCGCGCCTGATACAGCCGGGACTTCAGCATCTTCATCGCACGTTCACGGTTTTGGAACTGCGAGCGCTCCTCCTGACAGGCCACTACAATACCGCTGGGCAGATGCCGCAGGCGAACGGCTGTTTCCACCTTGTTCACGTTCTGTCCCCCTTTTCCGCCGGAACGATACGTATCCATTTCAATGTCCGCCGGATTAACTTCAATTTCCACGTCGTCTTCAATTTCAGGATAGACGAAAACGGAAGCGAAGGACGTGTGGCGGCGTTTGTTGGCATCGAACGGTGAAATGCGGACCAGACGGTGCACACCAATTTCCGCCTTTAGGTAGCCGAATGCATAATCGCCGAAAATCTCGAGAGTCGCGCTCTTGATACCGGCACCGTCGCCGTCCAAACGATCGGCAAGCGACACCTTGAATTTCTTTTTTTCACACCAGCGGAGGTACATGCGAAGAAGCATCTCCGCCCAGTCCTGCGATTCCGTGCCGCCGGCGCCGGAGTGGATGGTAAGAATTGCATTCCGCCGGTCATCGTCTCCGCTCAACATATTGCGGAATTCCAGGTCACCCAGTGCTTGATAAATCTTGGCAAGTTCCGACTCTGCTTCCGCCGCAAAAGATTCGTCGTTGGCTTCAACGGCAAGTTCGACCATTGCATCAACATCGTCAATCAATGCGCGAATTTTTGCCCACGCATCCGACCATTGTTTTTCCTGATTGATTTGCTGCAGAATCTTCTGTGCAGCCACATTATCGTCCCAGAAACCCGGCACGGTACTGCGGTCATGCAGCTCCGCTATGCGGCGTTCTCTGACGTCGAGGTCAAAGAAACCCCCGAAGTTTGGTGAGGCGTTCGCGTGCTTCGGTGATATGTTGTTTCACATCTTCAAACATGGCGATTCCAATTCATTCATTAAGTCAAGGTTTTACCTATATTGGCGGACGCTTCGGCTTCGCTCAGCGTCCAAAGCAGCGAGTTCCGAAAGAACGAGCCATCTCTCGGCTCCTTGTGAGGACTCCGTGAAAACGGACACTGAGCGAAGCCGAAGTGCCCGTTTTCCATTCCGTTCCCCGCATAAAAATAGATCACTTCACTCGGATGTGAAGCTCATCCAGCTGCTTCTTGTCCACTTCGGTTGGGCATTCATCCATCAGCGACATGCCGCTGCTCGTCTTCGGGAACGCGATGACATCGCGAATGGATTTCGAATTTGTCAGTAGCATGGCGATGCGGTCGAAACCGAAAGCGATGCCGCCATGCGGTGGTGCGCCGTACCGGAATGCATCCAGCAGAAAGCCGAATTTTGATGCCGCTTCTTCTTTGCCGATGCCGAGCAAACCGAACACTTTGCTCTGCAATTCAGACGTATGGATACGAATACTGCCGCCGGCGATTTCATTTCCGTTAAGCACGAGATCATAGGCACGCGCACGCGCTTTTCCGGGTTCAGAATCGAGCAGTGCCACATCCTCCGGTTTCGGTGCAGTAAAAGGATGATGCATTGCCACATACCGCTTTTCCTCTTCGGAGTAATAGAACATAGGGAAATCGACAACCCAGAGAAGAGCGAACTTGTTTTCGTCGATCAGATTCAAACGCTTTGCCATTTCGAGACGAAGCGTTCCGAGAACGGAATATGTTTTCTGCCAGCTATCGGACACCATGAGCACGAGATCGCCTTGCTTCGCGCCCGTAAGTTCGCACAAGGCATTGATCGTTTCTTTTCCCAGGAATTTTTCGACCGCAGATTCCTGTCCCTTTTCGGTCCATTTGACATATGCAAGCCCACCAACGCCGAGCGATTTCGTATAGTCAACCAAGTTATCCATCTGATTGCGCGTCCATGCTGCGCCGCCCGGCACGCAGAATCCTGCCACCACACCGCCGTGTGCAACGTTGTCGGCAAATACTTTGAACCCTGATTTCCCAACCAGCTCGTTGAAACAGGCAAACTTCATTCCGAAACGAAGGTCGGGCTTGTCGCTGCCGTACGACTCCATCGCCTCTTTGTAGGTCAGGCGCAGAAATGGGGTCTCGATCTCAATGCCCTTGATCTCACGGAAAAAATCTTTCATGACTCCTTCCGTCATGGACTGCACATCGATTTCATCGGCGAAAGACATTTCCACGTCGATCTGTGTGAATTCCGGCTGGCGGTCCGCGCGCAGATCTTCATCACGGAAACATTTTACGATCTGGAAGTATCGATCGAAACCAGCCACCATCAAAATTTGTTTGTACTGTTGTGGCGACTGCGGCAGGGCGTAGAATTTTCCGGGATGCACTCTGCTGGGAACGAGATAGTCACGTGCCCCCTCCGGCGTACTTTTCATCAACACCGGCGTTTCGACCTCTATGAATCCCTGTGCATCAAAATACTTGCGTGCGATTTGATACATCCGATGGCGCAAGACGAAATTGTTCAACATCGGCGTGCGGCGCAAATCCAGATAGCGGTATTTTAGGCGAAGATCTTCATTGGCTTCCACTGCATCTTCGATTGGAAACGGCGGCGTGTCGGCACGGTTAAGAATCGTCAGTTCCTCGCTGAGAATGTCGACAAGGCCAGTCGGGAGTTCCGGATTATCGGTCCCTTCCGGGCGGCGGGCCACTTTTCCTGTGACGGAGATGACAAATTCCGAGCGAAGATCTTTTGCGAGCTGGTATGCCTTCTCATTATGCTGGGTGCCGAACACGACCTGGGTCTTCCCAAACCGGTCACGGACGTCAACGAATAAGACCCCGCCCAGATCGCGGCTCACGTCCACCCAACCTGTCAGGGTGACGGTTTTGCCGATGTCTTCAAGGCGCAACTGCCCGCACGTATGCGTTCTCTTTTTGTACGTCATGGATGCACGACACGTCCTTCCTAAGTTTACTATATAAAAAAATCCCGGCGCCGGGATCATGAGGTGAATTGCGATGACGTAGAGTAATATAGAAAAAAAATGAGGAATCTTCAAGATTTCTTCTTACATTCGGGCAGGATCGAGGCATTTACCCTTAAGCATTCGGGAGGATCTTTTCTTTACGATCGTAAAATCAATGCCAAACCGTCCATATCTCTGTTTGAATAGGATCGCCATGACGCCATAAGCAATGGAAATCCAAGCCATAGTATATATTTTTCCGCTATGCCTTCTTTGCGTCTTTGCGCACATCGCGCCTTTGCGTTAAGATCTTTTTTAACGCAAGGTCGCAGAGTCGCAAAGCAAAGTTTTTTTGTGCAATGTATCCCCGCCAAAAGTGGCGGGAATGACAATTCATAATTGCTTCCCAACAATTAATGGAGGAACCGTGCAAAGATCTCTTCGCTTCTGTCTCCTGGCAGTTTTCGTCTATACCGCCATCCCTCTCTATGCTCAGGATCCGCAGGAACGTATCGACACCGCGGCAACGTCCCGGATTATCAGCGAGGGAATGAACCATTCCCAGGTTATGAGTATACTCCGGGACATCACCGAGGGATGCGGCCCACGCCTGACCGCATCGCCTGAATTCATGAAGGCCGCTGCATGGGCGAAAGAGAAACTGGAACAGATGGGATTGCAGAATGTCGCAATCGAGCCGTGGGGTCCCTTCGGTCGCGGCTGGTCTCTGAAGAAATTTTCCGCAACAGTGACACAACCGCAGGTGTTTCCTCTTATCGCGTATCCAAAAGCATGGTCGCCCTCAACGAAAGGAACCGTCCGGGGAGCGGTTACGTACCTCGATGCAAAAGAACCGGCTGATCTTGAAAAATACAAGGGCAAACTGAAGGGTGCGTGCGTGATGCTCAGTGAAATGCGCGAAGTCACGGCTCACTTCAAGCCGCAGGCGGAACGCATGACAGGAGATGATCTTCTCCGGCTTGCCAACATGGACGCGTCGAGAGGACGAGGGCGCTCAGGCCGGTTCGGCGATACGGCGGCTTTTAGAAAAATGCGTGAGCAGGCTGCATTCAACAGATCGAAACTGGAATTTTGTCAGAAAGAGGGTGCTGCGGTCATTCTGGAAACTTCCTCCGGCGACGGCGGATCGTTGGTTGTTCAGAGCGTCACTGTCCCCCAACCGACAGGCCAGTCACCGGACAAACGCATAGAAGCATACGATGCCCAGACTCCCCAAATAATTCCGCAGGTGGTAATCATACCGGAACACTACAACCGGATGCTTCGCATCCTCCAGCGCGGAACGCCGGTGAACATTGAGCTTGTGCTCGAGGCTGAGTTTTCCGATCCGCAGGACGGGCGGAACATCGTCGGCGATTTTCCTGGATCGGACTTGAAAGATGAAATCGTGCTCATCGGCGGACATTTTGATTCCTGGCATGGCGGAACAGGCGCTACCGACAATGCCACCGGAGTGGCGGTTTGCATGGAAGCGATTCGCATTCTGAAGGCGCTCGACCTGAAACCGCGGCGAACGATTCGTATCGGTTTGTGGGACGGAGAAGAAGAAGGACTGCTTGGTTCACACGGTTATGCGGCGAAGCACTTCGGCGTCCGCGATTCTTCGCCGGCGGGACTGACAAAACTCCCCGATTATGATAAGTTCTACGTCTACTTCAACAACGACAACGGTTCGGGCAAAGTGCGCGGAGTGTATATGCAGGGCAATGAAGCCGTGCGGCCGATCTTCCGCGCGTGGCTTGCACCCTTTGCATCGATGGATGCGTCAACGTTGACGATGTCCAACACCGGCGGCACTGATCACCAATCGTTCGATGGAATCGGATTGCCGGCCTTTCAATTTATTCAAGATCCGCTCGAGTACGACACGCGCACACATCACACAACAATGGATACATACGAGCGCGTCAGTGAAGAAGATGTGAAGCAGGCGGCAATCATCATGGCGGCGTTCGCGTATGATGCTGCGACGCGCGAAGGGAGATTCCCGCGAAAGCCATTTGTACCACAAATGGGGCCGCGGCGGTTTTAGTACAGAGCTCATGGACGTTTCGGGCTGCACAGCATCCATGAGTTGGCATAAACAAAGAACATCTTAGCGGCGTAAAACTATGAGGCAGCTCCAGTGATGGAGCTGCTTTTTTGTATGATGCTTTTTTGCGCACCATCCCGCAATCGCTGCATAGTAAATGACTTCCTCAGAATATCTCAGAAATCGGCATTGCCTTCCGGCGATCAGTTTCGCATTGTCCATCGCTCGATTTGGCGAACTGACTAGACGGAAAAAGTCTTCAATAGTCATGAAGCAGATCACGCCGCCTGGTCCACTATGCCGTGGGGAGACTTCTTTGCAGCCTGCTCTTGCGCCTTAGCCTGCAACTGCAGAAGTTGGTTCTGCAGCTGCTGCATTTGAAGCTCAAGCACCTGAATCTTTTTGGCTTTCGTTTGAGCATCGTCGCTGCTCTGTTGTTCCGAAGTGATCTGTCGTTGCAAGGACGCGATCTGACTTTGCATCTGGCTGATGCCCGCCGTGCTTACATTTGTCGATGATCCGATCGAAGAAACTGGTTGAATTGTCATAGCTCCACCTCCATAGTGAGTATCGACAAGTCCACGATCTGTCTGTAGAACAAATGGCAACCTGATCCTCCCGGATTCTACTGAACTTCCATTGAAATCGGTCGATAATATTTGAAAGGGATTAAGGAAAATAATTCCAGGTCCGCTACTAAATAAGTTAAGGAAAGGGAGAATTATGGCAATACAAGGTATTTCGGCAAACACAGACCCTTACCTGCCCAGTACGCAGAGCAATACTTCTGCTTTGAGCAGCGAGTTTAAGAGCCTAGTGAACGCGCTCCAATCAGGGGATCTGAAAAGTGCTCAAGACGCCTTTTCACAAATTCAAAGCTCTCAGGGGACGTCTGGAATCGGGGCCAGCGGAACGCAAAGTCAGATCAGCAGCGATTTTGATGCATTGGGGAAAGCGCTCCAATCCGGCAACGCAGATGCCGCTAAAGATGCACTCAACAAACTTACCCAGGACATGCAGTCGACAGGGAAAGTGCACCACCATCACCATCACGGCGGAAAGCCTCCGACCGAAGCCACCACATCCTCGACAGCTGTGAGCAGTACTACCACCACTAACGGAAGCACTGATTCCACAGGAAACAATATCAACGTTCTTGTTTGAGTCAGGGCTGAAAGGCCGATGCACGGCATAGTTGGAAAGCTGCGGCGGAGTGACGTTGAAGAAAGTACAACGGTACTTCAGAAAGAATACATCGCCGACTTCTCTTGGCGAATTTGTACTCAACTTTTTTCCCACTTTCCCCATTTGCGGCAATTTCCCAAGTGTGTCTTGATCAGAAGACAGAAGTCATTATGAAATGAAATATCGGACCACGCTCAACGTCCTCCCAAAAATTCAAAAGGTCACCCGGAAAATCCAGGTGACCTTTTTTCGTAACTTCTAAGTAACTGATGTTACGCGTGGTTCATATTTCAATAGGAGATTGCATAAAAAGTGTCTTTGTCATTTCGACCGCAGGGAGAAATCTTTCTTTTTGTTCAGATTTCTCAGTCGCTTTGCTCCTTC
>Ga0182027_10000374_pt1 | contig 76858 bp, 83 predicted proteins | sample 712E1DmetaG_FD_121300 | JGI IMG/M metagenome (GOLD analysis project Ga0182027, IMG submission 121300) | Permafrost microbial communities from Stordalen Mire, Sweden - 712E1D metaG (Illumina Assembly) | ecosystem: Environmental > Terrestrial > Soil > Wetlands > Permafrost | place: Sweden...
AGTGGCAACACAGCCAGGTAAGTCAGGGCAATATGCCGAGTAATTGCCATTTGCTTTTTCAATAACGATAAGAAAGCGATACATGGTCACCTCTCACTGTTTTTGGGTTTCTTAAGTTGGGCCTGTTTCAAAATACTGTTCAGTCGCGTGCATGATCCGCTCGGTTCGGACCAGTTTATAATCCAAATGATTGGAACGAAAGAATTCTTCGATGCGCGGGATTGATTTTTCACCCAGCCCATGCCCCGATATTGGATTTGCGATAATGAAATATCTCAAGATTCCATTCCAGCCGTTCTCAGAATGGCAGGAGTTTATCATAAATCGCAGGTAAAGCAGCGGGCAGGCAGTTTTTGACTATGGAATATTGGAGATAAGTAGGGAGTGGAGTAATACACCACCTGCACACGATCTGCACACGAAACAGGAAAGGCGACTCTAATCTCTTTGCAACGGCGATTCATAGATGTTTTGCATTAACGAATCGGCTTGACAAAATCTGACTTGAATTCCTTGAACTACGATTTGCCCCAATCCGTATATTCTGGTCGATCTTTGCGCAAATCTGACGAACGCATAAATTGGTCAAAAGACGTTGCATAGAACTTTGCTACTGCCATTGGATCATTGATGTCGATTCCATCAGTTTGTGCAATCTGAAGGTCGACTGGTCGATTGAATCTACCATCATAGACTTTCCCGTCAGGCAGGCGGGCTCCAAGCAATCTATCTGCCGATTGTAGCTGCTCACGGGTAACAAGCGCATCAGTTAGATCGGCGTAAATGAAATCTGTGTAAGTAAGGTCTGCGTTTCTAAAGTCGACACCGCGTAAACGGCAACCCCAAAAGCATGTTCTGTATAACTTCGCTCCAAAGAAATCTGCACCTGTTAAATCTGAGTAGTGAAAGGAAGAATGTGATAAATCAGCAGACATTAATTTTACCCTAGCAAGGCTAGCCTGGAAAAAGTGACGATTGCGGAGAAAACCTTTCCAGTGAAGATTGTTTTCTGTTATATCGATTACGGCACGTGCAGCGATTCCGTTATCGCCGCAACCCATGTCTCGGATGAGTCTTATCTTTTCTAGTCGATCATCTCGGCGGCGGTTGAGCCCGTCGATGATCAAGACTGTCAGCGCAATCCCAACGAGCGTGGTGCTGGCATTCGCGTAGAAGTCAGGGAGTAGAGCTGTAAATGTTATAGGTGTATGAGGATGCTGAACAAGGAAGCCCCATATCGCTAGGTAGATTCCCGATGCCAATAAAATCAGCGCACCTATCCATGGAGCTAGAAGTTCAAGGTCAGTTAGCAGGTGAGTCAGCCTAATCTTGAGATTCCAAAGGCGGATTTGCAGGTTTACTTTAGACATATAAACTCCCTTCGATCCATTGGCAACTAATTGTTCAAATTGACGTAGGCAATAGCCTGAGATAAGTTACAGTAGATGAGATGTTATCCGGAGTATATCACCATGCAAGAAACAAAACATTTGGGCAAGTTGTTACTGCCCATCTTAAGAAAATCGGCTATTTCAGCAGGACGTAGTGCGCGAGGGCGCAGCCTGTTCGAAGTGAGGAAAATTATAGGTGGTACTGATAACTAACATAGTACAATAATTACATCCAAAACAGGAAAGGCGAGTCTGACAACTATATAAAAAAATGCTACAATACCACTAGAAATGGATACAAACGTATCGATTCAAGAAGCTGTCCAAAAAGCAGAATCGGGCGATCTCCAGTCGGCGCAAACGATCCTGGCAAGTGTGTTGCGCCAAGAACCGCGAAACGTGCGGGCATGGTATCTCCTAAGTCAGGTTGTCGGGGATCGTAACCGTGAGATTGATTGCTTGCAAAAAGTCCTTGAAATTGAACCGAACAGCCAACAGGCAAAGGCAGGGTTGCAAAAATTACAACAACTGAATTTACCCGTTCAGCCCCAACCCGCTATTCCTCCAGTTCAGCCGATTCCCAAAAACAAAACATCTTCTGTTTTATGGATTCTCCTAATATTAGGCTTAGGCATTGCAGCGTTTTGTTTAGTTGTAGGCTCCTACATTTACTCCTCTACTCAGAATTTGCCCGATGCCACCCAATGTGCAAGATTAGAGGATAATTATTGTGACGTCGGAGGTGGTCTAGGAGATACACATATCATTGGATTTATCGTCAATACTTGTGACAAACCAATTACAAACGTCAGTTTAAAAGGTGAAGTAATTAGCGTCCTCGATAATTCAGTGCTTGCTGAAATCAGTGGGGAAATAGCTGATTCAAAAACTGGACAGGCCATAACAAGTGGTCAACATGCCCTCTTTGATTTGATTAAGCCGAATTCGTATTATGGCCCATCATCGTTTTTGCGTTGTGATGTGAGTGTACAAGGTGCGTACTTTGTAAAATGATAAGATAGTAAATGGACAAGGACATGAAACTTGAAGATTTTGACCCCAATGCCGGCCTGAAAAAATGTCCATATTGTGCTGAGACGATCCAAGCCGCAGCAATTGTCTGCAAACATTGTGGGAGGAACATTTCTCCACAGCCAGTGCAATACGCAAAACCGATTGCAAATAACCAATCAACGGCTGAGATAATTGGGCGCATTAGCAGTAACATATTCATTATCGGATTATTGATTATATTTCTTGGCTGTGTCTTAGCCTTGATCCTTGGGTATCATTAGTAAGAATGCCCACACAATAATATATCTTATTGATTCTAGCCTTTTGAGTTTTGCCCTCATGCTTGTTCTGCGGCGGTTAGGTACGGGCGAGCCGTCCACGCAAAGCACTATGCCCTGCGAAATTTATTGAGAAATCACATTAGGTTTGAGGTTTCGTTAGCTTACTTTTGGCTTATCAATTTTTGCCCATTTACAATGAAATTTCAGCCATGCAAGCCAACGTTCCTGGTCTTTATGCGGCTCGGGTATTTGGTCAAAAAAGTTTTTTGATTGCTTCCTCATTTGAATTAGGATTGGGTGACGATTAGTTTCAATTGCAGTATCAATAATATTCTTTATGATTACCAAGGCTGTATTATGCGCCCATCTAATTCCTTCAAAGGTACATAAATCCTGTGCCCAAAACCTGTTGGGGTCATTTGGGGATTTTCTGGCCACTCCTTTCATTACTAAATAATCATGGATTCCTTCATACTCAGGTTCAATTGCCATTTTGTAATGCACAAAGGAATCTCGTACTTTAATCAAATAATTCATGTCTTGAAATGGTTGTTGACTACTATTGAACACTTCTTGGTCAAACGCTAATTTAGGTAATTGTATTAACTTATTGCGTAAACTCTTTTTTTCTCGGAATTCCTTTATCTCTTCATCGGACAGCTTCTCGAAAGATGAGCCTTTTAGAAACCTTGTTCCAAGTGCAAGAAAAGATTCATTGACGAAGGCTTCAACAGCCGCAACTGATAATATGTAAGATGGAATAGCATAGTCAGTAATGCCATTATCAGGCATTACTTGTTTACGTTTATCCGATGAGATTTCCTGATACGCCATAGTATAAAATTCTCGAACGCGCATAATTAATTCAATAGATATTATTGATGCTGCCATCTCATCTCCAAATAAGGCAATGATACTTAAACGGGCAAGCTAGTGGTCTGTCTGCTAAATTCTGCATGAAATTACTTGCGAGAACTGGCCGGATATGGTAGGGTTAGACATCTGCCGAAAATGGGAGATGAGCCATGCGCGGTCGGAAACCGAATAAGTTTGTGTTGAAGGCCAAGGATAAAGCGGTTTTGTTGCAATTGTTGCATGATGGGCAAACACCGTTAAAGGTTGCTCAACGAGCACAGATTCTGTTGTACCGGGCTGATCCAACACAGCGTATGGGGACGGTCCGGGAGAAAGTTGCCAAGACTGAATCCACCATTTGGCGGGTGTGCCAACGCTATAGGCAAGGTGGCCTGCCAGCGGCCTTATACGATGCGGCTCGGTCTGGGCGGCCGCGGGTTTTTTTCCAAAAGTGAACGTCGTCGGATTGAGCGGCTTTCCTGTCGCACACCGACGAGCGTTGGCTGGCGAGTGACCCACTGGTCGTACCGGAGCTTGGCTCAGGCGGCAGTTGAGCAGGGATATGTTGCAAGCATTGGACATGCCACGATCAGTGATATCTTGGCCGCAGCGGATTTGCGACCCCATCTGTTTCGTTTCTGGAAGACCACCGTCTGGGATGATGAAGCCGTGGAACGGGCGCTCAGAATCCTGTGGTATTACGAACGAACGGAGAGTCTCTGGCAGCGCGGGGAAGTGCTCCTGGCGGGCGACGAGAAGCCCAACCTGCAAGTTCTGGAGCGTGCGACTCCAACGCAACCGATGCGCTCGGGGCAGGTGGAACGCCAAGAATTTGATTACCTCCGGCACGGCACCCTCAATTTGTTCGCAGGCCTGACCGTGTACACTGGGCATATGTGGAGTGAGTGTTTGGATAAGAACGATGGCGAACATTTTCGTCCAACCCTGCGACGCTGGCTGCATCCGTACAGTTGGGCCAAACGCATCTATCTCATTGTCGATAATGGTTCCAGCCATATTAGTGGTGATACGCAGGAATTCTTTGAGGAGCTTTCGCCACGTCTCCACGTATTGTTTACACCAGCGAATGCCTCCTGGCTGAATCAAGCCGAAGCTTTGCTTGAAGCTTTTAGTACCCGCTATCTGATCCGCGGTAGTTGGTGCAGTCGCTCCAAAATGGTTCAGCATATTATCCACAGCACCCAAGAGTACAACCTGCGTTTCGCACATCCTTTCGATTGGAAGTGGTCATGTCGCAATTTCCTTTACTGGCTCAACAACACGCCTGGATTAATTCGTTGCAAGACTTAGCATACAGACCACTAGCTAAGGCTAAGGGAACAGTATAATCCCTTTTGGATTTGAACTACATAATACCCAAAACCTACTTAAGATATTAGACCGCATTGAGTTAGAAGGATATAAGCGGTTATTCGGAGAATATCATTATGCAAGAATTCAAACTTCTCAGTACGTTCCTACCGTCTTCCAAGGACTTTAATCCGATTATTCAAGCAATGAGGGAAAAATATCAACTACCCGAACTCTGTCCTGATGATGCCTAACCATGGCACTGATTTTCATAAGATCGCAGTGCGCGAGGGTCGAAGATGCCGAGAGTTTTTCTCGGCGCGCAGATACCAAGTGTGATTCTCGGTGCGCAGCCTGTCCGAAGTAAGGGAAGGCGCACCATCGCATGTGGCTCAGCATATTGTTTCGCCTTGACTTTGTCCTGCTCTTGTTCCAGCGCATATTGCTCCAAAAACAGATTCACATACACGCCTTGCAGGGTGGTGCCGCAACGCCTGGTGATCGTTGAACTTCGTGCGCAATTCCAAGTTGAAGCCGACAGATGTGTACTTCGTTCCGATGATTGAGATATAACAAGTAAGAAGTTGTAAAACAAAAGGGACCCCGCGACGGAGTCCCTTTTATGCTGGTGATGTCATTGACTTCCCGGTTTGAACTCGATCAGTTCAATGATGCTTTTCATGGGTACGTTGATCTGCGTGCCGACTTCGAGGCTTACAGAATCAACCTGGGCGCGGACGAGCCCCACGTAAGGCTCGTACCATTGAGTACCATTAACTGTTAAAAGTCCGTTCATTCCACCTGTAGGCAACGTAATGGTTAGGGGCATGGTAAACATGTGGCTGACCTTTATCGCTTGTGGGAAATTCCCAGCAGGAACAGTGACTGGCTCGCGTGAGCCGTCCATTCGAAAAGATAAATTGATCGGGCTTGCCTGCAACACAACCAGGTCGGAGCCTCCCATCGGATTTTTAATGAACGCAGCATCCTCGGTCTCATACTCAGACTGCCAGTCCATGATCCAGTTCTTTTCGGCGAACGATGCGTATGCGGGAGAATAGTCGCCCTTATCGTGATACGTCTTGAAAAAATTTGTCAAATAATCCGAGAAGAACATGTTCATCGTAAACAACGGAAAATCCACAATCGCTCCATCCCGGCAAACGACAGGTTCTTGAAGCGTGTTTCCCCTTTTCTGATCCGTGAACTCGACCATTACAACGATGTTGGCGGCATCCCTTCTTTCCAATGCTTTAAGCGTATACAGGGATTCTCCGCTGTCGGTTGTGACACGGTATGTCCATTGATTTCCCACTGCCAGAGGAACAAGCGGATTATCACATGGATCACTCGGGACGGCAGTGGGAGTAAGTGTGGCTTTGGGAACTGGGATGGCAGTGGGAGTAAGTGTGGCTGTGGGAACTGGGATTGTAGTGGAAGTTGGAACGGTTGTAGCCGTCGCAGGGATGGCTGCGGCAGGGTTAACAGCCGCGCTGCACGCGGTCAGCGCGAAAATCACGAAGAGCAGGCATCCATTTTTCATTGCATCTCCTCTCATTGTGAAACCTCTTTGAAAGTTCGAATACTCAGTCTTTCAACTTCTCCGACAACCTCTCCGCGGCGCAAGGCGCTATTCCTCCTTTTGTCTTGTGCTTTGGGCAGGGGATCCATTATTTCCTGTCTGCCTCATCGCTCATGCGCGGCGTCTTGCGATATTCGGACTCGTGGCCTGAATACACTTGACTGATCATATCCACCAGCTCGTCCATGGCAAAGGCTTCCTCGTTATCCAGCATGACCTTCAGTTTGCTCAAATGTTCCTGTAATTCTTCCATCTTTGCCCGAAACCCATCGAATGTGTCGTGGTTTGTGTTCTGCTTCAATTCCTGGGCTGCTCCGTGTGCTTCGTCCACGGCTTCAACGGCATTGCGAATGGATTCAACCATCTCATTCAAATCTGTCATAGCGGACACTCCTTCTCTTTTACAATACCACGCTATGGATGGCTTTTCAAGTAATCTTCAGGTGTATCCAAGTCTTGCAGGATGGTCGGCGAATTGACCTCAACGTAATGGATTTCATGGCTGAAGCGGTTTAAGAACTCACGTGGCGAATCGGGTCTCTGCATTTGCAGGATGGTTTTCCAATGTTTGCGCGCTGCCAGCCATGGATGTCCGCGATGCAATTGATAACTTGGCACGACGATGGAAGCACCCCTGCGCTCATATTCCTGGAGCACAAGCCGCACGGTTTTTTCCTCGATTTGAGGCTGGTCGCCTAATGCGATCAGAACTGCATCGGTTTCAGGCTTCAAGGCTGACAATCCCGTCTGTAGGGAACTTAACATCTCGCCGCTCTTATAGCCTTCGTTGAAAGCGGTTCGTGCAGAGTTCCCGATTGTTTTTTCAACTTGTTCTCTTGCCCCGCCCGTTATCACCAGCACTTCCTGAACCCCCGCTGCGTGAAATACCTCAATGACTCTTCCCAGGACGGTCGTGTCGCCCCATGGTAAAAGCATCTTGGGTTGTCCCATGCGTTTTGATTCACCTGCCGCAAGGATGATGGCTGAGATCATAGCATATCGTCTTCGATCAATCGTTGGTAATCTTCGGGCTTGTCCACATCCAGCAGCAGGCGGTCATCATGCCAGGGCAAATATTCAACCGGGTATTTTGAAAAGATGGCGCGCCCGCCGATATCGCCTTCAAGCTTCATTAGATCAGGAAATGTGACGCGGTCGAATAATACCGGATTTGCACGCTGCTCCATCATTACCAGCGGTGCAACGATGGGATCAAGTTCTGTGGTGTGATGCTCGATCAATGCGCGTATCACTGTTGTTGTGATGTGCGGCTGGTCAGCTAATAGAAAAATTGCTGAGCCTGCTTGCCTCTTTATGGTTTCCTCCCTGTTTTCCATGGTCGAGTAGGGTGGAAGTAATGCTTGAAGTCCTGTGCGGATTGACGAGGCCTGCCCGCTTTGCCAATCTTCATTTCGGGCAATGATGACCGGTAAATCCCTGACAGCGGCTTCAACTCCCTCTGCGTTCGCGCCTGTAACGACGATGACAGGGGAGAGGCCGACCTCTAGTGCAGTTCGCGCCACCGCGCGAATGAACGGCTCGCCGCGCCAATCAAGCAATTGTTTGGGCTGACCGAAACGCGTCGAGGCGCCAGCCGCCAGGATGATGCCTGCGGTCGGTTCGAAGGTTTGATAGATTGAATTTTTTAGGCTTCCAACGATGACCGAGTCGAAATGTTCCAGCAATGGCGCCGACATCCTGCCTCCCATGGATTGCAAGTCAGGCGTATCGGCCTGATTGAGGAAGACGATCCGATGGGCGCGGGGAGGAATGTTTTTAAGTCCGCCATTGGGATGTGTCAAAACGCGGGTGAGCGCATCCGCTGTAATGGGGTCGTTTAATTGGAGTCCGCTTAAGCTTGCGAAAAATTCCGGGCGATGCGTGTATTCAGTGCTCAGCGGTTTGCCCAGTCCGCTTAATCCGGCCATTACGATAACGGTTTCAACAAACTCGGGGATGACCGGTTCGTGCTCGTTCGGAGCTTTCAATGCCTTCTGATGTGATCCATCCGCCTCGATCAGTAACGGGATATTGAGTTTTTGTGAATATGCGTGTAGCCAGGATAATATACTTCCGTCTATACTCGTTACCTTTCCTTCCTGAATAGGACCAGTAATCAATGTCACCCCTTGGAATTCACGCTCAGCGATGTCGCTAATTTGTCCTGCAACGATGTGATGATCGGCAAGCGGGATCTGCCATTCGCCGAGGTGAGTGGTGGTGGTTACAAGAACCGGTTGGATAAGTTCACGTGCAAGTTGAAAGATGGCTGTGGTCTTGCCCCCCGCACCGACAAAAGCGACCGTCTTCGCCTTTGTGGGTGCGTCCAAAAAATCTGTAACAGAAGTTTTCCGGTTTACGCTCGACGGGTTTGCGGAAGGCCGGAAGGGGTGTAGTCTTAATGCTTGTGCGAGGAGCAATTCATTACCATCCGCCGGTCTTTTGACGGTTCCTGATCACATCCAGCAAAGCGGATAACATTTCAGAATAAGGTTTTTTATCAGGGTTTTGAGTTGTTGCTTCCTGTTCCAAACGACCGAGCAAGTAGACTATCCAGCTCAGCCATGTGCGCGGGTTATTTTCCATGTGGGAAATCTCTTTTGCGGTTTTATCAAGAACATCACGAAGTTCATCTTCTCTGCTCATATTTACTATTCCTTTTCTAGGGTTGTATTGTAGCACTTTAGTATGTATGTTTGGCTTTCTTAAGTTCCAAACGGACACCGATTTTATCCGCGAATTTACGCGAATTTTCGCTAATTCAAAATCAATTCGCGGTAATTTGCGAAAATTCGCGGACTCATTTCCGACTTTGAGAAAACCTAAGTATGGATGAGGTCATATCCACAATTTGCTCCGCACTTCAGGGCGGGTGAGCAAGGCCTCCATTACGCCGCCGCCGATTGCCAGCGCTTTTTCGCTGACCAACTGGCATAAACGCGCATCGTCGCGCGGGTCAATATCTCCAATTTTCATGCCGCGCGTCACCGTCAAACCCGGATGGATCAACCCGCGTATCACGCCTTTCAATGGACTCTTGACAGGCGCGCCGTCTATTTCGGCGATGAGTTCATCCATCTCGCAGTGATCGCCGATTTGCTTATGATTAACGATGATGCCTTCCTGTGGAGCGCGCAAAATACGCCGCGGATCTCCTTCGGGCATGGATGTATCGCTGAGCGCTGAGCCTTCCCAGATCACGCGGCCCAGCGTGTGCCCGCGCTGAGTCTCGATCACGGCGTGACAATGGACCGGGGCGGTGAAGCCGGGTCCAAGCCCCAGGTAAAGAAGCGCCCGGTGTGACAATGCTTCCGGCGGACGTTTCAGCATGCGTCCATCCACAATGGCAAGCGGGTTCAGCGTCTTTGCAGAAGTGCAATCTGGGTCGTTCAGAACCGGAATTTGCCCTTTTGCCAGCACGTTCAATATTTTGAGCGTATCGGCGGGATCATTGACAAGCCGGGCTGTGATCCCCTCCACGGTGATTTGTTTTTCGTAAATCGCTTCGGCAAATGAAACGGTTCGCCGCACGGCCAGCGGCTGGGGCAATTCCGTGATGGCGACATTGAGTCCGGCCCGGTGCAGGCGTAAAGCCACGCCGCTTGCCAGGTCCCCGCCACCGCGAAAGATGATCAATGCAGGCATTATTTTCCGTGTCCTTGCGAATTTTCCTGTTCCTGGAGAATATGCCCAAAGGTATAGATCGTCAGATAGATAAAAATGAAAAACAGCGTATAAAGGCCAATGAAACCGAAAGAGCGCAAACTGGGATCGGATAGCCAATTCCAGAGGCTGTCCGCGGCGTACGTGGGGTTATTTAATATGTCCCAACTGTTCAGCCGGACAAAGCGGCCCACGTAAATACCGGCGCTGCTGAGGCCGGCCACGAGCAGAACGAATATCCAGCCGAGCCACCTTCCGAATTCGCGCTTGATGATCTCCTGCATGAGATTGAGCGAGACAATCCCAAGCAGCATCCCCGTCCACGAGAACCAAACCAACATGATCACATCGTACCAGACCGGAACGTTGGCCGGCGCCTCTCCAAGATGCTGGAGGTCGGTCAGGATATAGGGCGCGTTGGGGAAAAAGATCAGCCAAAGAAAGGCAAAGGCGGGGATGGCAAGATACATCCACAAACGACGCCACGACAAAATGTATGCAAAGTAGGCAATTACAAAGGGAATCCAGGCGAGGAAGAGGTTCCAGATCAAACCCAGGTAGCCGCGAGTATGGCTGTACTCCACGCGCGCCAGGACGAGAATGACACAAAATGCGGAGGCAGTCGCCAGCAATCCAAATAAGCCGGCTTTGTATTTATGCTGCGTAATGATGCTGTCGAGTCTCTTTATCATTTCGAATTCAGAAATTGTGCGAGGATGGGATTCAGCTCATCCGGCTTTTCATAATGCGGAATATGGCCGCAATTCTCCAGGATGCGGAACTCGGCACGCGGAACAGCAGACAGAATGTCCCGGCTTTGCTCCAGCGGCAAGGTCCGGTCGTTTCTTCCCCAAAATAGGAGAACGGGCATCTCCAGTTTTCCCAATCGTTGGTAGATTTCGGGAAAACCGTTCACTGTTTTGCTGCGCAGGGTCGAGAGAATGGCACGCTTGAAACCGCGGTATTGCATTTGGACGCGATAGCGATCCTGAAATGTTCTGATGTGTGCGGGGTCGAAGAAATCAGAGGCGATGCCCTGGATCATTCGTTCCGTCCCGGTCAGGCCCAGAATCAATTCGCTGATGCCGGGCAGGATCGCAGCCCTGTACATCCAGGAGAGCGGCATGGGATGGGTTCCAACCGGGTCAATTAAAACGAGCCGGCGGACGCGCTCGGGAAAAATCACCGTGAAGGCGGAGGCGATGGCTCCGCCCATTGAGAGACCGATCAAGTTGACTTGGCCGAAACCCAACCCATCCAGCAATTCTTTTAACTGCCTTACAAATAGGTTGATGTTGTATTTAACATGAGGCCGGTCGGAGAAGCCCCGGCCAAAGAGATCGTAGCGCAGGACGCGAAAACCGGTATTGACCAGAAAGGCGAAGGTAGGGTCGAAGATGTAGGAGGGAACAGAGAATCCGTGCACCAGCACAACGGGATTCGCTCTCTCGCTGGATGTGCCGCACATCTCGTAATGGGTGAAGCCGTCCGAGAGTTGGATGAATGATCCGGGGGTCGAAGCGCGTACGGCCTCGTCGATTACTTTGGTCTCGCCTCGATAGATAAAGTCGAAATTCATCATGTAAGCACGTCGTTGGAACTTTGATTTTCATGATTGAATGATGGACTATGATTTCCTTCAACCTTAATCAAACAACATCCATCCAATCATAGTCCATCTGATAATCATTCCAATCATAGCTCAGGCATCGCGAAGAGGTCTAATTTACTTTTCCGAGCGCGCGCAGGACGCGCTCCGGTGTAAACGGAAACTCATTGACCCAGACACCGGTGGCATCGCGAATCGCCGCCGCGATGGCAGGTACAAGCGGAAGGAGAGGCAGTTCCCCGAGGCCGCGCGCACCCCATGGGCCATTCGGTTCGGCCACTTCCACGATCACCGATTCCACCTTTTCAGGGATATCGAGAATGGTGGGAAGCAGGTAGGTGCTGAGCTGGTCGGTCAGTACGCGCCCGTCCTTGGTCTTGAATTCCTCCGTGATGGCGTAGCCTTGAGCCTGCACCACGGCACCCTCGATTTGACCTTCGACCAGCATCGGGTTGATGGCTTTGCCCACATCGTCCGCGGAAGTGACGCGCACCAGCCGTACCTGACCGGTTTCCGTATCCACTTCCACCTCCACGGCCTGGGCTGAATAGGCATATGAAAAGTTCGGTGTGGAATAGCCCGTCTCTTCATCGAAGTGCGTGGTCTTTGGCGCCAGATATTTGTATTCCGCGATGGCGGGATGATCTTCGGCACGCCATTTTTTCAGCGCCGCTTCTGCCGCACCCTTGATGGCATTGCCGGCCATAAAGGTCATGCGCGAAGCGGAAACGGAACCGGAATTATCCTGTTTGGCCGAATCAGATGTGACCAGAGTTACCAATTTGGGCGAAACACCGATGGCTTCCGCCGCCATTTGGATCATAACGGTATGCGTGCCTTGTCCCACCTCTGCACCGGCATGATGGAGGATCACTTCTTCTATTTCACCATTCCCGTGTATTTCAACTTTTGCCCAGGAATTTTCCTGATAGCCAAACGAAAAGCCGACATTCTTGAATCCGGCCGCAAAACCAACCCCGCGAGCCAGGGGATTCTGGCGGCGCGTCCTCGTTGGTGACTTATTGACCGCCACCCAACCGAATTTCTTTGCTGCGGCTTCGATCACTTGCGGTACGCTGACGGGTCCCGGAAGGGGAGTGCCAACATCCAGGGTCAGTCCGTCTCTCAGCGCGTTCTTCAAGCGGAATTCAACCGGGTCCATGCCAAGTTTCTCGGCGAGCTTGTTCATCTGGCCTTCGGCCATGAATAAAGCTTGCGGTGCGCCGAATCCGCGGAAAGCCGCGCCGGGGATGTTGTTGGTGTAAAGTCCGTAAATATCGGCTTTAACGTTGGGGATGAAATACGGGCCGGTGCAGGTGATGGCGGAATTGCCCAGCACTTTGTTGGAGGTGTACATGTATGCGCCGCCATCCGCAATGATCTCGTTTTGGGCGGCGACGAGTTTTCCGTCTTTGGTCGCACCCCATTTGGCGCGCAGGATGGCGGGATGCCGCTTGGCATGTCCGATGATCGACTCGCGGCGGCTCCAGACGATCTTGACCGCGCGTTGCAGCTTCCAGGTAGCCAGAGCCAGAACAATTTGTACCGATAGGTCTTCGCGCCCCCCAAATGCACCGCCGATGGCCGGGTAGATCACGCGCACGCGTTCTTCGGGCAGGTTCAACGCGTGGGCAATCGAATCGCGGTCGGCATGTGTCCATTGTCCTCCGCATGCGATTGTGACGCGACCCTCATCGTCAATGTAGGATAAACCAGCCTCCGGCTGAAGGAAGGCATGCTCCTGGGCGGGTGTGCGATATTCCCCTTCGACGATGACATCCGCCTGGGCAAACCCGGATTCGATATCGCCCTTGCGGATCTTGTAACGGACGCAAATGTTCGAATCACCGATCTCCGGGTGGACACGCGGCGCGTCCGGTTTCAGCGCTTCGAGAGGATCGGAAACGATGGGCAGGTCTTCATATTCGACTTCGATCAGTTTAAGCGCGGCTTCTGCCGCGGCTTCAGTTTGCGCAACGACGAAGGCCACCTGGTCGCCGATGAAACGCACGATATCCGTTCCCGGCTTGGATGATCCGGGTCCGCACAGCACAGGCTGGTCGGGTATTTGTAATCCGTATTCGTTGACCGGCACATCCTTGGAAGTGTAGACCGCGATGACACCCGGCGCTCCCTGTGCCTTGCCGGTTTTGACACTCAGGACGCGAGCATGGGGCCGTTCGGCAAATAATATTTTTGCGTAGAGCATGCCTCTCATGGAGAGATCGCCGGAGTAGGCTGTTTCGCCTGTGACTTTGCCGCGCGCATCTATGCGCGGGAAGGATTGTCCAACGGAAGACATGAAAGTTCTCCTTTTCTTTGGTGCACCTCTATTATACAACGGCTTTCGATTGCCCTTTTAAGCGGGCTGGGGTATATTCGACCCGTTGACGAGGTGAGCAATGCCCGAATTCGAGCACAAGGATTTACTTAATGGTAATGAGAACGGCCCGCAGAGCATGCTGGATTATTTACAGGGGCGTCTGGCGGCGCGTGACCTTTCGGGCGAGGAAGCCCTGGCGTTGCTGAGCGCCGTCCATGAAGGATTGAGTGATCCGGCCAACGCGCAGCGCGGCGCCTATCAAAAATATTCCCAATTCATGGAATCTTTGAAGACGGGGATGCCTGACGTGCATGATTATGTGGTTTCCGCCTGGGAACAAAGAGGCGCGGAGAAGGGTAAAGCCGATCAGGAAGAGGTACGAGAAGAAGATAGCCCTGAGGGCGGCGAGGCCCTCGAAGCATCAGATTCCGAATCCGGTCGGAAGAGCGAATCCGCCGCGCAGGAACAGGGCGAAGAATCCGAGGTAGGCGAAGAAGAAGGCGGTGATGAAGGCGAAGAACAGGAAGAAGAGAAAGAACCCCAGGAGGCGGAGGAAAAAGAAGCGGGCGAATCTGAGGAGGAAAAAGCGGGTGAAGCCGGAGAGCCTGAGGAAGAATCCGGGAAGGAGGAAAAAGAATCCGAAGAGATAGAGGAGGGCAAGCAAGAAAACGAACACGAGGAATCCGCCGAGGATGAATCGGAAGAAGAGGAAAAGAAAGGCGAGGAAGAGGAAGAGAAGGGCGAGGAAGAGGAAGAAGAAAAGGAAAGCGAGGGCGAAGAGAACGAGACCGAAGAAACGGGATTAGAGGAAAAGGGCGGTGAAGGGTCCGAAGAAGAGGAAGGCGGCGATGCCCCGGAAGAAGAAGCCGAAGAGGGTGAACCCGCCGAAGCCGCGCAGGAAGGTGTATCGGGCGGCGAAAGCACCCAGGAAACTGAATCACCCGCGACGGACGAGGTCGAAACCGAACCTTCTGAAGATGAGGGCGGAGAGGCCCCCGTGGATTAAACTCTCATTTAACCCGTGAGTGGAAAACAAAAAGGGACTGTCTTCTTTTCGACAGCCCCTTCCATTTTGACCAGTAAGACTTTTCGACTTGTTATACCTGTTAGCCTTCTTAGACCTCTCATCTTTTATACGGTTTTACCTTACCCTCCGGGGGAGGAGCATCCAGCGGCCCGTAGCGCGACGTCTGCATGGCCTGGTAAAAAAAGGCGCTGACCGCGGAGATCAAGGTCCCCAGCGCAATAATGTAAACCACCATGAAGATCAGGACCGCGTATATATTGGTCAGACTCTCGATGAAGAATAATATCGGGTTCAAAAACCCAACCGTCCACAAAACCGGCGGGATATAGGGGGTGCCCATCAATTGATATGGAATGTACGGCTGTGCCAGATCAATGTTAACGGTAAGTTCTGCCAAGGCAAATGATATGAGGGGCACAACAACCATCAAAATACAGCCAACACCCCGCCATATGGGATTCGTCTGGCGGATACGCGGTTTCGGACGTACATAGTTGGTATATTTGCCCATGGCACCTCTTGACTTTTATTATTACTTCGGAAGTTGCTAATTTCGCAGGCTTAATTCAACACAGAGATCACAGAGAGAAGCTAAGTTCACGGAGAAAAAAAAAGAGAGATACTCTGTGGACTTCGCGAAGCACGCAAAGCGTCGTGCTCTCTGTGGTGAAAAAATCATCCTTTGATTTTGCTGGCGTCTTCCATTGCTTTAACGATCTTATAGTAGCCTGTGCAGCGGCATAGGTTTCCGGTAATAGCCTGCTCGATTTCGTTCCGGGTTGGACGCGGTCTTTCTTCCAGAAGTTTTGCGGCAGACATAAGGAAGCCGGGTGTGCAATAACCGCATTGGACTGCACCATCCTGGATGAAGGCTTCCTGTACAGGATGTAATTGACCCTGGCTGGCAAGGCCTTCCACGGTAACGATTTCCGCGCCATGCGCACGCGGCGCAGGGACAAGGCACGCCATGACCGCTTTGCCATCCAGGAAAACGGTGCACGCGCCGCATTCACCCTCGGCGCAGCCTTCCTTTGTCCCGGTTAACAAGCCTTCTTCACGCAGCAGGCGCAGTAAAGTTTTTTCATGGCCGCTTTTGAAGGTGTATTTTTTCCGGTTGATGGTAGTTTCAATGACTTCGTCCGGCGACCGGTGAGCGATGGCTTTCTGATCAATGTTCAGCTTGTCTTCCCTGCCCCATAATAAAACCGGGTCGCGCGGGAAGCCTTCCTGTTCGCGTTTATCGCGGATGGCCTTCAAGCCGCGCGAAGTGATCACACGCACGATTTCGCGGCGGTAAGCGGCGCTGCCGCGCACATCGTCTATGGGGCGGCTGGCATTCATAGTTAGTTCAGCGGCTTTGGCGATCACCTCGTCCGAGAGCTTTTTGCCGCGCAGGTATTCTTCTGCTTCGGGTGCGTGGATGATGGTCGGTGCAACGGCTCCGAGTGTGATGGAAGCCGATTGAACCGTTCCCCATTTGATGTTCAGAACGAGAGCCGCGTTGACCAGGGAAATCGCCTGTGCGCGGCGCAAGGCCATTTTGATGAAGGTACCGCGTCCATCCCTGCTCATGGCCGGGAAGGAAATATCCACCAGCATCTCATCGGGCTGCAGGACGTTCCTGCGGACACCGGTATAAAAGTCATGCAGGGTCACTTTGCGCTCCCTGCGATCGCCGCTCATGGAGGCAAGCGTCACCGATGCGCCCAAGGCCACCAGGGGAGTGATGGTGTCATTGGCCGGTGAGGCGGTGATGAGATTGCCCGCTACAGTGCCGCGGTTGCGGATCTGCGGAGCACCGACTTCCCAGGCGGCGCGCGCCAAGGGATAGGCCCGTTCGCGGATCAATTTGGAGGCGGCGCAATGGTTGTGCGTGACCAGCGGTCCGAGATGGATGACGTCATCTTCATCTAATGTGATGGTGTCGAGGCCGGGGATGCGGGTTACATCAATAAGCGTATCAATCCCCTTGCGGACGCCGCGCTCGAGTTCGAGGATCAAATCGGTGGCGCCGGCTACTATGCGGGCATGTTCCCGATTTTCCGCTAAAAAATTAAGGACTTCAGCGGTGGAGGTTGCGTTTATATAGTTATGCCACATACCACTTTTTGTACCACAAAAACAAAAAAAGGCACAGAGCCTTTTTTAGGTTGTATGTGCCTTTTTTGACGAAACTATTTGCCGCTGCCGGTGAATGCCTCGGTGCGGTGGTTGAAGGTGTCCACTGCCTGGCGGGCAAGCGTCGTTATGTTGCGGATGGCAGCGGGCAGGGCGGCATCGTCGCCCATGCTGGCTTCCACGTTATCCAATCCATGCCCGATCTGGTCGCCAAGATCGAAGAAGGCCAGGTCGAAATTGTAAAGCTGTTCGAGTTCCTTCTCGTTGATCTTGACCGCATCAAACAAGCCAGAATAACCGCGTGCCGCGGTGCTGATCTTGTCCATGAAAGTGCGAATCTGCGTAACGGCTTTCTCCATCTCGCCGACGGAATCGAGCTTGCCGGCTGTGACCAGATCGGTCTGCAAGGCGGATGCGCGTTTGACCAGTTCGTCGAACTTGCGGGCGACGGTATCGCGCACGAGTTTATCCGCGTCGCGCCGGTTCTGGCGTTCGACATAACCGTTAAATCCGGGGACATAGGATGCCAGTTTCTTGAACACATCCATCTGGCCGCTTACGTTTTGATACATGTCAGTCATTTGTGCCTCCTGTGTTGGTGTACGAAGATATACGAATTCCAATTACTTTCGTCGCATGAACTGGTGCTATTATAGCCTGAGTTTCGGCTTATAATCAAGCGAGCCATTTGTCCTATTCGGAGGCATTTCACGGCAGGAAAAGCAGAATCAACTTCTCCTGTTAAGTGAGTATAAAATTTATGCTCGATCCAAAATCCATTATGCAAGGAGAAACTCATGACAACTGATATTCAATCCTTACTGGGGACCAAGGCGGAAAGCCTGCTTGGCTTCAAATCGCCTAAAATTCCCAAAGAGCGCCTGCACCTGCCCGGCCCTGATTTCGTTGACCGGGTCTTCATGCAGTCCGACCGCAATAACCGCGTGCTCGGCAGCCTGGCCAGGATGTACGGCGGCGGGCGGCTGGGCGGCACCGGCTACCTCTCCATCCTGCCGGTGGACCAGGGCATAGAGCATTCGGGCGGCGCCAGTTTTGCCAAGAATCCCGATTACTTCGATCCCGAGAACATCATCAAACTTGCCATCGAAGGCGGGTGCAATGCGGTGGCCTCCACCTTCGGCGTGTTGGGCATCATGGCGCGCAAATATGCGCACAAGATCCCTTTCATCGTCAAGATCAACCATAATGAACTGCTGACCTTTCCCAACAGCTTCGAGCAGATTCTGTTTGGCTCGGTCGAGGAAGCCTATGACATGGGCGCGGCGGCAGTGGGCGCCACGATCTATTTCGGCTCGGATGATTCCCATCGCGAACTGATCGAGATCGCCGAGGCGTTTGCCCTCGCCCACGAACTGGGCATGGTGACCGTGCTGTGGTGCTACCTGCGGAACTCCGCGTTCAAGAAGGATAAGGATTACCACGTGTCCGCCGACCTGACCGGGCAGGCCAATCATCTCGGCGTGACGCTGCAAGCGGATATCATCAAGCAGAAACTCCCCGAAAACAACGGCGGCTTCCTGGCCATGAACACGGGCGATAGCTCCTACGGCAAACTGGATAAGCGCATGTACAGTGAACTTTCCAGCGACCACCCGATTGACCTGTGCCGTTATCAGGTGGCGAACTGCTACATGGGACGCATCGGACTGATCAATAGCGGCGGTGCTTCCGGAGAGAACGATTTTGGCGAAGCGGCCGCGACGGCGGTAATCAACAAGCGCGCCGGCGGCACGGGACTCATCTCCGGCCGCAAAGCCTTCCAGCGCCCCATGGCCGACGGCGTAAAACTCTTGAACACGATCCAGGATGTGTATTTGGATAAGAGTATTACGGTTGCATAAATAAGAACGGAGCACCGCTGAAAGGCGGCGCTCCGTGTTCCGAACTATGATTTTGGGGATCCGTTTAGCCAGCCTGTTTAACTCGGCTGAACCACGATAGCCTTCGGATTTGGCCCGTATTGATTTTCACCCGGCTGGCTGTCGGTTACCAGAAGCACTAATAGCCAAATGCCGCCAATCAGAGGAATGAGGGCAATAAAAAACCACCAGCCGCTTTTTCCAATGTCGTGGAGCCTTCTAATCAATACACCCAAGCCGGGCAGGAACACCGCCAGGGCATACAGAAAGTAGATTAGGCCGTAGCCTGTGTTTGGGTTGGCTGTTCCGATTAGGTTGTCCAGTATCGCGGCTACAATGAGGAAGATGATGTTGAACAATGCAAACATCCAGTATTCTTTTCTGCGCGCCCTCCCGGTAAAAACAGCATATTTCTTTAGAACTGCCACATACCAAGACATAATGAACCTCCTTGTTTCATGATCATTTTCCCACACCTATCGCGTTGTGGGACTCGCGCTTCCGTTTCGTGGAAGATACGCCAGTTTTGCTGTGATGTAGGCAGCCTCCCCATGTCACTGAGACTAACAGAGCCATGGCTTTTCGGCTGCCATTTTTGCCCACTTCTGATGATCGTTCTTCGCCGATGGTTGTCTATAGAATAGCAAATCTGATGGTGCTGGAATAGTGTCATTTGTCATGTTTTAGTGAAAATGAACTAGGTATCCCGTTCCATTCTGTGAGGGCGGGAACCAGGGTGGCGGTATCCGTCGGAACGATGGTCGGCAGGGCTGTGGGTGCGGCGGGTGCGGCGGGGAGCGGGGTTTCTGTGGGAGGCATATTGGTCGCGGTCGGGGCGGCTGGTACGGTGAATAAGCTGCAACCCAAAACTAATCGAGCCACCACCAAGGAACAAATAATCACGGTTTGCTGCTTTGCGTTCATGTTTTCTCCTGCTGCTGTTACGGGCGTGCACGGCGGTTGCTCAAGAGAGTCGCGGGACATTTCCGATAGGGGTACCCCCTATATCACGAAAGAATCCTGTGATGGATGGAAAAAGACAGACTTCCGAAGCCTAAAGACCTCGGATGTCACAATGCAAGCGTTATTGGCCTGGGACACCGGGGTTAGTCGGTTTACTCTCGGGGGCAGCCGCAGCTGGCTCTTTTTTCTTGAGAATATTTATAAAAGTACTGATGCCAGTCCACGCGGCATATATGATGATTGCTCCGCCTATTAAGGAAGCCACGCCCCAAGCTTTCGAATTATAAGGGATGAACATGCCCACCAGCCCCACAACGAGAATCATCCCCAGGTATGTGACCAGGCATCCACCGATTGCTTTACTCTTTTTCATTGCTACTCCTTGCGCGATCACGGGCGCACCCGGCAACTGCTTATAAGTGAGTTGCAAAACTTTTTCTGGTGTTTATCTGCCCAACAGTTGGCTTTAGCTGCAAGTGGGCGGAACGCTGATTCTGCTTGGGAGCAGAAAAAAACTCCAAGCCAAAAAATGCTTGACTGCGAAGCGTGTCACAGCATACCCGCCATCCACTGCACGCGGTACTTGGCAGTTTTGGGTAATGAAAAAATGCGCTGCATTAGTGCAGCTTTACCTCCGACAATGTCACTTCGTTGCCTGACACTGAAGCCAGCAGTTTCCCGTCCGCCGAGAAGGCGACATTAGATACAGCGCCAATATCCAGCGTACCCACTTCTTGCCCGCTCGCCACGTCCCATAACGTCACCGTGGGGTAAATTGACCCTGCAGCCAGCAATAATTTCCCGTCCGGCGAGAAGGCGACCCTAATTACATCCACCAATGTATGGTCCTTCAGCGTGCGCACTTCTTGTCCGCTAGCCACGTTCCACAAAATCACTGTGTTATCCTTCATTGACCCTGCAGCCAGCAATTTCCAGTCCGGCGATAAGGCGACACTGTCTACATTACTGGTATAGCGCGCCAGCGTGTTCACTTCTTTCCCGCTAGCCACGTCCCATAAAATCACTGTGCTATCGGTCTGCCCATAAGCCCCTGCTGACGCTGAAGCCAGCAATTTCCCGTCCCGCGAGAAGGCGACACTTTCTATATAGCCAGGAGGAGTGCCTTTCAGCATGCGCACTTCTTGCCCGCTAGCCACATCCCACAATATCACGATGCTGTCTGACACTGAAGCCAGCAATTTCCCGTCCGGCGAGAAGGCGACACTGTCTACATAGCTAGTATTGCCCGTCAACGTGTTCACCGCTTGCCCGCTAGCCACATCCCACAATACCACCGTGAAGTTATCTGACTCTGAAGCCAGCAGTTTCCCGTCCGGCGAGAAGGCGACACTACGTATATATCTAAGATGGCCATGGCCATTCAGCGTGTTCACTTCTTTCCCACTAGCCACGTCCCACAAAATCACCGAGTTGTCATCTGACCCTGCAGCCAGCAGTTTCCCGTCCGGCGAGAAGGCGACACTTTCTACAGCGTAGCCAGTATGACCCGTCAGCGTGCTCAATGTAGGGAAATTTACTTGAGACACCAAATCAACAATTTCCGTATCAGCAATTTCCTTTTGTAAACCCTGCACGGAAAGAGGAGTTGCCATCAAAGGAGGTATGCTGCTGGAGATTCCCTGTGGACAACTTGGCCAGGTTCCATTAACGGTTGCAGAGTCCACCACTTGCCCTGTTTGAGTACTGATGAGGCTGATATTAACCGATGGTATTTCTCCGTTCACTTCAAATGTAAGGCCAGTGGGTTTCCCGTTAATTACTTCCCTAAACGGGCCACATGGGTTGGAGGACTTGGCGCCTCCGTTTTGAACGTCAACAACATAGAGCAAGTCTCCGGGCGTCTTCGCCGTCCACTCATCGGGCAGTGTGATGCTCGAATCAACATTGGGGCATAGCCGGGCTATTGCTGACACTCCAGTAGAAACGCCCACGGTTGGCGAGGCTGCCGGCTTCATTTGACAGGCCGTCTTTACGGCATCCGTGATAATTTCTTCGGGTGATTCAGTAGGAGTTGAAGTGGCCACGGGAGTTGAAGTGGCTACAGGTGTTGAAGTCAACGTTGGTGTGGCTGTTGGACCAAATAATTGTCCCGACCCACAACTTAATATAACCAAACTCAAGAATAAGACAAATACCATGGCGGTTCGTTTCGAGGTGTTCATTTCTTCTCCTGCGCTATCGCGGGCGTATCCGGCGGCTGCTCAAGCGAGTCGCATAACTTTTATGATGGCATTTTAACAACCCAACGGGTTGGGATCAGTACCGCCTATGGCATTTGCTAGAGCGATAAATACTCTCAAAAATAATGGTACGATCGTCATAAGAAAGGCGGCTATCCTTCTTTTTAAGTAAGTAAGAAGGATATGACCCAACCCGGGGAGAATGGCGTTACTAATGCATAGACAATTTGACCTCATTAATATCGCCTCCATCCCCATAGGGAAGGATAGAGACAGTTAATGTATGATCTCCATTAGTAAAAATGAGATCCCCACTCCCATTCCCGGATTTCCATCCCAGTGTCTGCATCTGTTGTTGGTAATATGCAATGATATCCGCCGCGGATGCTTTTATATGGAAATCGTATTCAGTACAGTAAGAAGCCCCAACACTGTGAGGATCCTCTTCACAAAGATCAGCCACCCCCCCTGTCGTGATCCCGTCTATAGCCCCAGACATGATAGGTATCCCTTCTTTCCATTGCGTGAGGGGAGGAAACCAGGCAGGAGTGGCAGTTGGTACAGGCATAGATGCTCGTATAGTAACGGGTCCCTCAGGCAGCTGTAATATACCCTTGAACTCGGTCGGAGATAAAAATGTTCCACTAAACTCCATGTTCGATTGAGAATTTGCAGAAGCCCCAGTATTCTCAGTTGTAAAAGAATATTGAAATTCATTATTCACAATAGGGATTGATTTATTATTCAAAGTTACATTCTCTGTCATACCATTACCTTGTATTGTAAAGCCTGCAGAAGTAATGAAGCAGTGATCAACTGTAAATTCAGAGAAATCTCCCGACCATTCCCCGCTTTGCACAGTACAGGAAGGCGTTGGGGTTAATGTTGGAGTGGGAGTCAACTTAAGGGTTGGTGTCGCAGATGGAGCTAATGTGGGAGTAACGGTAGGCGTGAATGTCAAAGTTGGAGTTGGCGTTATTGTTGGACTGAATAATTGTCCGGGGGCACAACTGGATATAGCCAAACTTAAGAATAGGACAAGTATCATTGCAGTTCGTTGCTTCGTGTTCATTTCATTCTCCTGCGCGATCACGGGCGCACCCAGCGGTTGCTCAAGTGAGCCGCAAAACTTTTGATGGCATTACGAATGCAATAGAAAATTCTTTATCAAACGAAGATTACCTTCAGGCTGTGTATGCAAAATCGGTACCAGATGTCATTCTGAGCAGCGAAGCGGCGAAGAATCTCAGCTTTCAGAGCAAGTTTCAATTCAAGATCCGAGATTCTTCGCTCCCGATGGTTGCTCATAATGACCAAAAAAAACAATTCGTATACAAACCCTAGTAGTTTATATCTTTCGTACCAAAGAATACGATCTGTCCGGCCTCAACGCTAACTACATAAGGCGTCGTCTTGCTCCACACCTCATATACCTGATTTCCTGGAAGCATGAACACAATCCCCTTATACCCGATGGGTTGTACATTGTCGAATATGAAATATCCGTTACTGTCAATAGAGGTTTTATACTTTGTTCCACTACAAGGGCTAGTGTAAGCCGAGTAAGGCATATTTGGATAAAAGTCACTACATAGTTGTACACCAAAATCGTAATTAGAAGGAGGCTGCCCTGCATGCAGTACTCGTCCCACAATCGTGCCTCTCCCTTCGTTTGGCGTGGAGACTACAAACGGTAGTGTCGGTGTTGGGACGAGAGTGTCTGTGGGCGTTAGGGTTGGGGTTAGAGATGGCTCTGGAGTCTGTGTTAATGTAGGAAGCGGCGTCGGTGTCATCGTGTTGGTCGGAATCGGTGTTGCCGTTGGGCCAAATAATTGTCCCGACCCGCAACTTAATATAGCCAAACTCAAGAGTAAGACAAATATCATCTTGGTTCGTTGCTTCGTGTTCATTTTTTCTCCTGCGTTGTCAAGGGCGCACCCGGCGACTGTTCAAGGTGAACTGCGTAATTAGCTTGCTCTTTCTGCTCAACGGGTTGGATCAATTCCAATTATGACAATTGCCACGGCGATAAATACTCTCAAAAATAATAGTACGATCGTCATAATAAAGGCGACTATGCTCTTATAAGAAGGATATGACCCAACCCGGGGATCATGGCATTACTAATTCAAAACCATGTTGACATCATTATAAAGATAATTTGACTTCATTAATATCACCTCCAGACCCATAGGGAAGGATAGTGATAGTTAATGTATAACTTCCATTAGTAAACATGAGTATTTCATTCCCATTCCCCTCCGATTTCCAGCCCAATGTCTGCATCTGTTGCTCATAATAGGCGCTGATATCTGCCGAGGACGCTTTTATATGGAAATCGTATTCAGTACAGTAAGGAGCCTCAGCACTGTGAGGATCCCCACCACAAATTGGACCATCTACCCCAGGCCCTGCCATTTCCCCGTCTATAGCCCCAGGCATGATAGGTATCCCTTCTTTCCATTGCGTGAGGGGAGGAAACCAAGTAGGAGTAGCGGTTGGTAAAGTTAGTACAGTTGGTAGGGGCACAGATGCTTGTATCTTATAACGGCCATCAGGTAGCTGTAATATACCATTGAACTTGGTTGGAGATGAAAATGTTCCACTAAACTCCCCGTTCGTCGTTGGAGAATTTGCAAGATTTCCACTATTCTCAGCTGTAAAAGAATATTGAAATTCATTATTCACAATAGGGATTGATTGGTTATTCAAAGTTAGAGTCTTTACAGTCGTTATTATATAATTACCTCGTACGTTAATGCCGGCAAAGGTAAAGCTGACAAGAGTAATGGTGCAGTTATCAACTGTGAATTTAGAGCCGTAACCTCCAAACCAATACCCGTTTTGCACAGTACAGGATGGTGTTGGGGTTAATGTTGACGTGGGAGTAATCGTAAGGGTTGGTGTCGCAGATGGAGCTAATGTGGGAGTGAGGGTAGGCGTGAATGTCAAAGTTGGAGTTGGTGTTATTGTTGGACTGAATAGCTGTCCCAGCCCACAAGCCGAAATTGCCAAACTAATCGCCAACAAGACTGCCAATGGGATAAGGATTGATCGGATTTTGCGTTTGGCGTTCATTTTCTCTCCTGCGCTGTGACGGGCGCACCCGGCGGCTGCTCAAGCGAGCCGCAAGACTTTTGGCAGAAAGCTTTCTTATAGAGTAGCAGATTCTTATAGGGTTGGATAAGTGTCATTTGTCATATTTATTATTCTTGTAAAAACAAAAAATACGCGGGCCATGCGGCCCGCGTATTTAATATCTTCCTCTACAAACCGTAATTATTGACTTGCCTTGCGCAGAACATCCCGAAGGTTTTTACAATTCAGTCAGGTTTTTACCAAAACCTTCGGGACGGTGCTTGATACCAGTTATTGAATTTTAAAAACCGTCGTATCATCAAATCAGGTAGGAATCTGCCTCCCAGGACGGGTAAGATAATATGCTGCGCTGTAGGCCGCCAAAGTCCCCATAAATCCAAGCGCCATCGAGAAGGAATAACCATCCACCTGAATGTTTGTGAGGAACGCGCCGCCGCTCAGATAAGCAAGCCCCATCATGACCAGACCAGCCGCCGAACTGCCAATGGCTGTTTTACTTTTTAGAGCGATGCCCAAACCCAGCGCCAACAGCGACGCGGCCAGCAGCAGGCTCCCAAGCAGCACATGGGCGATGATAATGGGGCTTTGGGACATGGACCATACCCAGGCATTCCCATTGACTATGCTGTCTGGAAATTCAACAAAAAGGTTCGTGTACATGCCAAGAATAAATTCCAGCAGCAGGGCGATCAGGGTGAGCAGGGCGGTAAATCGAAATGCCTGAAAAAGTTTGGACGTTGGATTCATATCAATTGTTCTCCTTTATTGGAATATCTTTTATTAACAAGATTATGAGCGGTCGCTGTGTAGAGAGTGTGAACACACGCGGGAGGAGTTGTGAAAATCTTTTACCTGTCTCATTATAAAGCACTTAAAGTGAACTGCCCCCATACATGAGACACAAAACAAGAAAGCCCTGCGTTAAGCGGAGTGTTGCACCCTAACCAAGTGAAAACTTTTTGCAAAGTAGATACAATTACCCAAATGGAGTAAAATCATGTAAACCTAACAGGAGGGGTTTCGAATGACGGACTTGACACAGCAAGGAATTTCAGCGTTAAAAGCAGGGGATAAGCAGAATGCAAAAAAGCTATTGCATTTAGCAATCCAGAACAATCCTAAAGATATTCAGGCTTGGTTATGGCTTTCTGGCGCAGTTGATACCAATCAAGAGCGAGCAGAGTGTTTACAAGAGATTCTTAAACTCGATCCTAACAATCAGGTTGCTACTCGCGGATTAGCTCAACTAATTGCTCAAGGCGCTGTAAATTTGCAAGCCATTGTTCCAAACTCTGCATCTACACAAGCACCCGTTTCCGTTGTGCAAAACAATAATGTTTCACAGCGAGAAGAATTGATTTTCATGGATCATCCTGCATGGGGAGTTTTGCTTATTCTGCTAGGAATTCTATTGTAGGAATTCTATTGGCATTATTCGGGTTGGTTTCCTTTTATTTTCTTAAGATCGACTCGTCTGGCTTGGTGTTGTTCCTTTTGGGCTGTCCAATTAGTATCGCGTTCATTATAGTCACGGCACAACTTCTTACTGTTTGGGCTACGAGCAAATATACTTTGACCAATAAGAAACTAATCGTTGAAAGAGGCTTATTTACTCACCAGCGTAAAGTGATACCAATTGAAAAAATACAAGATGTTAGTTATCATCGGGTATTTATTCAGTTCTTATTTGGAGTTGGAGATGTAACTGTGGAATCCGCTGGCGAAAAGGGACAAGTTTCCTTAAGACATTTACGGAATTATCGTGAGCGTTTTGAAACAATCCTGTCTCTTATTCAAAAAACATAATGGGACTATAACAACTTACTGAAAAGCTTATATGGGAAGCCTTAATGATAGAGCTTTTTGGTTGCGTTGTTATTTCCTTATCATGGAATCGTGAAATTCTTTTTATCGGTCACCAGATTGGGAGCGAGTACCTGTAGGCCGATCGTATAGCTTCCGCAGCCCAATTGATAGGTGTAGGGGTGAATAGTAAATGTGGTCGCCGTAGATATATTCGTCCTGTTGATCGTGCCGATATGCGAGATCGTCCCGGATATCACCCAGCGGTAATCCACTTCGGTGAAATTGGCCGGGTCAATCGTGATCTCGCCGGTGAAAGTGACCGTGGTGGGGGAAGTACAGTTTTTGAAGTGGAAACTCTCACCTACGGAAAGAGAGGTTATTTGTGTGATAGGTAGGCTGGTGGGGATGTACCCAGGCGTTTCCGTATCCTCCGGAGTTTGTGTATCCTCCGGGATGGCTGTGGAGTTATCCAGCGGGGTTTCCGTGGCGTACGGCTGCAGCGTGGGAATCTGTGTAGGAAGCACTTCCAAAGGGCCGATGGGAGTGAACGTCGCGATCAGCAGGCCTCTGGTGGGCGTGTCGGCGGGTGTGGGCGTATAGGCCGGATTGGATGGCAGCAGGGAGCAACCCGAAAGGAGAATTCCAAGCCCGAATAGGCACATCAATTTTTTCATAAGTTGGATTGTAGCACGCGCAGATTAAGCAAAATTAAACGGGCTATCCTGTGCAAAATCGGGCAGGCATTGCGTCTGGCTTTCCATCTCCTGGACGAAGGCGTTCTCAAGTCCGAGGTCGAGCGCATATTCTGTTATCTCGTCGTATTCCGCTGCGGTCAGTGTCCTGTTGATCTCTGGATATTTGGCTGCCCTATGCCTGGGCGAATATTGTGACATGAGGCTGAGGTATATGTCCGGCGATAAACCCGCCAGAAAACGCAGGCAGCTGCGCGTGTTCTCCAGCGCGCCGGGCAAGACCAGATGTCTCACCAACAAGCCGCGCGTGGCAATGCCATCTTCATCCACTTGCAAATGACCCACCTGGTTAAGCATTTCCCGCAAGACGCCGGGGATCACCTCGGCGTAATCGAGCACAGCCGAATAGCGTTTGCCGAGAGCGTTATCCATGTATTTGATGTCGGGCAGGTAGATATCCACCAGACCGCGGATCTGTCGCAGCGCGTCCACGGAATCATAGCCGTTGGTGTTGTATACAACGGGAATCGTGAGACCTTTTTGTTTGGCCGCCAGGATGGCATCTGCCATTTGAAAAATCATGTGCGAGGGCGAGACAAAGTTGATGTTATGTGCGCCTGCGGACTGAAGCCTCAGCATTTCAGCGGCGAGTTTATCCACATTCAAAGTCCGAGTGTGAGCTCGCTGGAATTCCTGGCTGATCTGGTAATTCTGGCAAAAGACACAGCGCAGGTTACAGCCTGCAAAGAAAATCGTTCCCGATCCTTTGGTACCCGAAATGGGCGGCTCCTCCCCGAAGTGCAAGCCGATATGCGAAACCAAAATCTCCGCGCCGACTTTGCAGACCGCAAGTTTCCCCTCGAGGCGGTTTACGCCGCAATTGCGCGGGCAGCAAATACAATTATCCAGTTGACTTGTAAACGTTTTACTCATAATGTCTTTTGTTCCTATATCAATGCCAAGGTGTTAATTTTATCAAATAAAGAAGTAAAACCAGAGATGCAATTCTTCCTGAAAATGGATGAAATAGTAAGGGAATTGATATATCAACACAGAGAACACACGTGTGGCTGCGGCTCAATGCAGGAAGTGAGCACGGCGAAGCAATAGCAGGTTTTTAGAGGTTTGCCAGTTTAAACAGGAGATTGCTTCGGCGGGTTTCGATATGGCGGAAGAACACCGCCTACTCAACCACCCTCGCAATGACATCATGCAAACAGGAGATCGCCACACTGAAAGAACACAGTGCTTCTTCGCCGCTTGGTTTCGACCCTGGAAGGGCGCAGGGCGTTACGCTCGCTGCGCTCGCTACTCAACCAGCGCGGCTCATCGCAATGACAATGAAATAGTTACTGAGTTATACGAGTTGGTTGATTTCTTCATAGGACAGTTTCACTTCCTGCTCAATAATAGGCCGCATGGATTCCCACATTTCCATAAAAGACTTGCGCCGCCGTTCGAGTTCCTCCACGGAAAAGTCATGCAGGGTCATGACATCCTGCATCCCCTCCCGAAAATTGGGAGGCAGTTGTTCCAACTTTTCCGCACAGTAGTATTTCCACTTCGTATCGGGAACCAGCTGATCATTTAGAGCAAACAGCATATCCATGAAAAAATTCACGCCTTCATTGACCATGTGATGGGCGCCGACCAAATTGCCGCGTTCCACCCACAATTGGGTTAAGCGGTAGATATACCATTCTGACATGGATAATCCCCACATCATCAGCCACTTCTTGTCTTCAGGCTCCATCGGGACTTTCTCTGCCAGCAATTTCGCAATCTTGCCATCCGGATCATGGTAGATTTGTCCCTGGGAAAATGTCCAGCGCTTCGGCATGTTCCAGGTGGCGTCAAGTTCGTCTTCATAGTCCGATAGATGGCAGTGAACCTCCAAACCTTCCATTTTGAGGAACTGGCCAGCCAAGGAAACCGCTGATCCCCGCTTTTTGAATACGGCAATATCAATGTCGGCGAAATGATCAAAGTAGCCTCGCACGATGGCACCAAGAAAAACAATGCCAACGATATCATCATTCAGGTACTGTCCGGAAAATTCCCTGGCAATTCGGATGGCTTTTTCCAGGAGCAACGGGTCGGAGGATTGGATCGAAAATTGAGAGTTCATATTTTACTGACCGTCATAAAGGTGTGAGAACGGCGACATTATCAATCCATCCAATGAGCATTTCACCGTGCCTCCATCCGAAGAATAGGGTATTGTGCATGTGCAATCGTGATGAACTGTCCAGCCCGAATAAGCAGCCGGCTGACATTCGATTTGGGAGTAGAAGGCTGGAGCGATCAGAGTCAAATAGAAACAGATCAACACGACACCTAATAAGGGTGAGCCACAGGCGATTGCCCGAAGGATGCTTGGTGATGCAAATAACGAGAACAATGACGGCGGGCACCAATCCCAATCCGGCATAGAAGAGACTCGTGAATCGGAACAAAGTGGGGGTTAAGTATATTCTTCTGGACGCCAACCCAATACCGAGGAACATACTGGCCAGAAGCGTGACGAGGACGTAGATGGCGGCCTTTCGCCACGTCAACCCGGATGTAGTGGTTCCCTTTATACGATCCTCGATGCTCCGCGCAGATAACCTACAGCCAAGCGCGCCTCTCTTTACTGAAGCACTTTCCTGATGGCAGGAACCGGAAGATTGGCCTTATCCGCCAGCTCAAGCAGTTCCTTGGCAAGTTGCCTCATCTCATCGGGCGCCTGGGAGACGTGATATGCCAAACCCACTTCTCCCAATTTGGATCTCAGCAAGGCGCGCATGCCTGCCACTTGTACAAAGCGCGGGATGATCCGGAGGAAATTTTCAGTGAACGGGACGATCTTGTGTCCTAGCGCTCGCAGGACTTGATGTGCCTCGCGCCCTGCATCTACATAGAGATTCAAGTCTTCCGTGTTGGCGGCCAGGGCCTGCAAATCGCAGTTGTATTTCATGGCCAGCGTGCCGATGAGAGCCACTCCAACGGCATGGGTCATTTGGGTGTCAATCATATTCCTGGAAATTGTTGCTTTAATGCCTGCACTGTTTAGAACTTTGACAAGCTGTTTGAGCCTGGGTGTGATCGTGCCGTCCATTTCTCCGAACGGCGAGGGGAGCAACGTGGAGGTCATGGCGCGGATGATGTCGCCATCCCGTTTCCCGCCCGCCACAACGGTTCCCAGCATGATCCGTCCCCTGTCAATAACTTTGGTGAATTCTTCCGGACCGGAAAGATTGTTGCCCATGAAGACGATGTTCGGCGACTTGTTTTGTGCCAGCACCGGCAAAAGATCAGCGATTTGGTTTTTGCGGACGATGACAAGGATGAAATCATAAATGTCTTCCGGATCGAGATGGTTGATGACCGGCACCTTGGTCACAGTTCGCTTGTGGTTGAACGGGTCTTCGATAATAATCCCCTCATTTTTTATGTCCTCATAGCGTTTGCCGCGCGCCAGAACTTTCGCGTCGAGTCCCGCGCTGACCAATTTTATGATCACTGCTGAACCGTTCACTCCGGCGCCGATCACTAGGATTCTCACATTTTTAGCATTCATTCCGGCCTCCAATATTTCATTATGTATCCTAGCCCTTTGCCTTGATAATTCAAGTGACAATCTGCATTGATTCCCTGCGCAAAACTTCCCCAAAGTAAATATGGGCGCCGGGTTCAATTTCGTACTCATACGCTGTTAATCGGTTACAAATATAATTGACTTGCACCCCGGTATATTCTAATGCTTATTGCATAAATCTCTAAAATGAATTAAGCCAAAAGCAGGGCAAAATCAGTGAATCTGGTTGAGATATATACGCAGTACTCTGTAAAATCATCCTGCTTGGGTATCTTCGGAAAAAATTCATATCGGTCCAAGGAGTATATGTTGTGAAAATTCGATCCATTTCGATCCTCTTGTTAACTTGTGTTTTCCTGTTGTCGGCCTGCGGGTCAGCCGCCGGCCAACCCACATTCGATCTCGAAACCATTTACACCGCCGCCGCTCTAACCGCGCAAGCCCAATCGGCACAGACAGTCATCTCGCCAACGAAAGTGCCTCAGGCCACCCCGACGGTCCCCACACTTCCGGCAAGCGCCACCCCTGTAATCACCTCTCCAACGGCTGCTCCCAGCACACTGTGTGATTCGGCCCTCTTCGTCAGCGATGTCAGTATTCCGGATGGCACAATTATCACCTACGGAACTACGTTCGATAAAACCTGGAAATTGCAGAACACCGGGATCTGCACATGGGAAACCACGTACTACATCCAATATGAGAGCGGTCCGCTTCCGCCTACATCGCCGAAAGTATTCCTGCCAAACAGAGTAGCTCCGGGGCAAACCGTGGATATTACAACAAGTTTCGATATGCAGCTCAACTCCGGCAACCAGCGCAGTAATTTTAGCCTGCGCAATGCCAGCGGGACCATTGTCCCGATCTCGAATAGCTATCAGCAGAATAATATGTTTTATGTGGAGATCACCGCGACCAATGGAACTCAAACGCCCGCAGTTACAGGGACTGTCGGCGTCCTTACTCCGCTGACAGATTGCCAGACGATCCTTAATAATGCTGTGACGGCCCTGCCTGCCAGTTGGACGATGGTTGATGAACCGTATGTAGATCCGCGCAGTAACAGTTCGGGGACGGTGTGCCACATCGAGACCGACGGCACGGGCGTGGATTTCGATGCCTTGGGAATAAATGGCGTGGCGAATGCGCTCGAGGCGAGCCTGGTCGGATGGACCCCCGATCTCAGCCGTTATGGCAACGGTCCAACAAGCGTAGTGCGCGGCTATCAACGCGGTTCGGATGTGATGTTGATGAGTGTTTCCTGGGCACCCTCGGCAGATGCAAATTGTCCGCCAAACCAACCCATTTCCAGTTGCGTACTCACGCCTCAACAGAGGCTGTATACGATTATCCTGAGGGGCTGGCAATAAGAAAGCGAAACCTGCCGTTATCGGTATCTATTGATGGCGGCAGGTTTCGTTCTCAACACGGAGAACACAGGCGCTTTGCATGCTTCGCGAAGAGCACAGAGATCATATAAGCTCACGGAGAAAAATAAAGGAAAAACTCCGTGGTTTCAATGGGCTCCGCCTGCACTCGGTATAGGTATAAGTGTGGTGAACGATTCAGAAAACCAAAAAATTATTAGGAGAGACCGGAAAGGCGTTATACTCGCAACCATGCCTCAATCCGATCAGGGACTGACTCGTGACCGCTACATGCTCATACCCCGCACGCTTATCTTCTTGCGGCGCGGCGATTCCTACTTATTGATCAAAGGCGCGCCGGATAAACGCCTGTGGGCGGGAAAATACAACGGCATCGGCGGTCACGTGGAACGCGGCGAGAATGTTTTGTCTGCGGCCCGGCGTGAGCTGGAGGAAGAAACCGGTCTCCATGCGGATCTGTGGCAGTGCGGCACCGTGATCGTGGATGCGGGCGATGCACACACGGGAATAGGTTTGTATGTGTTCAGTGGGGAAAATGTTGACGGCCTGTTAGAGCCTTCCAACGAAGGAGCCGTTGAATGGGTTCGGTATGAAGCAGTGAGGGACTTGCCGGTTGTCGAAGATCTGCCGGTGCTTTTATCGAGAGTTCGTAACATGAAGCGCGGCGATCCGCCCTTCTCAGCGCGGTCCTATTATGATGAGCATGAAAAGTTATTAGTCGAGTTTGGTAATTAGTACTTCTGTATATTTCACTGCAGATGCAGAGGGGCAGCGTCCTCATTCCCCAAGGGCAGGGACATGGTGAAGCGGCTGCCTTTGCCCGGCTTGCTTTCCACGTTCAATTTGCCGTGATGCTGTTCGATCACCTGCCGGGTAATGGCCAAACCGATGCCGATACCGCCGAAAAGATCATCGCCGCTTTTTTCGAGGTGATAAAACCGATTGAAGATGCGCGGTATCTGCTCGGGGGGAAATCCGATCCCGTGGTCTTCGACCGAGACATTCAATCTGTCCTTTTGTTTCTCAAAAATGATTTCGACATCTCCGCCGTGCGGGCTGAATTTTACGGCGTTATCCACCAGGGAGGTGAGAGCGTGCTCCAGTGACTTTGGGTCGCCTTGCACACGAGGTGCATTTCGTTCGTTCTTGAGTCTCAATTGAACGCCGTGTTCGGCGGCTTTCTTCTCATATTTCCTGACAATTCCCTGGGCGATCTCTCCCAGGCTCACCGGTTGAAAATCAGGAAGTACGAGTTCGATCTCCTGCAAAAACAAAATGTCGTTGACACTTGAAACGATCTGTCTGATGTTGCGCGAAACGGTTTCGAGCGCTTCGTTGAGTTGATTGCCTTGCAGCATGCCCTTTTGCAGGATTTGTAAATATCCATTGGCCACCGTCAGCGGGGTGCGTAGTTCGTGCGCCACGTTCGTCAAAAAGTCACGGCGCGCCAGGTCCTGTTCGGCCAGCTTCTGGTAGGCTTGGGCCAGTTCACCGGCGCGTATCCGTAAATCCTCGATGGCCATCTCATCGTTTTGACGCAGCCGGCGGCTGATCTCCTTGACCATTGCCATGGCAACACTGCTTGAATTTTTGAGCACCTGGTCGAAACTTTCCTTGTCCAATTCCAAAACAACAATATCAGTTTTTGCGATAACGGTGGCCGCGCGCGGCGCGTTATGGATCAGGGCCATCTCGCCGAAGAAATCCCCCGCACTCAGGGTCTTGAGCAGGCGTACTTCGTTCTGGTTGACAAGCTTGGTTACCTCCGCATCGCCTTCCAGGATCATATAGAAGGTGGTTTCATTGGCATCCTCGCGGCACAATACGGTCCCAGCCGGATACGTGTTGACCGTGCTGTTGGAAATCAGCTCTTCCACTTCGGCCGGTCGGATGCCGGGGAAGGCACGCGGGATGATCTTGCTTGGAGCGCGGGTGGTGGTCATATTTTTTCGCTTGGCACTTATTTTAACGAGTGCGGTGCTCGTTGGCTATCGGCCATTTGGGCTATGATTTGTAGCCGATCTTTCTCAGAAAATCCTTGCGCCAGGTGATATCTTCGATGCCTTCCAGGCCTTTGGGGGAAAAGCCGTCAATCACACCGAGAATGCCGCGGCCTTGTTCGGTCTGCGCCACCAGCACCTCCGTTGGATTCGCCGTCGCGCAGAATATGTGGGCGACTTCGGGCAGGGCTTTGATGGTGTTCAGCACATTGATGGGGTAATAGCCTTCTGCCAGGAAAAGGATGAATGAATGTCCCGCGCCGATAGCGGACGCATTTTTTCTCGCCAGTTCAATCATGTCATCATCCGTACCGGACCAGCGCACCAGGCATTTGCCGGAGGCTTCGCAGAAGGCCAGCCCAAATTTGATGCCCGGCACGGCGCTGACCAGGGCTTCGTGTGCGTCCTCGACGGTCTTGATGAAATGCGATTGCCCGAGGATGAAATTCACCGGTTCCGGTTTTTCGATCTTGACGGTTTTAATTTCCATGTCCTTATCTCCTAGCCGACTGGTTTTCAATTTGCAGCTTGAATTCGATTATGATACAACAAATGCTAACTTTCAAGATGACAAAAGGATTGCGAATGTCAAAATTTCGTCAAACCACTCTTTCTATTTTGTTGGCGGGCTTATGTCTGAGCGCATGCGCTGCACCCGCAACACCTGCTGCTCTGCCCGCGGCGACTGTCCTCGAGGCCACACAGACGCCGGTCCCCTCGGCTCCACCTCCCACAATAACAGCGATAACACCAACATCCACACCCATTCCGCTTGTGCCAAACTTCAAACACATTCTGATCGTGATCTTTGAAAACAAGGAGTTCGGCACAGTGGTGGATAATTATCACATGCCGTACTTCAACAAGCTGGCGAAGTCCTATACCCTCCTGACCCAATATTATGCAGTCACCCACCCCAGCCTGCCCAACTACATCGCCCTGATCGGCGGTGACACATTGGGGATTACCTTTGATTGTACAAGTTGCGCTGCCCCCAATCATGCGCAGTCGTTGCCCGACCTCATCGAAGCCAGCGGACGGACATGGAAAACCTATCAGGAAGACATGCCTTCCCCGTGCTTTACCGGGGCGGAGGCGGGTAAATACGCCATGAAACATAACCCGTTCATCTATTTCATGCCGATCCGGTTGGATGTCAAACGCTGCGACCAGGACATCGTGCCGTTTACCCAGCTTTCCTATGATATTTCGACAGGGGCTCTTCCGAACTTCATGTTCGTCACGCCGAATCTGTGCAACGACGCGCACGATTGCGCCGTTGATGTTGCCGATGCCTGGCTTCAAAATTTCATGGGCCAGATCATGCCCCCCCTGGATCAGGAAGGCAAGCCTTACCTGATCGTGATCACATGGGATGAGGGGCAGGGGAACCATTCATGCTGCGGCTTGCCGGCTTCCGCAGGAGGCAGGATCGCAACCATTTTGGTTTCGCCTCAAGCCAAGAATGGATTTCAGGACGCCACTCCGTATAGTCATTATTCGCTATTGAAGACCATTGAGGCAGCCTGGGGATTGCCGTATCTCGTTCATGCCGCCGACGCGCAAACCTCACTGATCACCGCGCCGTGGAAGTAGTGATGTCGGAAATCGTAATTGGTGAATGGTGAACGGTTCATGGATCATGGTTAACGGAGTATGGCTTTTTAAAGAATTTCACGCAAGGTCGCAAAGATTTCTTTTCCTGGCGTACTTCGCGCGCTTCGCGTTGAAAAAAATGACAAAGCATTGGCTCGCCCTGGACTTTGAGAAGACCGAATAGACGATGAAAAAATGGCTTCTCACAAAATAAAAACACAGATATAATACATTGCAAATATTGATATTCATCCAAAGGAGAGTTCTCTATGACTCATATCACCACCAGTTTGTGCGTACGTGACCGCGGCTGCATCGAGGTTTGTCCGGTGGAATGCATGATCGCCGGCGCTCCCGTGAACGAATGGCCGTGGATTTACATTGACCCGGACACCTGCATTGATTGCGGTGCCTGCATTCCCGAATGTCCATTTGCCGCCATTTTCCCTGAAGATGAAGTTCCCTCGGCTTACACCGCCAAGGGCGGCGAGTTTATCAGCAAAGTGGGTATCACCGGTCATTACGAAGGCACGAATCATTTCGGCAAACAAATTTCGCTGGAAACTGTGAAACAATTGAAGGCCGGCGAAGTGGTTGATCTGACGCAGGATATCAAGCCCAATTACGATTTCTTTAAAGGCGGGCCTGGTTACGGCGCCAAGGACCAAGATAACGGCCTGTAAGCCCACACTCAATTGGAATGCCAGGTCTGAGATGACCTGGCTTTTTTTGCGCTCTTCAGAGTTTTAGGTGAATATATGTTATTTCGTTTTCCCCATCGAATTGTGCGTTTGGCCCTGGCAGTGATATTGCTTTTCCTCCCGGCCTGCGTTGTAAGGACTCAAACATCCACTTCGGCAACTGCCGCGGCAGCCACTGAAGCTTTGCCCATCGAAACCTGGACTGCCGTTCCCGGCATGGTCACAGCGACGGCCGCTCCATCGAACACTCCGACCCTGGCGGTGGCGATGACGCCCACACCCTCATCCGTCACGGTCAGCGCCATTAATGGGAATCTATATATTCGCCGCGGCTCCGGCTCGGAATTCAATCCCATAGACACATTGGAACAAGGTCAAACCGTAACTGCCATAGGGCGGGATATATTGAACCAATGGCTTTATATCCCGATCCCCTCACAGCCGGGAAAATTCGGTTGGGTCTCAACATTAACTGTTTATTCCTCGGTGGGCGGGCGCACAATGGATTTGCCGGTTGTGACCAGCCCCCTGGCCGTGCCTGCTTTTATTGAAAATTGCAGTCTCAATAATATGATCATCCAGACGGTGGGTGTAATCATCCCGCCCGGCAATCAATTCCCCAATAACATCGTCCAATTTGATCCCGGTGAGTACGCGATCCGGAATTACGATTTGGCGAAGAACCCCGAAGTTGCAACCATTGAATTGGTGGAGGGTGAAACATACCAGCTTACCGCCGATGGCACGGTTGCCCATCATAAATGTGCGCAAGGCCAGTGAATCGTTCAACACAGAGTCATTCAACACAGAGAACACCAGCGCTTTGCGTGCTTCGCGAAGATCACAGAGAAAAATTAAAGGAAAAAACTCTGTGTGCTCAGTATGCTCCGTGGTGAGAAATTAATGAGCCCACTATTTTATCCAGGCTTATTTCAGGGGGTGATGGCCGCTTTTAAGAGTTGAACCCCGATATCTCTTGCGAGTGCAGGAGAATTTTCCTCCAATAGTACTACCGCCACAAGCGGCGTTCCCTTCCAGTCCGGTAAAGTCCCTTCCAGATACCACGTGGAAAAATCAGGGCCCGTGTTGCCGGCACCGGCCCATTCCCAGAAGGGCTGGTTCTGGATCGCCAGTTCGTTCGCAATGCGGTCTGCCGTCCCCGCATCGAAGGCGCGCAGGGATTGGCCCAGGGCAGGCAGGATGACCCATCCCTGTTGCGAGGTATTGACGGCCAGCGCGATACGCGGCGCGACGCGCAGGCCGTGATCGCTTAACGTTCCCTCCGCAACGATCATTTGCAGAGGGCTGACCCGCAAGTCTTTTATTTCGCCGGGTTGTGCGGCCCCGGCCACCGGCAGTCGGATTTGCGGCGAGGTATAAAAGCCGAGGTTTTCAAACAAAGCTATCACTTGTTGTGCCGTTTTCAGGCCATAAGCAAAAGGTTGAAGCGCGGAGCCGGGCGCGTACATGCCCTGCGCGGCGCGGTTCACCAGCGGAGTGTTTTGATCCTGGGCAAGCGAGGCGCCGATCTCATCCAATTGATTGGGATTATAGGTTGGATGAGAGGCCATCACCAGGATTTCGCCGGTCTGCGCATTCATCAGGATGACCGCACCTTTATTGTTTCCCAGAGATTGATCGGCCTGCTTTTGTAATTCGAGATCGAGGCTCAACCTCACGTTCAGCCCCGGAGGGGGCGTGCCATATAGAAGATGATCCCACCAGATCAGGCTAGCCGGATTCCCTTGCAGGCCGCGCAGGTAATTATCGAGACTGGCTTCAAGACCGGCCTGGCCGTAGGTGGGATGGATGTAGCCGGTAATGGGTGAGAGATCGGGATAAAGGTAAACACGGTGATAGGTACTGCTTTGGCCCTCGGTCACATCAATCGGCTGATTGTTGCGGTCAAGGATGTCGCCGCGCGGCACATAGCGATCCGAGATGGCGAGACGGGGATTATCGGTACGACTTAATAGATCCGGGCCGCGCAATACCGCCCACCATGAATTGGCGAGCAGGGTGGCGATAACCCCGACTCCCAATACACCGACCACGAAGTAATACGAACCCGGTGCGGTTAATAAGGCAGGCGATTCGTCCGGTTGATTGCTGATCATCAACAGCAATCCGATGGCAATAAAGGCGGTTAACAGCGAGGAGCCGCCGTAGGATACGAAGGGCAGGGTAACTCCCGTCAACGGCAAGACGCGCAGGTTCCCATCAATGATCAACAAGGTTTGGATGCCGAGATAGGCGCAGAGGCCGGCGGCAAGAATGCGGCGAAATTGATCCGGTGCGCGGAAGGCGATGCGGATTCCTCTGGCAAGGACCAGGGAGAACACGATGATCAGGGCGGTGGTGCCCAATAAGCCGGTCTCTTCGGCGATGGCGGTAAAGATAAAATCCGAATGTGCCACCGGGACGAGGGCCGGACTGCCAAGGCCGGGACCTCGCCCGATCATGCCGCCGTTGGCAACCGCCAGCAGCGATTGAACGATCTGGTAGGAATGGCCGCTGGGATCCGCCCACGGGTCAAGCCAGGCCCCAATGCGCTCGTGCACAACATCCACAAAGAAATACCCAACGACTCCTGCCAGGGCCAGCATCAATGCCGTTGCCAGCAGGACGCGCCGTTTCCCGGTTGCCATGTAAAGGATGACAGTGTAGATCAAAACGAAGATGGAGGCTGTGCCGAGGTCGCGTTGGACCAACAGGAGCAGGAGTGCGATGCCGGTGACAAATATGGTGGGGAAAAGCAGGGGAAAGAATCTCTGCGGGATCAAGATGTGATCGCTCAAATAGGCGGAGAGATATACCACGAGAAGTAACTTGAGCGGTTCGGATGGTTGAAGATAAACACCGCTCCATCCGAGCCAAAGACGCGGCCCATAACCTTCCGGGTTTGTACCCAGTAAAAGGGTCAGACCGGTGATCACAAGCCCGCCGGTGAGAAGTATATATTTATAGCGTCGCAGGGGGGATAAATCGGAGGGGAGGTAATACAGGATGGCTGCCAGTGCCGCAAGGCCAACGGTCAGCCAGGCCGCCTGCCGGATCCCGAAGGCCGAATCAAGCCGCCAGACGGTTAATAGTCCCCAGCCGCTCAGGAGCGATGCAAGCGGCAGGAGGAAGGGATCGCGGTCGGGGATCTGTTTCCGGGTAAAGCGATCGGCGAGGAAGAAGAGCAGGATCCAAATCGTAAAGCCGATCCAATGCGACCAGCGATAGGAAACCTTCCAGGTCTGCTCTCTGACCGCAGGCGAAAGGGTAAGGATGACCGAATACAGGAAAAGAAATAGAGCCGCCAGGAGGAGCAGGCGGCTCTGACGTTGGTCTATGGAAGAAGCAGGTTGACGCGAACCCAGGGACTTAAATATATTTCTTGACAAGTAAATCCAGTTTTTTCCGGGCCTCTTTGGAAATATTCTCGCGTTTTGTAAGGATGGTATTGGCAACCGCATGGCCGCAGTCGCAATCGCGTTCGAGCTTCAAGTTCTTTACAAGCTGGCGAACGGCTGTCTGTGCGATGGATGTATTCTTGTTCAAAATTCGAATGACCATTTCGACCGTTACCGGTGTCTCGCTGAGATGCCAGACATCATAATCGGTGACATGCGCCATCACGGCATAGCATATTTCCGCTTCGCGCGCCAGGAAGGCTTCCGGCGCGGCGGTCATGCCGATGATGGACATGCCCCAGGCGCGATAGGTGTTCGATTCAGCTTTCGTGGAGAAGCGCGGACCTTCGACCGTGATGAAGGTGCCGCCTGGATGCACCACTGCATCGGCAGTGCGGACGGCTTCCTCCAGTTGTTTCGAGAGATCGGGGCAAAATGGATCCGCCATGCCGACATGTGCGACCAGGCCTTCCCCAAAGAATGTAGACACCCGGTTTTTCGTGTTGTCGTAAAGCTGGTCGGGGATCACAATATGTCCCGGTGCATAATCCTCCCGCAGGGAGCCGCAGGCGCTGATGCTGACGATGCGCTCGACCCCCAGCGATTTAAGGGCGTGGATATTGGCGCGATAAGGAACTTCGCCAGGCATGAGGTGATGGCCGACACCATGCCGGGCCAGAAAGGCCACACGTTGGCCGTTCAGTGACCCGATCACGATCGGTGCGCTGGGCCGGCCGAACGGCGTCTCGATATTGCATTCCATCGCCCCTTCGAGGCCTTCCATATTGTACAGGCCTGAACCGCCTATGATCGCGAGCTTGATATCATCATTCATAATGGATTGAGCCTCACATTTGTCCTTCCGGCGTACCGGGTATCTCGCCGTTCATGATGACGGTCACTTTGGTCTTTCCGCATTGAATTTCATCGTCCGAGGTCAGGACGGTCGGCAGGCTTAGCTTTTCCTTGTTCAACTTCGTCCCGTTGGTGGAATTCAGATCCTCGATCCACCATTGGTTGTGATGATAACTCAATTTCGCATGCTGGGCGGACGCAGTTTCGTCGTTGATCGAAATATCGCAGGCCGGGTTCCGTCCAAGGATGATCTCAGGCTTGGAAAAGGTTTTGGAAACCGGAATATGGTTCCGGGATCGCACCTCGAGCCGGATGGCCGGGAAGACGCGCACCGACGCTTTACTCCCTTCCTGCTGCAAATCCCGCCAGATCATCCACAAGACCAGGCCAAGAAAAGTGTAAACGGCGGCGGCCATCAAAATGCGAAATGCCAAGACGATGACTCCGCTCATTCCTTTTTCTTTTTCTTCGAGAACGGCGTTGTGACCAGCACGGCAGTCGGCCGGTCGTTATTGGATGAATTAGCAGCCGGCGAGGCGACTTCCATGTCCGAGCGCTGCGGCGGATTATCCTGTCCAAAGATCAGCATGACCCCGGCCAGCGATATCACATCTCCCGGATATAACACACCCTGGCTGGCGCGGCGTCCATTGATAAAGGTCCCGCCGGTTGAATTCAAATCAAAGACTACATAGCGTCCCTTGATGGCGCGCAGTTGGGCATGGTTGCGGGAAACACGCGGATCATCAATCACCAGGCTGTTATCCAGCCGGCGGCCGATATTGATCACGGGTGCGCTGAGTGTAAATACACTCACGCCTTCGACGATCAGATAAGCGTTTTCGGGCATGGTGTTATCTTCAATGATTTGTTCTTCCGAGACCGGCGGTGTATTTTGGGTATCTTCCAAGGTTTTGGAGTCCTGATGTGAAGCAAACAAGCTGATCACATCGGCCGGCAGGCTGGCGCTGGTTGTAATGGTGATTACGGGCGGGAATTCAAACTTCAAGCCTTCATCTTTGGCCGTGGTTTTGATAATATCCGTGAGTGTTCCCAGCAAACCCGGTTCATGCCAGTGTCTGGCGGCGGCAGGCGCAACCACCAGCGTATACGCGTTTGGGGCCAGCCGGGTTCCATCGGGCGCGGTGATAGTCCCGTCGCGGATGGCCGCGGCGAGTTTTTGAACGATCAATTCCTCCATGTTCCTGCCGGTCAACGCGCCCGCCAGGCGGTCCTCGATCAGGGATTTTATTCGTGCCTCAATACCTTCGAGATTCATTTTCGACTCTCTTCTGCATTGATCTTGATTATAGAGGCGATGGAAATATTCTGCAAGATGTAGAATGAGAATTTATATGGTTTTGTTAGATTCAGGGGAGGGTGAATAGTGATTGGTGAATGGTTCATGGGTCATGGTAAAAGAATCACACGCACAGACGCAAAGATTTCTTTGCGTCTGTGCGTGTGAAAATTGTTAGGTTCTGTTAAGTATCGAGCCGCAATTGGGACAAGTCACTTCGCCCGGCTGGACGACAAAGCCGCAGTTGCGGCAGGTGCCTGGCTGGGACTTGCCCAAGGGTGCGCCGCAGGCGATACAGCCGCCTTCTCCCACCGGGTTAGCCGTGCCGCAATACTCACAGGTAATGCGGTTCAATCGCTCCGAGAGTTGATGACTGGCGCCTGCCGACTGGACGGCTTGAGCGATGATATTCCAGACATGTTCATTTAGCTGGAGATTTTCCACATCCTGAGCCAGGTCATCGAGGCGGCCGATCAAGCTGAACGGATTCTGCAAGGCCACCATCACAGTCCAACCCAGCGAGGTGGCAGTCCCCATCCATTCCTGCTGTCCAAGTTGGATCATGATGCCGTCGGCCACCTTTTGGATGGAGACGGTCAGCGCGGTCTGGCCTCCAGAGGCGGCACCCGGCCGGGTTCCGATCTGCACTGCCAGGTGATCGGCCTGCCCAAGAATTTGGGCGCGTAAATTGCCCCGGTTGAATTCGGCCAATAAGGCCTGGGCCACATCCGCTGGATTTATATCGCCGTGATAAATTTGCCTGTCCATTTTTTAGATTATAATCTCGAAAGGAAATTTCTTTCAGAGAGTGTTTGGAAAATCAAAATCTCAACATGAGATTCTTCGCCGCTTCGCGGCTCACACCGTCCCGGTGTCCTTCGGGAGAATGACAATACACACTCAGGTAATATAACGAAATGAATCAATTTTGGTTTCGACTCTGGCTGTGGGTGGTGATCCTCGCGTCCATTTTAGGGCTGCTGCTGATGATACCGGAAGCGGCTCCGGTGGGCGCACAGACGGTTTCCACGCCGACCGTTAGCGGAAGTTCAGGTCCTTATATTACCAATACCTATACCACCGAGCCGTTCGTCAATGTGCGTGCCGGCCCAAGTTCGGTCTATTATGGAAGCCCGATCGGACAGTTGGCGATCGGCGCAACGGTTCCCGCCCTGGCCATCACCTCCGGCCATGATTGGATCGAGATCTCTTATCCGCAAGGGCCGAATGGGGTGGGGTGGGTGTACGCACCTTTTGTGACATTGACCGGTTCGCCGCCGATCATCGAACCGCCGCCGACGTTTACACCGTTCTCGGTCGCGACGATTGATCCTGCGCTGATTGCCACGCTGAGACCCAAACCAACAGAAACGCGCCTGCCGACCTTTACACCGCCTGCGCCGCTATCCGTCCCCACGTTTACCGATGCGCAAACTCCGGACTCAACACAATTTCCTTATGGGATGGTAATCATCGCTTTGGGCCTGATCGGCGTGCTGGGGCTGGTGGTTTCGGTTGTGAGCCGGAAGTAATGCGTTCGCCTAAGCGGATCGTTTTTGGCGTTCTGATCCTGGCGTTCCTTTTGTTCACAGGATTGAATATATACGCGCCGGTATTTGTTTACGCACAACAACCCACCGGCTCGATCCCGACCGTTACCGGCACGCCCTCCGGTCCGGTGGTGACGGTTTATACGAACTTCGCTCAGGTGGATGTGTATGCCGGGCCAAGCAGTTACAACTATCCCGCCGTAGGCGTTCTGCTGGCAGGCGAACAGGCTCCCGCGCTGGGGCGCGCCGAAGGGCTGGATTGGATCGAGATCCGTTATCTAGGCATCCCCAATTCGGTCGCATGGATCTATGCGCCGTATGTATCCATCACCAGCGGGGCCAATCTGCCGAATCTTCCGATCCCCGATACGCCGACACCGGCCGCCACACCGACGATTAATCCCACCCTGGTTGCGGCGTTGATCCCGGCGGTTACAGCGACGCGTATTGCCACCTTCACACCGCCTGCGCCGGTGGTGCTGCCCACTTTCGTGGACGTGACGCGCCGCGCAAGTTCAGTGCCCATCGGGTTGGTCATTGCAGGTTTTTTGTTCATCGGAGGGTTGGCGGTGATCATTTCTTTTTTGCGCGGCAGGTAAAATGTAGGGGCGGGTCTCCCGATATGCCCAGATAATTAGAAAACAGACGACGAAAATCCTGTGGCAAGCCTGCAGGCTGGTCTCTCAATGTAGGGGCGAGCTGAAGGTCCGAGGCGTTGTGTAACTATACTGCGTGTAGTCAATATCACAACCAAGAACAACAAATAAATAAACAACTAAGAGTAATAGAATGACGTTGACATGCCTTGCTATGCAACTTCAGTACCCATGGGTTGGGGGCGATCATCTCCTTTTTATTACTTCAGGTAACAGGTAATTCGAACTGCTTTGCCAAAAGGTTTAGCAGTGCTTCAATCAAAGGTACCGGCGCATTTATTGGAAAGCCATTATGTGGAAGTTATCCGAGAGAGCAGGAAAGCGCGAAGTGATTTTGAATATGGTTATGGCAGTGTAATTGGATTTATAATCAGCAAAGACTTGGAGGCTGGAATGACCCTTTTAGAACAAATCGAAAAACAATTAAACGCCCTCCCACCCGAGAAACAGAATGAGGTGCTTGATTTCATCGCGTTCCTGCAGCAGCGGGCACGCATATCACCGAAACGACACCCGCTCAAAAAACATACCGCTTCGGTTCGTGGAAAAACCGCAAGGTTGACGCGATTAAATATCAACAAGATCTACGCGCCGAGTGGAAGATGTAATGATCGCGGTCTTCGATACGAACATTGTGATCGATGCGCTCAACGGAATGGCCGAGGCTGACGCCGAATACAGCCGTTATGAGCGCGTGCTCATCAGCCGCGTCACCTGGATGGAGGTATTGATCGGTGCGGAGGGCGACGATGCCAATCTGCGCGACTTTCTGGAAACACATTTTGAGATTATCTCTCTTGACTTGGCAGTGGCGGAGACCGCCGTGCAATTACGCCGCGCACACCACATCCGCTTGCCAGACGCGATTATCTGGGCAACCGCGCAAACCCGGGAGGCTGTACTGGTCACACGCAATACGAAAGACTTCAATCCCGATTGGGAAGGGATACGACTGCCGTATAACCTTTAAGTGGGGTATTTATATTGCGTGTAGTCAATATAACATCATTGAATAACAACTAATAATCAACTACCTGAATATCAATAAGTTGGATTTAGAAGTCCATTGACCTGACATAACACTTCTTAAGCCGCACCAGGCAAGTTCAGTACCCGCTCGGCTTGGTCATTACAAGCTTTTCGTTTGTCGGTGGGTTGGGGGAGATCATTTCTTTTTTGTGCGACAGGTAAAATGTAAAGGCGCGTCTGTTCGACAGGTAAGGTGGTTGGGCATATCGGGGAGACCCGCCATTATTTATCCAAATAAAATGGGGGGATAGCGGATTGTTTGCTATAATAAATGAAACAAAAAAGAGAATAGCCCATGTCTGCGCCTGACGCTGTAAATTCCCTGGTGGAACGGTTTGAACGCAATCACGAACAATATCGTTCGTCGAAGTATAACGAGACTCAGGCGCGGCGAGAATTCATTGATCCTTTCTTCAAGGCGTTGGGCTGGGATATTGACAACGAGCAGGGTTTCGCCGAACAATACAAGGAAGTCATTCACGAGGCCACACTCGAAATCGAAGGCGCATCCAAAGCACCGGATTATGCCTTTCGCATCGGTGGGACGCGCAAGTTTTTCGTGGAAGCCAAAAAGCCGGCCGTACAGATTGTCTCTGATATCCATCCCGCTTACCAGTTAAGGCGTTATGCCTGGTCGGCAAAACTGCCGCTTTCGGTATTGACCGATTTTGAAGAGTTCGCGATCTATGATTGCCGGGTCAAGCCGGATAAGAACGACAAGGCTTCGGTGGGACGCGTGGCTTTATATGGTTATGGTGAGTACGTTGAAAAATGGGATGAGATTGCAGCCATTTTTTCCAAAGATGCGATCCTGCGCGGGTCGTTCGATAAGTACGCCGAAGGGATAAAAGGCAAAAAAGGCACGGCGGAAGTTGACGATGCGTTTCTGGAAGAGATCGAACGCTGGCGCGAACTGCTGGCGAAGAATATCGCATTAAGAAATGAAAAGTTAACCGTTCACGAATTGAATTTTGCAGTGCAAGCCACCATTGACCGGATTGTCTTTTTGCGGATCTGCGAAGACCGCGGTGTGGAACGGGACGAACAGCTCAAAGCAATTGCCGAGACCCCTTCCCAGCCTCCGCCACTTTCGGGGAAAATGGGGGAGGGGTCACGAAGTGACGGTGGGGGCATTTATGCTGAGTTGTGCCGGTTGTTCAAGCAGGCAGACGCACGTTATAACTCCGGCTTGTTCCACTTCTCGAAAGAGAAGGACGAATCGAGCGCGGCGGACACGCTTACGCCGGGCTTGAAGATTGACGATAAAGTTTTACGGGATATTCTGCAAAATCTGTATTACCCCGATAGCCCGTACGTGTTCCGTGAAATTCCATTGGACATTTTGGGGCAGGTGTATGAGCGTTTTCTAGGTAAGGTCATCCGGCTGACGGCGGGGCATCAAGCCAAAGTGGAAGAGAAGCCCGAAGTACGCAAAGCGGGAGGCGTGTATTACACTCCCACGTATATCGTGGATTACATCGTCCAGAATACGGTTGGGAAGTTGCTCGACCCCTCCCCTGCTTCGCGACCCTCCCCGAACGGAGAACACGTTCAGAGAGGGGGGATAACTCCCAAGGAAGTGGCGCGAATGAAAATCCTTGATCCGGCTTGTGGTTCGGGGACATTCGCGCTGGGCGCGTATCAATATCTTTTGGATTGGCATTTGAAGTGGTACTCGGAACATGAACCGGAGAAATTAGCAAGGGAAAATAATCCGGTCATCTATCAATCGAAAGACGGCTGGCGTCTCACAACCGATAAGAAGAAAGAAATCCTGCTCAATAACATTCACGGCGTGGATATTGACCCTCAAGCCGTGGAAGTAACGAAATTGTCTTTGCTGTTGAAAGTGTTGGAGGGAGAGAGCAATGAGACGATTGGCTCACAGTTGGGAATGTTCAAGGAGCGTGTCCTGCCGGACTTGGGACGGAACATCAAATGCGGAAACTCATTGATCGGCTCTGACTATTATCAGGATCGTCAACTGACCATGTTGGTTGACGAGGAAGAACGTTACCGCGTCAATGCCTTTGATTGGAAGACCGAATTCCCGCAAGTCTTCATTCAAGGCGGCTTCGATGTGGTGATAGGCAATCCGCCGTACGTGAGGCAAGAAGGTTTAGGCTATGCAAAGCAATACTTCCAGAAGCACTATAAAACTTTTGTGCCTACGGCAGATTTATATGTGAACTTTATCGAAGCGGAATTAGGATTAATAAAACAAACGGGGTTATTTGGCATGATTGTATCGAATAAATGGCTTAGAACGGCTTATGGCGAACCTTTAAGAGAATTCATCAAGAATCAAGCCACTATATTGCAAGTATTAGATTTAGCTGGATTACCTGTTTTCGAAGGAGCGACTGTAAGAACCATTATCTTGATTTGTTCGCCAAATCCAAGTGACTCGGAAATGTTCTCTTATTTAGCACCGCCTACTCCAGATGAATTTCAGGGCATCAAAACCGGCGAGGATATGCAGAAGTTGTTTTCTGCTAACTCAGTAGCCTTGAGTTTATCTTCCCTAAATCCAAAAGGATGGTCGTTCTCTAGTTCTGAAGCCAGTGATTTACTTGCAAAAATTCAACAAGATTCATTGCCTATTACAAAATACCTTGATGAAAAACCTTACTTTGGAATAAAGACAGGCTTCAATAAAGCCTTTGTTATTGACCGCGAAACTCGTAATAAGTTGATTGCGGCAGATTCAAAAAGCGTAGAAATAATTAAGCCGTTGTTAGGTGGAAGGGATGTTCGACGTTATGCGATTGAATTCCCGGACAATTACTTAATTTGGACTTATATCGGTATTCCGATTGAAAAATATCCTGCTATCTTTGCTCATTTAAAACAATATCAACCTGAGTTAGAGAAGAGATGGGATAAGGGCAATGAATGGTGGGAGCTGAGAGCCTGTGATTATTACGATAAATTTGAACAACCCAAAATAATTTATCCCGATATTGCAATAACTTGTAGATTCTACTTGGACGAGAAAGGATATTTTGGTTCAAACACAACATATTTCGTTCCTGGGCGAGATTTATATTTATTAGGTCTTCTAAACTCTCATGTAGCCCAGTTTTACTTTACACAAGTTTGTGCAGGGCTGGAAGGTGGAGGGACAACATACCTTAGATTTTTTGGGCAATATATTCAAAACTTTCCTGTTCGCCCTATCAACTTATCTGATCCTGCCGATAAAGCGCGGCACGATAAAATGGTCTCGCTGGTCGAGCGTATGTTGTCCTTGCACAAGCAGAGTCCGAAGACGCCGCAAGAGCAAGAGATGGTCAAGCGCGAGATCGAGTCAACAGACAAGGCAATTGATCAAATGGTCTATGAGCTGTATGGGTTGAGCGAGGAAGAGATAAGGATAGTGGAAGGAAATTAAAGGCTGGAAGGATCCGCTATGGAAATAAACATTAATTCCATGCAAGCATTCTTAAGGGGAATAAATTATATGGCTTCCCAATGGGACCCACGGACAGTTCCGTGGTTTCGGGGCGAACCAAACATGCCTGAAAGTCCTTTACTACCCAGGATATATCGTCTTGATGAGCATGGAAGAAAGCTAAACGAAAATCAGATCTTACAATCATTTAGGCGAATGTCGCCAGCTTATATTGAGACTCCTGATATTCATGCAACGGATCAATGGCTGTTTCTCATGCAGCATCTTCGTGTTCCAACCAGATTATTAGACTGGACTGAAGGAGCATTAATTGCGCTGTATTTTGCACTCGAGCAGGAGAAGCCTGTTGTATGGATGCTAAATCCTGATGAGTTGAATCAACTATCTCTTCCTAATGAAAAGGTGATTCCGGGCGTTTTTCCGCTGACATGGCTTGGCGATAACAATATTGGTTATATGAATATAAAGGCCGCTTGGGAACTCCAAAGAGGAGGCACAGAGCGACCAGTTGCGATAAAGCCGACATATGTTCATGCCAGATTGGCAGCTCAGAAAAGTTGTTTTACGATTCATGGTTGGAGCGAGAAGCCCTTGCCCGCTATAGTACCCGACTCAATTATTGCTAAGTTCGTTATTAAGAAACGTGCTATACCGACACTTCAGCGAGATTTAAAGATACTAGGAATTACTCATACGAGTGTTTTCCCAGAGGCTGAGTTTCTGGCGAGAGAAATTATCGAAAGCGCTCTTTACATTCCGGATTTGAGGGGCGACGATAGCTCCACGCAAGCCAAGTAAAATAAAATGAGAATGCTGGCTTTATTAAATCAACGCCCGAAGACGCCGCAAGAGCAGGAGATGGTCAAGCGCGAGATCGAGTCAACGGATAGGGAGATTGATCAACTGGTCTATGAGTTGTATGGATTGAGCGAGGAAGAGATAAAGATTGTAGAAGGAAATTAAAGTCGGAAAGAATCCAACCATTTCAAAAAGCCATAAAAGGAGCATACCATGAAACAATATAAAGTTAAGCCCGGAGATAATGTAAAACTCTCAGAATGGGATCCGAACGATCAGGGAGATTTCAAGGGAGGCAAGCAGGAAGGATTAGCCGAAATTGCGAAGCTGGATAAGGAACTGGACGGGCTCCAGGAACTGTTATATGCCGAACACAAGCACAAGGTGCTGATCGTGCTGCAAGCGATGGATGCGGGCGGTAAAGATGGCACGATCAGTCACATATTCGAGGGCGTCAATCCGCAGGGTGTGCGGGTGGCAAGTTTCAAAGTCCCGACCCCCATCGAACTGGATCATGATTATCTTTGGCGCATCCATGCCGCGACGCCGGCGAACGGTGAAATCACGATCTTTAACCGCAGTCATTACGAAGACGTCCTGGCGGTGCGCGTCCACAATCTGGTCCCACCCAAGGTGTGGAAAATGCGTTTTGATCAAATTAATGATTTCGAGCGTACCCTGGCGGATAACGGGACCACGATCTTGAAATTCTATCTTAATATTGACAAGGATGAACAGAAAAAAAGACTTCAGGCCCGCCTCGATGATCCTACCAAGCACTGGAAGTTCCGCCTGGGAGATTTGGATGAGCGAAAACTTTGGTCTGATTACATGCAAGCCTACGAGGATGTATTGAGCAAGACCAGCACGGAGGATGCTCCGTGGTTCATCGTCCCGGCAAATCGAAAATGGATGCGCGATCTCGTCATTTCATCGGTGCTGGTGGATGCACTTAAGAGTTTAAAGATGAAGTTCCCTGAATCAGAGGAAAAGCTGGATGGTGTGGTGGTCGAATGATTTCCGGGATAAATGGAAAAAAGAAACGTTGAGCTATAAAAAACAGCGCCTCCATGTGGAGGCGCTGTTGCTATTTATTGCCCTTGCCTTATGGCAGGGTGTACTCAACAGTCAACACCGGACGGTACGCACTGGCTGCATCACCCGCACCAAACATGTCATAGTCCGCAACTTTGTTATTGTTACTCGGAGAAGCAAAGCGTAAGCGGAATTGTGTCACACCCGCCAGATTGACATATTTGTAGTCAGATGCAGGGATGACCAGTTGGTACCAACCGCTGCCGATCGAACTGAAATGCCCGATGGCGTTTGCCGAGGCCTTTGCCTGGAAATCCGTAGTCTGCAGTGCAGCCGTACCAAACGTGCCCTTCTGGATATCCGCCAGCAAGGAGCCAAAGGCAGTCAACGGCAAGGGATCGGTTCCCACCGCAGCGGCCTTGAAGATTTTCAGCGTGACCGAGCGGATCACGGCGTTATCCGGCAGGGCAGAAGTGTTGAAATACAAGATGGAACGATATTGTCTGTTGGAGGCATCATCGCCCACGCGCAAAGCCCCGCTTGCGTTCAGTGTGCCTCCTACTTTGCTGGTCGCCGTGGATTCGAGCACCCAGCCATCATAGGCCGCAATTGAGGTGGGGGAGAAATAATGGCTGGGCTTGCCATACATCAACACACGAGCGTTGCTTGAGTCCGCTGTCAGTAGAACTTTGGTAACTGGATCAAAAAGCACGGAGCCTGGGAAAGATAAAGTTGCCGCGGAGAGTCCGCCGGTGTTGGATGTGCCCGTCGTGAAGTTTGCCTGGCCAAGCACATAGGAGGCATTGGCGCCGTCCGTCAGCGAGGCCGTCGAATTGAAGACCAGAACACGGCTATTACCCCAGTCAGCCACATACAGCGTTCCGCTTGAATTATCCACCGCCACGCCCAACGGTTCTGACATCCCACTTTGGCTGGTGGCAGCCGCGCCAGAGGTGAAGTCCGGTTGACCCAGCACGCCATCCGCGTTGGCGCCGTTGAGTTTGGCAGCCGCATTATCGAAGCGCAGGACGCGACTGTGTGCACAATCTACCACCCATAACCGCCCACTGGAATCCACAAATATACCATAAGGATTTTCCATTTCGTTCTGGGTCGTGGCCGCATCCCGCGTGGTGAAGTCTGGCTGTCCCAGCACGCCATCGGCGTTGGCGCCGCTGGCAATCGTGGCGGCATTATCAAAGCGCAGAACGCGGTTATTACCAAATTCTGCTACCCACAGCCGTCCACCCGAGTCCACAAACACACCCCAAGGACTATACATCCCGCTCTGGGTGGTGGCAGAGATATTGCTGGTGAAGTCCGGCTGGCCGAGCACGACATTGGCATTGGCGCCACTGGCAATCTTGGAGGCATTGTCGAAGCGCAGGACGCGATTATTTGTAAAATCTGCCACCCACAGCCGCCCGCTCGCATCCACAAACACACCCGCAGGACCATCCATTCCGATCTGGGTGGCGTGAGCAGCATTGCTGGTGAAGTCCGGCTGGCCCAACACCGCCTCGGCCGACGCACCGTTCGTCAGCGCAAACAGTGATGCAAAGCGCAGGACGCGGTTATTGCCGTAATCGGCAACGAAAACCTTGTAGGTGGTTGGGTCCACTGCCACGCCATAGGGACTATTCATCCTACTTTGAGTAGTGTTGGTAGTATTGCTGGTGAAGTTCGGCTGTCCCAGTACCAGCGAGGCCGCTAGTCCATTGCTGGGTGCGAAATAGGCCTGCGCGGGTGTAACCAGCATCAGCATCAGCGCCACCAAAAGCAAAGCGCGCAAGAGATTATTTTTTATGTTCATGGAATATTCTCCTTATTGATGATTAGTTTACCATTCGATACGGAATTCTTAAGACATTGGAATCGGTTCGTTACCCTGTGGATCCATTCTCCTCAGCTTGGGATCTCAACATGCTCAGCCAGGCAAGACAACTCATTATTGCACTTTCCTGCTGTTTTGTATAGTGGATATTTACACTTTCAATCCGATTAGAGCAGGGAATCTACAAGAGGGGGTACTAATCAAACGAGACGATCAATTGATAAAAAAACGTCCCTACGTCAGGGACATTTCAAAAACAAATGGGTTCAGATGCGTTAAGTCTGGTGCACTTTTATGGCAGGGTGTAGTTTTGACACCCCTGGACGCAGAGCGAAAATAGATTGTCAAAAACTGTCGAGGGTTTCTGGTACTTCTAAGGGTATGGCTTGTGGTACTATAATGGCCTCCTATGAATTTCGCCGGACCCCTTGGAAGCCTCAGGAAACACTTTCCGCAATGGAATGAAATCCTCACCGTTTTTTCATTTGTTGCATTTGCTGTCTTTAGCTGGGCCTTATTCGCTTTCCTCAATCATCTGCCTTCAAGCCTGCTCAACGTCTCTCTTCCCGAAATCGCGGTACTATTTTGTTTTGAACTCGCAATCGCCCTCCTGGAAAGCCTGTTCGTATGCGGGTTGATCGTCCTGCTGGCGGTAATTTCCCCCAGGCGCTGGCTGCGCGAAGGCTTTGCCTGCAAGGGTTTTTTGATTGCATTGGCGTGGGGGTTAGCTTCGATACTATCCAGCCGGTTCACGCTCTATCCTGCCCAACCCTCCTTCCTGGCTGTGCTAGCCCTCTGTTTGATCGTATTGATTGCCGCCATCATCCTGGTTGATAAATATCCCAACCTCCGGAAGTTATTGCTTGCCTTCGTAAATCGCTTTGATATATTTTCCTACATCTACCTGCCGCTGGGGATCATCGGGGTTATTGTCGTTCTTATCCGGAACGTATTTTAGAAAGAGATCAATGAACCGAATTTCCCGAAGAGACCTGCTTAAACTGTTGGGGCTTGCGCCGCTGGCCGGGTTCCTGCATCCCTTGCAAAGCTTGATGGCCGCGCCGGCCTCTCCAAACAGTTTCAACATCCTCATCCTTGTTTTCGATGCCTGGTCCGGGCATCATTTACCCATCTACGGTTATCCACGCGAGACCATGCCGAACGTGAATTCTTTTGCGAACCATGCCATTGTCTATCATAGCCATGCCTCGGCCGGCACTTTCACAGTTCCCGGTACAGCCTCCATATTGACCGGCCTTTACCCATGGTCGCATCGCGCCCTGCAGCTCTATGGCACGATCATACGCGCCCATGCCACGCATCACATGTTTTCCGCCCTGCGCGCCTCGGATTCCACGCTGGCTTATACCCAGAATAAATGGGCGGACCTGATCGTGGACCAGGCCAGGCAGGATATAGATACTTATATCCGAAGCGGGGGATTCGACCTGCAAAGACCCCTGTACGAATCCCCGTTCCTTAAAAACGATGACTACGCGGCCTTCTCGAGTTTCGATGTGGACTTTATTCGAGGCGGTTCCTTGTTCCTCGCTCCGATCAGGCGTTTATTCCAGGAGCGCTCGCGGCTTGGTCAAGAGTCTCAATACAAAGATACGTACCCTAACGGGCTGCCAGATACCATCAATGGTTTGTTTACAATGAAGGATGTAGTGGATGGAGCCATTAACACACTGGGGCAAATCAAACAGCCGACACTGGCCTACCTGCATTTCTACCCTCCACACGATCCATATGCACCCACCGCCGAATTTCTTGATAAGTTTGTCAACGACGGGTATCACCTGCCCAAGAAGCCGGTCCATCCCGTTACACAACAAACCGACCACTCCGACCCTGAAGAAATGACACTCCTCTATGACCAATATCTGGCTAGTTGGGATGCAGAAGTCAGCCGCTTGTTCGATTTCCTGGGTTCATCCGGCCTCACCCGCAACAGCTATATCTTCGTGACCAGCGACCACGGTGAAACGTTCGAGCGCGGGGATATCGGTCACTTTACCCGCCTGATATTCGATCCTCTGATCCATGTCCCGCTTTTCGTTTCGATGCCCGGACAAACCGGCCGGCAGGATATTTATTCCCGCACAAGCAATGTTGACCTTCTGCCGACCCTGGCGCATTTAACCGGCAACCCGGTTCCCAACTGGGCGGAAGGAACCATATTGCCCGGACTGGGTGGGGTGGGGGAGCAAAACCGGAGCATCTTTGTCTTGGACGCCAAGCAGAATTCTTCGTTCGAACCGCTGACCCAATACTCCGCTTCGCTCACCAAAGGCGACTACCGGTTGACGTATTACGTATATCCTCCGAAAATTCAGCGGTTCGAGTTATATAACCTGGCGGAAGACCCGGAGGAACTCAGCAACCTTTTCAGCAAAGCGGGCAGCGTGGCGAAGCCGATGCAGGACGAATTGCTGAATACCTTATTGGAAGCGGATCGTCTTTACAGGAAATAAATTGGTAATTATCCCTTTACAGCATGTATAAACCGAGATATACTAGAGCCAATCAAATAAACGAAGATAGCAGGCAAAATTGGCTACGAGATCTCGAATGACCAAACTAACACTTAAAGACTTTCAGAAAATATATCAAGACGATGATGTTTGCTTGGACTGGCTACGCAACAAATTGTACCCCAAGAAGATTTATTGCGAAGGATGCCAGAGACCAACTCTTCACCATAAAATCAAATCTCGAAAGACTTACGAATGTGATTATTGCGGAGCGCAAATTTCCCCAACAGCAGGAACACTATTTCATAAGTCACCCACGCCTTTAACTATTTGGTTTTATGTCATATATCAAATGGCACAAACTCGTGGCAGTATCTCTGCCAAACAAATTCAACATGAGACGGGCGTAACCTATAAGACGGCTTGGCGCATGTGCAGTGAAATTAGAAAACGATTAGGCGACTCAGGAATTGAATCATTTGCTGGACAAATTGAAGTAGATGAAAGTTATTTTGATGGAAAGAATAAAGGCGGAAAGCGCGGACGCGGTTCTGAAAATAAAACCCCCGTTGTTGGACTTGTCCAACGTCAAGGAAGAATCAAGGCTTTCGTTGTTTCTGATACTAAAAGCAGTACCGTCCTTCCTAATTGTAAATACGATTGTTGAAAAAGGATCAAAAGTATTTACTGACGAATATCCTGTATACGACCACTTGACTCACATGGGATATGACCATGAAAGAGTTACTCACTCGGAAGGTGTTTATTTGAAGGGCGAAGCATACACGAACACCATTAAAGGTTTTTGGTTAACTGTTAAGAATGGAATAAAAGGCGTATTCCATTCCGTTAGCTCGAAATATCTTCAAGGCTATATGAACGAATACGCCTTTCGTTGTAATCACAGAGACGACGAACAACCTATGTTTTTGACTATGCTTCAGAAGGTGACAACGCCTTAGAAACGACATATCCTCCGACAGCCTGACGATTTTCGGGTTGAGCAATATCTGCAATGATATTTGCTAGGGGGGTAGTTTTAGCAGGTTTAAAAAACTGCATGGGCAGAGTTATGGTGCTAGTTGGGTTTGTGTATACTTCTTTCATGGCAGCAGGAACAGGAATTGGAGTACCGCTAAGTAGCATGACTTGAATATAATCTATTCTCGCTTCTTTAAGATTCTCGCCAGCCTCCTCGGATGTTTTTCCATGTGCCATGCAACCATCCAATTCGGGATTAACTGCTAAGAAAATTGGTTCACCATGAGTTGTTGAATCTCTAAATATAAGAACAGAATAAGGTTGCATTGCAATCTTTTCTGCTTCATCTCTGCGATCTGTTGGTAGAGTTCTTTTTTCAGCCATTATTTTTGCTCCTTTCCAATTCTTCTAATTGGTCGATTCGTTGCACCAGTTTTCTTACGTATACTGGATATACTTCTCCATGTCTTGGCCATTGTCCTACAAGTTTTGGATGCTTCGGATGTTGATACGTGGTATGGTTAGTTCCTTCCCAAACATCAAACCCAAACCCCAAAGCAACGTCTTCCATATCCTCCTGCTTTTTGTTAGCGGCAGATGCGCGCATCGCCGCTAAAATCTTTTCGGCATCTTTAGCAGTCACGTTTTACGCCTGTGGTGATGCTGGATTTGCGATGATACTTGTTTCGCCTTTCGGGTCTCCGTTTACTAATATTACAAAGATATAAGTTCCTTCTTTGCTAAATTCTAGATTATTAAGACCAATCACCCCTTGTAGTTCTGGTCGTTTTCCGCCCTTTATGTCGGGGATTGTTATCTCTTGGGGAATTGCCATTAATTCATGACCATCTGCATCCATCAATTTTACTGTAACCGTTTTTTTGGTGTTATATTCACCCAGTTGTGGCCGCAACTTAAAGACGAGGTACATAGTGGGAAGGCGATATGGATAAACTGGTGGATTGATCTCATTAAATATACCCATAATATTGAGCTTATGGTTTTGTGCTTCATTGGCATAATCAGCAATCACAACGAGTAGCGATTCCATATTTGCTTTTCCATTCGCATCAGGTTTTGTGTGCTCTATGGTACTCATTTAGTATACTCCACTGTTACACGTTGTCAAGGGATACCCACCAATAATTTTCCCAATTTATATTTGCCCGGTTTTGACAGTCTGCAGGTTGCGAACAGTAAACGCTCCCAGTGCGGCCGCGATCAGTGCCGCTATTCCACCCAATGCCAACCCCCAGCGCGCTCCCGCGACCTCCGAAAACCATCCGACAAGCGGTCCGCCGATGGTGGTGGAACCCAGGAAGGCGATGGACCAAAACGACATCACGCGGCCGCGCATTTGAGGGGAACTCTCCAATTGCAACAGGCTGTTCCCGAGCGATGAGAAGTTGATCGAGGTGATTCCCACGAAGATCAGGATAAAACCCGTTAGCAGCAAACTGGGCATGAAGGCCGCGGTCAGAACCGCAAGACCGAAGAGCAGGGCGGCGCTAATGACTTTAGTCGGATGGATGCCTTTGCGGCTGGCAAGGAAAATTCCCCCGAAAGCCGCACCCAACCCCAGGGAGGCGGTCAATAGGGCGTAACTGGCGGCATCTCCCTTGAAGGTAAATTGGGCCATCAGCGGCAGGCTGACTTGAAATTCATACGTGAGTGTGCCGATAATGGCCATCATCAGCAAAGTGGTACTGATCACGGGCGTGGAGAGGATGTATTTGAATCCCGCCACAATTTGACCCTTGGCGCGGGGCAGGGGAGGGGTGAGGATCAATTCGTCCGCATGCATAAAACCAAGCATGATGACCACGGCCACAAAGGAAATCCCGTTGATAAAAAAGCAGGGTGCAAGACCAAAACCGGCGATCAGCGCCGCGGCCAGGGCAGGGCCAATGATGCGCGCCAGGTTGACCAGCGTCGAATACAACGTGACCGCATTTCGAAGATGTTCCGGCCCGACCAATTCCATGTAAAAAGTCTGGCGGGTGGGGTTATCGAAGACATTCACCATCCCCAAACTGAAAGCCAATATATAGACCATCCACACTTGCGCCAGCCCGGTCGCGACCAAGACGCCCAGGATCAATGCCAGGATGCCGGATATGGATTGTGTGAAGTATAGGATCTTACGTTTTGAAATGCGGTCCGCGATCACGCCGCCATACGGGCCTAAGATAAGGATGGGTACGTATTGCAGGGCACTGGTGATCCCCAGGGCAGTGCCGGAATTGGTCAGTTTGAGCACCAGCCAGGTCTGCGCCACGGTTTGCATGAATGTGCCGGAAGTGGAGATGATCTGTCCGATGTAATACAGACGGTAATTGCGGACATACAGCGATGAGAAGGTTTCACGGCTGCGTTCCCGCAGAGATGTGAATAAGCGATTCATGGGGTCAGGCGATTATACTTCCCACATCAAGAAAGTCTCACAAGAAAGTCTCAAAAGTCTCAAAGGTCTAAAAAGTCTAAAAGGTCGAAGGTTTGAAGGTTATAAGGTTGGAAAGTTTGAAGGATGGCCTGATAAAAGTTAGAAGAGATCTTTAACAGGAGATTGCTTGCCGGGGGCACGCTTCGCGGTCGTCGGGAAGAACACCCTCCTCGCAACGACATATCACACGAGTCATCTCGATCATTTTGACCTCGGCTCAGTATTTTTCTCGAAAACATCATAATACGCTTTGTCCAGTTCCTCATTTGATAAATGCGTATAACGTTGTGTTACCTGGATATTCTGGTGGCGCGCAAGTTCTTGCGCATATCTCAAATTCCCAGTGCCGCGCAAGATGGCAGTAACAAAATAATGTCGAAACGAATGGGGAGTGATCCTGCCGTGCGCGTTTTCACCCAATGCCTGGCTTACGCGTTCTTTTACAATATTTCGTCCCGTTGCTGTTGTGATCGGCTTTATTTTTTTGCCTGCGCCTTTATCGTGACGCGCAAAGAGGGGTAGGGAAGGCAAGGGTTTGCCGGAGCTACCATCCAGCGCAGCGCGCTTCGACAAATATTCCTTGAGTGCGTTCATCGAGCGCGAAGTAAAGCGCACAACAGCTTCTTTATTGCCTTTACCTATAATCACAGCCTGGCCCTCGTTCCAATCTATATCGCCGCGGCGAAGCTTGCAGGCTTCATGGACGCGCAAGCCGGTATCTGCCAAAGTCAGCAAAAAGGCCCGGTCACGTAGTGCGCGTAGATATACTGTTTCATCATTGCTGATCGCTGACGATGAATCATTGAAGAAGCTCAAGACGCGTTCTATATCTTCTGCGGGAAATTGTGGCAGGCGAATGCCGGGGCGGCGGGCGCGCTGTTCAATAAATAGCTCAAGTCGAGGTAAATTGATATCCGCCAGCCGCTCAGCAACCAGAAACTTGTAAAATCCTTTGGCAGCCTGCAAATAGATCTGTTCTGTGGCAGGTGAATAATCCTTGAGCGCCTGAAGAAGCCAGGCAAAAGCCTCTTCTGTGAGTGATTCAATAGGGGTTGTTTCGGCATCAAGGTTGTGTTTCTTCAGAACACGTTGGAAAATAACGAGCGCATTACTGTACGCACGCGCCGTGTGTTGACTGCGCGCCAATGTAACGATATCGAGATGTTTTGCGATGGCTTCCCGGATGGTGGTCATAGTTGGATTATACGAAGGATTTTCTCAAGCACCAAATTGTTTATGATAATAATACTTATCAAAATCAATTTGATTATAATGGAAATTCGTGATTTGTCAAGCCTGCCCCACTATCCACCCATGGACTTCTCAAAGTCCATGGTGAACCTATGTCTCGTCATTTTTTTTAACGCGAAGCACGCAAAGCTCGCTAAGATTCTTGTTTTTTCTTCGCGATCTTCGCGCCCTTGGCGGTTCGTTCTCTGATCTTGAGAAAACCATGACTATCCACCAGGGATCAATGATGATTTCAGAATCTATGAGAAGCACAAAGCACATCGGGGCAATGTCGAAATTCGTCATCCTTCTGCCTTCATACTTCAGCCTTTATTTCAAGCTCCCCCACCCCACTGTTTGAGATCATTCCGCGCCTTATGTGCGGTTATGGCATTGCCCTTTCTCCATCTTTCAAATCATACAGCACCAGACTCACAATGGGAATTCCACTTCCATCAGGCATTGATGTTCGTCTTGGTTTCTTTTGCCAGGTTCGCCCGGTGCGTCAGGCGGTCGCGCAGCGCGGCACGCAGCAGGTCAATCGCCTGGATCACTCGTTTATCCCCCAAGTGATAGGTAATGCTCGGGCCGTTGCGCACAGTGTATACCAGCCCGCGGTCGCGCAGGACCTTCAGGTGTCTCGATACCGTAGGTTGGATGATATCCAGTTCGTTGCATAGCTCTGTGACGTTACGCGGCTTATCTGCCAGCGTGCATAAAATGAGCAGCCTCTTCGGGTCCGACAGCGCGGAACAAAAATCCGCCTCCAGTTGATAAATTTCCCGTACCAACGTCTTGGATATCATGGTTGCACTTTCCTCTCTTGGAACGATGGTTTCCCGCGTATTATAACAAACAATCCGCAATGAAAACTTCCAACGGACAAGGAAAATAAATTGAGCGCCGCAATTTCTGCGGCGCTCAACAATGGTTCAGAACTTAACAATCACCTGAGTCTTACTTGAAAAAACTGGCGTTAGCCTGGATGGCGTCGCTCAGGTTAACCACCTCCCCACCCCTCAGTGCCCGGGTGGTATTCAGCACTATACCCTGGCCATGGTGGCTCTGGGCTTCATAGCGTCCAGTGAATCCGGGTTGGTTGATCAGCTCCTCGCCCTTTGCCTGATAAGACGACGGCACCTCGTCCTGCGGGAATATTGCAGAATACGGACATTCTGGGACACAGGCCCCGCAATCAATGCAGGTGGCCGGATCAATATAATAAGTAGGCCATTGCTCGACCGGCGCCCCGGGGACGATACATTCCACCGGGCAGACATCCGAACATCCATTATCCCTCAGGCAAAGGCTGGTAATCACATGCGTCATTCGTTTTCTCCTTTTTCGATTTCAATGTGTGCTATTGATGAGTCGCAATGCCCGCCCAAAAGTTACCGGGAAGGCGATCAACTCTTAACAGAAGTTAATCTCGGGTACGGAGAAAAAGCCCAAAGAAATCATACGTAGAGCCCTCAAGAAGCAGGCAGGCAAGTAGTGGAGAGTATATGGATAAGCGGATTGAATATAAACGAGTGAAGTGTCCCACCTCTTCACTTTCAAACATTTCCCCTCCATGGATTTCAAAAAGCCTCCTGCCATGAAATATGCAGGAGGCTTTTTATGTTTATTCCAGGGGATGAGCTTGATATCCCTGGTCAGGATACAAACCTATTGGCCGAGCGTTGCCTTTACAGTATTTATACCTCCACCAGCCGGTGTAAAGCTGATGTCAACTGGAATGGTTTTGCCGCCGCCGCAATCCACCACCCAGCGTTCCGTCCAGGCACCGGAAGCATCGGGCTGCTGGGTAACGCTGATGGTTGTCTTGGCGGCATCCGGAGCTGTGCAACTCATCGGATCTTTTTGCGTGATCGCGAGCAGTGCATAACCCCAGGCAGTTCCGCGGTCAGTTACATTGCCAAGGCCGCCGGTAGGCACTCCAGCAACAGTACCGGAGGGGATACCGGGAGTGCCGGAGCCACCGGGCTCGGCTGTAGCCAACTGGTTGTTGATGTTGGATAAGACCTTGGAAGCCGTATAGCGCGAATAAGCATAAGCGCCTGCTGCAATCAAACAGCAGCACAATAACACGACCACGACCACTACCACAATAATGATCATTTTATTGTTGTTGGCCTTCGGGGCGGGAGCCCCGGCTTGCATGTTGGATGTATTCATGAATTTGTCTCCTCTGAAAATGAATGTGATGCCTTAATCTTATCGGATTTTCGCCAAATAGCATTCCCCCGTTAGTACTTGTTTTATAAACTCCATCGCGTACTGGAACGGAGGACGGTAATAAGTATATGGATATCCTATCACCGAAAAGCTTGCACTTTTCCTTGACACCTTTTTGCATCTCATGATAAACTCCTGCCGTAATTAAATCTTAAAGAAAGGATACGCACTTCGTGAGAACACTGTTTACTATAATCTCGCCTCGTCTAGTTTTGGGTAACGATTTCCCTCCTCGGAGTGCGCCTATTGACCGTATATAAGGTCAGACTGTTTTCGTTTGGATTACATACAGCCACGGTTGCGCTCCCGCACCGTGGCTTTTTTGTTGCTATTTATCAAGGAATTGGAACATGACTACCATAACACCCTCATCGAAATACTTTGACTTCCGCAATGCGCTCACGAAGAATCCGTTCACCGGAATTTGGCGCATGATGTCTGATTACCGCTGGCCGTATATCGGTGCGACTGCCGCGCTGGCCGTCTCAGCCACAGCCAAAACCTGCACCTACCTCTTGCTCGGTTATTTCGCGGACAAGGTCTTGACACAGCAAATCTACATTGCCGGTACCTTGAATAGAACCCTGGCACTGATCGGCGCGGGCTTTGTTGGATTCGCGGCCGTCGAGGGCACATTTTCGTATTTTTCGGGGCGGCTAGCGGCCTATACCGCAGAAGGCATTACGCGGCGGCTAAGGGATTTTCTGTTCGACCACATCCAGCGCTTAAGCTTTGCATATCACAGCCAAACCCCCACCGGCGACCTGATCGAACGCGTCACCTCCGATGTGGATGCCCTGCGCCGGTTCTTCTCCGAGCAAGCCATCGGTATTGGAAGGATCATTTTGTTGTTCACCATTAATTGGGCCGCGATCCTGTCACTGAACCCCAGGCTGGGTTGGATGTCCGTGATTGTCCTCCCCTTCATTTTCCTTGTGTCCTTATGGTTCTTCCAGAAGGTGACCAAACGCTACGAAGACTATCAGGCGCAGGAAGCCATCCTCTCCACCACCCTGCAGGAGAATCTGACCGGCGTGCGCGTGGTCAAGGCCTTTGCAAGGCAGGAGTATGAGAAAGACAAGTTTGAAAAAGATAACTGGGGCAAGTTCATCAGGGGCCGCCTGGTGGTCATCATGCAATCGCTCTTCTGGCCGCTCTCGGATGTGGTGCTTGGCTTCCAGATGCTGTTCGGCTTTGTTTTTGGCGCCACGATGGCAATTCGCGGCGAGATAACCATTGGAGATTATCTGGCCTATGTAGGTCTGGTAGTGTGGCTCATCTGGCCGATCCGCAACCTGGGCAGGATGATCGTACAAACCTCCACTGGCATGGTTTCGTATGGCCGCCTGATGGAGATCGTCAAGCAGACGCGTGAACCGCTCACCGAAGGCCGCGTCCGGCCTGAAACCCCGGTACGAGGCGATATCGTGTTTGATAATGTTTCGTTCATGTACGAAGATGGGAAGCTGGATGCGCTTAAGAATATTTCGTTCCACGTCAAGCCCGGGCAATCCATCGCCCTGCTTGGATCAACCGGTTCCGGAAAGACTTCGCTGGTCAACCTCCTGCCGCGCTTCCATGATTACACCGGCGGAAAAATCCTGCTGGACGGTGTTGAGTTGAAGGACTATCCGCGCGAATATCTCCGCCGGCAGATCGGCATCGTGCAACAGGAGCCGTTCCTGTTCAGCCGCTCGATCCGGGAGAATATCCTCTACGGCATTGGGCGCAATGTGACGAATGAAGAGATCGAGCGAGCCGCGAAAGCCGCCGCGATCCATGACGTGATCCTGACCTTCCCCGAAGGCTACCATACCCTGGTCGGAGAGAAGGGTGTGACATTGAGCGGCGGCCAGAAGCAGCGCATTACGATTGCCAGGACTCTTTTGAAGAATCCGCGCATCCTGATACTGGACGACTCCACTTCATCGGTGGATACCGAAACCGAGGCCGAGATCCGCGCAGCGCTCTACGAACTGATGGAAGACCGTACTACCTTCATCATTGCGCACCGTATCCAATCCGTGATGAACGCCGATTTGATCCTGGTGCTGGATAAAGGCACGGTCGTCCAAATGGGCACGCACCAGGAATTGGTGGCTCACGAAGGCGGCATTTACCGGCAGATCTACGATATCCAAACGCGAATAGATGAAGAACTGGAAAGTCAAATTCAGAAGGATGAAGAATGTCTGACGAACTTATTGAAATCGAAGAAGAAGAATATACATCCAACTTAACCACGCCGGTGTTCAAACGCATCATCGGGCTGATGAAGCCGCATTGGAGATGGGCGGTCGGATTTTTCATTACGATCGCGTTAACTTCCATTACCGATGCCTTCCTGACGTACATCAACAAGGACTTTGTGGATATGGGCATCAGCATGAAGGACACCGCGGCGCTGATGTCTCTGGCAAAAATCTATGGCGGCATCATCCTGTTCCAGGCGGTCACCGTGTTCACCTTCGTTTACCTGGCGGGTGTGCTGGGCGAACGCATCCAATATGACCTGCGCCGGATGATGTTCAACCATTTGCAGGAACTGTCGCTTTCGTACTACTCGCAAAACGCGGTGGGACGCCTGATCGCGCGCGTCACATCCGATAGCGGCCGTGTGGCGGATCTGATGACCTGGGGTGTGGTGGATACCACCTGGGCCTTCATGAACATCACCACCTCGCTAATCTTCATGGCGATCATCAATTGGAAACTGGCCCTGCTCGTTTCGGTCATTATCCCGGTCATGATGATCATCGCCGTGCAATTCCGCAAGAAGATACTGGTGGAGTTCCGCAAGAGCCGCCGCGCCAACTCGAAGATCACGGGCGCCTACAACGAGAACATCCAGGGCGTGCGCGTGGTGAAGGCTTTGCAGCGCGAAGACCAGAACCTGAAAGAGTTCCAGGAGTTAACCGGCAGCATGTATCACGCCTCGTACCGCGCAGCCTGGCTCTCGGCGCTCTTCCTCCCCGCTGTGCAGATCATCGCGGCGGTGGCGCTCGGTATGATCGTTTGGTACAGCGGCGATCAGATCATGGTCGGCGCGATGACAATTGGCGGCATTAATGCCTTCGTCTCGTATCTGACCTTCATGATGTGGCCGGTGCAGGATTTGGCGCGCGTGTATGCCGAGATGCAGCACTCCATCGCCTCGGCGGAACGCATCTTCAAGTTGATTGACACGCCGCCCGATGTCCATGACAGGCCGGATGCGGTGCCCGCCCAGACCATTTTGGGCGAGATCGAGTTCGAGCATGTGGATTTCTATTACGAAGACGGCAACCCGGTGCTATCCGATTTCACGCTGAAGGTGAATCCCGGCGAGACGATTGCCCTGGTCGGGCCGACCGGCGGCGGCAAATCCACGATCGTGAACCTGCTGTGCCGTTTCTACGAACCTTGCAAAGGCGTGATCCGCATCAACGGGCGGGATTACACCGAATACACCATGCAGTCCATCCATTCGCGTATCGGGATCGTCCTGCAAACGCCGCATCTGTTTTCCGGAACGGTACGCGAGAACATCCGTTATGGACGTCTGGAGGCGAGCGATGCCGAGGTGGAGACCGCGGCCAAGATCGCCGGTGCGGATGATTTTATTGCCGCAGGGCTCGGAAAAGGCTATGACCAGAACGTGGGCGAAGGCGGCAACCTGCTCTCGGTCGGACAGAAGCAATTGATCTCGCTGGCGCGGGCGGTATTGGCCAAGCCTGAACTGTTCATCATGGATGAAGCGACTTCCTCGGTGGACACCTTGACCGAAGCCTTGATCCAGCGCGGCATGGAAGCCTTGATGAAAGGCCGCACTTCCTTTGTGGTTGCCCACCGCTTATCCACCATTCGCCGCGCCGACCGCATCATCGTGATCGAAGGCGGCAAGATCGCCGAGCAGGGTACGCACGCCGAATTGCTGCGCAAGCGCGGCCATTACTATCGTTTGTATACCCAGCAGTTCCGTCATGAGTTGGAAGTGCAATATGGCGTGGTTGATGAGCACACTTCCGAAGTCTCGGATGCCGTCGCGGCGGATTGAAATTGATGATGGTGATTGACCTCCGAGATTTTGCGTAAGCAGCTCGGAGGTCTGCTATAATTGAGGTCGAGGCTCAATATGGAAACTGTACAATTCAAAGCCAAAATCAAGAACGGTGTGATTGAAGTCCCCAAGAAATATCAAGGGAAATTCAAGGACGGCGTACGCGTCATTCTTGTTGCAGAAACTCCCAAGGCAAAGGCAGTTCATTACTTGGATGAGTTAATGGCACACCCGCTAAAAGTGAGGGGCTTTCAGCCTTTGACCAGAGAAGAAACCCATGCCAGGTGATGAAATCCATTTCATTGATACAAACATCTGGCTTTATTCTTCTCTCGACACGGGCGAGATGGAAAAGACAAAAGCCGCGCAAGCCTTGATTAGATCATCGGAAGCTGTGGTTAGCGTTCAAGTCATCAGTGAAGTGTGTGCAAATCTTGTAAAAAAGGCGAAAATGCCCGAAGCGGAGATTCGCAAATTTATCGAAGGCATTTTCGCTAAACATCGCGTGATCGAACTTGACGCGAGAGCGTTTCTCTTTGCCTCCGAATTGCGGGATGAATATTCTCTTTCATATTGGGATAGTTTGATTGTTTCCGCTGCGTTTTTCGCGGGTGCAGAAAACATTTATTCGGAAGATATGCAGGACGGTTTGATGGTGCGTGGGGGTTTGGAAATCATCAATCCCTTCAAGTGAGAAGAGTGTGCCATGTGCGTCAAATGTTTTACCGATACCCAGCAGTTCCGTCACGAGTTGGAAGTGCAGTACGGCGTGGTTGAGCAGCAGACTTCCGAAGTCTCGGAGACCTCGGAAGTCTCAGATGCCGTGGCGGCGGATTAAGTGATTGGTAATTGGTAATTAGGATTCGGAAATGGAGAATTGGTAATGTGACTCGCCTGATGGAGATTAGTCTCTGTTGAGCGAGTCGCATTACATTCGCGGTTCCAATAACAGTTTCAACATTCCCGGTTGTGCGGCCTCCTCAAAGGCTTTGATTGCCTCTGCCAACGGCCGTGTAGGTTTCGGAACATCGCGCTAAGCGATTTTTTGTTAATCAAGCCATAATGCCTGATTTTATGAATCACTCCCCTACCACAAATAGCGATTACTTCGACAGCTTTAATTCAGCGGTAACTTTTCCGCGCGGCCAAATTTTGACGCGATTTCGCCCGTCTTCCTTGGCAAGGTACATGGCGCGGTCGGCACGTTCCACCAGTGAATCGATGGATATACAGGTTTCATCCAGCTCCGCCACACCGATACTCACCGTCACACGCAGCGATTCTCCAGAAACGAGGTCCCCTTTCAGCGTTTCAACGGATTGGACTTTGTAACTTTTATCTCTTAATGTGGAGGCCTCGACCTGCCTTCTAATTCTCTCAGCCATATCCGCCGCGTGTTTTCTATCGGTCGCCGGGCAAAGAACGATGAACTCCTCGCCGCCATGCCTCCCGACAATATCCACATGCCGCACGTTTTCAATGAGCACCTGTGCGATCGTCTCCAGGATCAAATCGCCCAGCTTGTGGCCGAATTGATCGTTGAACAGCTTGAAATTATCTATGTCCAGCATCATCACCGAGAGCGCTTCAGGATAGCGCTTGACACGTTCGAATTCGCGTTCCGCCAGGTCATAGAACTTGCGGCGGTTCAACATCGGTGTGATCAAGGGGTCCTTATCGGCGATCTCCTGCATCTCTTCGAAGAGCCTTGCATTTTCCAGCGCGATGGCGGCGTGCGCGGCAAGTGTCTCCAGCAGTTCAAGGTCATCTTTGGTGTAGGAATCCGGTTGGTAGGATTGCGCCGATATCATGCCATTGACTTTATCGTAAAGCAACAGCGGCACCGCCACAATGGACTGGGTGAAATCCTCCTCCCTGCCATAGACAAATTGAATGCCGCTTGCGGTCATTTCCTCCAGGTTATTGTAGATCTGCGATTTTCCTGTGTGAACGATCAAACCGCCGAGGCCGCGATTGGCATAGTAAGGAGGCGGATAAACCCGTCCACTGGCGCGCTCCATGTTGTACAAAATAAGAATCTCATTGGTCGCCGGGTTGTAGCCGTCTATCACAAAATCGTCGCAGGGCATCACCTGCTTGACAGCGTTATAGATCGCTTCATAGGATTGTTCCCGATTCAGGCTGGACGCAATGGTTTTCGTGGCATTGTACAGGATGGAGCGCCTCTCTGCCAGTAGATTGACTTTTTCCTGCGCCCAAATGCGCTCCAGCGAGCCTGCACATTGATCAGCGAGCGCCAGAAGCATCAACAAAGAATCCTGGTTGTAGACCCCGCGGATATAACGCTGAATGGAAAGGATGGCGATCACATGCTGACCGGCGCGTACCGGCACAAACATGCCCGATTCGGCCCGGCGATTTTCATCTCCGAACCGGAAAGCCGGATCATTGGAGACGGAGACGTCTTCTGATTTGATAAATCCATTTTCCGATATGGCCCGCAGCATATTGGGAGAAGGCCGGCTGGGGGCAATATTCAATAACTTGATCCTCTCCCCCTTCACGATATCCACCGCCAGCAAGGGACGCGGTTTTCCTCCTGTCTGTGGATCATAAAGAATCACATAACAAGCATCCCAACCCAGTAGTTTATCAGCCGCTTCAGTAATGATCTCTGCAGCTTTTTCGGCATTCGTCGTGGCGCTGAGACGCTGACCAAGCTGGACAAAAATATCCCTCTCGCTGTTATTAGCTTTCATGTTTTCCATAATTGAATTAATTATATATCAGTAAGACAAAATAAAACTTTCAAATTTGTTATTTACTGGCTTCGTTGTCTGACCACTTCATAAACCATCAAAGCCGTGGCAATGGACACATTCAACGAGTTGACCTTACCCAGCATTGGAATTTTAACCTTAGAATCTGAGTGTCCCAGCCAAAAATCGGTCAGGCCCTTATCCTCGGTACCCACCGCAATTGCCAGCGGGCCGCGCAAATCCTGATGGGTAAACTCCGCTTCAGCCTGCGGCGTGGCGGCCACAATCCGGATTGCCCTTTTCCGCAAAAAGGCCAGAGCCGATTCATTGGAGGCTTCCACGCAAGGCACGGCAAACAAGGTGCCGCGCGAGGCGCGCACCACATTGGGGTTGTAAAGATCGACGCGTGGGTCACATAACAACAAGGCATCCACAGCGGCCGCTTCGGCAGTGCGCAGGATGGCTCCCAAATTGCCGGGCTTCTCGATGGATTCAGCCACAATCAACAATGGGGAATCACTCAGCTTCAATTCCTCCAGGGTAAATTTCGGAATCGGAAAGACGGCCAGCCACCCATCAGGATTCTCGCGAAACGACATTTTGTCGAAGACCAACCGATCAACGGTGATGATTTCAGCGGGAGCAGGCAAATATTGCCGAGAAACAAGTTCGGGGGCGATCAGAAGAGTTTGAGGCTGGTAACCGGCCGCCAGAGCAAGATTGATCTCGTCCCAACCCTCAACAAGCATCAGGCCATCTTGTTGCCGCTGGCGTTTATCGTCGCGTAATTTTACGATGTGTTTGATGCGCGGGTTTTGCAAGCTGGTGATATCCATGATTTTATTGTAATTGGAAAGTTAGAAAGTTTGAAGGTTGCAAAGTTGGAAGGTTTACTTTGGTATTGGGATTTGGTTTCTTAATGTGGAAGTTTGTGTTTTATGTTTTTGTGTGTTATTATGGCTACACGTAATATATATTTAACATATAAAAGGTGCCTTGTGACCAAATATTTCAACTACGATCAATTGACCTGGCCGGAAGTTGCCGAGCTGCAACGCGACACGCCATTGATCCTGCCCCTCGGCTCCAAATACGATTTGCGCAGGCTCGCAGAAGCATTATCGCACCCGGCACAAATCGGGCTTCTGCCGCCGTTCCCATTTGGCTGGCGAGGCAGCGGATTGGAAGTCCCGGAAGCTATGCTCGAAGCATATATCAACAACCTGATTTTGAGTCTGCGAGACGATGGTTTCACGCGCGTGTATGCGTTGACGCCTCAAGACACCTTGCGACTGACGGATGCGGAATTTCAAATTACACAATTTCATGAATCGCAAAAGCAGACGCCCCTGCCCCTCCCGGCTGTCAGCGAACGGGACAAGGTGATCCTGATGCCGATCGGACACACCGAACAACACGGATTCCATTTGCCTCTTTCCGTGGATACGGTCATCATTGATGCGATCGCACAAGGAACCACCAGGCTCATTCCGGATCAGGCGTATGCACTGCCCGTGATGCCCTACGGGGTCAGCACACATCGCTCCTCCTTTGCGGCGACGATGAATGCCGGAGGACGTGCCTTTGAAGACTTTTGGCTGGCTGTGGTTGACGTACTTGCGGGCCGCGGCTTCAACCGTTTTTACCTGATGAGCGGTCATGGCGGCAACTCTTCGTTCCTGGTCAATGTTGTGAAATATGCGGGTGAGCGGCATCGCAGGATCTTCTGTGCGACGGCCTTCCTGCATACATCCGGTTCCATCGGTGCGGCGGCGATTGAAAAACACCGTACCTCGAAGATCGGCGGGATGGGCCATGCATGTGAATTGGAGACATCGTTCATGCTCCACCTGCGTCCCGAGCTATGCCATATGGAGCGTGTGGTGGATGAAACCGATTTCGTCGCGACGCCTTCATATTACATGGATTGGATCGAAGGTGGTTCGTTGGTCGCCAACCCACCCTGGGATGATGATACGAAAACGGGAGCGTACGGCGCCGGCAGTCAAGGCACCGCGGAGAAAGGCCGCCTATGGCTGGAAGCCGCCATCGAAGAAAAAATCATGCACGTGAAGGAAATCCACGAACAACAGGAGAGGCGCGAAGCGAGGCGAAATGCCGGATATGGGTTGTGGGGAATAGGGAATGGTGAATAGTAAACGGTGAATGGTCTCCGCAAAGTCAGAAAACGAACTGCGAAGCCCGCGAAGAACGCAAGGATTTCTTATTTTCCTGGAGTACTTCGCACCCCACCCTTCGCAAAATAACAAAACATAGGTTCACCATGGATTTTGGGAAAACCATATGTTATATACCGTCCCGAAGGTTCGCACAAAAAACAGGCTCGAATTACAGCAGCCTTTGGGACGTTCAACGAGAGCTAGACGACGCGTTCCCAGACAAGCGTTACAACGGTTTTCACCTTTGAGATATACCCAATGGGGTCCGTGCTCAGGATAAGGCGATTACCGTCGAACGTATAATGCCGCGCTTGAATAGTTCCTGTCCAGTTCGGGAAGAGACCGCCGATGACATTATGGTTAATGATGTGATTGGCTTCATCCACTTTATAAGTTGAAAAATAAGCCTCATAGCTTTCATAGGCCGCGCGCATTTCAGAATGTGCGGCGCGGAATTTCGTTTCATCTTTGAAGTTGCTCCGCCCCGATTTCATGATATGCACCGACATATTCCCTGCGGCATCATAGTATAACCTGCCGACCGGATTCTTCCCATAAATCGGAAGCACGCTGCCGTTCCTGCGGATCGCGTCGCAAGAGATCAATTTCCACACGCCGACAAATGAATTAGACTGCATATTTACATCCATTCCTACGCCAACGCTATTAAACAAAGTATAACATTGCTAGATGAAGAGAATGGGGATTCATTATTCGGTAATTGGTGAATGGTGAATGGCTTGAGCAAAGTCAGATGACGGACCACCCGTAAGGAAACAAACCGCTACCCTCAAAGAGCGAGGGCAGGTGACCGCAAAGATTTCATTTTTTCTTGGCGCACTTCGCGAGCTTTGCGTTGAAAAAATGACAAGCCCCAGGTTACCATGGGGAGAAAGCGATATTGCTACCGGGTTGAATTCTTGACATATTGGTCAAAGAATTGGGTCGTGCGATCCATGAAGGCCAGCCAGGCATCGCCGTTGAAGGAATGATATTCGCCTTCATACGCGAAAAGCTGGGCATTCTTCCCGGCATTCTTGAAAGCCTGATAGAGTTTCTGCGACCATTCCGGCGGCGCACTGCCCAGCACCTGCCCGTCATTGGTGCCATAGGAAATTTCAACCGGAGCGGTGACTAAATCGAGATGATAATACGGCGAGATCTGGCGCAGCAGGTCCGGGTCGAAAGATGCGGTTCGATATGCATTGATCAAATCGGAGGGTAAATCCAGCGGGATAATATCAGACGAATTGCAATCCGGTTGAATCTCACCGAAATGAATATCGCCGATGCAGCCCGTCCCCCAGCGCGCGATCAAGTCCGCATCATCGGCGCTGACCGTGGAATAAAACACGGCGGCTTTGATGCGCGCATCCACGACCAGCACTTTGGCTGTGACGCCGCCGCCCATGCTGTGCCCCCACATGCCGAGGCGTTTAGGATCAGCCTCTGGAATGGATGGGAGCGCGCTGATCAGGTTGATGACATCGGTCACCAGGCCTGTATAGAAAAAGCTTGGCCCGATATCGGACTTGCCCCAGCTGCGATAGTCCGAGGCGAGCGTGAGATAACCATATTTGTTCAGGTATTCCGCAGCGCGGTACGTGCCGTCACCGGAGACATACCCTTCGCGGTCGAAGTAACCGTGGTTCATGATGATGACCGGAAAGGGCGGATGCCCATTGACCGGGATTTGCATAATGCCTGTGATGGTCAAGCCATCGCTTGGGTAGCTGATGAGATAACGGGTATAAATATTCGTGGTTTGAAGTTTGGAAAGGACGGTGATCACCCCGCTTTGAAAGGCATGCTGGCGAAGCCCGTCAAGGGTGTATGGATAAATCAGCTGGGCAACGGTGGGAGTTGGAGAGGGTGCAAACGTGGGAGAAGGTGTTGGAACAGGCGTTGTTGAGGAAACAACTGTAGGCGGAACACTCGTAGTAGTCGAAACCGCCTGTGCTTGGCAGGCGGTCAAAATCAGGAACAGCAAAAGCGAAACAAATTTCGGTTTCATCTATGGTTCAGTCCACAGGATATTGGTCGGGCCATCATAGCCGTCTCCATCGGATAAATAAAGGCGGTCAGACGAGGGCTGTGATCATCCATCCTTTGGCAAGAATTTGATCTTGAGTATACAAAATTCGAGGCTGCAGTGCAAGCTTTTGGGAGAGAATGGATCATGGAGAATGGTTAATGGTTGGGTAGTCGCATAGTCTGATAGTCGTGTGGTTAGATCGTTGCATGGTCGCGTAGGCGGATAGTGGTGTGGTCAGATCGTCACATGGTCGGATGGTCGCATGGTCTGATAGTCGCATGGTCAGATCGTCACATGGTCGAATGGTCGCATGTTTGGTTTGGAGGATTCTCGCTGATAAAGCGTATATAAAACATCCCGAAGACTATAGGCGACTTCACTTCCAACCTTCGGGACGCTTCACTTAGTCTGTTTATGGATAAACTCTTCGCCTTTGGCCATCAAGTCGTCGTGGTCGGCCGGAGCAGGTGCGGATTCGAGCAGGGCAATCGTATTCTCGCGTAAAATCTGGGTCGCAGAAGGTTCACCGGCGTCACGCCATTTCTCCATGGTGTGGTGCGGATAGACGCGGCTGACGTAGTAACCATTCTTGTAATTCTTAAGTGTAGAGGGTTGCGAGAGGAAATTACCGCCGGGGCCGACGCTGGCAATTTCCTCCAGGGCGGCATGAGCATCATCCAATTGAAAACCGTCCGCAAAGCGCAAGGCCTGGTCGATAACCTCGTGCACATGCACGATTGTCAAAGGCGAGATGGACTTCGAGCCGTGGCTATCACCGATAAAAGGAGCCAGACCGCCACTCGAGAGCAGGAGCGAAAGGGTATTCATCCAATAGGTATCGCTGGCGATCAAATCCATGCCCCAGCCCGAACCGCTGCCGGAGGTGCTGCAATGCGGGATTCCGTAATGCGCCATCATCTCGGAACAGGCAACGCTGATCAGCACCGATTGTGGATCATAGAAATTCAACATCGAGCGCATGTCAAAATAGACCGGCAGCATACCGAGCAGGATCGGCGCGCCCTTCTTGATGGTCTGGCTGATCACCAGACCTGCCAGCAATTCCGCATTGAGCAGGGAAAGGGTTCCGGCGGGTGTGAGAGGCGTGGAAGCACCCGCCATGCTGTAATTCGAGAAGATGACCGGCAGGCCGCGTTCGATGGCGACTTTCATCTTATCCACGGTACCGGCATTCATGCCGAGCGGCGAGACCGGGTTGAAGTAAGGCAGGATGAAAGGCCTGTCACCCAGATCGCCGTGCAAGCTTTCGAATATCTTCAACACATTCGGGAATTGATTTTCATCCGAGACCAGCAGGACGAGCGGCTTGGTGGTGTTGGCAATGTGTTCAAGACTGCCATATAAGTCGGTCAGTTTCTCCGGCACATCACGCACGATGCCCACCGTCGAGATGACATCGTACAACGGCAGGGCTGAACCTAAACGTACCAAATCCTGAAAATGTTTGCGTGTGAAAGGTTCGAGATGATCGTTGGCCGGCTCCTGGTAGAACAGGGCCGTGACGCCCACGCCAAAGCGCAGGCGGTCCGCACCGAGCGTAAAGGTTTTCTCGCCGCGACGGTTGAACACTTCGATAGTCTTCGGCGCGGAATGAATGGCTTCCTCCACCACCTCAGCGGGGAACCGTAGTGTACGGCCATCGGCTTTCAAGCCCAGCGTGCGCTCCAATAAGGAATGCACCGAGGGTGAATCGACGCGCACGCCGGTTTCACCCAACACGCGCAGAGTGTAACGATGAGTCTGTTGGATTTGTTCTTCAGTCATCATGCTCAAGCGCGGACGGATATTGTTCATGGAGGCTCCTTTGTCACTCTCGACTCGAGAAAATCAACCGCCAAGAACGCTAAGAGCGCCAAGTCTTTTGATTTTCCTCGCGGTCTTCGCGCGCTTTATTGTAACATCTGCTGGATGCGTTATAATCTTCGCTGGTGGAACCTATGCTCAAGACAAAGATCCGCATTCCGCACAAGAAAATCGCCGAATTCTGCCGCCTCTGGCATGTGACCGAATTCTCGCTATTCGGCTCGGTATTGCGCGATGACTTTCGCCCCGACAGTGATGTGGATGTGCTGGTCACATTCGCAGCCAACGCCCAAATCAGTTTGTTTGACTTGGTGCAGATGAAGCTCGATCTCGAAAAAATCTTTCATCGCCCGGTGGACGTGATCGAAAAAGACGCACTGGAGAATCCATTCCGCAAGCGGGAAATATTGAGAACCGCGCAGGTAATCTATGCCGCTTAATGAAAGAGATTTAGCCTATCTGTGGGACATACGAAAATACGCCCTCGAAATTATGGGCTTTATGAACGGCGTCCCCTATGTGAAGTTTGTTGAAAACAAAATGATACGATATGCAGTCGAGCGATTGTTGTTGATCGTTGGTGAAGCGGCGAATCACGTTTCGGCAGAATTTCAAACCGAGCACCCTGAAATCGAATGGGGGCAAATTATCGGCTTGTGGAATATACTCGCGCATGAATACGGCGAGGTCAAGATGGATAAGATTTATCTGGCGGCGACAAAAAGCGTTCCTGCCTTGTTGGAAAAATTGAAACTGCTACTGCCTGAATAAGCAAGTCATTGATTGGGGAATTCCATTTTCTTCATCATCATCCTGATGTCATTCGATGCTTCTGCTCGATTTGTTCTGCGGTCATCATGCTCAAGTGTGGACGGATATTGTTCATCGATCATTCTCCACAGTTCTTATGAATTCAAGATCGCCCATAACTCCAGCGCGCGCTCCTATTTTGACGGCGCGCTCGGCAATATCCAACAGCCGCAATGCGACATCTTCTTCCACGCAGGCATCACCGCAATTCGGACAGATGGTTGCAGGCACATTTTTCATAGTCAACCTTATTTCATCACGCTCCAAAGTCACAGACGTGAAGCCGTTCACCATTTCAGTCTGTCTGCAAATAAGGCACTTCATCGATCAAGACCTGTTTCCCACAAAGATGAACCTATAAAATTCTTTGTTTCCTTTGTGTCCTTCGTGTCCTTTGTGTTGAAAATACTTCACTTCCGGCTCCGAAAATCTTTTTTCCAATTGTCCGCATCCGGGACATAAACCGTAATGACAGTGATTTCGTTAGTCCCCGCATTCTCAGAAGCCACAACATGAAATGGATGCTTGCCTTGAAATCCCAATATCAAGCGGCTTGGCTCCGGCATCTCGTCTGAATAATCTTCGATGACTTCTCCCGTTTCCAACGCCTGACGGACATTCTTCCCGGATATTTTCCGCTCGAACATGCGTTGCACGGCGTGGACACGATAGATCAGTCGGGGCTTTACCATGGGAAAATTATACTTGATTGAACATTCCAGAATTATGTCACTCACCTTGCGCATTAACATCCTTTTTACCTGTTCTCCTCCCCCATTTCTGCACTTTGAAATGGGGGAGGCCGGGACATAGGCGCTAACTTAAGGGGATGTACCTGAGAGAGAAATATGCTGGATGAGAGCTCTAATCCAGGCGAGTTGTTGAGGTCGATCACGGGGTGAGGCGCACAGATAACGGTGCATCAGAGCGA
>Ga0182027_10000375_pt1 | contig 76737 bp, 63 predicted proteins | sample 712E1DmetaG_FD_121300 | JGI IMG/M metagenome (GOLD analysis project Ga0182027, IMG submission 121300) | Permafrost microbial communities from Stordalen Mire, Sweden - 712E1D metaG (Illumina Assembly) | ecosystem: Environmental > Terrestrial > Soil > Wetlands > Permafrost | place: Sweden...
CCCGTTCGTGCGGACTCATTGTCAATGTCTCCATGTCCGGGACAGGATGGCTGCGGCCATCCCGCCCCGATAGGGACATTTCCATTAAGTTACAATGGGGACATTCTCATTAAGTCGCGACACGCGAGCCGGCGCGAGTTGACCGCGACGACGCATGGGATTACACTGGCACTGCTTTTTGGCGGCGTGACGGGAAGCGAGGTTTTGGCGTGAACAACGGATCCATTGACAAAAAGAAAATCAGAGAAGCAGTTCGTTTGATCCTGGAGGGCATCGGGGAGGACCCGGATCGGGACGGGTTGAAGGAGACGCCCGACCGCGTCGCTCGGATGTACGAGGAGATCTTCAACCAGGGTGAAGAGGAACCACACGTCGCCCTGAGCAAACAATTCGACGAGGACCATCGCGAGGTGGTGCTGGTCAGGGATATCCCGTTTTTCTCCATGTGCGAACATCATCTGATGCCGTTTTTTGGCAGGGCCCATGTCGCCTACATTCCCAGCGGACATATCGTCGGCATCTCAAAGCTGGCCCGCGTGGTGGAGGCGTTCGCCCGCCGTCCCCAGGTTCAGGAACGGATGACCAGCCAGATCGCCGACATCATCAACTCGGAACTCAAACCCGAAGGCGTGGCGGTGGTTTGTGAAGCGGTGCACACTTGTATGACCATGCGCGGCGTCAAGAAGCCCGGATCCTCGGTCATCACCTCCGCGATGCGCGGCGCCTTCCGAAAGAACGTCAGCACCCGAACGGAAATCATGGCCCTGATCTTTGGGAGAGGGCAGGGGGATTAGGGGCGGGACACGACTGAACGTTGAACATCCAACGTCCAACATCGAACGCTCAACGCGGAATCAGAGAACCGGACTTCAGCCTGTCCAAGGGAACATTCTTTCGGAGGGTCATGCTTCCGCACGACCCTCGTGTCGTCGTTGTAGAGGCGTCCGTCTCGGACGCGTTTGTCTCACGACCTTCTGCCGCCAAGGATTTTATCCTGGTAGCTAGAATTTCCCTTTGATCTGCTCCAGCACGTTTGCCAGCGCCTCCCTCTTCGCGCTCTCCAGATCAACGGTACGCCACAGGGAAATGGCTTGGTCTTTGATCTTGAGGGTCACTTTATCCGCGGCATTGGCGCGGAAAGAAGCAACGCCCAGAAAAACAGCCAGAGCCAGACAGCAAAGTTTCCCGTTCATCATGTTGCGCAGTCTACCGAAACGCTACTGCTCTTTCCGGTAGCTGGAGACAACCCAATCGCCCAGGAATCTCTCCGGGTTGGTGAGTGCGGACTTCGGGATGACGAACTCGGTCTGGCCCGTATTGGTCTTGATGAGGTTGAGACCGAACTGGTAGTCCTTCAACAATTCTTTGCAGAAATCGGTCACAGATTTGTGCGCGGCCAGGGCGCGGCCGGCGATTTCCTCGGCGGCGTCCTCGGCGAACCGGATCCTGAGGTTGTGCCTCTCTTCGAACCGGCGCTCGAATCCGTGAACGAATTGGAGGGTGACCTGGCGTTTTTCGTAGTCGGGCTCGTGCAGCACGCGTTGCAGTTCGGCCATCGGATCTTCCACCAGGGTGCGGGTGACAACGAACTGCCGCACGGTGGAGGAGGGGAGTTCGTACTTGAATTCGCGCAGGACGCGTTCGCAAACACTCAGAAGACCCCGGGCGCCGGTGTTCTCCAAAGCGGCCTTTTCCGCTATCGCCAACAATCCTTCGTCGGAGAAAATCACATCGACGCCAAACGCGTGGAAGCTGGTTTCGTACTGTCGGATGACCGAGCCTTCGCTGCGTTTGAGGACATCGTACAGATCGTCCACGGTGAGCGTGTCGAGCACGACGCGAACGGGCAGCCGGCCGACGAATTCGGGTTCGAAGCCGAACTTGATGAAATCTTCGGTTTGCGCTTTCCGCAGCAAGGTGGCTTCGCTGATGTCTTCGGGAGCGCGATGCGAGCCGAACCCGATGTGGGCTTCGCGGAGACGGCGGCGGATAATCTCCTGCAGTTGACCGAACGCGCCGCTGACGATGAACAGGATGTGTTTGGTGTTGAGCGTCTCGCGTTTGACCTTGCCCCGACGCTGGAACTCGAAGGCGGCCTGAAGCTGGGCCTGAATGTCCGTGGGCGAACGCAGCGGCACCTCGGTTTCCTCCATCAGCTTGAGGAGGTTGGTCTGCACGCCCCGTCCGCTGACGTCGCGGCCGAGGACGTTGGCGGGGGTGGCGATCTTGTCGATTTCGTCCAGGTAGACGATGCCGTACTGGGCCAGGACCACGTTGCCGTCGGCGCGGTGGACCAATTCCCGGACCAGATCTTCCACGTCACCGCCGACATAGCCGGTCTCGCTGAATTTCGTTGCGTCGGCCTTGACGAACGGGACCCCGATGAGCTCCGCGATGATCTTGATCAGATAGGTTTTGCCCACGCCGGTCGGTCCGAGGAGGATGACGTTCTGCTTCATGTAATCGCGCAGTTCCTCGCCGCGTTCGCAGGCATTGACGTGGTTGTAATGGTCGCAGACGGCTATGCTCAGAGTTTTCTTTGCGGCATCCTGCTGGATCACGTAGCGGTCCAAGTGCGCCTTGATGTCCTTGGGCTTGAGATTGAAAGTGAACGAAATCGTTTTCGGTTTCGATTCGTCGCCCGGAGGGGTGGATTCGACCGGCTCGGCCTGCGGCGAAGCCAGGACCACCCGGTCGCCGAATTCCTTTTTCATGAACTCGGCGAGTTTTCGCTGAATTTCATCAGGACTCGGCAGCGGCTGGTCGGTGTTCATCTTCGTTTAGATTAACTCAGGCCTTGGGATTTGCAACGTCGATTGCCAGCGCCCCGAGGAATTGCGCAATGTGTTCGAACGTGCCGATGAGGATGAGGCGATCGCCGGCACGGAAGACCGATTCCGGGTCCGTCATCGCGATCGTGTCGAGGCCCGTGAGGGGGTTGCGCCGTTTGATCGCCAGGACGTGCACGCCGAAGCGGGATCGCGGGGCCAGTTCGACCAGCGTGCGGCCTTCCAAATGCAAAGGAAGTTCTACGGTGCGCAATTCAAAACCTTCGGGCAATTCGACAAATAAATCGCGTTTTTCATCATTGCTGGACGTGACGAACCGGCCGAGCAACTGCCGTTTTCGCAGGATCTCCTGGCTGTAAACGCCGAGCAGATCCCGCTTGGACAACCAGCCGATGAGCTTGCGCGTGGTGGCATCCTCCAACACGGGAAGCCGCTCGGAGTTTTGCTGATAGAATTTGTCCATCGTGTCGGCCAGGCGATCGTCGGGCGTGACGAAGCCGAAGGTCTCATCCGCCAGATCGGCGGCCACGACCATTTTGAGCGAGTCCACCTGATAGAGCATGTCTTTGATCGCATGCAGCGAAATCGCCCCCAGGAAACGTTGTTCCTTGTCCACCACGTAAAGCCAGTTTCGTTGCGATCTCAGGAACCATTCCACCACATCCGCAAACGGTGCATCCCGGGGCACGGCATCGACCTCCTCGTGCATGATCTGGGCTACCCGCAACGTTTGCATCACGCCGCTCTCCGGTCCGCTCGGCAGGGTCACGCCGCGCCGTCGCAGGGATTCTTCATCGAGCGAGTTGCCCTTGAGCAGCCGGACCGTGACGTGGCTGATGATGCACACAAACATCAGGGGCAACACGATCTGGTAGGAGTTGGTCTGTTCGAAAATCATCATGATGGCTGTCAGCGGCGCGAGCGTGATGCCGGCGAGAACGCCGCCCATGCCCACCAGCGCATACGCGCCCTGCTCGGCGGTGACATGTGGAAATAGTACGTGCACGCCGTAGCCGAACGAACCGCCCAGCAGCGCGCCCAGCATGAGCGACGGCGTAAACAATCCGCCGGCGCCGCCCGATCCAAAGGTCAGCGACGAGGCAAACATTTTGATGGGGATCAACGTCAGCAACAGCATGATCGGAATCTGTTCCCGCAAGGTCAGGTTGACCGTTTCGAATCCGTTGCCGTAGACGTGCGGCCACCAGATGCCGATGGCTCCGACCAGCAGCATTCCCACCGCCGGTTTGACCCAGCGAGGCAGCGGCAATTTCTCGAACAGGTCCTGCGTGCCGAACAACATCCGCACAAACAACAGGGAAATGCATCCTGCCAGGAGCCCCAGCACCAGATAGGGGAAGAACTCCCACGCAGAAACCAATTCATAATGAGGAACCTCAAAGCGCGGCAGGCTGCCCGTACAACTGCGAAACACCAGCGTCGAGATCACGGAGACAACAACCACCGGGCCAAGCACGTCCAGGGCGAAGTTGCCCATGAGAACCTCCAGCGCAAACAGCGAACCGCCGATCGGCGCGTTGTAGACGGCTGCCAGCGCCGCGGCCGCCGCTGCGCAAACGAGCACGCGAAGCTGCTGCGTCGAGAGACGGAACCGTCGTCCCAGGTGGGACCCGATGGCGCTGGCCAACAAGGCCATGGCGCCTTCGCGACCGAGCGAGCCGCCGGCGGAGATGGTTACGATTGCCGCCCAGTCGCGCGGCGCCGTCTGGCGCAGCGAAATGACGCCGCCCTTCAGCGCTACGGCCTGCATGATCGTCGTGAGACCTCCTCCGCGCGTCTGAACGCGAAAAAACCAGCCAATCACGCCTACCAGCAGGCCGCCAACCAGGGGAATGATCAGCCGAAGGTACCACGGATTGTTCCCCGCCGCAGTGAGCAGGTTTTGGCCGCTGCCCCAAAACTGGTTCTGGAGAAAGGAGATTACGTGCGCGGTCGCCACCGAGGTAAACCCGACCGTCAAGCCGACGATTGGCAACAGGATCAGAAAAACGTTCTCGCCGGGCGGTCGACGGGCCAATTGCCGCCAGGCGAGTGCCTTTACCCTGTCGAGAATAGTTTTCAGGAATAGCAGCATTGCCGTGAAACTCGTTTCACAACCGCAGCCTACCAACGGCGGGGTCCAAACACAATTCGGTTTCGGCCGAACCGTGCGAACGGGAGAACATCAGAATTCATAGGGGCCCGCGCCGCGTGAAGGCACGCGGCCTACAACAAACCTTCGTTCGGGTCGGAGATGCCGGTTGTAGGCCGCGTGCCCCCACGCGGCGTCCGGGGGTGATATCAGATGAACCCCGGCTCTTGACAAATTTGCCTCATGCCGGTATCAATATCCTCCGATAGAGTTCTATAACCGCTATGAGAAACGCGATAAACACATCGAGCAATGCATCCCGCGCGGCGCTGGTAGGCGTCGTGGTGGTTGTACTGCGCGCCGTCGCGCCGTAGCGGGAAGAACTCACACAAAGATTTCAACCCCCGCCGGCGCGAGCCGGCGGGGGTTGCGCTTTCTACACGGATCGCCCACCCACGCCGGTCGTCGCGGGGACAACCGCGAAAGGAAACAACCATGATCAAAAGAACCGGCGCACAAATCATCGTCCACCTGTTGGAGCGGCAGGGGATCCGCATCGTCAGCGGAATCCCTGGCGGCGCGAACCTGCCGTTGTACGACGCGCTCTCGCAAAGCAGACGAATCCGTCACGTTCTGGCGCGTCACGAACAAGGGGCCGGCTTCATCGCGCAAGGCATGGCCCGCGTGACCGGTACTCCCCAGGTCTGTCTGGCGACTTCCGGCCCGGGCGCCACGAATGTGCTCACCGCTGTCGCCGATGCGAAACTCGATTCGATTCCGCTTGTCTGCATCACCGGCCAGGTTCCGCGGGGACTGATCGGCACGGACGCGTTTCAGGAGGTGGACACCTACGGGTTGAGTCTCCCGATCACGAAACATAATTTCCTTGTCCGTTCGGCGGCGGAATTGCTCGAAGTGGTTCCGGAGGCCTTCCGCATCGCCGAATCGGGCCGACCCGGCCCCGTGCTCATCGACGTGCCGAAAGACGTGCAGATGGAGATCGCGACGTTCGAGTCATGGCCCGAGCCCGGGCGGCCCGACGCGCCCCCTCGGCTCGACAGGAAGGCCATCGGCCGTGCCGCTGAAATGATCAATCGCGCACACCGTCCGATTCTTTACCTCGGCGGGGGCGTGATTCATTCCGATGCTTGCGTGTTGGCGCGGCAACTGGCCGAGAAGGGCTCGATCCCTGCAACGATGACGTTGATGGCGCTCGGCTCGATCCCTTCCGACCATTCCCTGTCCATCGGCATGCTCGGCATGCACGCGGCGCGTTACACCAATCTCGCGCTGGAGGAGTGCGACCTGCTCATCGCTGCGGGAGCGCGGTTTGACGACCGCGCCACCGGCAAAGTGGCGCAATTCTGCCCGCGCGCGAAAGTGATTCATATCGACATCGATGCCAGCGAATTGCACAAGATCAGGGCGGCCCAGGTGGGTATCGTGGGGGACGTGGGAGCGGCGTTGAGAGCGCTCCTTCCGTTCGTGGAGGAAAATCCCCGAAGGGAATGGCGCGAGCGAGTTGCGAATTTGCGCGAACAGTACCCGTTGGAGACGCCCGGGATTGATGATTCGCGCACGCACTACGGTCTGATCAACACCGTTGCCGGCCTGCTCGGCGAGGATGCGATCGTCACCACCGACGTCGGTCAACACCAGATGTGGACCGCCCAGGTCTATCCATTCCGTCGTCCCCGTCAATGGCTTACCTCCGGAGGACTCGGCACCATGGGATTCGGTGTGCCCGCGGCGATTGGCGCGGCCTTGGCGCGTCCCGATCGCACCGTCGTTTGTTTCAGCGGAGACGGCAGTCTGATGATGAACGTTCAGGAATTGGCAACGGCCGCCGAAGAGCGGGCCAATATCAAGATCATCGTCATGAACAACCATTCGCTCGGCCTGGTTCGCCAGCAACAGCACCTGTTCTACGGACGGCGGATTTTCGCTGCCGATTTTGCGTTGCGCGCCGACTTTATCAAGATTGCCGAGGGATTCGGCGTGAAGGCGTTCGACCTGGGCGGCGAGGAGGATCCGTTGCCGAAACTGGCGCGCGCACTCGGCGAACCCGGGCCATGCCTGATTCACGCCCCGATCGACACGGAGGCGAAGGTCTATCCCATGGTCCCGCCGGGAGGGGCCAACCGGGAGATGATCGCCCGTGAGGAGCGCGTGACTGCCATGGCTCAGATCGAAGAGTAAATGCCGGAAAGGGGAATCAACCACAGAGACACAGAGAGCTCAGAGAATGCATTTGTGCCAGTTGGACTGGCAAATACACTCCATCTTCGCCTCTGTGATCTCTGTGTCTCTGTGGTTCACAAGCCGCCGTTCGACCGCTACAGTGCGCGCAGGAGTTCCTCCAACTCTTCTCGTGGTCCATCATGATGCTGCTCGATGGCGAGCCGCAAGGCGCGCCCGAACGTGTCTTTGGCTTCGGCTACGTAACCGGTTTGCAGGAGGCATTTGCCAAGCAGGATGTGCACGACCATCCAGTCGTTCTTTTTCGCGCACAGTTCGCGAAGATGCGGCACAGCCTGGGCATAGTCGCCCGCATCGAAACAGGCCTGAGCGAGGTTGTATCGCGACAAATCATTTTCGGGAAATCTCTGGAACAGTTCCAGTGCTTTGCTGATGCGGTCGTTTGCCATGAGTATGTGGGACCGGTTTGTAACCGTGACCGGTCGCGAATGCAATTCGCTCCTACGAGAATTATTTGTTACGTTTGCGACCGTGGAAAGCAGATTCTACCAACCGGATGAGCATCGCGCCGAAAAAGTGCGCGAGTTGTTCGGCGCCATTGCGCGGCGGTACGATCTGCTCAACGATATCATGAGCGCCGGCCTGCATCGTTGCTGGAAGCGGCGGCTGGTGGAGAGGGGTGTAGCGGCGTCCGTCACGGACGCAATGTCTGACCGCCGCCGAGACGGCGGCCGCTACATCACACCCCAAGTGCTCGATCTGTGTTGCGGGACGGGGGATATTGCGTGGTTGTTTGCGCGGCAGGGAGCGAGCGTGACGGCGGTGGATTTTACGGAAGAAATGCTTCGCGTGGCCCGGGCACGCGCCCCACAATCCTCCAATACTCCAGCACTCCAACACTCCATTTCCTTTGTTCACGCCGACGCCCTGCAGTTACCGTTCCCCGATGGTTCATTCGATGTCGTCAGCGTTGGGTACGGCCTCCGCAATTTAGCCGATCTGGAGCGCGGGCTGCGTGAGGTCCTGCGGGTACTCCGGCCGGGCGGAAAGTTGGTTTCACTCGATTTCGGGAAACCGAGATCGCGCGTGCTTCGCTTCTTCTACTTCGGTTATTTGCGAATCGTGCTGCCGGTTTTGGGTCGGGTGTTTTGCGGTGATCCTGATACTCACGGATATATTCTCGCCTCGCTGCAGAGTTATCCTGCCCAGGAGGGTACGAAGAAGCTGATGGAGGAATGCGGGTTTACCGGCTGCGGTTTTGAAGAATTTGTCGGCGGCACGATGGCGATAAATTTCGGAAGCAAGCCGGGCTGAGTTGTGGTAAGCTGGGAGCTTCAGCGGGCAGGGGAGAGGTGGCAGAGTGGTCGAATGCGGCGGTCTTGAAAACCGTTAGCCCTCCGGGGCTCGGGGGTTCGAATCCCTCCCTCTCCGCCAATTCATTTTGTCCAATGAAATCGCGGGTTTGTGCGTGGACTACCCGAAGTCATAAACGAAAGTCATCAAAAGCGCATTCGCGTTCGCACTTGTTCGCAGGCGTGCAAGAGCGGGTGCGCTGCGAGTACCTGGCCACACCGCACGATGTGGCGTGTCATTGTGGCCTTAGCCAAGTGCGAAATCGGCTATGACTTCGGTGCCGGCATCAAGATGGGGTGCGTCTGGGTTTCCCTGCCCGTAGCACGCGGAGGGTGAAGCCGTTGCTGTTGTCGTAGGATTCAACCCTGGCCGTGATCTCCAGAACCGGGTAGCGCACCGTGGCCAGACCGTAACTCCTGTACGTGTCGGCAAACAGTTCCGTCTCCACGATCCCCGTCCAATCGGCCAGGGTCAGGAATTTCATCAGTTCGCCGGTCACTTGCTGGTGAATCCGGTCCTCGATGATCAGTCCGCAACAGGTGACCGTCTCGCCGACGTGGTTGCCGAAATCCGCCACCGCGCAGTAAGTGTCCCACGCGATGTCGGGATACAGTTCCAGCGGGTGACCCGACGCGGTGAAATCCAACAGGTCGTACTCGGCCTGTAACCGTTCCAGCCGGGTCGGCTCCGTCAGCGGAACGTTGGGCACGCGGTGATTCGTTGGCGACGACAGAAGCCAATGCTGACCGGAAATGTCGCCCCGTTGCACCAGGTGCTGGATCGCCCAGAACTGTTCCGTCCGGGAACCATGGAATCCGTCGAATCCGCCGACCCGCATTAGGAGTTCCATCTCGTCGCCCGAAGGGCCAACCCGACGGCAGAAATCTTCCAGCGACGCGAACTCGCTTCGCGCGCGCTCCTGCAGGAGCCGGTCCGTTGTTCGCCCGGTCAAACCTTTCACGCGGACCGCCGGGACGCGGATCCTGCCGTCCTCTACGGTAAACCCCGGGCCGGGTTCGTTGACCGATGGCGGCAGAAACGGGATACCGAGCCGGTGACATTCCAGCACGTACACGATGGGCCGATAAAATCCCTTGCCGTTGGAGAGGACGGCGGCCATGAACTCGGCCGGGTAATACCGTTTGAGCCAGGCGGCCTGATAAGCTTCGACGCCGTAGGCGGTGCTGTGGGCTTTGCAGAAGGCGTACCCGCTGAACCCACAGATGAGCTTCCAGGCGGCGGCAATTTCGGCGCCGGTCCGGCCCAGCCGTTTCGCGCAGACGGCGAACTCGATGCCGATCCGTTCCACGTCGGCCCATTTTTCCTTGCCGAGCGCCCGACGCAGGATATCGGCCCGGCCCGGTGGCAACCCGGCAAAGGCCTCGCAGATTTGCAGGATATGCTCCTCGTACACGACCAGGCCGAACGTGCTCTTGAGACACGGTTCCAACGACGGATGCGGATAGCAGACCGGCTCCAGTCCCTGGTAGCGCCGTGTGAACTTCAGCTTTTTCTGTTCGTTGGCCGCGCCTGGACGGATGACGCTGACGATGGCAATCAGTCCGTCGATCTCGCGGACGTTGCACATTCTGCAAAGACTGATCATGGCGGGACTTTCGATGTGATGGACGGCCCGGGCGCCGCCCGTGGCGATCATCTCCCAGACGTTGGGATCCTGCCACGGTTCCAGGCCGGCCAGGTCGACCGGGATGCCGCGTCGGGACAGGGTTTCCCGTGCATCGCGCATGACCGCCAATCCGCCCTGGGCGAGGATGTCGATCTTGACCAGCCCGATCGATTCGACGGCATCCATGTCGAAATGGGTCGTCGGGTAACCCTTGGCGGAATGGAAACAGGGGACCAGATCGGTCATGGGCGACCGGGACAACACCACGCCGCACGGGTGCATCTTGGGATAACGGGGAAATCCATCGAGAAATTCCGCCATCTCGAGCGCGGCTTTGTAGGGTTGTTCTTCGGCGGGCAGATCGTTGGCTTCCTGACTGTGGGCAACGGCCTCGCGCAGGTCGCGCGCGGCCGTGTGCGGGATCCGGTGGGTGAATCGGCGGACCTGAAACTCCGAGACGCCAAGCACTTTCGCGACATCGGCGAACGCGCTGCGGGCCTGGTAGGTCGAGAATCCGCCGACCACCGCGGCGTGATCGGTGCCGTACAGTTCGAAGATGAGATCGATCACATCGTCTTTGCGGTCGTGTGGAAAATCCACGTCGATATCGGGTAGTTTGTTCAGCGCCATCCGGTCCTTGTTGAGGAACCGTCGGAAATAGAGGTCGAACCGGATCGGACAGACATCGCTGATCCCGAGACAGTAACAGACCAGCGAATCGGCGGCGCTGCCCCGGGTAATCCACTCGATGCCCCGGCGCCGGCATTCCTGCAGGAGGTTCCAGACGACGAGGAAATATTCCTCGTAACCGACTTCGGCGATGATGGCCAGTTCTTCCCCGATCTGGCGGGCCACATCGGTATGGCGGGTCGGATACCGGCGGCGGACGCCCTCCCGCACCAGTTTGTGGAGAAATTCGCGTGGCGTCGAGCCGTCGGACGGATGGAACGACGGGAACTGGAGTTTGCCCAGGTCGAAATCAAACTCGCAGCGGTCGGCAATCTCGACGGCGTTTCTCAGGAGATGTTCCCGTCCGCGATAGATCTCCCGAAGTTCAGAAGGAACTGGAAAATGGAGGTCGCCACCCGATTGTTTCCCGGGATGTTTCTGTCGCAGCAGGGTCAGGGTGCGGATGCTTTGGACGACATCGAATTTCCAGCGGTCGGCCCGCTCGGCGTAGTGGATCGGCGGACAGGCCACCTCCGACTCAAGGTAGAACCGGTGGGGAAACAGATCCGCCAGCCGCCGGTCGGCGCCGATGGCGAGGAGGCCGTCGGTGTTGAAAGCGCCTAACCAAACCGATTCCCCTGTAGCCGCACCCTTTACGGGTGCGCCTCTCCCGCGCAGGCTAAAGCCTGCGGCTACAGTGTTGTCAGGGGCTCTCAGCGACAATTCTTGTGAAATTATATAGGGCGCCCGCTCCCGTGGGAGCGGATTGTATCCGCGACCGTCTTTGGGGAATCGCCCCGACAGAGCGAGGCGGCTACAGATCGGGGGCGGACAGACAGCAGAGTCGCGGTTGAAAACCGCTCCCACAACAGCACAACCGCCACGGCCGGTTTCCAGATTCTCCGTCCGGGTCAGGAGGCGGCAGAGGTTGTGGTAGCCGGTCGTGTTCTGGACGTAGAGCCAGACGGGTGATCCGTTCCAGGTCAGTTCCGCACCGAGAACCGGTTTGATTCCTGCCGCCCTGGCGAGCTGGACGAATTCGACCGCGCCGTGAAGGTTGCCCTGGTCGGTCAGGGCGACGGCCGGCAGGTCGTGGCGTTTGGCCAGTTCGATGATGGAGGGAATCGACAAGGTCGAATCGAGGAACGAATAGAAGCTGTGGACGCGAAGGGGGACGAAGTGCGTTGTAGGCCGTGTCCCCCGACACGGCGAAGATGACGACGCGCCGCGTGAGGGCACGCGGCCTACAACAACATTGTAGGCCGTGTCACCCGACACGGCGCGGGTTTGTGCGGGTCCGTCCGGTGTAGCGGCCGCTGCCCCCAGCGGCGGGGATTTTGCCAGCCACAGATCGTGTCCGCGCATGACCGCGGAACGTCCGTGCGCGGTGCGCAGTTCATCGATCACCCGGGAAAGCCGGCGTCGGGCATCGTGCTGTTGGATGGATTGGTCGAGCGGGAGTTCCGCGCGGACGAACCCGTTGTGGAGATTGGAAAATTTCAACGACACCATTCGCAGGCTGACCCGGCGTTGCCAGGCTCGTTTCAACATCGGCCGCAGCATCGAATAGATGTCGGTCTCGAGATCGCTCGGCTCGGACAGGCTTTCGCTGCGTTGATCTTCCGCCATGTCGTTGTAGCGGACCTTGATCGTGATGGTGCGGACCGATTTCCCGTCCTGCCGGACTTTGGGCATCAGTTCGTCGGTCATCCGGCGCAGGGTCGATTCGATGAATTCTTCGTGGGTGGTATCGGCTTCGAACGTCTCCTGTTGACCGTAGGATTTGGCGGGAGCGGCTTCGCGGACCACGGGCCGGTCATCGTGTCCCCCGGCAAATTCTTTGATCTCGGCGGCGGTGCGGCCGAGCAGCATCGACAGCAGATCGACCGGCGTGGCCGCGATCTGGCCGATGCGGGCCAGCCCGGCGGTGTTGAGACGGACGGCGGTCTTGGGACCGATGCCCGGCAGCCAGTGGTTGGCCAGCGGATGCAGGAACGGGATTTCCTGGCCGCGGGGCACGACCAGGAAACAAGATGGCTTTTTCAGTTTCGAGGCGATCTGGCTGATCAGTTTGTTGGGGCCGATCCCTTCGCTGATGGAGATTTTCAGGGATTGACGGATGGCGCGACGGAGCGTCTCGGCAATTTCGGCAGGCGATTTACGGGCACCGGTGAGATCGAGGTACCCTTCGTCGATCGAGCCGATCTCGACATCGGGCGTGAAATCGTAGGCGTAGGAAAACATCCATTGGGAGAACCGCTCGTACTTCTCGTAGTCGCCCGGCAGAACGATCAGTTTCGGGCAGAGCCGGCGGGCGCGAACGGTCGGCATCGGCGTGTAAATGCCGAACCGGCGGGCTTCGTAAGAGGCCGAGGCGATGATGCCGCGTTTCTCGCCGCCGACGGCGATGGGTTTGCCGCGGAGCCGGGTGTCGGCGGCTTGTTCCACCGAGGCGAAGAAAGCGTCGGCATCGAGATGGACGATAGCGCGTGGCCGCATGGAAATGCACTCCGGTCCGCCTCCTTCGTCGTCCTCGTCATCGTGTTGTTGTGGGGTGGTAAAGGCCCGGTAGGATGCAACGACGGGGACGACGGTGGAGGCGGGGGTTCATCTGTGTTTTCGGATCAGGGCGACCATGACTCCCTGGATGACCAGTTCGGTGGCGGGGATCAGTTTGGGGTATTTCGGATTTTCGGCGCGCAGCCAGGGTTTGCCGCGTTCCATGAGAAAGGTCTTGAGCGTGCTTTCGTTGTCGATCAGGGCGGCGACGACGTCGCCCGGTTTCGGGGTCACGCCGTGTTCGAACACGGCGTAATCGCCATCGACGATGTGTTTGCCGAGCATCGAATCGCCCCGGACCTGCAGGGCAAACGTCCGGGCGGTGGACCGTAGCCCGAGGCTTTCGACGTCCACCGACAGACAGCCTTCGGCCTGTTGTTTCTGTTCCTCGGCGAACCCGGCGGGGACCGTGCCGTAGACGGGAATATCCATCACGGGGCTGCGGAGGTTTTCGAGAGGGGAGACCACCTGCCACGAGCGGGCTTTGCCCGGGAGATATTTCAGCGCGCCTTTGCGGATCAGGGCGCGGACATGGTCCATGGCCGCGGTCATGCTGCGGAACCCGAAATGCCGCGCCATCTCGCGCAAACTGGGCGTCTGGCCCGTTGCTCGTTGCTGGGCCTGGATGAACTCCAGAACCTGGCATTGGCGTTTCGTTAATTCCATACTGTTCATTTGAACAGTACACGGCGGGTGCGGTATTGTCAACACCGTTGATGAAAAATTCGGCAGTGTATCCATTTGCTGTAGCGGCGCTCTATGAGCGCCGTGGGAGTCTGCATTCTCAGCGGTCGGCGGTCATACTCGACGAGAGGAGAGGCCGAGGGCTTACGGCGGCAAACCGCCGCTACAGTTTTGAAGCTAACACACGACCAAAAATTCTCGAATCGGGTTGCTCCTTGTGGTTCCCCCGGGCGTTATCGGATTTTCTGGAGTTGAGCGTTGAGCGAAATCACTTCACCCGGTCTGGTCGGGATCAGCACGACGGTTTGTCCGTTGCGCACGCGACAGGGTCCGCCGAGAGAGGAGCGAATGACGGCCTTCGCCAGTCGTCCTTCGATCCAGGCGAGATTTACGACCTCGAATCCGCCCCGGGCGCGCAGCCCCGTCACATGACCGGTCGGCCACGCCGAGGGCAACGCCGGGAGCAGGTCCAACTCTCCCAGGTGACTTTGCAGCAGCATCTCCGAGACACCGGACGTGAACGCAAAATTGCCGTCGATCTGGAAAGGCGGATGCGCGTCGAACAGGTTCGGGTACACGCCGCCGCCTGCGCCGTAACTGGTGCGGGTATTGCCGCCTATGGGCCGCAGCAGATTCTTCACCAGAAGGTAGGCGTGGTCGCCATCGCGGAAGCGCGCCCAGAAATTAATCTTCCAGCCGAGCGACCAGCCCGTGCCGTCGTCACCGCGAATCTCCAGCGCCTTGCGCGCCGCTGTGAAGAACTCCGGTGTGGCGGGCGTGATCTGCCGGCCCGGATAAACGCCGAAGAGATGCGAGGTGTGGCGATGATGCACGTCCTGCTCCATGAAATCCTCGAACCACTCCTGCAATTGTCCGCGAGAGCCGATCTTCAGCGGATACAATTTCGTCTTTGCGGCTTCGATCTTCACCACAAACTCGCGATCCGTCCCGAGAATTCGTCCCGCCTCGATACAGTTGGTGAACAGATCCCAGATGATCGACATGTCCATCGTGGTTGCCATGCTGATGCTCGCTCGCTTGCCGTCGGGCGTGAGGAAGCCGAGTTCCGGCGAACCCGAAGGCGCGGTGACCAGGTGTCCCTTGCCGTCGTCGATCAGCCAGTCGAGGCAGAATTCCGCTGCGCCTTTCATGACCGGCCAGGCGCGGGTGCGGAGGAATTTCTTGTCGCCGCTAAAAGCGTAATGTTCCCACAGGTGCTGGCTCAGCCAGGGGCTGCTCATCGCCCAGTTGGCCCACACGGGATCACCGTCGCCATGGTTGCCGACGGGGCCGGTCTGGCCCCAGATGTCGGCATTGTGGTGCGCCACCCAACCGTGTGCGCCATAGTTGATCTCGGCGGTCTTGCGACCGTTCACAGCCAGCTTCTCGATGAACGCGAAGAAAGGCTCATGGCATTCGGCGAGGTTGGCCACCTCGGCGGGCCAGTAATTCATCTCGGCATTGATGTTGAGCGTCCAGTTGGCACTCCAGGGTGGACGCATCGAGTCGTTCCAGATGCCCTGCAAATTGGCGGGCAGACCGCCCGGTCTTGAACTGGCGATCAGCAGGTAACGGCCATATTGGTAAAGAAGCGCGGCGAGACCGGGATCCGCCTCGCCCTGGGCAAAACGATTCAGCCGCTCGTCGGTCGGCAAACCGCTCGCGCCGGATGCCTGGCCGAGATCAATCTCAACACGGCGGAAAAGCTTCTGATGATCAGCCACGTGACGCTTGAGCAGGTCGGCGTAAGAACGCTTCTGTGCGGCGACGAGCGGCCGGAGTGCTTCGGCGGTCGGATCGCGGCCTTCCCGTCCGGGCGATTTTTCCGGACCGTTGAAGCTGGTACCGGCGGAGAGGAGCAGGGTAACGGCATTGGCGTTTGTCACGGCGAGCGTTTGCCCATCGCAAGCCACCACACCTCCTTCGGCAAGCGCGCGAACGTGCAGGTCGAACGTCATGCCTTCCGGGTTTGGGCCCTCATCGTAGCGAATGGGATTTGACGAGCGCAGGTAACTCGGGTCGACGTGGACCGGCGCCTTGCCGCGGAGCACGAGCGTGTTGGCCCCTTCTGTCTTCACGGTGTGACGGAGCGGACTTTCGGCGGTCGCGCTGAAGTTGATCCGGCCAGGCTTGTCGCAGGTCAACCGCACGACGATGACCTGATCCGGGTGACTGCTGAACAGCTCACGCGTGAACGTCGCATCGCCGCTGCGATAGCGCACCGTGGCCACGGCGCGGTCCAGGTCGAGGCTGCGCTCGTAGGCGTTTGAGGCGACGTTGTTGCCGCCTGGAAATGCGAGCCTCAGGTCGCCGAGCGGCTGGTAGGACTGGTTGTACGGGCCCTGCATCTTCTTGCAGAGTTCGCCGGCTTTCACGTAATCACCCGCGAAAATTGCGGCGCGGACCTGTGGAAGAATGTCGCGCGCGGCGGGATTGTTCCAGTCTCGCGGAGCGCCCGACCAGAGCGTGTCTTCATTAAGCTGAAGATGTTCGTTGGTGATACCGCCGAACACCATCGCCCCGAGCCGGCCATTGCCGACCGGAAGCGCTTCGGTCCAACGGCTGGCCTCCTTCGGATACCAGAGCCTCAGGTCGCTGGCCGGGGCCGTTGCCGCCCACAGGAAGCCCGCAAGCAAAGCAAACCGTTTTAGTTTCGATGGCATATGGTGTCCTCGTGTGTCTCCCTAGGAGGTAATTATGTTTGTCGGATTCGATTCAGGGGTTCTGACCGGTGAACTCCTTGACGATCCGCAGCGTGTCGCCGGTATCTTCGATTTCGAAGATGTGCGGCTGCGGACCGCCGCCATCAGGCGCGTGCAGGACCATCATCAGCCTGCCGTCGAATGTGTGGAAAATCATTCCATGTCCGCCATTGTTTTTGAAGAGTGGTTCATCCTGTTGCCGCCACGGGCCCGCCAACTTTCCAGAATCCGAAACGGCGATGCCCACCATGTAGCGTTGCGTGTGGTCGCGGCTGGACCAGATCATGTAGAGTTTGCCGGTCTTGCCCTTGTAGAGATACGGGCCGTCGGTGACCGAGCCGCCTTCCTCCACGGGCTCGCTCCACTTCGCCGAACTGCCGCGGAAGAGCTTCTGCGGTTCGCCGACTGCTTCCGACAGGTCGTCCTTGAGTTGGATGGTTTCGATCGTGCCATCGGTGATCTGCACCCATTCATGGCAGAACACCATGTACGGCACGCCGTCCTCGACCCAGAGCGTGCCGTCCAACGTCATCATGTCCACCGGCGTCGTGGAATGATGTTGGAACGGCTCGAAGGGCCCGGTCGGCGAATCGCTCCACAAAATCTGCGAGCCTCGTGTGACCCGCGGCCGCCAGTTGCGCCACTGCTCGGGAAGTTGATGCCGCGTGTCGAAAGTGAGGAACAGATAATACTTCCCTTTGTAAAAGTGCATCTCGGGCGCCCAGATGCCGACGACAGGGATGTCGCCCCAGATATTTGTTGGCGTTCGGAAAATGGTCCGCGGCCCTTGCCAGTCCAGCAGGTTTTTGCTGGTCCAGGCGCGGACGCCTCCTCGTCCCGAGGCAACCATGTAATATATTTTCGATGACGCGTCGGGCAGAATACAAACATCTTGCGCGTACATGCTGCCGAGCTTGACGATATTGGTGGAATCGGCTCCGCCTCGCTGGGCTTGCGCTGGCCCTGCGAAGACCAGACCAGCCATCGCCAAGACGAGATAAATTTGCAGCTTCGCAGTCATATTCCAGTTCCTTACGATTTGGCGGTGATTTTCAAAGCGTACGCATAATCGTTGGGCTTCTGCTCCGGCAGGGTCACGACAAGGCCCGTTGCGTCACGGGCAAAGGTCAGCGGCCCGTTGTTCCCGAGCAGTTCAACTCGCGCGATGCCCTTTGTGTAATTCTCGCTGCCTTCGGCGACAGACTTGATGGTGACTTTACCGCCTACAGGCCATGCCATGACGAAAGTATAGAGCAAATCGCCCTTGGACGTGAAGCGAAAGTCCTCGGCAGTGTAAGGGGGCGCCCGTCACGCGCACCACCGAACTGGCCGCGCAGGGCAGGGCTGCTGACGGACGGTCATCCTGTTGGACAACGGATGCAGAATTCCTGAAGAGCTTGCGATTGTCGGTGTTGCGATACGGATATCCTTTGCGATTTCGCGCCCGTACTCCTGACGAGCGTGCGTTGTGACTATGAACGCCAGGGATACGAAGCTGCTTCTCTTCTCGATCGATTGATGCGCGGCGGGTCACCTCCTTCCAAACCCTTGGTGGTTCATCCGCCCGGCGTCACGACCCGGCGCTCTGCGAGCGCCGAAAAGCGGAGATCGGCGGTCATAGACCGCCGCTACAGTTCACGACACAACCGAGCACATTCCTACAGCATCGGAGCGTGAAATAGGAAATTCAGAACCCATCTCAAAACATGGGTCTTTGTAGCCGCACCCTTTATGGGTGCGCGGAAAACGCAGGCTAAAGCCTGCGGCTACAGTTCTGCCATGGGCTGTTATGTCAGTTGCCAAACCGGAAGGTGAGCGCGCCATCGTAGTCGCCCGAGGCACGGGACAACTGGCTGGCGGGGCCGGTTTGCTCGGGTGTCTTGAACTTCGAGCCGATGGCCGGAATAGCGCGCAGGAAGGAAATGTCGCCGGTCGGGAAGGGGACGGTGGTGCTGCTGTGACTGATGCGCGGGGTGCCGACCCGCAGGTAGGTCTCGGGTTGGGCGCTCGTGACCGTGACCGGTCCGCTGGCGGTATCCAGCCGTGCCCAGCGCAGACCTGCGAAGTAGCCCTCAAATTCCGGATAATCCCAGGTCTCGCCGGGCTGGGTGTCGTGCCGGGCGATTTGATGGACGCCGAGCACGGTGCCGCGGAGGCGATTTTGCCAGACCCGGAAGGGGCCTTCGCCGAGCCAGCGCAGAGTGTTCAGTTGCTCCTCGGGAAGATCGAAAGTGATGCCGTGATAGGAGAACTCGCCATCCAGTTTGTAGGCATAATTCAGCCGAAGCGCTCCGTCGGCCTGCAACGTCCAGCGGAAACGATCCAGGCCGGAAGCTCCGGTGCTTTCGATCCAGGCCACCGCTGCGCCAGTCTGGGGGTCGTGTCCGGTGCCTGTGGTGATTTTCGGCGGAGTCGCCGACTCGGTTGGAAAGCAAGTGGGTTGATAGCCGACGCGCACCGTTTTTACGCTGACCGGTTGGGCATCGGACCGTCGGAAACTTGAGAGCCGCACCGCCGTTACCGGTTGTGGCGGAAACTCATAAACTCTGCCGTCGCCTGCGCGTCGGGTGGCATCGTAGAGAGTTTTCCACTGCTGCCCATTCGGCGAAATCTCCAGTTTGAATCCCGCCCAACTCACATTGCGCGGGTAATCCAGTTCGACCTCAATCGCGTTGGCATTCTGTGGCGCATCGAGGCGTCCGATGAACGGTGCGGCAGTATTGGTCGTCGCGTCAATTTGCAAATCCAGCCATCTCATGGCGCCCGACTTGGACCCGCGCGCAAAGGCGAGGTGGGGGCCATTGGTGAGCGCATAGATCTTGTCGCCGCGTCGCACGGCGCGGAGTAAACCGTTCGTCGCATCAAAGCTTGCCACCAATTCGCCGGCGCTGAGCCGCACTTCGCCGGCGGCTGTTTCGACTCGGGGCGGTTGGCGGACGGTTTTCGCCGGTGGAGCGGCGACGAATACGCGTTTTCCCAGGGCGGGCGTCGGCCAGATCCAGGTCCAAAGCTCCTGCTGATCTGACCCGGTGGCGACAAGGGCGAGGGCGTCGGCCTCGCGCCAGTTGGCCGGCAGTACCAGGGTCAACTGGCCGTTCGCGTGCGGTCCCACGTCGGGCGATGCCGCCGGACCCCCGTCCAGAATCGTCGGGGCGGTTCCCGGGTCGGCCGGCCCGGGAAAGCGCAACAAGCGCCACGTGAAACGGCAGCGCGCGAGCGAGACGAAATCATAACCGTTGCTGACGGTGAGTTTGCCGTTGAAATGTTCATCGAGCACGGGTGTGTCGATCTGCACCGGCGAGTACAGGTCGCGAATGGTGTAGAAGCTCCCTTCCTTCTCATGATGCGGGCCAACGATGCCGTCCGGCGCGAACGTGCTGAACACATCCACGCGTCCGCCCTGGTCCGTGCGCACGATGCCTTCGTCGGCAAACACCCAAATGAAGCCGCCGCCGCCAAAGGGGGAACTGCTGATCGCCTTCCAGTAATCCTCAAGCCCGGCTCCGGCGCCGCCGTCGTAGAGGCCGTGAATCATCTCGGTCGGCATGACGAGGTTCGGTCCGCCGAGCCGTTTCTTCAGATCATCGTAACTGGGATAGTGCTTCGTATCGATTCCGTTGAGCACCTCCCACGGGTGGAGCACGGTGCGGTGTTGCGGATCGTAAAGCGCGAACTCGCCGTCGAGGGCCCGGTTCCAGCCGCCTTCGTTGCCGTTGTCCCAGAACAGAATGCTCGGGTGATTCACGTCGCGCGTGACCATCTCGCGCACGAGGCGGCGCCCGATCCCGGTGCCGTGCGCGTGATGCCAGCCGCTGAGTTCGTCGAGCACATAAAGGCCGAGTTCGTCGCACGCTTCGAGAAAGGCGACATCGGGAGGATAATGCGTCATGCGGACGGCATTCATGTTCATCGCCTTGATGAGGCGGACGTCGTCATAGCAATCCTCGCGAGTGAGCGCACGGCCGGTTTCGGGTCGGAAACTGTGGCGGCCGACCCCCTTCAAAAGAATTCGTTGCCCGTTAAGAAAGAGGCCCTGGCCCGCGCGCGCCTCGAACGTGCGGAAACCGAACCGCTCGGTAACGGTGTGCAGGGTCTCGGTGCCTTTGCGCAGTGTCAGCCGCAGGGAATAAAGATTGGGCGTCTCCGCAGTCCAGAGGCGGGGCGCGTCGATGCGTGTGGCGAGCGACACGACGGGGCCCTTTGTGGTCGCGCTGCTGAAAGGTGCGCCGAAGGGCTGGCCGTCGGCTGCGAGCACTTGCGCTTCGACGCGGTCGGCGTCGGTGAGCGGGCCAAGGGTAACATCCACCTTGAGCGTGCCGTCGGCGCGCGCGTCGATGGCCGCGTGTTCGATCGACTGCGCAGGTATGGCTTCGAGATAGACGGGACGATAGATGCCGCCGAACACCCAGTAATCGCCGCCGCGCTCGGCCAATTCGGTGTCGGCATTGGCGGACACTTTGGCGACATCGACTTCGAGGAGGTTTTCCGCGCCGGGGTTGAGCAGGGCTGTGATGTCGTAGCTGAACCGATAAAACCCTCCCTGATGCACCGGTCCGGCGGGCTTGCCGTTCACCTTCACGGCTGCATCGGTCATCACGCCTTCAAACACGAGGCGGATGCGTCGGCTTTTCCAGGCATCGGGCACGGAGAATCGCAGGCGGTAAAGGCCGTGCTCATCGGACTTGTTGAGTTCCTGTCCGTAGTTGTAGGTACCGAATCCCTGCAATTCCCAATTCGACGGCACCGGTATCGTCGTCCACTCACCGGCCCGGCGCCCACCGGTGACGGAGAACTCCCACGGCACGGTATCCTTCGGGCCGTGACCCGAGAGGTATTGCTGTTGGGTTTGATTCTCCACGGCCGGCAGAGCCGGGGAAAACAGGCACAACATCAAGGTGGCGATGGCGAAACGTGACAGGCGATCAGAATAGAAATTCATGATGGCGCCAGCGTAAACCATGGGGAGTTGGGAGGGAAGCTCAAGAAGTGGGGCGTGTCCGGTCGGGGCTCCTGCTCGGCGGACAGACTGCCAGCGAACTTCAAGAGGTCTTCAAGGATTTCCTCAATGTTCCGGCTGCCAATTTTGTAGTTCTCAATCAGCGGGTGCAGCTTCAGGATCGGCGTATGTGGCGCAGAGGCTTTCGTGGAGGGCTTGGATGGCGAGGTAGTTAGGGCCGGTAGCGTGTGCGTGGATATCGTAGGCGAGACAGATTTCTATATCTTTTTGCGACATGTAGTTTTCGTGGATGAGAACTTCGCGGATTTGGTCGGCGTCGTCGGGGTATTCGCGCTCGTCGGGATCGTGGCTACCCAAGAGGAACTGGCGGTAACAGTCTTCGATGATGCACTTGGAATGCCTCTGGATTTCGTCCACCACACGAAGCGTCTCAGTAATCTGGAGGTCGAGCGTCTTTTGATCGGCGTATTGGATCACGCCGTTGGAATGGGCAGTGGCATTTCGGTCTTTGACGAGCTTGGTATAGGTGCCGATCTTGCCGTTGTCGCAGTCGATAAGTTTGAGAAAGCGGAAAATCGCACTCTCACCGATCTCGCTAAACGTGAATGGCGAGGTGGCGGATAGGACGGTGTCTTCGTTATCCTTGGTGAAACCATAAGTGGCTTTGAGGAAGTCCGCAGGACGGTTCTGCTTGATCTGCCAGATGTTGAAGTAAACAAAGCTCATCGTGAGCATATGATATGCGAGGAAGGCAAACTGGTGCTTCCCGCTCGTGTAGTTCGTCTCGAAGGCGTCCCACAGGAACTCGATATATTCCTGCTCCTTCGGGGTCTTGAAGGAGATCGGCAGGTAGTTGGCGAGTTCGGCGGCTTCTTCCATTTCGTCTCTCAGTTCGATGCCGTCTTGGTGGCATTTATCAATGCATCCATCCAAGAACAAACAGCCTCTTTGATTGCACCTAAGTCCGTTTGGATCGGCCATGTTTGCAGGATGTGCCTATTTCCGACGACCGGAGCATTGCCAGCTCGTACATGGAGCGAAGGCTGGCTGATCAGTTTGTGCAGATAACCCATGGATTTGTTGTTGCGGCCAAAGAGCTGCATCTCCCAACCAGTGGGCCGAAGATAGAGGTCAAAGGAGATCGCATAGGCATCCAGAAAGACGAAGTCCAAGACCACGCAAGAGCCGTCATAAACCCAAGGCGGGCGACTGAGCGCCGCAGCTACGCCGAGATCGCTCATCATGGTGCAGAGAGCTAAGACTTTTTGTTTCAGCCGCGCGAGGAAAGCGTTTCGCTCCGCAATCATCTTTTCAATGAGATCGTTGTGCGCGATGAAGAACTGGTCCGTTTTCTGAAGTTCCATATTTTGACCGGCGAGGTTGGTGGTTGTTTCCATGAAATCAATGAGGTAGGCAACCCACTTGGGGTCTGCATTTGAGATATAGTGGCCAAGCATTGCGCGGACGTGCTGCCATAATTGGCAATAAGTGTAGCTTGAGAAGCCGCCTTTCAGTTGCTCAGGGACCTGAATGCGTTGAAGACCAAGCACGGCTTTGATGACGATATTCTTCTTAAGCCCAAGCCGGTCGATGACCTGGGCGTATTGTTCGAGGTCGTTAGCCAGCCAGTGATAGATTTTGTTTTCGATCCCGATTGTGAAGGCTTCGCTGTCGATGATCAGGTCTATTCGTTTGCCTTCATCGGTGCCACGCTCCCGGCTCACCGCCACCTCACTCAGCGGCGGCACTTCTTTGACGCCAGCCATTTGCAGGAAGGCAGAAACCAGCAAGTCCTTTAGCCCATGCTCTGCGGCAGGATCGAAGTAAAAGGCCAAGATGTTGCTGGACACATTCTCATAGTGCGGATAGCCGGAGACCTCCATGAAAGTCCGGCCACGTCTTGTATCCGGGAGTGTTCGAAACGCAAAGAAAAGCTCCAGGTAGGATTCAACAGTTTGAGCGTTCGTTAGCGTTTCTGTGTCCATGGCTCAAGCCTCCGTGGCGGCGGAATCTTCTTCGCCCCAAACGCGGGCGAGGGCGGCTTGAATCTTTTTCTCAAAGCGGGAAATCAGTTCGCGGTTGGCGGCGACCAGAGCTTGCTCGGCTTCGATTTCGGTGACGATGGCTTGCTGCGTGGCGAGGGGCGGGAGGGGGATCGTCAGGCTGCCGAGAACACCCATGCTGACATTTGCCCGAGCGTTCTCCACGGAGTTGCCGAGCAATTTTTGAATGAACTCCGGCGAGTTCAAAAGTGTCATCAGATACGCTGACTTCACCAAAGAGCTATTTGGTCGGATGACGCAGACGGCCTGATTGACGTTGGCCTCGATATCGAGGTCGAAGATTGCCGTTCTGCCGATCGATGCCCCGACGATGTTGGTCAGCACATCGCCCTTTTGCAGGATTGACTTGGGCTCAATTTCATTAAAACGCCGTTCAACATACTTGGGCTCTTTCAAGAGCAGTTGGCCCAGCCCAATATTCTCGCTCGTGACAAAGAGGATGCCGTTTTCTTCCGAACAGTATTTAATCCCCTGCCATGTGGGAGACGAACCCTTGGTGATCATGATGCTCACATCGGAAATTGGCACCATCGGCCAGTCGAGGTGGATGGGGATGTGGGGGCGGTAGTGGTCGAGGACGGCGCGGGCACCGTTGATGACTTTCTGGTAGCCCTCGATCTCCGCCACAATCTCCTTCTGCACCTCCAGCGGCGGCAGGGGGATTTGGATTTCACCGACTGCACCCGGGTTGGCGCGAGAGAGTGAGCCGCCAACTCCGGTGATCGTCTGCATGAACGAGACGTGGAAGAAATCAGAAACGAGAAGTTGGCGGAGGAAACCGGGCACAACTTCAGCGCTCGAAAAAACAATCCATTCCGTTGAAGCGATCTGACGCCGCCCGTCTGAGTTCTCCCGAACAACCCACCCGCGCCGAATGTGGGGGATGATTCGGGACAGGAGAACATCGCCGGGAGACACGACCTTTTTTTGCGAGCCGATTTCGCCACCGCGCAGCAGTTCAGGACTACCCGCATCGAACGCGGGAATGCTCCACAGCTCGAACATTTCGTCGGGTGCGGTTCGCGGATCAACCGTCTTCACGCCTTCCTTCATGAATCGGCCAACGGGCACGAGTGGGTATGCCGTGTTTGAAACCACACCCTCCCGATACCGCTCGCCGCTGAGGTTGTAGTCGCCATTCGCGGCGATCTTTTCTTTCGGCACGATCAGGCCGCAGGTGGGATGGTCCGCCTTCGCCAAGGCTTCGGCGGACGCGCCGTTCCGAACGGCGCGGAGGTAGGCGTCGAGTTCGGCTTTGACCTGCGGGAGGTCGTTTTTCTCGATGGCGCGGCGTTGTGCGCCGAGACCGAAGCCGTCGTTCTCGACTTTGAAGAAGGCGATGGTGTTGGTCTGCCGGGCGATGGATTTGTCGAGGATGAGGATGGAGGTTTTTACTCCGGAGTAGGGATTGAAACAGCCCGCCGGGAGGGAGACGACCGCGACGAGTGAGTTCTCAATGAGCATCCGCCTCAACTCGGTGTAGGCGGTCTGGCTCTGGAAGATGATGCCTTCGGGGACGATGATGCCGGCGCGGCCGGTGGGCGTGAGGTGCTCGGCCATGTAGTCCACGAAGAGGACTTCGCTGCGCTTGGCCTGGATGGAGAAGCGGCGGTGGGGCTTGATGCCGCCTTTCGGGGACATGAAGGGCGGATTGGCGAGGATGACGTCGGCGAACTCGTTCCAGCGTTCCTCAGAGGTGAGTGTGTCGTATTCGTAGATGTGCGGATCGGTGAAGCCATGCAGATACATGTTCACCAGGGAGAGGCGCACCATGTCGGGCGAGATGTCGTAGCCCTTGAAGTTTTTGGCGAGGCGTCCCTTTTCATCGGGGGTCAATTTGCTGTGGCCTTTGGCGTCGGTGTTGGCGCGGAGGATGTGTTTGTAGGCGGAGATGAGGAACCCGGCGGTGCCGCAGGCTGGGTCGAGGATGGTCTCGCCCTTTTTCGGGGCGATGACCTCGACCATGAAATCAATGATGTGGCGCGGGGTGCGGAACTGCCCGGCGTCGCCCTGTGAACCGAGGACAGAGAGGACATACTCGAACGCATCGCCGAGCCGCTCGCTGTGGTCGTAGGTAAACTCGTCGATGATCTTCAGGAAACTCTTGAGCGTTTCGGGGTCGCGGTAGGGCAGGTAGGCGTTTTTGAAGATATCGCGGAAGAGGAGCGGGATGCCGGGGTTCTCGGGCATCTTGGTGATGCCCTCGGCGTAGAGGCTGAGCATCTCGTGGCCGCCGAGACCGGCGCGCATGATCTTGGCCCAGCCGTAGCGGGCAAATTCCTTGGTGAAGAACTTGCGTTTGCCGCCGAGTTCTTCGGACTCGGCATCCATGTCGTCCATGAACTTGTAGATCAGGGCGATGGTGATCTGCTCGACCTGGGATTTGGGATCGGGGACTTTGCCGACGAGGATGTCTCGCGCGGTGTCGATGCGGCGTTTGGTGTCGGTGTCGAGCATTACTTGAGCCTTTTGACGTCGTTGGCCTCGATCCACTTCCGGGGAGTCAGAGAGAAGCTGTTCAGGCCAGCCTGCTTTCTAAAGGTCTCGAATTCGAGACCTTTAAAATCCGGGTTGTGGATTTGCTCCCAGATACCGATCAATTCGAGGGTGTTGCGGTTGCGCATCCAGCTATAAATCAAGACGTCATCGCCAAACTTTTCCGCCATGTCGGTGAGGGAAATGTAGTCGGCTTCTCCTTGGGAAACCACCGTGATGGCCGTTCCTTGAACCGCAATGGTGCTTCTTTTTGTCTTGCTCATAGTGCTACCTGGCGGGTTGAGGTGATTCTAATTCCATCGAATTCGATGGGTTTAGAATGAGGGATCCTCCGTAATTAAATCGAAGTGATATCGGATTCATGGCTCAGGCGGCAAATTGGTTTAAGGAAACGTAGTCCTTGATGTAGTCGGGGATCAGCGCGCGGTATTTCGCCGGGACGGCTTTGAAGTCCTTCGTGGAGAAGACCGGATTCGTGGCGAGATCGGCGAATTCCTTTTCGTCGATGATGTGGCGGATGCGCCCATCCGTGACATAAGCCTTGAAGTAAGTTTTGATCGCCGGGATGGCCTCGGCCTCCTCCGGCTTGTAGTCGGCGACAAACTTCGAGAATTCCTCCTCCAGCAGTTCGTCCTTGGATTTGAAGCGCGGGATGAGGCCGAAGATTTTCTCCAGGATTTCGCGGAGTGTGAGGCGGCGGTCCACGGCAGCGGCTTTGCGCAGCTTGTCGAGGGTGTAAAACTCTTCGGGTTTGTCGAAGACTTCGCGGTTCACGTAATCAATGACGCGGTCCCACTGCCCGGCTTCGACGCTGGCGGCGATGAAGTCATTCTCCCGCACGGTGTCCTCGAATTTCTCGTAGAACATGCGGTCGATCTTCATGCCCTCGTAGCCGATGGTCTCTTCCTTGATCGAGGCGATGATGTCCTCGCCGAGGTGCTCGTAGGTGCCGTCCGTGACCACAGGCCCCTCGCCGCCACCTTCACCGCCTTTGGCTTTCGGTTTGGGGAGCTTGATGACCTGGTCGTAATTGTATTCTTCCTCGAAGTATTCGCAGTTGGCGAAGAAGTCGAAGAGCTTGAAGGCGGTCTTCTTCGGCTCCTTCACGCTCTCCTTGATCGTTTCGTCGAAGAGCAGCTCGCGGAAGTCGTGCTTCCGGGTGCCGCGCCCTTTGATCTGGATGAAGTCGGTCGGTGAGAAGATGGGGCGGAAAAGGGCAAGGTTCAGGATGTCCGGGCAATCGTAACCGGTGGTCATCATGCCCACGGTCACGCAGACGCGGGCTTTGCTGGTCTTGTAGGTGGGGATGAAATTGGCGGACCCGAGCAGCTTGTTGTTGGTGAAGTTGATGGTGTGCTGCTGGGCTCCGTCCACCTGGGAGGTGACCTGCACGGCAAAGTCGGACTGGTATTTACCGGGGAACATCTTGTCCGCCATCAGATTCAGGACGTGCGCGAGCTTGGCGGCGTGTTTCTGGCTGACGGCGAAGATGATGGACTTGCCGATCTCGCCGCTGACAGGATCGCGGAGGGCGTGTTCAAGGAATGTTTTGCAGAAGAGCTGATTCGTGGCGTCGGAGAAGAAGCGTTTTTCAAACTCGCGCTGCTTGTAGGCTTCCTCCTGGTCGTCACCGTCGTCGTCCTTGAACGCAACGACGAAGCCATCGTCCGAGAGGAGCTGGGTGGTGACCTCGCTGCGGGCGTCCACGACGGTGGGGTTGATGAGGAAGCCGTCCTTCACGCCATCGAGCAGGGAGTAGCGGTAGGTGGGCTGGCCATCATCGCAGCCGAAGGTGCGGTAGGTATCAAGGAGCAGGCGGCGCTCGAACTCGCGCGGGTCCTTGGTCGTGGGCTTGTGCTTGTCGAACTTCTTGAGGTAATCGCGCGGTGTGGCGGTGAGGCCGAGCTTGTAGCCGATGAAGTAGTCGAAGACGGCGCGGGCGTTGCCCCCGATGGAGCGGTGCGCTTCGTCCGAGATGACGAGGTCGAAGTCGGTGGGCGAAAAGAGCTGCTGGTATTTGTTGTTGAAGAGCAGCGACTGGACGGTGGTGACGACGATCTCGGCATGGCGCCAGTCGTCGCGATTCTCTTTGTAGATGACGCTCTTGTAGTCGTTCGCGAGGACCTTCTTGAAGACTTTCAGCGCCTGGTCTTCGAGTTCAAGCCGGTCCACGAGGAAGAGCACACGGCGGGAGTTTCCGGTGCGGAGGAAGAGTTTGATGATGGCAGCCGCGGTGAGCGTCTTGCCGGTGCCCGTGGCCATTTCGAGGAGAAAGCGGTCGTGACCTTTTGAGATCGCCGACTGAATCGCGTAGATGGCTTTCTTCTGGTAAGGACGGAGGAAGCGGAGGCTGTTTATCTCGATGAAGCGGGCACGCTCGGATTGGTTTTTCCATGCGGCTTCCGTGGCGTAGCCAGGGCGCTGGGTGAGCACGACATAATCATCCTCGATGACTTCCTCGATGAGGCGCTTGGGGTTCGGCGTAGTCTTTTGGTAGCCGGTTATGGAGGTGGGCGTCGGAAACGCTGTGATGACGTAGGGGTTGCCGCGTTCGAGGTCCCAGAAGTAGTGCAGGTTGCCGTTGGAGAGGATGACGAAGCGGCAGTTTTGGGACTTGGCGTATCTGCGAGCCTGCTCCTTGCCCACAAGGGGGCTTTTGTCTTCGGCCTTGGCTTCAAGGACGATGAACGGGAAGCCTTTTTCGTTGAGCAAGAGGAAGTCGATGAAGCCTTTGGTCGCTTTCTCGAAGTTCTCTCCGAGGTCATCGAGCGCCTGTTTTGTGATCGCAACGCTGGGCTCAAGCTGGATGTTCGCGGAACCGTTCGCATCCGCAAAAAAGCGCCAGCCTGCCTTTTCGAGCAGTTTGTTGATCTTGATGCGGGCGACAGCTTCTTTCATTGGCGACTTTCGCACGGGGGCGGATTGGCCAGGATGGAGACGGTCCGTCTCAGAGCGGGATCAGGATGACGGACGGTAGGCGCGCCGATGGGCCGGGGTCCGGCAGTGGAAAGATCCGCTGTCGCCCAGAGCGTTGCTTCAGATAACGGACTCCCACCGCCGTTCCGTTGATTCCTTCTCCGTCTGGCCATACCGAAGCGCAGAGTAGCAAGGCTGAACCACAGCGGCAAGCACGGTTCGTGTGCTGTGGGAGGGCCGGAGTCTTTGCGTACGATTGTAGATGGCAACCGCTCCGGTTGCCGATCCGATGACCTCATCCTTCAACCTTGGCTTGCCGCACGGCGTCGGCAAGTTGTTTCGCGCTGGGCAACCGGCCTTTGAAATGGGCCGGCAGTTTGGGTTGGAGATGGTATTCAGCGACGCCGATGGGGTTGGTCTTCGTCTTGAGAGCAAACTCAACTTCCACGTCGTCCTTTTCCGCGCAGAGGATGATGCCGATGGAGGGCTGGTCGTCCGGGGCGCGTTCTTTTTCATTCAGCAGGTTGAGGTAGAAGTCCATTTTGCCCGCATGCTCCGGCTCAAACGGACCGATTTTTAGGTCGAAGGCGACGAGCGCCTTGAGTAAGCGGTGGTAGAAGAGCAGGTCCACGAAGTATTCCTTCCGTCCGAGAGCGAGGCGGTATTGTCGGCCGACGAAGCAGAAGCCGTAGCCGAGTTCGAGAATGAACTGCTGCAGGCGCGAAATGAGGCGGTCTTCCAGTTCACGCTCTTTGACGGCACGGCTGAGGCCGAGGAACTCCAGGTTGTAGCGGCTCTTGAGCATCTCGTCGGCCTGCTCCGCCAGATGCTCCGGCAGGGCGAGAGCGAAGTTGTGGGTTTTCTTTTCCCCCACCGCCCGCTCGTAGGCGCCGGCCTTGATTTGATTGAGCAACACGCTGCGGCTCCAGCCGAGCTGGGCGGTGGCGCGGAGGTAGTAAAGGCGGGCGGCGGGGTCTTTGACCTTGTCGAGCAGCAGAAGGTGATGCCCCCAGGGAATTTCTGCGACAAGCTGTTGCAGAAATTCGACTGCCCCGGCCTGGCTGGCTGACAATCGCGGTTCGCCGGGCAATTCTGCCACAAGCCGTGGCAGAATCTTTCCGTGCTGGGTCATTCGCAATTCTTCAACAAGCTGTTGAAGAATTGGATCGCACGCATATTCAGTGTAAACCCGCCGCATCGCCCAGAGGTTAGCTCCGGAAAACCCCCGCATGTCGGGGAACTCAGCCCGGAGATCGGCGGCGAGGCGTTCCACCACGGCATCGCCCCAGCCAGCGGTTTGCTGTTTCTCCACGATGCCGCGCCCGATGTCCCAGTAGAGCAGGATCAACTCACTATTCACCGCACGGGCGGCGGAGGTGCGAGCGCGGAGGATGCGCTCCTTTAGGGCGGCCAGGAAGGCAGGGTAATCGGGGTGTGACAGTGCTGTGGTCATGGCTGGGTGGTTTTGGCGATCACCGCCGTTCCGTTGATTCCTTCTCCGCTTGGCCATACCGAAGCGCAGAGTAGCAAGGCTGAACCACAGCGGCAAGCACGGTTCGTGTGCTTTCGTGTGCTGTGGGAGGGCCCAGAATCTTTACGATCCTGTTTATGGCACTTCCTATTCTGGTGAAATTTGTAGGGCAAGCGCTCCGCTTGCCGCCGTCAAGGGATCGGCAACCGGAGCGGTTGCCCTACAACCGATCCTAAAGATTTGGGGGAGGGCGGGAATGGTTCCATGCCCGACGGCACGCCAGTCCCGAATACTTTCGGGACGGCCTACAGTTCCCAGCGAAGTCTTGGCGGCGGTTTACTTCAATGGCTGTTCAGGACTACGCGGGCGGATTCGAGTCCGGGCGCTGTGGCTTGAACAGTGACCGGGCCGGCTGCGGCCTTCGACTGGAGGATCGCCAGTCCGCGTCCGTGATAGGCGTTGCGGATGCCGTTCTTGCCGGTCGCGGGGCTGTTCAGGTCGCCATTCTCGATGCCGAGGATGTCCGCCGGGCCAGTCACGGAAAACGTCACTTCCGACGCGGCATCCGGTACGCGCACCCCCAGCGCGTCTACGATGCGAAACTCCAGATGGCAGATGTCCCGGCCGTCCGCGTGAAGGTCCGTCCCGTCGGGCATCAGTTCGATTCGTCGGGCTGTCCCGGCTGTCTTCAAGGTGAATTCGCATTCCCTGCCGTTCCTGCGTCCGACCGCCTTGAGCACGCCCGGTTCGAACGGCACCTGCCAGACCAGCTCGCCGTTTACGGCATCGGCCAAGCGTTTGGTTCCGAGGGGCCGGTCATTGAGCGTCAGGACCACTTCCGGGCAGGTGGTGTAACAGTGGACGGCGATGGTTGAATTCGACGGCCAGTTCCAGTGTTCCTGAGCAGCCGGGCCGCGCTCTTGGTTGACGCCCTCGCCACCGGTGGAGGCGCACAGATACACCATTGGCTTTTCGCTCCACAGGCTCTGGCGGAACCAGGCTTCCGGCTTCTTGAACCCGCACAGGTCGAGTAACCCGAAGTTGCTGGCCCGGTTTGGCCATCGCAGGGCTTCGCCCAAGTAATCGATTCCCGTCCAGAGGAATTCGCCGCCGACATATTCGCGGTCGCGGGCGACCGCCCAATCGGCATAATGATGAAAGTTCTCACTGCCGAAGATGAACCGTTTGGGGTATTTCGCATGATCGTCGGCGTAACGCGCTTCCTGGTAATTGTAGCCGACAATGTCCAGCAGTTCGCCCAGCCCGACGGCGTCGGACATCGCCACGTTGGCCAGCGCCGCCGTCACGGGGCGGGTGGGATCCAACTTCTTGACGGCATCGATCAGGGGTCGGGCGCAGCGGACGAGGTTTTGCGCCGGCGGATTCTCAGGCCGGTAGCCGTCTCCGAGGACGGGGTGCGAGAACGGATCGTTCGCGTAATCAATCTCATTGCCGATGCTCCACATGATCACGCTCGGATGGTTGCGGTCCCGGCGCACCATGTCCTGAATATCGGTGACCGACCATCGGTCGAACAATTCCGCGTAACCAAAATGGCTCGGTTGGCCCACATTCCAGCCGTTCACCCACTTGTTCTTGGCCGGTGTGAACTCGTCGAAAGCCTCATCCTTGACGAGCAGTCCGAGCCGGTCACACAGGTCCAACAGCTCCGGTGCGGGAGGATTGTGACTGGTGCGAATGGCATTGACGCCGAGTTCCTTCAACAGGCGCAGCCGGCGTTCCAGCACCTTGTCCGGAACCGCGGCACCCAGGCAACCGGCGTCGTGATGGATGCACACACCCTTGAATTTCATGGGCGTGCCGTTGAGAAAGAATCCCTTGTCCGGGTCGAACCGGAGTGTGCGAACCCCGAACGTCGTTGTCGTCTCATCGACCAGCGCCGTCCCCTCGGTCAGCCGGCTTTTGACGGTGTAGAGCACGGGAGAATCAAGCGACCACAATTGCGGGCGGGGGAAGATGAGTTGCTGGACCACGGCCAGGTTGGTGCCCTCCGCGATCGTGCCCGACGTGGTCAGGTTGCCCACCGGGCGGCCATCGGCGACGATAAGCTCTGCTTGCAGCGAAAACGGCTGGTTCCGGCCGTAGCCATTCTCGATCCTGGTCTCGACGCGGACGGTGGCGGAGTCCGGGGTGGCTTCCGTCGTGGTGACAGAGGTGCCCCAGTGGCCGATGCGGAGTTTGTCGGTGAGCCGCAGCCGCACATGGCGATAGATGCCCGAGCCGGTGTACCAGCGGGAGTCGGCAAACCGGGAGTGATCGACACGCACGGCAATGACGTTTTCCGTGGAACCGAAATGGAGCAGGGGAGTCAGGACGCACTCGAAACTCGAATATCCGTAGGGCCTTCCGCCGACGAGATGTCCGTTGATCCAGACCTCCGAGTAATCGTACACGCCGTCGAACTCGACGGCGACGAGTTTGTCTTTGTCGCCCGCGTCGAGCCGGAAATGTTTTCGATACCAGCCGATGCCACCGGGCGCGTATCCGTTGCCGCTGCTGTACTCAGGACCGAACGGGCCTTCGCTGCTCCAGTCGTGAGGCACATTCACCTGCCGCCAGGCGGTGTCGTCGAATGCCGTCGTCATCGAGTTGGCGAAATCGCCTTTGCTGAAGCGCCAGTCGGCGTCCATGTCAACGATGCTTCGGACGCAAGGCGGTGGGCGGATGTCCAGGGCTGCAGCGCTGGCGCTGGTTATTGCCAACGCGAACGCGGATAAACCACAGACAAGAAAGTGTTTCGTGACGTTACGCGGGGCAGGGGACAGTTCGCTCATGAGAGCGTTTCTATCAGGCTGCGAAACGGCGTCAAGCGTGGAATCCGAGCCGCGTCGGCGGGCTGATGTTTCAGTAAGCGAGCTTCAACTCGTAGCGCAGGATATTGTGGCAATGGACCGTGTCGATCTTGGTCTTGTTTTGCCAGCCCTGACAGGACAGTTCGCCGGTGACTTTGGTGCGATGTTTGGCAACGGCGCTGGCCAGTTCCTGAGTCAGATCAAAATCGCCCCGGATGCATTCGTCGTTGGGACAGCTAAAGCGGAAAACGGACTTCGCGCTATCGAGGTTGACCATGTACTTGAGCTGCCTGTTCTGGGTGACGCCTGTTGAACTGTAATACCCCAGGTGCACAATCAGAGACTTCAATTTCTGGAATTTGTCCGCCAGACTGGGTGAGGCTTTCACCCGCTCGCCTTCTTGATCGCGGTATTCCGCCCGGAGACCTATTTTTTGTCGATACATAATCACGAACTTCGTACGTTGAGGTTGGTGGCAATTGATTGTGTTGCGTTCATCTGTTTGAACCATAATCTTAAGATGAAAAGCACGGCACCGGCTATGGGGTGTTTACCCCATATCCTTTGTGAATCCAAAGTGCCTTGTCGAGTGGCTCGATTTCGGTTCGGCGATCGAATTCCAGCCGACACACTCTGAGTGTCGGGGTTGCCCCGACAATGCGGCAGCTTTCGCCGGATTGTCGGCCCTGCCGGCGCCTATTTGTGAAAGTACTCGTGGACTTTCGCCGCGACCTGGCGATCCGTCATCTTGTCGACCGTTTCAATGGCAATGATGTGTCCCCCGAGGTTGTCTCGCTCGAGACGTTTTTTCAACTCGCCCTTGGCCTCGCCGGGACCAAACAGCAGAATCGATTCGGCATCACGAATCGCCGCAATCACCTCATCGTAGTACTGGTTGAGATGGCCCGAAAACTCCTTCTCGTGGCTGTCATCGGCCGGAGACTGTTGTCCATAGTGAGTCGTCGAACGTACGCCGTCAAAACGTCCCGGTTGTTTCTCAACATTGGATGAGATCTCCATCGTCTCTTCCCCTTCGGGCGAGACAATCGCGATCACCGCCTTCCGATGATCAATCCACAAACCTGCGGTCGTTTTCATGGAATTCTCCTTTGTCGATTGAGTCCACCCGTGGCGATCTCGATTTTGGCCTTCCTTCAAAGGCGTTGACGAAGTGTAGAGCAGGGGGGGTGGCGCCCAGGCTTCGCCGGGGAACAATAGTCGATATCCTCCTGTTCCCTTCAGCGTCGGACCACCCGGCAGGACAACGGGTTTTTCTTTTTCACTGTCGTCGCGCCGGAGGCCGTGCGTTTGGGCTTCGGTCTCCAACCGGTCGATAGCGATTCTGGTGCCGTCCGAGTCCGCAGTCAATGGCGGCAAACCTGTGGTGGGTGGTTTGTGTTTCATGGCATGACAATTAAGCCCGTAAACCGTGAGGGCGCTATGGGGTGTTGACCCCACCGGGGTTTTTGAGAATCCAGAGGCTCCCGCCTTGCGTTACGGCGTTCGACGGGTCGACCTGAATTGGATCCTGAACACGGGCTGGAAACAGCCGCGGCGCTACGCAACGAACGGACGTGAGTACTTTGGATAACGCCCCAATTCCGAGTAGGGTCTGGCTTTCCACCGCTTGTAACTCCACAGCCAGTGTTCCGGTTGGCCACGAATGGTGTTCTCGCACAGATCGAGACAACGCTGGCTGAGGGTGTGGATGTCGGCCTGATCGTTCCCGCTGGAACGGAACGGAAGTTCCTGGCAGTCAATCCGTATTTTCCCTCCGGGCAGGGGATGGGCAATGCTGGCCACAATCGCTGCGCCCGATAGCAGTTCGAGTCGCCCAATGGTCGAGCAGGTCAACACGGGCAGGCCGAAAAAGTCGCACCAGGTGCCGCCGGAACGCAACCCGACATGCTGGTCGATCAATAGGGCCGCACAGCCGGCGTGCTTCAGCGTTTTAAGCACCCGTATCATGGCATGCCGACCGGCGACAATGCGGTTTCCCGACCGGCTGCGGAGGCGGACGAAGATCCGTTCGAGTGCCGGGTTGTGCATCCTCTTGGCAACGATCGTCATGGGGATCTCTTGGAACCCGAGCGCCAGCCCAAGGAGCTCCCAATCGCCATAATGCATCATGATAAAGATGACGCCCTTGCCCCGTGCCAGGCAATCGTGGATCAGTCGGAGACTGCTGTCGTGCACCTCGACAATCTGTCTCGCCAGGGCCGGCGTAAGCCGCGCGCTCCAGAAGAGCCCCAGCATGGTTGCCCCGAAGCTTTGGAACGATGCGCGCGCGATCCGCTTCTTTTGCAACCGCGTTTTGGTGTCTCCAAACGCCACGTCCAGGTTCGCCACAGCAATTCTTCGTTGCCGGCCAAGGAACCAGTAGCTCAGCCAGCCGATGCCCCGTCCGACCCGGCGGACTGCATGGTAGGGGAGAAAAGGAACGCCCCAGACCACCGGCCTCAGGGCCACCGCTTCCAATCGGTAACGGAAGCGTTTCCACCGGGAACACCGTTTGGCGGCCTTATGATTGTTCCGCCGGGAAATGTCGGCTGGTTTCATCTGGCTCCGAAACATAAGCTCGCCAGGTGAAGTCCATCACACGGCTGGCTCTTTCGTCTGCAGGTGTCTCGCGTCTTTCACGACGAAAGAATAATCATGGAAACCGTGAGAATGGTATGGGGTGTTCACCCCATGTGGAATTCGAGAACTCAATGCTGAGCCACATCTCCTCTGAGAGGTGTTTGTAGCCGCGGCGCTCTGTCGCCGCGTTTCGGGTTTTGCCGTCAACGCGCCGCTTCGCACGCCGACAGAGCGGCGTGGCTACAAGGCCGCCCTTCCAATCAACTGTGACGGAGTTCTACACGATGGTCAACGGAACGCTGTTTTCGATGATTCCCGCCGCGATGGCGTAGCGCGTGAGACCGGCGACATCGTGGATATTGAGCTTGCTCATGAGATGCTGCCGGTGTTTCTCGACGGTTTTGATGCTGATGCCCAGTTCCGCCGCGACCTGTTTGTTGGCGTGGCCTTCGGCAATCAGTTGGAGCACCTCCACCTCGCGCGAACTCAGGCGGACGACTTTCTTTTTGAGCCGTCCTCCTCGATTGGGCGACTTCTGATTGCGATTGTCGAGGCGCTTGGCAACGGAGGGGCAGAAAAATGTGTTTCCTTTGTGCACTTCCCGAATCGCCCTGGACAGATCGTGGGAGGAGGTCTGTTTGAGCAGAAATCCCGACGCGCCCAACTCGGCCGCGTGCTCGACATACGCGTCATCGTCGTGCGCGGAGAGAATGAGCACCTTGGTGCCGGGAATGGCTTTGCGAATTTGCCGGGTGGCTTCCAACCCATTGAGCAGCGGCATCGCGATATCCATCACGACGACCGCGGGGCGCAGCTTCCTGGCCAGTGCCACGGCTTGGCGGCCGGTCGGCGCTTCGCCGACCACCTCGAGATCGTCTTCGGCCTCCAACAATTTCCGAAACCCTTCGCGGACGATCATGTGGTCTTCAGCCAGCAGGACGGTGATGCGTTTCATAAACACTAAACCCGGTTGCCGTTGGTGAATGGAATCTCGGCGCGGATGGCCGTGCCTTTGCCGGGTGCGGATTGGACGCGAAGACTACCGCCGACCATCTCCACGCGTTCGCGCATGCCGAGCAGCCCCAACCGCTTGTGCCGTTTGGCAAACAACACGCGTTCCACTTCAAAACCTTTGCCGTCGTCCTTGATTTCCATGCGAATGGCGCCCGGGAGTTTCCGGATGCCCACGGTCACCCGGCTGGCTTTCGCATGCTGGGCGGCATTGGTGAGTGCCGCCTGGGCGACGCGATAGAGCACCGTACGCCTGGCGTTGTCCAATTGTTCAACCCTGGCAGCAGTAAAGGCCGTGAAGTGGATGTGGATCCCCGTTCGTTTCGCAAACTCTTTCATAAAAGAATGGAGGGCGGGAATCAGTCCCAGGTCGTCCAACACCGTCGGGCGCAATTCGCGGGCGAACCGATGCACGATGTTCACCGACTTTTCCACCAGCCGCTGCGTATGGGTGATCTTTTTCGTGAGACCCTTGGCGTTGAGCGTGGCCTCCGTTTTCAATGTCGCCAGATGGACATTGATGCCCGTCAAGGTCTGGGCGATTTCATCATGCAGCTCACGGCTGATCTCCCTGCGCTCTTCCTCCAGCGCAGATAGAAAATGATGGGCCAGATGCCGCAGTTGTTCCTGCTGGTGGCGCGACTGCTCCAGCAACCGGCTGTAGTGTTGCTCGCTGTTCCGGAGGGATTCCTCCACGGCCTTGCGCCGGGCGATTTCCTGTTTCAACTGCCGATTCGCGTCGGCCAGTTGCACAGTGCGCAGGTGCAGCGTCTGGTTCACCTGACTCAAGTGGACGTTGGCCTTTCGCATGGCGCAATAAGTTTCCTCTATCGGCGTGATTGCCTCAAGAAAAAAAACGTTCCGCCCGCTTGATCATTCCATCCCTGGTTCCGGCTGAGGAGCCCGGCACGAGTGCTTTCTCGTGAATCCTTGCCAGGTCCAACGTCTCCAGCCCGATGGTCATGGCCTGGTGTCCCAGTCCATGCGCCGGCGGCAAGCTCGCCCGTGGCCCTTGTTTCAGGGGTTTCCGCAACGCCGCCACGCTGTCGCTCAACGACGTGTTGGCCGCGATGGAATAGCTCGGCGCCGCAGCCGTCGGGATCGACGGTAGGGTTCTACCCCATAGAGAAGTGCCAGGCCCTCGCTTACCTTGCTTTCAACCCAAAGATGTAACAACCGAAAGAAGGTAGTGCAATGAAAGTAATGTATTCAATGGCGCTTGCTATGGCCGCAGTCGCCCTGGTAGCCACGAGCGCGCCTCTGCGCGCGTCCGAGACGGATGCCCGCATCGAGTCCTCGTTCACCAAAAGCTACGTCTATAAAACCTATCTGAAGGACGAGCACATCAAGATCAGCTCCAAGGACGGAGCCGTCACCTTGTCGGGCGACGTCTATAACGAAACCCACAAACCGATGGCCCAGGACACCGCCGAAGCGTTGCCCGGGGTCACGACCGTTGACAATCGTATCGTAATCAAAGGGGATCTTCCGCCTCAGTATTCGGATACGTGGATCAGCATGAAAGTGAAAGCGGCACTGCTGTATCGGCGCAACGTCAGCGGCACCAAGACCGAGGTGTACGTGAAAAACGGCATCGTCACGTTGAAAGGCATAGCCGCCAGCCAGGCCCAAAAGGACCTGACCACCGAATACGCCAAGGACATCGACGGCGTGAAGAGCGTGCAGAACGAGATCGTCGTGTCTAATTACACGGAAGCACCGGGCCAAACACCGGACGAAAAGATGGATGATGCATCGATCACCGCCCAGGTTAAGGGATCGTTGCTGTCGCATCGATCGACCAGTACGATCAACACCAAGGTCACGACCAACGATGGCATCGTCACGGTGAGCGGCCAGGCCAAAAACTCAGCCGAGAAGGCCCTGGTCACCAAGCTCGTCGCCGACATCAACGGTGTCCAGAGCGTGGTCAACAACATGACCATCGCGGAGACCATATCCAATAACAACTAGACGTTTACTCACTGTTCGTTGGTGCGAGGGGGACAGGGGGCACCAGCGGGCAGTGAATCCCAAACGAATGGAAAGAAGAATCCTATGTTGTATACGATAGCTGTAGTAATGATCGTTTTGTGGCTGCTCGGTTTGGTGACCAGTTACACAATGGGCGGGTTAATTCACGTCCTGCTGGTGATTGCCATCATCATGGTCCTGGTCAACTTGATTCAGGGCCGACGAGTTGCGTAAGAGGTGGTGAACTGAAGAAAGGAAACGGGAGGTTCGAAATGAATTCAAAAACGATTGCAGTCATACTGATCGCATTAGGCATCGTGGTGCTCGCGTACTCGGGCATTACCTACAAGACCAGGGGAAAGCCTGTCGATGTGCTCGGAGTCCACGTGGAGACCACCGACAGTCACTTTATTCCGCCAGTGGCCGGAGCGTTAGCGCTGGTCGGCGGGATCCTGTTGCTGGGTCTGGGAACCAAAAGGGCCTGACGAGGGGAACCCATGGAGATTTCGTCTATATTGCAGGTGGCTCTATTTCTCGCGTCGGTCGCCATTATCGTGCTGGTGGCTTGCCTCGTTCCCATCGCGTTCCAGGCGCGGCGCCACCTGGAACATTTGGCGCTCACGGCGGAACAATTGAAGGCAAAGTTGGAGGTTCTTGTGCAGGACAGCCGTGAGCTGGTTCGGAACGTGGACACCCTGTCGAAGCGGGTCAACCAACAAATGGACGAGGTGGATCACGTGGTGCGCACCGCGCGACAGTGGACCGACCGGGCCGATCGGCTCGTGAACGAGGTGAGCTCGGCGATTGAACCGTCCGTGTTCTCGTTCATACAGAACCTGAACCTGCTCCGCAGGGGAGCGACAACGATTGTGCAAACTTTGTTGCATAGGAAAACAAGACAACAACCAACCAAAACAGGAGAAGAATATGTCTGACGAAAACTCATGTCCCATGGGCGGCATTGTGACCGCGTTTGCAGTCGGCGCTCTCGTGGGCGCAGGAATCGCCCTGCTGTATGCGCCCCAATCGGGCAAGGAGACGCGGAAACTGATCGCCGACAAAGGCCGCGAACTCAAGGGTAGGGCGCAAGACACACTCGAAGACGCCAAGGACTACATCGAAGGCAAGAAAGCAGAAATTGCCGCCGCTGTCGAAGCTGGCAAGGAAGCCATGCGCGAGGAGCGGGCCAAACACCAGAAATCGGCGTAGCCGCCTCCCTGACTCGTTCTGGCGTGACGAAGGTGGCGTGTGCTTCTCGCCCGTGTCGTTCGCCATCGCAAATTGAGGGATGTAGCCATGGCGCTCTGTCGCCGTGGATCTTCATGGTGCATTGTAGGGCACCATGGCAGACCTTCCTCCGGCTTGGTCTCGCAGCATTCGGCCAATGGATCCGGAGTTGTATTCATCCTGGCTGATTTCATTCTGTCCGGCCACGGAAAGGCGAGTATCCGCTTCTCTCCGCCCCGGCCATCGCAACGAGAAAATCGATTCGGGCCGACTTGAGGCTGAAAAGGTTCGCCCCCAGACTGCTCACTTGGAAATCGCCGGTCCAATCCCGGTGCAGGACGGCATAATTCCAGCCCCGTACCCCTTCGCTGAAGGCGATGGTGCCGATCGTGTTCTCCGTTTCATCCCCGAACCACTGGACTTCCTCTCCGATGGCCGACTCCAGAAGGGCATGAAATTTGAGGAACCGTTTAAATTTCCATTTGCTGATGCTTTTGATTCGCACACATGACTCCGCAGCGGCGAGGGTTAAAGTTGGGTTGTACTGACTGAATGCTCCCTATCGCCACCGGTTCTGGTCGGAGTGAAACCGCTCGCTGAAACCTGCTTCAACGTAGACCTGATCCCATGATTAGCCAGCCATATCGCAAAGTATCTTGCAGTTGAAGTAGCGCGGGCGTCTCGCGCCGTGTGCCGTCTGCGTCCCGTCCAATTTGTAGTGGTGGTGCGATCAAACATGCACACTGTGCGATCAAACCTGCACTCGAGCGCGGCGGCGGCGGCTCGCCCCTCCCAGAAGGGGATTTATACAACGACGAGGCCACGACGAAGTCCGCCATGGGGAGGATCTGACTGCCGGCACGACATGGCCCTCCGATGGCGACAAGTAGATTAGCGTGCATTCGCGTTCATTCGCGGTTGGCGACTTGACAGCGAGAATTGGCGGAGAGGGAGGGATTCGAACCCTCGATACAGGCTTAAATCCCGTATAACGGTTTAGCAAACCGCCGCCTTCAACCACTCGGCCACCTCTCCACAAGCACTTACAAAGATTGACTTGACGTGTTGGCAATTGTGTGGCAAATTGAGGCACGCAAAGGAAATGCCACCAATGAAGCCAAACAAGTCGAGCAAACCTTCATGGCCACCGATACTACACCGCCGCCGGGCCAGCGGTCAAGTGAGTTACCAAATCGCCGTGATGATCGACGGCAAGCGCGTTCGCGAACGGTTCAAGACACTCGAAGCCGCCGAGGAACGCGCCCTGCAAATCCGCGACACCTACCGCGAGGAAGGCAAGGCTGCGTTTGCCATCCCCGCCGACTTGCGCCTCGAAGCTCACAAGTGCGCGGAGCTTCTGAAACCCCACAACGCGACCATCAGCGAGGCCGTGCAGCACTACCTTTTGTCTGTGTTGGCCTATCGCACCGCCCCCCCCATCGCGGAAATCATCAAGCGGATGCTCGCCGACAGTCGCACCGCCGGGCGACGCGAGCGCACCATCGGCGACCTGTCCTATCGCCTGGGCCGATTCGCCAAGACCTTCGGCACCCGGCAGGTTTCCAGTATCAGCCTCGCCGAATTGAAAGCGTGGATTGACGATCCGACGCTAGGTGCGCGGAGCCGGATTCACAACGCGACGAAAATCTCCCAGCTTTTCAACTACGCCATCCGGCAGGGCTGGGCGGATGCCAACCTTGTCGAGCGCATCACGCGTCCCAGCATCGAGGATAAGGCGGTCGAATTGTTCACTCCGAAAGAGGCGAGTCAACTCTTGAAGTACGCCGAGCCGCTGGGGTTGCTCCCGTTTGTGGCAATCGGGCTTTTCGCCGGGCTCCGCAGTGCCGAGATTCAACGGCTGGACTGGTCTGCCGTCAAACTTTCCGAGCGGTGCATCATAATCGGCTCAGAAGTAGCAAAGCGCCGGAGCCGGCGCGTTGTCGAGATCAACGACACGCTCGCCGCATGGTTGACGTTATGCGCAAAGCCAGCCGGAGCCGTCGCCGGTTTCCGTGAAGATCAACTCGCCTTTCGCATCCGCCAACTGACGAAAGATGCTGGCCTCTCGAAATGGAAGCACAACGGCTTGCGCCATTCGTTCGCCAGCTATCACCTCGCCTTGCACGGCGACGCGACCAAGACCGCGTTTCAGATGGGAAACTCGCCCGTGGTACTCCACAATTCCTACAAAGGACTTGTCACCAACGGCGACGTGCAACGCTATTGGAGCTTGCGACCCGCCGCCGATGCCAACGAAAAGATCGCGGCGTTGAATGCCCTTGGCAACGAATAGGTGAACGAAGTGAAACGAACTCGGAAGCACAGGCCGCACACAGGCCGCAAAAGGTTTGGCACCAAATTTGACGTTGACTTGTGGGCGGCGCGCGCATTGGGAGAGGACATTTCAAGGAGCGCGCCTAAACTTACGACGGAGAGGATAGAACTGTGGAACAAGTTCCTGCCTGAAGATCCAACACCATTCACTTATGAGGAGACTTGGAATCACATTTGCCGTAATGCTCAGCGAGAAGATCGCGGCGAGCAACAGCGATCTTTACGCCATGGCCCCGACAGTGCCATCCTCTGGACATTCGAGCAACTCGGCGCTCTTTTTCTATGGCAATGCCGCAACCCTGAACGTTTTTCCAACAAGCCGTTGTTTGATTATCTGTGCTTCCGGAATTCAGAGTATCGGCGCCCCCGCCAGAAGCCTGTCGTGAAGCGAGGAAAAGACGAGGCACTGCCCCGCCTTCTGGAACGAGATTTTGCTGGCATCGGCCCGACCTTGTTGGCCGCGATCACCGCCGACCATCCCTTCATGGGCACCGCAGCCGATCTATTGGAGCTGCTCAAATCGGTTAACGGCGTTGTCGAGGAGGATGGCGCGGGTCTCCATCGCAAACGTGACTGGACAGCCGAATACATTGCGGAATGGCTCGATGACAATTGGGTCAAGGTCGAGGCAACGTTTGACGCCAAGCGGGGAATCGACAGCTTAGACCGGACTGTGTTCTCAATTAAACCAAGCAGATTGATACCATTTGAGAAGCTGCGCGAGGCATTATCAACTTTCCCAGAGATCGCACTACCTATGTTCAGCGTGATGCAGGATGCTCTCGCCAGGCTGTTCACGCTTGCTTACTGGGGCGACAGAGCCGCAAGCGTGGCAGCGAAGAAGACGTTGGAAGAACTTCTCCCAAGAAGCAACCGGCACCCAATTACGAACCATCTGCCGAAAATCATCGAGATATTCAGTCGCAAGAGAAATGGTATCGTCAAATCTGATGCAAAAATCAAGCAAGTCCACCCTGGCCTCACGGAGGCAAAGCGGGTCAAGATGCTTTCAGTTCTTTACAGTGAGGATCCGGGGACAATCAGAGATGCCATCCGCGACCAATCCGAAAAGGCTTTCTTGGTTCAGCGCCTTTCAAAGTACCTGCCAGTGAGCGAGACACAGGTGAAGCGGGCTGTCACCGCAACACGCTGCAAATCAGCATAGTCCAAGAGTTGCAGGTTTGGCCTTTTGACGAGAGTCAGCACGCGCGCGTACCTTGGCGCGCGTATGCGAGAAGTCTCACAACAATGCAACTGTGGACTGGCTGAGGCGGCCAGCCAAAGCACGGCGACGATCACGCCGGCGACCGAGCGGGTTCTTCTGCGGAAAAAAAACGGGGTCGAGTGCGCGCTGCTTTATCTTCGCCCAGAACAGGTCATTCAAGTCCTGCCAGTTTCGCGTCGCACTCTCTCGAATTGGCAGCGTGCCCGGCGGATCAGATTCTATAAGGTCGGGAAAGTGGTTTTTTTCCGGCGTTGTGACATTGAGACGTGCATCGAAAAATTCGTTGTCAATCCGGTTGGCGAAGTGAAACCGCGCCAGGCTGTGAAGTCGAGCACAGTGACCACCGAACTGCCTGCCCGCAAGCGCCCGGCTGGTCGCATCGCTACACCACCGACGAAGGAATAACCAGCATGACTTCTCGTCAGATTTCTATCCCGACTCGGCAATCGGAGGCACGTTGCCGATGAACGTCACAGGCGCGACACACAACCTTCCTCCGTTCCTGTGCGACCTACTGGCCGCTCCACCCCGCGCCGGCGAAGGCGTTCACAACTGGCTCTTTCGTGTTGCCCGCCAGTTGCATGCCCACTTGCCCGCTGGTGAAATCGTGCATGTTCTCGAAAGGCGCGTCGTGACTTGTGGCCGCCACGTCAGCCGCAAGGAGGTTGAAGATGCAGTGAAGAACTCCATCGCGTGCGCATGGCAGTCCCGTGGCCATTCAATAACCATCCCGCCCTCCTCAAAGTGGCCAGCGGTCAATCAGGAGCAGCGCGAGGCAATCGTCAGAGACGGCGGCGGACTCGCCGATCTTTGGGAACTTTCACCGATTCGCCTTCATGATAACGAGCCGCGTATAGAGAAAATTGTTGACAATCTGTTCCCCGGCAATCCGCTCTTGTGTTGTGGCCGCTCGCAATTTGACTTTGACACTCGACCCCGTGAGGAATGGCGTGGTGAACTCGCCAAACAACAATTTATCGTGCCGTCGCCTATGTCTGCCGTCACAGGCTTGACGCAAGAGGGACGAGAATCGAAGCACGCTTTGAGTAATACCGGGCCGCGTCGTTTCCTGGTTGCGGAATTTGACCAGGGCACGCTCGACGAACACGCGGCGTTGCTGGTTCACTTAGCTGGGTTCGCGCCGCTTGTGTGTGTGGCTCACAGTGGCGGGAAGTCCCTTCACGGTTGGTTTTACGTTCACGGTCAGCCCGAAGGCCGCGTTTTGAAACTGTTCCGTTACGCAGTGAGTCTCGGTGCGGACGACGCAACGTGGACGCCGTCGCAGTTTGTACGGATGCCGGACGGGCTGCGGGACAACGGAAGACACCAAACGGTGTTTTACTTGAGCTTCAAACCTTTGGAGGCAACCCGATGAGGCCGCTCGTCGAATCACCAGTGATTCTGGACACGCCGGAGGTGCCGAGTGATGCGCAGTCCGGCCCAGTTGTTGAACCAACTCTTTCGGCGCTTCCGCCGTGGGCGGATGCTGCCGAGTTTTGCGCGGCAGAAATCGAGACACCGCCGGAGATCGTCAAAGGCGTGTTGCACAAAGGTTGCAAGCTGGTTGTCGGCGGTTCAAGCAAATCGCGCAAAAGCTGGTTGCTGTTGGACTTGGCGTTGGCCGTATCTACCGGCGCGAATTGGTTGAACTTTCCGACTACAAAGGCGCGCGTGCTTTTTGTCAACTTGGAATTGCCGGCATTTTCAATCCAGCACCGCTTGCAGTCCATTGCGAAGGCGCGCGGCATCGAGATTGAACCCGGAATGCTGACTTTGTGGAATCTGCGCGGACACGCTGCGTCATACGAAATACTGTTGCCGATGATAATCGCGCAAGCGAAGGCGCACGGCTTTGGATTGGTCATTCTTGATCCGAGCTACAAGCTGCTTGGCGATGCCGACGAAAATTCCGCGTCTGACATTGCCAGGTTGCTAAACGCGCTAGAACGGCTGGCCGTAGACACCGGCGCGGCACTCGCGTTTTCCGCACACTTCGCCAAAGGCAACGCGAGCCAGAAAGAAGCGATGGACAGAATTTCCGGCAGCGGAGTGTTTGCGCGCGACCCGGACGCGATTCTCGTTTTCACCGCGCTGCAAACGGCAGACGCCTACGCCGTCGAAAGCATCTTGCGGACGTTACCGCCACAACCACCTTTTGCAATCCGCTGGGAGTATCCTGCATTCCAAGTGGCCGAGGACATGGATCCCGGCGACCTCAAGCAGCCAAAGCGCGGGAACATCAAGGCGGTCCCCACCGCCGACCAGATGATCGGCCTTTTCAAGACCAACCCCGAGAAACCCCGGACTGTGCTGCTGTCCGCAGTTCAATTACGAGTTTTGTTCGACGCCCGCGGCTGGGACCGGACCGCGACTCCGGCCTTGCGTGACGAGTTAGTTGCCGACGGCAAACTCGCCATGTACCACGGTCCGCACAACTCCAAGCTGACGGGTCTACCGGAGATGGTCGAGGCGTACACCAAACAGCAATCAGAACGTGACACCATCTTGGAACAGGCCGCCCTGGCAGCCCCGCAGAAACGCAAGTGCCGCCGATGAGAATCACCCCCTGTAATGCCAGTTTGTCCAGTTTGTCACAGACAAGCTGCGGGCTGTGCTGGTTGTGGGTGTGTTTCAGTTTGTCTGCCTGCCTTTATAGGCAGACAAACAAACACACACCGCACACAGCGGGCAACCTTCGGAGGTTAAGGTGCGGAACCCACTCTCGTGACAAGCTGGATTCCACGCCGCACCTTGTTACGGACGCATCAGGGCGCGTCAGGCTGCCAGGCGACCGAGAAGTGTTTCGCGTCCCGTGGTGTGGTGGATGAACGGTGTGACAACGGACAAATCCTATCCGCAGGAGCATACGAATCATGAGCACCGACAACCAGGCCGAGGGAATACCAGCAAAACCCGATCCCGACACGCTTGTTCTGACCAATGTTGAGGAAATCTTTTTACAGGAGTACCTTCGCACGGGGAACGCAACGCAAAGTGGTCGTGTCGCAGGACTTACACATCCAGGAACGTATGGCTGGCGCATGTTGAAAAGTGCAAAAATTCAGGCCGCGCTGAAGTGTGAGCTGGCGAACAAGCAGATTGATGACAATCACGTCCTGGCCGAGTTGTCCGAGCTGTGCTTTTGCAGCTTGCGAGACTTCATGGACGAGGACGGGGTGATCGATCCTCGAAAAATTCGAGTCAACGGGCACCTCGTGAAGCGGTACAAATGCGTCAAGGTGAGGCGCCGAGGCGACGGCAAGGATGTTGTGTCCGTCGAGAACATAGAGATCGAGTTGCACGACCGAGGCGCCTACCTGGTGCACATGGCGAATCGGTTCGGGTTCTTCAAGCGCGACACGGGCGAGGAGACGGCCCGCATCCTCGAAGCCCTGGCGGAGATTCTGAAGGCGAAATATCCTGCGGAAGAAGTTGGGCAGGTGTTCAGGCAGTTGTCCGAAGCGTTGAGGAACTGATGGCAGATGACGCTCAGCTTGCCGCCATGGTGCAGGCGATACGTGGCCGGGGAATCAGCCTGTGGCCGGACGAGGATGAAAGTACGCTTTGGTGCGATAACATGGCCGGGTTGACCGCAGGCGAGGCGCAGTTTGTCCGGCAGAACGCGGGCGAGATTCTGGCGTATCTGCGGCACCGAAACGAGCAGTTACTCCCGTCAAAAACGATTTGCGACCAGTGGCGAAAGAAGCATTGCCACGTCAAAAATCCCTTGTAAGTGGTTGCAAATCAACAAAAATTTGTCCAAAATTTCGGACATTTCACCATGGCTGACCGCTGGTGCCATAGGCACAGTAGAAGCGTGGGGTGTGCGGACCACAAATCCCGCTTCCGTTTCCTTTGACCATCTCACCGATCGACTGGCGACCGGCTCAAATTTGAAAAGTATTGTTCTACGGTCGAGTTTGCGGGGGATCGATCAGTTGTTGAGTGTGTCGTTATGGTCTTCGCATCGGTCTCAATCTCCGTCTCGCCCAGGAAAAGATGCCCCGTCCGCTCGCTGTCCTGAGCCATGCGCAGAGCGATCTTCGTAAATGTTTTGCCTCGGAACTGAAAGCGAGTATGGATTGCGACGTTCTGAAATTGCATTTCGTCAGCATCTCGCCCGTGGCGCCGTCAGTCAAGTTGGATCGCTGTGACACAGCATGACAGAATTGCACAGGTGGGCTAAACTTCTCGCATGTGCGGACGTTACACACTCACGAATGACCTGAAAGAGATCGCTGTGCGGTTTCAGGTGGAGGAAAGGCTGACACCTTTCAGCAACCAGCCGTCGGTCGAATCCGAACGGCTTTTGAAACCTCGGTTCAATATCGCTCCGACCCAAACGGTCATCGTTGTCAACGACGAAGGACAGCGACAGTTCTTTGCAATGCGTTGGGGCCTGATCCCCTCCTGGGCCAAGGACAGCTCCGTTGGCAATCGGATGATAAACGCCCGGGCCGAGACCGTTGCTGAAAAGCCTGCTTTCCGATCCGCCTTGCGCAAACGCCGATGCCTGGTTCCCGCAGACGGTTTCTACGAGTGGCAGAAACTCGGCAAGGCGAAACATCCAGTCCGTATCGTGTTGAAAACCCGTGAACCGTTTGGATTTGCCGGGTTGTGGGAAACGTGGACATCGCCCGAGGGCGGGGAAATCAAGTCCTGCACCATCATCACGACCGATGCCAATGACTTGCTCAAAGAAGTGCATGAGCGGATGCCGGTGATTCTGAAAAAGGAAGCCGAGTCCGTCTGGCTTGACCCGAACATCCAAGAGCCAGAAAAGCTGCTCCCGTTGCTGAAGCCGTATCCGCCAGAGTTGATGGAGTTCTATCCCGTCAGCCGTGCCGTCAATTCAACCTCGAACGATTCCCCAGATTGCATCGTGCCGGTTTAAGCCTTTGAACGCTTGATTTGCGCCGTGACGTGGGACTACACTCTCGGGCGTTTGGAGGAAACAACGAGGCAGAAGAGCCAGTAACCAATAAAACAATTCATTTCGCGTAGCTTCGTCTGCTGTCCAACACGAAACGGGAGATTTCTGATCAACGGACGGCGTTTGAAGCGCGCCCCGCAAGAGGTGCGCCGAAAGCGTTCCGTTGTGGGCACTCCCGTGCCCGTGTTGGGGCGCAAGTAGGTGCGCCCCCTTTATTTTGTCGTGTAACAGGCTGGGTTTACGCGAGGAGGAACTCATGTTGTTGCAGCAGCCAGACGAAACCATCAACTTGTTGTTGCTTAGACGAAACTGCGCACAAGCCCATTTTATCATTGTCGCCATTATCTTCTTCTTGCTCGCTCGCCAGATCGGTACAGCAAGCGCGGCGAGCCTAACGACGTTGTACAGCTTTACCGGCGGGGCGGATGGCGGGGAGCCAGTGGCGGGACTGGTTGAAGGCAGCGATGGAAATTTTTATGGCACGACCCAAGATGGGGGTACGACAAACAGTGTCGTCTGGTACGGCTACGGCACCGTGTTCAAGATCAGTGCGGCGGGCGAGTTAACGACATTGCATCAATTCAGCGGCGCTGACGGCGCATCACCATTGGCTGGACTGGTAGAGGGTGCCGACGGTAATTTCTACGGCACGACCGTTGGTGGCGGGATAGAAACTCTTAATTGCTCGGCGGGAGGCGGTTGCGGCACTGTGTTTCGGATCAGTTCGAACGGCAGCTTTGAACCTCTCTACTCATTCAACAACGGGAGCGATGGCGCGAGTCCTTTTTCTGGGCTGGTGCAGAGAAGCGACGGCTACTTCTATGGCACAACGCGGGACGGAGGAGCAACGAACTTCGCGGTAGCGGGGTGCAACCTCACTGGAGTGACGAACTGCACAGGGGCCATGCCGTCGTACTGCGTTGCGGCCTATTCTACTTCCGGTTTCGGTACTGTCTTCAAGATCAGCCCTTCAGGAGAGCTTACGACGCTGCACGAATTCGACAGCGCCTGCGTCTACCCCGATCTAACGCATTCTTGCCCCGAAAGCCCGCACCCAAATATCACGCTTGTCCAAGGCAGTGATGGCAGCTTCTATGGGGCAACCGAAGGTTCGAGATATTTATATGGGGACTCGTGTATGGCTTATGCCAGCTTGTTCAGTGTCACCGCAGCGGGCACTTTGACGACGCTGACGATGTCGGGCAGTGTAGAGAGCTTGATACAAGCTCGTGATGGCAATTTTTATGGCACGACCATTAATGATGGGGTGGGTGGCAATGGCACCGTGTTCAAGATGACACCTGCGGGTATGCTGACGACGTTGTATAGCTTCACCGGTGGTGCTGACGGCAGCAACCCTGAAGCGGGGCTAGTTGAGGGCAGCGATGGCAATTTCTATGGTACGGCCTCCGGTGGGGGCACGCACGCAGAGGGCGGTGCCGGGGGTACAGTGTTCCAAATCACTCCGGCTGGCACGTTGACCACGTTGTATGAGGTCGGTGGCGGGCCTTATGGTGGGCTGGTCCAAGGCAGTGACGGCAATTTCTACGGGACGACTGAGTACGGGGGCACGCACGGTGCTGGTAGCGTGTTCAAACTCTATAATGTGAACTGTAGTTTTTCGATTCACCCTTCCAATGAGACCTTTACCCCGTCGGGCGGATTCGGCAGCATCAGTGTGGTTACGTCTAACGGCTGCATTTGGACGGCCACAAACAACGACAGCTTCATAACGATCACCTCGGGCACCAGCGGCTCTGGCAACAGCACGGTAACCTACAGCGTAGCCGCCAATCCAAGCACCACGAGTCGCATCGGCACGCTGAGCGTTGCCGGACAAACATTCACGGTCGATCAGTCGGGAATAGCCTGCGTCGTCTCGCTCGACTCGACCACTACCGATTTCGCTTCGGCAGGTGGCTCCAGCCACGTCGTTGTGACAGCCAACGGTACGGATTGCGATTGGACAGCCGCGAGTGAGAGCGGTTTCATCACGATCACCTCCGGCGGCAGTGGTTCTGGCAACGGTACAGTCAGTTACACCGTCTCCTCCAATGCGGACATTACAGGCCGGCTTGGTACGATGACCATTGCTGGCCAAACGTTCACGGTTACACAGGACGCAGCTCCGTGCAGCTTTAATCTGAACGCGGCCAGCGCCAGCCTCGGCTCGGCGGGCGGCTCCAATAACGTAAATGTAACCGCGAATGGGACCAACTGTTCTTGGGCGGCGGTGAGCAACGACAGCTTCATCACGATCACCTCGGGCGGCAGTGGTGTGGGAAACGGAGCGGTCACTTACGTAGTTGCTGTGAATCCGAATACTACGCATCGCACCGGAACGATGACCATAGCCGACCAGATGTTCACGGTTACACAAGCCGCCAATGGAAGCACTCCGGCATTAGTGAACAGGTGGCAAATCAAGATTCAGCGAACCGATGGAACAAAGGAAACCGGACTCGACTATGTCACCTTCAATGGAGATGGCACCGTCGCGGGGTACTCATTGACGACATCGACATTCGGTGTGGCGACTTATTCCGGGTCGTGGACGGCCACAAGTGCGAAGACGTTCATGGCCTCGTTTACGGAGACTTTGGACGGACAATCGCTTGGCGGAACCATACAGGGGAAATTCAGCCCGAAGTCGATCAGTGGCAAGATTCTTTTCGACAACGGCGCTACTGGCAAGATCAGCGGCAGTGCGGCATCGGGAGTTCCTGATGCCAGCGGAAACTGGGCGGGTACGGCAAAGGAGTCCGGCCAGACCGCTCCTGAAGCATATGTCGTCAGCGCCAACCGCAACTTTGCTGGAGTTTTTGACATCACCGGCACGGTCAATGGATCGTTGCCCGCGACTGGACAAGTCATCGTTGGAGCCAACGGGGCCGTGGTGGGTTATGGCGTTACACAGTTGAGTAACGGCGGCACACTGCGCACAGGATTCACCGGCAGATTCAATGCAAGCAAGGGAACACTCAGTACGCAAGGAGTGGACGAGAATGGCGTTAAAGTAGTTGGGAAATTCGCAAGGCACTAGAGGGGACACTGCTTCGGCGAGAAGTTGGACAGGCGGAATGGTTGAGGATCTCAAGAAATCCGATGTTCGGGACGTTTACGAGTGGGTGCACGGTGCAGGATTCTGATTTGCTGGAAGGACAAAGTCCGTGGAACAAAACTTTACAACTGACAGGCTGAAGGAGGCGTCATGGCTCACAATCTGAACATCAAGAACGGTCAAGCGGCGATGATGTATGTGGGAGAAGTTCCCTGGCATGAACTGGGCACGCGCTTGACGAAGGCACCGAAGACGGCCGAGGCAGCCATCGCCGCAGCCGGCTTAGACTGGAAGGTTGGCTTGAAGCCTGTTTACGTTTGGGAGGGCAAACATTTTTATGAGATCCCGGATCGCAAAGGGGTTGTAAGGTTGGACAAGTGGGGGCAGCCGGATTGCGTTCCTTTTGGGTTGGTGGGGAACGATTACCATGTCTTGCAGAACCGCGAGGTATTTACATTCTTTGATCCGGTGATCCAGACGGGCAAGGTGAACTACGATACCGCAGGCGCTCTCGGAGCGGGGGAACGAGTGTGGGTGCTCGCCAAAGTCGAGGGCGAGATTCTGGTCAAGGGGATAGACAAGGTGGACAAGTACCTGTTGCTTTCCAGCGGCCACGATGGCCGTACCGCCCTACAAATCAGGTTTACGCCGGTTCGCGTTGTCTGCCAGAATACCCTTTCAATGGCTTTGGATTACGGCTCGGATTTGTTCAAGATCTACCACAATCCGAATATGCCCCGACGCATCGACACCGCACAAGAAGCGGTTAAGAAGATTCTCGGCTACTACGACGACATTGCTAAGCAGTTTGATCGCTTCGCAAGCAAGCAGCTAGATGGGAAGCTCTTGAGCACTTATCTTGGAACAGTGTTCCCATTTCCCAAGCGGAAACGGGGTCAATCGGATCGCAAATACGAAGATGCCGTCGCAAGAATCAATGACCTGCGCCAAACCGGCGAGCGACTATTTGTTGAGGGCGAGGGTAACAATGTTCCTCTCATCAAGAGTACGTTGTGGGCGGCATACAACGGCGTAACGGAGATGGTAGATCATCATTGGGGCTACCAAGACCGGTGGCAAAGGCTGAACTGGCTCTGGTTCGGCGAAGGCGAACGCACAAAGCATCGCGCTTACGATGAAGCACAGAAGATGTTCCTGGGAAATTGAGCACACAACGCCGGCAGTTGACAGGTGCGACAATACGGCTCGAAATCGTGGATTCGGGCGACAATTTTGCCACATAATTGCCAACAACCCGTCAGAGTGCCCTTTTCTTCAGAAAGCCGCGCATTTGACTCGGTTTGCAAAACCGCTTCCTGTGATCATGATGCCAGCCCGTCAGGCTTGGCTAGTCGATTCAATCCCCACGTAGGTCTCAAAATTCTCGACCATTTCCCTGGCAGAAACGGCGTTCCCGAACAATTCAGAAATCTTTTTTCGCACGTCCTTGGATGGATCGACAATTGTGAGTCTTGGTTCCTTGCCACCCTTCGCAATGGCCTTCTTGAAAAGCCACTTCGCCTCGACATCTGCGTCTGGGAACGAGTATTGCCTCTACCGGGAACCACTTCGATCCATACCTGAAAGCGCGCCAAATCCAGCCCGAACGCACCCCACCACGTTTCGGGTTTCGCTGGTGACCCTGCGCTTGCCGTGGACGCGCCGAGTGGCTACACTGGCCGGCAAGGAGAGGATCGAGACAAAACCGGGCAACTCTGGAGGTTCAAGGCGACCGAGGTTGACCAGTGGGTGCGGCCAGACAAGGCGGCCGAGGATGCCGAGAAGGCATGAACGCCGAACGTACATTTATCAATGTGGACGACGCTGTTCTGATCCACCTGATTCAGGCGGCGCAACGGAAGATCGTCTTCGTGGCTCCCGGCGTTCAGAAATCAGTTGCCTATGCACTGGCCGCGCGACTCGAAGCCTCTCCTCAGTTGGAGATTGCGGTCATCATGGACATTGACCCCGAGGTCTGCCGTCTGGGATACGGCCACATTGACGGCCTGACCGTCAGGTCCGCATGAATGCCGGATTGGGAGACCAAGCCTAACGACAACAAGAACACCATGACTGCCAAAACTCACTCACAACTGGCCAATTTCATCTGGAGCATCTGCAATCTGCTCCGCGGGCCGTACAAACGGAACGAATACCGGAAGGTGATTCTGCCGATGACGGTGCTCCGCCGTTTCGACAGCCTGCTGACACCTACCAAGGCATACGTGCTCGAAGAGTTCCGCGCCATCAAGGGCAAACCGGAGAACATCGTCCGCCACAAGCTCCAGCAAGTTACCGGACGACCGTTCTACAATCTGTCCAAACTCGATTTCGCCAAGCTGCTCAACGACCCGAACCAGCTTGCGCCGAACCTCAACAGCTACATCAACGCCTTCTCGCCGAACGTCCGCGCCATCATGGAGCGGTTTGCGTTTGACCAGCAGATTGCCCGCATGGCCGAGAAAAATCTCCTGTACGAAGTGGTCAAAGCCTTCGCCAAAGTTGATCTCTCGCCTGAGCATGTGGACAACGTGCAGATGGGGTTCGTGTTCGAGGAACTGATCCGGATCGGCGCGGAACAATCAAACGAGGAAGCCGGGGAGCATTTCACGCCGCGTGAAGTCATCAAGCTGATGGTCAACCTACTTCTCTCGCCAGAGAAAGACCTGCGACGCAGCCATGTGGTCAAAACTATTTATGACCCTGCTTGCGGGACCGGTGGCATGCTCTCGGTGTCGGAAAACTACATCCGTCAACTCAACTCGGAAGCCACACCGCTCCTATACGGCCAGGACTGGAACGACGAAGCGTGGGCGGTCTGCAAGTCCGACATGCTCATCAAAGGCGAAGACGCCGACAACATCCGTCTCGGCGACACCTTCACGCAGGACGGGTTCAAGACCGGCCCTGATAACAAACCGATCCAGTTCGATTACATGCTGGCCAACCCGCCGTTCGGGGTGGAATGGAAACAGCAGCAACGCTACATCGAGCAGGAACGCGACACGCTGGGCTACGATGGCCGTTTCGGCGCCGGCACACCGCGCGTCAACGACGGCGCGCTGATGTTCCTCCAGCACATGCTCTCCAAGATGCGCGCGCCCAAGAACGGTGGCAGCCGTATCGGAATCGTCTTCAACGGCTCGCCGCTCTTCACTGGTGATGCCGGCAGTGGTGAATCTGAAATCCGCCGTTGGATCATCGAGAACGACTGGCTCGAAGCCATCGTCGCGTTGCCGGAGCAGCTTTTCTACAACACCGGCATCTCGACCTACATTTGGGTGCTCACCAACCGCAAGGAACGCGACCGGAAAGGCAAAATCCAACTCATTGACGCCCGCAATTTCTGGGTGCAGATGGAAAAGAGCCTCGGTAACAAGCGTCGGCGGATTGGCGATCCATCGGACAAGGAGAAAGACCCCGACCACATTGCCGAGGTCACGCGCATCTACGGCAACTTCAAGGACGCGGAGACACGCGCCTTCACACTCGACAGCGAAACGAAAACGCTCGTCGTCAGCAAGGTGTTCGACAACGAGGACTTCGGCTTCAACAAAATCACCGTCGAACGTCCGCTCCGGCTGAACTTCCAAGCCAGCGCGGAGCGCATCGCCCGGCTCGACGAGGAAAGCGGATTCAAGAGCCTCGCCACCAGCACGAAGAAAAACGAAGAGCAGCGCCTAAAGGAAATCGAAGCCGGCAAGGCGCGGCAGGAAGCCATCCGCGAGTTGCTCCGGGCGTTGGGTAAACAGACGAAACAGAAACTGTATAAAGACCGGCAGGCGTTTCTCACCGACCTCAAGCAGCTCGACCGCCAGCGCGGTGTCCGGCTCGATGTCGGTGAACTCAAGGCCGTGGTCAATGCACTGGGCGAACGGGACGAGACCGCCGAAATCTGCCGCGACCGCGACGGCCATCCGGAACCCGACACCGAGCTGCGCGACACCGAGAACGTGCCGCTCAAGGAGAAGATCGAGACGTACTTCAAGCGTGAGGTGTTGCCGCATGTTACAGACGCCTGGATTGATCACAGCAAGACGAAGCTCGGCTATGAGATTCCGTTGAATCGCCACTTCTACCGGTACGAACCGCCCCGCCCGCTGGAAATTATCGAAACCGACATTAAGAGACTTGAAGTTGAAATCCTCGCCATGCTCAAGGAGATCACGGTATGAGCGAAATCAGGCTGTTCAGCATTGCCGGAAACACTGCGAAGGGTATTCAAGGCACGGCCTCCCATTTTGAGAAGCCCCTCCAGAGCCTGATTGAGGCGAACCTTATTTCTCTGCTCGGCATCCGTTTCCTCGCCACTGAATACTCAACTGGAAAAACTCATGCGGGCCGCATTGACACCCTCGGTCTCGACGAAAACAACTCCCCAGTCATCATCGAATACAAACGATCCAGCAACGAGAACATCATCAACCAGGGTCTATTCTATCTCGACTGGCTGATGGATCACCAAGCCGAGTTCAAATTGCTCGTGCTGGAAAAATTCGGAAAAGCCACGGCGGATGCCATTGACTGGACCGCCCCGCGCCTCATCTGCATTGCGGCAGACTTCACCAAATATGACAGCCACGCCGTGCAACAGATGGACCGGAACATTGAATTGTTGCGCTACCGCCAGTTTGGGAAGGAGTTGATGTTGCTCCAGTTGGTCAACGCGGTCAGTACGGGCGCGCCAACCAGCAAGAAAGCAAAGACCGGCAAGAGCAGCGGAACAGACAAATCTGTCGCGGAATGGCTCGCGGACCTGACTCCGGCAATGCGCGAGGTTTTCGAATCGCTGGAAGGCTTCCTAATCTCTCTTGGCGACGATGTTCAACGCAAAGACCTCAAGCTCTACGTCGCCTTCAAACGGCTGCGGAATTTTGCCACCGTGTGCTTCCAGAAGAACAGTCTGGTGGTGTACCTACACGTTGACCCTGAACAGGTGGAGTTGACGGAAGGTTTCACTCGCGACGTGCGCGAGATTGGTCATTGGGGGACGGGCGACGTGGAAATGACGCTCAAGAATTTGGCGGATCTCGACAAGGCAAAGCCGCTACTTCTGCAAGCATACGAGGGCGGCAGTCATGCACGCTAACGCTTACTCGAAATACAAACCTAGCGGCGTCGAGTGGCTCGGCGACGTGCCGGAACATTGGGACGTGAAACGGTTGAAATATCTCTCGGAAATCTCGACTAGCGGCGTTTGGGGTGAAGACCCCAACTCTGATAGCGATGGTTTTCGCGTTGCGACGACGGCGAACATCAGTCCACTTGGAGAAATCGACGTGGCGGGCATGCACGTTCGGTCGCTTTCTACCGAAGAACTCAAAAAGGGATTATGTCGCGCCGGCGACATCATCGTCGTGAAATCCAGCGGCTCTGCAACGAGCGTTATCTCCGGAAAATCTGGTCTGGTGCTCCCGGAGCATGGCAGGATTTGTTTCAGCAATTTCACCCTTCGGGTTCGCCCTATCGAAAAGTCACTTCATCCGATTTTCGCTTGGTTTTTTCTCAGTTCGGAGGTGGTTCGATCGCAGGTGAGGCTGATGGTTTCGACTACCACTTACCCCAATCTTCAAGTACCGGAATACCTTTCATTTCTGGTGCCGGAACCCCCCCTTCCCGAACAGATGGCCATCGCGGACTTTCTCGACCGGGAGACGGGGCGGATGGATATGTTGGTAGGGAAGAAGCGGACGTTGATCGAGAAGCTGAAGGAGAAGCGCACGGCGCTCATCTCCCGGACTGTCACTCGCGGCCTGAACCCCAACGCCAAACTCAAACCCTCCGGCATCGAATGGCTCGGCGACATGCCGGCACATTGGGAAGTGAAGATGCTCAAACGAACTTGGGCAATCTGCGAATACGGCATTTCTGAAAGCCTCGCAGGCGATGGTCCGATTCGCGTACTTACAATGGGGCATATCCAAGATGGCCGCGTCCGTATTCCCGATGAAGGCTGTTTGGAATCGGTATCCAACGCAATGCTGCTGAAAAGGCACGACCTATTATTCAACCGCACCAACAGTCTCGTTCATGTAGGTAAGGTTGGGCTATTTGAACAAGACGAAGCAGCATCTTGTACCTTTGCATCCTATCTCGTCCGCCTGCGAGTAAGGAAGGAGCATAACCCACGATTTTTTGCGTATTTGCTGAACACTCCTCAAGTCTTGGAATTCGCACGCGGATTGGCATTGCCCAGCATCAACCAAGCGAACCTAAATCCTACTCGTTACGGCCAGATTCGAGTCGCGATTCCACCTTTCCCAGAACAAGCCGCTATCGCCGACTACCTCGACCGGGAGACGGCGCAGATTGACCGGCTGGTGGAGAAGGTGGAGGCGGCGATCGAGCGGTTGCAGGAATACCGGACCGCGCTGATCACCGCCGCCGTCACCGGCAAGATTGACGTGCAGAAGTCAGAAAGGTAGGCTCACGACATGATTACACGGCTTTACGCAAACAACTACCGGTGCCTTGTTGCCTTTGAAGCTAAATTTGAATCCTTCGGCGTCCTTTGTGGGCCCAATGGAGCAGGCAAGAGTTCGGTTTTCGACGCCCTCAAGTTCATCCGGGACCTAGCCGCTGGGGATATTGAACTTGGGGGCGAGGGAGAACAGGAGGCCCAAAGGCTCGATTTCACAAATTGGCTGGACAGCACCGTTCAGGAATTCGAACTCGGCGTGACGGCGGATGGACACTCCTTCGAGTACCTGCTTCACATCGAGCAGGTCTCCAGCGAGCTAAAGCCACGCATCTTGCGCGAACGTGCTACATGCGACAAACGTGAGATCTTTGTTCGGGACCTCGACGGGGTTAAGTTCACGAAGGCGACGGGCATGCCATCGGGCTATCCGTTGGACTGGCGACTGGCTGCACTAGGAACTATCCAGCCCACGGACAGTCGGCGCGAAATCGTGATTCTCCAGCAAGCTCTCACCAGCCTCCTAATCTTGAGACCAAGCCCCCGCGGCATGAGAAAAGAAAGTAAAAGTGAATCCAAAAGTCCAACCCTTCACATGAGCAATCTCATGTCTTGGTACCGGTCTCTGTCCCAGGAGCAGGACTGGACCGACATGTTGCGAGAGTCACTTCAAGACGTGTGGCCGGATTTTAAGTCCTTCCGACTGGTTGATGTCGGTCTTGATGCCAAAGCCCTTCAACTTCGATTCGGAGATTCAAAGGAACGCGAAGGAGGCATGCTGTTCTTTCACCAGCTTTCGGATGGTGAGAAGGCGCTGATAGGCCTGTACATGGTACGCGCGGCATTGGCTACCGGCGCGGCACAAACGGTATTGTTTGATGAGCCGGATAACTACGTCGGTTTGCCTGAGCTTCAACCGTGGGTGTTGTCGTTGCGGGAACTGTTGGACGAGAAACATCAGGCTATCATTATTTCGCATCATCCCGAAATCTTGGGCAATGCCGGCGAGGAGTTTGGTCGCTACCTCTGGCGGGACAATCACACATCGCCGACCCGAATTGCGCCATTGAAGGTGCCGCCAGGCTTGACTCCCGGTGAAGCCGTGACGAGGGGGTGGACCAATGGCTAGCCGTACTCAGATCGTCTGTTTGCATGAAGGGCAGAGAGGCCGAAGTATTGATCCAATCTTCATCAATCGTCTCCTCAAATCACTCGGCCCGCGATGGCTTAAGCCGTGGAAGGGCAACAATGTCATCCGGCCGGTGGATTGTGGTGGGCGTGTCAGCCTGATCAAAGCAATGCCCGCCCAGTTGAATGTTTGCCTCGAATATGGTTCAGATACAACGTTGATGGTCTGGGCTGATCTGGATGATGACATGGCCGATGGGAATCAACTAAAGGACGAGTTTTGGAAAGAGGCACAAGCAGCAGGGATCACGGCGGATCAGTTCGATCAGGTGGTTTTCGCTTTTGCCAAGGACCGGCTTGAGAACTGGATCGAGTTTTTGAGGAACGGGGCTACCGACGAGTCTCAGGAAGGACCACGCGTCACGCATAGCAGTGAAGCAGCCAATGCTGCGCGGGTTCTTGCAGAAAGGTGTCAGAGGCAAACGAAAGCGCCTCCGCTTCCCCCATCGCTCGCATGGTCGTGCGAGAACTGGAACAAGCTGGTGAAGCGGATGCAACATTAGCCCGACCGGCGAGATTGATGTCCGGCAGCGAAAGGGATAATGTTTCGCCATGGATCGTGTGGCTATCAAACCGGAGTTGCTGCGCTGGGCACTTGACCGCGTCGGCTTGGAAGTCGCCGACTTGGAGCACAAGTTTCCACGTCTGGCCGCTTGGGAACGCAAAGAGGCGCAGCCGACCCTGAAGCAGGTGGAAGCGTTCGCGCGAGCGACTCATACGCCGGTGGGGTATCTCTTTCTCGACAAACCACCAGTTGAGAAAGTCCCGATTCCTGACTTTCGCACGGTCGCCAACGAGCGCATCGGTCACCCGTCCCCCGATTTGCTGGACACCCTCTACGTCTGCCAGCAACGGCAGGAGTGGTATCGGGACTTCGCGCGTTCGATGGGCGAAACGCCGCTGACTTTTGTCGGGTCGGTGAGCGTGCGGGATGACATCGTGGCGACGGCGGCGAAAATGCGGACGGCCCTGGGCTTCGACGTGGACCAACGCCGCCAGATGCCGACCTGGACCGATGCGCTGCGGCATTTCATTGAGCAGGCGGACGAGCTGGGTGTGCTCGTCATGTGCAACGGCGTGGTTCACAACAACAACTACCGGCATTTGGACCCGGAGGAGTTTCGGGGCTTCGCGATGGCGGATGATCTTGCGCCGCTGGTGTTCATCAACGGCGCGGATACCAAGTCGGCCCAGATGTTCACGTTGGCGCACGAACTGGCGCACATCTGGTTGGGACAATCGGCGGTTTCCGATGCCCAAGCGGTGCGGGTGCCGGAGCAGAAGGTGGAACGCTGGTGCAATCAGGTGGCGGCCGAGTTGCTCGTGCCGCTCGAATTGATCACGCAGGAATACACCGCGGCGGTCGAACTGCCAGAGGAAGTTAGCCTGTTGGCGCGACGGTTCAAGGTCAGCACACTGGTCATCTTGCGGCGCATTCACGATGCCGGGGGACTTACCGACGAACAGTTCTGGCAAGCCTACCACGCTGAGGTGACCCGGTTGCGTGCGATGCCACGGGGGACGGGCGGCAATTTCTATCTGACGCAGGCCGCGCGCGTGAGCAAACGCTTCGCGACGGCACTGGTGATCAGCACCCGTGAGGGGCAGACCCTTTATCACGATGCGTTTCGGATGCTCGGCTTTTCCAAGCAGGCCACATTTCTGGAACTCGGACGCAGCCTGGGGGTGGGCGTCTAATGAGTTACCTGCTGGATGCCGATGTGTTCATCCAAGCCAAAAACCTGCACTATGGTTTGGATTTCTGTCCGGCCTTCTGGGATTGGCTCGTTGCGTCCCATGCCGCGGGTTTGGTGTTCAGCACCGAGAAAGTCGGCGATGAGATTGAGGCTGGCGGTGACGAACTGTCCGACTGGGCCAGAGGCCGGGGACCTGCTTTTTTCGTCAAACCCGACGCGGCCATTTTGCCGGCGCTGGGCAAGGTGAGCGCCTGGGCCACAAGTCAGACCTACGAACCGGCTGCCGTCAACACGTTCCTCCAAGTGGCGGACTTCTACCTCGTAGCGCACGCGCTGGCGCACGGTCACACGGTCGTCACCCACGAAATCGCCTCGGCCTCGACGAAGAAAATCAAGATTCCCAATGCCTGCATTGGTCTCGGCATCAAGTGTATGACCCCATTCGAGATGCTGCGCCATGAGCGCGCGCGCTTCATCTTGGGGCAACGCCCATGAGACAAATCAAGGGGACCGATCAATTCGGAGTGTTCGATAAACAGTTGTTCCCGGACTTGAACGGCATCGTCAAATGGCTCAAGTACCGAGTGTTTGAGATCGACGGAACGATTTAGAATAAGAGGTTGGCGATGCCCATCAAATTCGAAGGAACCATCGAAGAACTGAAGGCGCTCATCGCAGCCGCCGGGATCAAAGGCAAGTGGACCGATGACGGCCATGGCAAACACACATTCCGTACCTGATCCAACACTCGGCCGGTAGCGGCAAGACCAACAGCATCTCGTGGCTCTCGCACCGGCTCGCCAGTTTGCACACAGAGGAAGACCAGAAGGTTTTCGATTGCGTGATCGTCATCACCGACCGCCGCATACTGGACCAGCAGTTGCAGGACGCCATCTACCAGATGCGAACAAGTGGCGTGCAGCAACTGAACCCACCTTGGCCAGGTCCGAGTCAACCCTTAACTGGCTTATACTTTTGGTCCAACTACTCGCCAGAGGACATGTTAAAGCGTGCGGTCGCCGTACATGAAGCTGCCTTGGTAGGATACCGTCAGCTTGTCGATCAGTGGTTTAGTGGCTTTTCGTCTCGTATGGAGACAGCGGCTGTTCTTCCTGCGCGGATCGTTGGAGAACTGGATCCAAAGTATCCGGTTGCTGGAGGCCAAACTTGGCCAATTCTGAACTGGTATTTCGAGCCCTTACCACTCGGCGAGGATAGCGTTGTTGACTTCCGTCTTCACCATCACCCATTGATCCGAGAGCGAGGGGACGTAGTTTACGAACGACTGATCGCGCTCCGCCCTGAAGCGGCGGAGTGGCTGAGTTTCAGTTACCATAGTGGACTCATGGAAATCTTCGACGCGAAACCGGCGACCAAAATCGTGTACGATTGGCTTGCCAAGGACCTTGAGCGCGTTGGGTGGATGTGAACAGTGCGGCTACGCAGACTTCCAAGCGGCGAATTACCGTCACCTCAACGCGCCTGCGCCACGACACCTATCCAAGAAACCAGTGCCGCGCGACCGCCAGATCCGCCATGCGGCCCCGCTCTGCTTCACAGTAGGCCGCCAGAGGCACGATCTCGCCGTCAGCGAGGGGAGGGGGGAGGCGCAGCAGCCCCAAAGCGTGGCAAATTCGTGGCAAAAAACTTTCTAAATAGTGCCATTGTGAGCGAGATTCTGCGAACTTGTGAAATCCTAGTGAAGTGCGTTTGGCCCTTTATTTATGGGCATTTTCAACGCTTCTACAGATTTTCTCAGGTGCTTTAGCAAACCGCCGCCTTCAACCACTCGGCCACCTCTCCGTGACGCAGCAGGTAGGACTGTAGTCGGATTTGGAGATGGGGTCAAACAAATTGGCCGGGAGCTAGAAGCACCGGGTCAACCGCGGATGCACGCAGATGAAGCAGACAAGAATTTCCGACCAAGTCGCAATCGGAGGGCCGCGCTTCTGCGCGAGCCAGTCGTTTCTTCGGGATCCTTGGCCACGCGGAAGCGTGGCCCTCCGAAATCACTGTTTTTGCTGCGGCCGTCGATTCGTTTTTGCACTTGCTCGCTTCCGCTCGGCGCGCCCTTCGGGTCTCCTACCGTCGCTGCGTCTCGCCCCGCAACCGCGGGGCTCGGCTATTCGCGGTTGGAAACAGCCGTTTCTTCTGTCGGCTTCTGGGCGCTGTCGAGAGCGTTTCCTTCGAGGACGATGCTCTTCAGTTCGCCCGGGGCGACGGAGAGAAAGGTGCCGGTGCCGGCAAACGCCTTGCTCGACTGGACAATGGCGCCGGGACAACGCTCCAGTCTGATCACGGGAGCGCCTGAAATTGGCTTGCTTGCAGATACCCCATCCAATTTCAACTCCTTCGAATCTCCTACAAGAAACGACGGGCCGCTGTCTGCGTTCACCTGCACGTGATGCAGTTCCAACGCGTCGGTGTACGACCCCTTCATTCCGGTTTTCGCCGACGCGATCACGTCGCTGATCCGCAGCCCTGTGATCGGCATCTCGGGCAGTCCTTCCACGTTGATCGCCACGCGCGCATGGTTGATGGTCATGTGACTGATGGCGATGTTGCGAAAGATCGGCGTTCGCTCTGAAACCGGCTCTTCAGACGTCTTCAGTTCGCCTTCCATGAGATAATAGCTCGTCACATCAATCGCGGTGCGGACGTTTTCCATCGTCCAGTTGTCGAATCGGATATCTTCGACCACGCCGCCCCGTCCACGCCGGCTCTTGATGCGCACGCCGATGTCGGTTTCCTGGCAGGTGATGTTGTTCGCCACCACGTTGCGGATGCCGCCCGAAATCTCGCTGCCCAGCGTGACCGCGCCATGCGCATGGTGCACGGTGCAATTCGCGATGGACACATTTTCGGTCGGCTTGTTGACCCGTCGGCCGTCGGCGTCCTTGCCGGATTTCAGGACGATGCCGTCGTCGCCCGTGTCGATGTAGCAGTTGGAGATCCGCACGTTGCGGCTGGAATCAACAGCGATCCCGTCGGTGTGCACACCCGGATACGTCTCGATGATGACGTCGCGGACCACCGCGTTGTCCGTGTACAGGAGATGGATGGTCCACATCGAGGAACCCACGAAATGTACTCCCTCGATCAGAACGTTTGTGGAATCCATGACGCGGACAAACGAAGGCCGGAGTTCCGGAGCCGCTCTTTGGTAATCTTCGTCCGGCGCCGGTGTCTTGACTTCGAGGTCCTGTAGCAGGTGTTCCCAATGGGGGCCGAAGGCCGTTCCCGGGTCGGACGCGGACGCTTTTGTCCTCGGCATGATCTGGAGCCATTCGGCGTTGTCGGTGGTGAGCACGCCACGGCCCGCGATGGTGACGTTCTGCAGGTTTCGTCCACCGATCAGCGGAACGGGTGTGAGACATTCGATTCCCTGCTCCCGGCCCCTGGTGAACGGTAGTTTGATCGCGGGGAACCGAAGCGTGGCGCCCGCGTCGATCTGGAGCACGAGATTGTTCACCAGTTCGATCGGCCCGGTAATGTAGTTCCCGGCCGGGACGTACACCGTTCCGCCACCGGCGGCTTTGGCTGCCTGGATGGCGGCGCGGATCGCTTCCGTGGAGCTTGCCGACCCATCCTTGTGCGCGCCGTAATCCAGAATGTTGAAAAACGGAGCGGTATTTGCTCCCCACATGTTGGAGGCGATCAGGACAAAGAGCACCAGCACAAGTCGAGTTCCAATTTTCGGGGGTTTTGCTTTCATGAGATCCATAGATTTTACGGATGTTATCTCCTGGCAGCCGGGACGGCTGCCCTACAATTCTCTGCGTCATTCCTCATCGGCCCGCAGCTTGGCGATCACGGTAAAATCTTCCGGCGTGGTGGTGTCGCCTTTGACATCGCCACCGGCGGCGATCTCTTTCAACAGGCGCCGCATGATTTTGCCGGAACGCGTTTTCGGCAGCGAATCGATGAACCGGCTATCATAGTAGCGGGTCAGAGTGTGGCAGTCAAATGGGGGGGGAAGAGAAACGGCGGCCCGGGCCAGGCCGCCCTGGCAACGACGGACAGCAAGACGTGCCTGCGCCAAAAACGCAGGGGCAGTCACACAGGTCTGCCCCTGCGAATGACGTCGGATGCCGGGTCAGTACTTCCAGACCAGCGCCGAAATGATGGCGAGATCATTGGGGACCTTGCCCGGCGCGGGTTTACTGTTGTACCTGTCTTGAAAAACAACGCGCAAGGAAAGGCGACTGTTCATGGCCGCTTCGCCACCCGCCTCGGCTGTGAGCAGGTACTGGGCGAAATTGTCCACCTTGGGATAGTAATTGACCTCTTCCCAGACTTTGGCCGTCTTGCTAAACAAATGTTCGCCGCGTTCGCCCAGGTGGGCGGTGAAGAAATCGGTGTCGCTGTGATTTTGGCGCAGGTGCACATAGTTGGCGCCGACCATTCCGTTGAGCCGGCTGGCGTCGGACTTGATGAGATAGTAACCAACCGACGGGCCCACCATCTCCCGACGTTGGATGTCGGCGACATCATCGTGATAGACATCGAGGTTCAAGTCACCAAAGAACCGGTCGGAGAATAGATGTTTGTAATCCGCTAAACCGTGAACATTTTCGGCATTACGGGTTTCGTTGCTGGCGCCGAAATTGTTCAAGCCATAGGTGCCTTCAACACCGAGCCGAAACTCATCGGCGGTCAGCAGCTTGGTTGCCGACGCGCTGCCATGGCTCGTCAGCGTTTTGCTGTTGCCCTGGGTGACCGACAATCCCAGCGCGAGATCGCCATGCCAGGCGGTCTTGCTCTTGTTGTCGGCTGGCGCCTGCGCCTGCGCCTGCGCGTTCACCGCATTCGCCTGAGCCAGGCAGCCATAAGCGACGACAGCCGCGAGCATGAAACGGCGGACTACACTTCCGAAATTCTTCAAAAACAAGGTCATAATTTCTCCCGTCGACGTTGTTGGCAATTCACCACCGTCCGCACAGGAGTTCCTCACAAACGGGGCACCTCGTCTAAAGTCAAATCGTACCGGAGCCACAAAGGCATTGTCAACCGTAAGTCGCTTTTCGCCGACGGAAACTCATATCCGCGTGCATCGTCGGGCAAGATGCGCTAGGTTTGCAGTCGATGATCCGGCACGACACAGACAACGACGAGACGATGGTGGCCCGGCGCCGCAGCGCGCGGGAGATTTTCGCGCGCATCTCCACCTATGTGAGCCGGTACCCCTGGTTTGCCATCGGGACGGTGATGTGTGCGATCGTCTCGACGACGGCGAGCATCGCAGTTCCCAAGCTCACCCAGATGGTGATTGACGAAGTGATTGGGGCGAAGCGGGGCGAGTTGCTGGCGCTGTTTGCCGTCCTGGTGCTGGCGTCCTTCTTCCTGCGCGACCTGTTCAACGTGCTCCGCATCCAGCTTAACAACCGGTTCGAGCAGCGGGTGATCTTCGATTTGCGGCGCGATCTGTACGACAAACTCCAGCGGCTGTCGGTCAATTACTACGACCAGCGGGCGACGGGCGATTTGATGACGCGCGTCATCGACGACGTGAATTCCGTGGAACGGGTGCTGATCGACGGCATCGAGCAGGGGACGGTGGCGGTGCTGGGAATCGTCGGAGTGGGTTACATGATGGTGCAGTTCAATCGGCAACTGGCCCTCCTGGCCCTGGTGCCGATTCCGCTGATGGTCGTCGGCGCGCTGATTTACACCTTCACGGCGCACAAGCGGTATCGGCTGGTGCGACAGGCGACCTCGGCGATGAACGCGCTGTTGCACGACAACCTGCAGGGGATTCGCCAGATCAAAGGGTTCGGGCAGGAATCGCACGAGCTGGGCCGGTTCGAACGAAAAGCTGATGCCCTGCGCCGCGCCACGCTCAAAGTGATGGGGGCCTGGTCGGTTTATTCCCCGACCATGACGTTCTGCGCCTCGCTGGGCTACGTCATCGTAGTTTTTTTTGGCGGGCGCGCCGTGATTGCGGATCGGCTGACGCTGGGACAATTCGTGGCGTTTCTCTGGTACCTGGGGATGTTTTACGAACCGGTGCGCTCGTTGCACGGATTGAACCAGATGTTTCAGGCGGGCCGGGCCGCCGGCGAGCGCGTTTTCGATATTGTGGATGCGCCGATCGAGGTGGGGGAACGATCGGATGCGCAATCGCTTCCCGAACGGGTGCGTGGCGAGGTGGAGTTCCGCGACGTCGGATTCGAGTATCGGAGCGATCTGCCCGTATTGCAGGGCGTTCAGATTCACGCCCAACCGGGGGAGACGATTGCCCTGGTGGGCCCGACGGGCGCGGGCAAGACGACGATTGTAAATCTGCTCCCGCGATTCTACGAAGTGGCTTCGGGCGAGATCCTGATCGACGGGCAGGACATCCGCGCTGTGACCATGGATTCGTTGCGGCGGCAGATCGGGATCGTGTCGCAGGAGGCATTCCTGTTCAACGGCACGATTCGGGAGAACATCTTGTACGGTCGGCTGGATGCCAGCGAAGAGGAAATGATCCAGGCGGCGCGGGCGGCGAACTGCCACGAGTTCATCACGCGTCTGCCGGAGAAATATGATTCCCGGGTGGGGGAACGAGGGGTGAAACTGAGCGTGGGCGAGAAACAGCGGGTCAGCATCGCGCGGGCGCTGTTGAAAGACCCGCCCATTTTGATTCTGGACGAAGCCACGGCCAGCGTCGACACCGCGACGGAAACACTGATTCAGGAAGCGCTGGATCGATTGATGGCGCATCGCACCAGTTTTGTGATTGCGCACCGACTTTCGACCGTGCGCAACGCCGACCAGATCCTGGTGTTGAAATCGGGCCGGATCATCGAGCGCGGCACGCACGAGGAACTGATGGCGCAGGACGGTTTGTACGCGCATCTGTGCCGGGTCCAATCCACGGCGGTGACGATTGAGGAACGCCTGGAAGAACTGGAAGTGACAGAGCCTGGTTGACAGAGGCCCGACAAGAGTCCTGCGACTTCCACGAAATCAGGTCTCAGATCTTGCCTGTCTCAGCCCCGCGCGGAGCGGGGCTTCGTCGAGCCGCGCACGAACAGGCCGCACTGTTCGGTAGTAGCACCACGCACAACTCCAATAGACTGGAAGCCTGTTCAACTCAGGCGGGTTGTTCATTTCCCGAGGCAATTCGGCGTTTCACAGAAACGCCGCTACACCAAAACGCGCTAAAACCGATTCGGGCAACAGGCCCTTGAGATCAGGCCGCTTTGGCGGATGGCATCGGGGCGGTTTCGGTGGCTTCCGTCAGACCGAGCAATTTGAGAACCAGCGGACGCAGGTCGTGGTCGATTTGGGCGGGCGCCACGGAACCCTCTATCCCACGGAACCGTTGCGGGTCGTTTGTAATGGCGATGACCGGGATGGCCTTCGTCGATGGCGTCGCTTTCAACTGCTGCAGGATGGCGAATACATTGGCGTCTCCCAATCTCGCATCAAAGACCACCAGATCGGGTTGTCTGCGCACGACGGCGGGTACCGCTTCGGCCAGGATCGCGCTTGCGCCGCAGAGCAGTTTCGGGTGCTGAAGGGTGGCGGAGATAGGCTTGCCCGCCTCGACGTTGGACGTGATGACGATGAGCTTTTTGAATCCGCAGGCATTGCGAATCTGGGTGACGATATTTTGCAGCGTGGAAGAACCTTTGGTGAAGAACTCGCGGGCCCCGAGCGAGAGCGCTTTATTGACGTCATCAGCCCAGGCTTTGTTGGACAGCATAAATACGGGGATGCGGTTGAGGTAAGGATGATCGCGCAGGCGCTGGAGGACTTCGAAGCCGTCCATTTTGGGCATCATGATGTCGAGCAGAATCACGTCGGGGGCGCAGACCTCGGCCCACAGGAGTCCCTGTTCTCCGTCTTCGGCAATCGTGACCTTGAATCCTTCGGTCTGCAGTTTGGAACAGTAGATGCGGCGGATGTGTTCGTTGTCTTCGACCAGCAGAACATGAGGTATCGTCATTTGACCTCCAATAAGCCGGCCACTTTTTCAAGGACAGAGTTTACGGTGAAGTCGGCCTTCGAAATGAAATCACTGGGATTCGTTCCCAGGGCGGCGACTTCCTTCGGAGTCGGCATGTCGCCGCTGATGACGAGCACTTCCATGTCCTGGAGATCCGGATGCTGGGTGATATAGCGGGTTACGCCCCATCCGTCGATTTCCGGAATGTGCAGGTCGAGCAACATGAGGTCGGGTTTGCAGGACGTGAGTTTATCGATGGCTTCCTTGCCGTTGGCCGCTTCGGAGACCTGGTAACCCTCTTCGGTCAGCGCGCATTTCAGGATTTCACGAAAGGCGTCATTGTCGTCCACGATGAGGACGTTTTTCTTGCTCGTCACCGTTGCGGTGCGGATGCTGCGGAGGATTTCCCGCCGGTCCAGAGGGGAGGCGACGGTCAGCGGCGCGCCGAGACCGTGGGCGATGGTATTGCCGAGAAAGATCGTCGGAATATCGCGCGTTTCCGGAAGCGATTTGAGTTCCTGAAATACGGACCAGAATTCGGAGGAAGTGGCTTCGGAATCCAACAGGATCACCAAGGGCCGCAATTTCCTGGCCAGGGCGACGGTTTGGGAACCGGCGGCCGTTATGCGCACCGTGTAGTCGGCCGACCCGAGTCCGTCAGAGAGGATCCGGGCAATGTCCGAATTGTCGCTGACTGCGAGAACGAGTTTTTTCCCTTCCGTGCATTCGTCGGAGACGGCGGCTCCGGCAGCGGTGATGCGATCGCGCAGGCGGTGGATCCCTTCGATTTCCTCAAAATTCCGTGGCAGGTTGATGGTAAAGGTCGTGCCTTCACCGTTGGCGCTTCGGACTTCGATGGTCGCCGCGAGCAGGTCCACCAATTGTTTGGTGATATAGAGGCCGAGCCCGGTGCCGTCATGGACGCGGGTTGCGGACGAGTCCACCTGGTAAAACTTGTCGAAGATTTTGTCGAGCTTGTCCTGGGGGATGCCGACACCCGTGTCCTGTACCTGAAGAAGCAAATGGCGGTTCTGGAGGGGAGTGGCGGAAGAGTCGGTATTGTCCGACTCGGAGACGGTCACGGTAATTTTGCCGGTTTCGGTGAATTTAAGGGCGTTGCCGAGGAGGTTGACGAGGATTTGTTTTAGTTTGGCGCGGTCGGTGCGGACGACCGCATTTTTCACGAGTACCCTGGACTCCAGGGAGAGGTGTTTGGCGTTGCCGAGCGGTTTGAGTTGGCCGAAGGTCTCGCTTAACAATTCACGCAAATCGAAGGAACTGAGAATCAGATCCGTGCGACCGCTTTCGATTTTGGAAATATCCAGAAGGTTGCTGATCAACCCGAGCAGATCGCCGGCGCTGTCGCGGATGTAGGTAACGGTCTCTTCCTGGTCGGCAGAGAGTTGGCCGTAAACGCCTTCGAGGAGAAGTTCCGTGTAACCGATGATGGCGTGGACGGGAGTGCGAAGCTCATGACTGACGTTGGTGATGAACCCCGTCTTCAAACTCTCGGTGTCGATGGTCTGCCGACACGGCTGTTCTGCTGGATGCGCGCTTGATTTCACGGTGACCACGTTGATTCATGCTGCTTCGTCGGCCAGGAACAGAGTTTTTGTCGTCGCCGTGGAACAGAGGTCATTCCCTGGGGCTACGACCGTTGGGAGATCGACTGGTGTTCCATCTCTTCCTGGAGATTGAGAACGCCGTCGAACAACTCTTTGAATCCGCCGATCGCCGAAGCGATTTGCGGGGCCTTTTCGAGGCACAACTGGCTTAGCTTCTGGCACTGGGCGGGATTGCGCTGGCTCAACTCCGCCATGGCCATGAGAACGGCGACATGGTTGTTAATCGCGTGACGCACCGTTCGCAGGTTCTGATTGAGGGAATCCAGTTGCTGATAAAGCTGATCCAGTTGTCTCTCGCTGTCGTTCATGAGTCCCGCTCCGAGCTCGCCTTCTCTTGGTTCCATATCGTATGTCCCCGTTTGTTGCTTCCCAGTTTCTCCACGGCTTCATTGGCCGTGGCAGATGCTCAATTCAAGCAGCCCTTATGCCAGTGGTTGATTCGGAATTGCTTTGGATCGGCTGATTTCTCTGCTAAAATCGCCTGTTTGAAACGATAGCACCATTGCGGAACTGACCATGTCCAAGGTTGCCATTATCATCAGCGGGGCGCGCCAACACAACCTCAAAAACATCAGCCTGACTCTTCCCCGCGAGAAGCTGATCGTCGTCACGGGACTGAGCGGTTCCGGTAAGTCCAGTCTGGCCTTCGACACCATCTACGCCGAGGGACAGCGCAAGTACGTCGAGAGCCTTTCGGCCTACGCCCGTCAGTTTTTGGAGCAACTGCAGAAACCCGATGTCGATCACATCGAAGGGCTTTCCCCCTCCATCGCCATCGAGCAACGCACCGCCGGCACCAACCCGCGCTCCACGATCGCCACGGCCACCGAGATTTACGAGTATCTGCGGTTGCTCTATGCCAGTATCGGCAAACCTCACTGCTATCGTTGTGGTCGTCCCATCACGACCCAGACCGTGAGCCAGATCGTCGAGTTGATCGTCGGTCTGGGCGAGGGGACGCAACTGCTCTTGCTCGCGCCACTGGTGCGCGGACGAAAGGGCGAGTTCCGGGACGTGTTCGCGCGCGTCCGCAGCGAGGGATTCGTCCGTGCCCGGGTTGATGGCAAGATCGTCGATGTAACCGAGCCGGTGAAACTCGACAAGAAGCGGGCTCACGATATCGAATTGGTGGTGGACCGCATCACGCTCAGTCCGAAGGGAAGAGGACGCCTTTCAGATTCGGTGGAGACATCGCTGAAATGGGGAAACGGATTGTTGATGGTTCTCTACAAGCCGACCGTGGGAGCCGCTGCCGTTCCTTCGACGGCTTCCGGTCCGGCTCCCGGCGGCAAAGCCGTTCGGCCTTTCATCCCTGCCGCCGAGACGGCGGCCTCTACAGGCTGGACCGAGCGGTTGTTCAGCAGCCTGAACGCGTGTCCCGATTGTGGGATCAGTTACGGCGATTTCACGCCGCGCCATTTCTCCTTCAACTCTCCGTATGGAGCCTGCAAGACGTGTCTCGGCCTCGGCGCAAAGTTGTTCTTCGATCCCGACCTGATCGTTCCCGATCGCAAGAAATCTGTTGCCGACGGCGCCATCACCGCCTGGCGTCGGGGCGGACGGCGTCTGCTGATTTATTACCGGATGCTGTTGCGCGGGTTGGCCAAACACTACAAAGCCGATCTCGATGCGCCCTTTGCGGACCTGCCCGAGCGAGTGCAGAAGGTTTTGCTGAATGGTTCGGGCGGAGAGGAAATTGAATTCACCTACTGGCGCAAGGGCGCGTGGCGGAAAATGAACAAACCGTTCGAAGGCGTTATCCCGAATCTCGAACGGCTGTACGCGGAAACCGAAAGCGAATTCACCAAGGTGCGCCTGCAGCATTATATGGTCGGCATGCCCTGCCCCGACTGCAAAGGCGCACGGTTGCGCCCCGAAAGTCTGGCGGTCACGGTGGGCGGCAAATCCATTATCGACGTGACACGGATGAGCATTGTCGACGCGATTCGATTTTTCGAGGAGCTGGTCGCTGTAACGGCCGCCGTCCCCGGCGGCAAAGTCATGGGACAGCCGCACGAAGCCGCCGGGACGGCGGCCCCTACACTCAGCGTCCACGAACTCAAGATCGGAGACCAAATCATACGGGAAGTCCGTTCCCGCCTGAGTTTTTTAAGCAACGTCGGCCTCGGCTATCTCACCCTCGATCGGCAAAGTGACACGCTCTCGGGCGGCGAAGCACAGCGAATCCGGTTGGCCACGCAAATCGGCGCGGGATTGGTCGGGGTGTTGTATGTGTTGGACGAACCGAGCATCGGGCTTCACCAGCGCGATAACCGGCGATTACTCGAAACCCTGAAGGGCCTGCGCGATTTGGGCAACAGCGTCCTGGTCGTCGAGCATGATGAGGATACGATTCGGGCCGCGGACTACATCGTCGATCTCGGGCCCGGAGCCGGCGTACATGGCGGTTACGTTGTGGCAGCCGGTCCGCTCGAGGCGATCCTCGAATCGCCGAAGTCGCTCACGGGCGCCTACCTGCGCGGCGAATTGCGCATCCCGATCCCCAAGAACCGGGTCGCGCCGAAAAAGGGGTGGTTGACCATTCGCGGCGCGCGCGAAAACAATCTCAAGAACATCAACGTCCGGATTCCGCTCGGCCTGTTCACCTGCGTGACCGGCGTGAGCGGGTCGGGAAAAAGCACGTTGGTGGATGATATCCTCCGCAAGGCATTGTTCCGTAAATTCTACCGGGCCAAAGACAGGCCCGGCGCGCACGACGGCATTCTCGGTTTGGAGGAATGCGACAAGGCAATCGTCATCGATCAATCGCCCATCGGCCGCACGCCGCGCTCCAACCCGGCGACCTATACCAACGGCTTTAATCACATCCGCAACCTGTTTGCCCAACTGCCGAACGCGCGGGTGCGGGGGTACGGGCCGAGCCGGTTCAGCTTCAACGTCAAGGGCGGCCGCTGTGAAGCGTGCAAGGGGGACGGCCTCATCAAGGTCGAGATGCACTTCCTGCCGGACGTGTATGTCACCTGCGAACAATGCGGTGGACGCCGCTACAGCCGCGAAACTTTGGAGATCACGTACAAAGGGCGCAACATCGCCGACGTGCTCGATATGACAGTCGATGAGGCCGAAGAGTTTTTCCGGGTCGTGCCGAAACTGCGCGATATTCTTCAGACCTTGCAGGATGTCGGCCTGGGCTATGTGCGGCTCGGCCAGCAGGCCACAACGCTGAGCGGTGGCGAGGCGCAACGCATCAAGCTCTCCGCCGAGTTGGCCCGAAGAGCGACCGGCCGGACCTTGTACATTCTGGACGAGCCCACCAGCGGATTGCATTTCGCCGATATCGCCAAGTTGCTCGAAGTGCTGACCAAACTGCGCGACGCTGGCAATACGGTTCTCGTCATCGAACACAACCTCGATGTGATCAAGTGCGCCGATTGGATCATCGACCTCGGTCCCGAAGGCGGCGACGCCGGCGGCCGCATTGTGGCCGAAGGTCCACCCGAGCGGATCGTCGCCTGCGCCGCCTCCTACACCGGCCAGTTTCTGCGCCGCCTTCTCGACGCGAAGCGCGAATCCGCGTCAGCATCGGTTGTTTGAGCGGACGGGATCGTCGGGTTCGCGCCGAAACCGCAATTGGCGAAGAAAGCCCGACCCCAACCGCCCGCACCCCAGCGGCCAGCGTCACCCGCTCCGCCCGCGGCGTAGTCAGCATCCCCGGTAGAGCGGGCTGGCCCAGTCCGCCTTTTCCGGTGTTCACCAAATGCAAAACATAACAAACTCTGTTCGCAATGGGTGCTCCATGAATCTGTAGCCGCACCTTTTACAGGTGCGTGATTGCGCAGGCGTGCCCCCTTTGCCTCTTCTTCAACCAGCGAAAGAAAGGGATTGAGGCCGCCGCCGAACCGCCGAACACTTGCCCCGATCCGAGCGGGGCCGTCCCCCGCCAGCGTTTACCACGATTCACTTGGGCAAGACCAGCGCCGCCGGGGGAAAACGCATCGGATGGTATTGAGAAAGGTGGGAAGACAGGACAATGATTACAATACCCGGATGGTTACAGTCTTGGCTGAAAACTCAGCCAGAGTACGGGATGGGCTATCAAATTGGAGTGGCCAAACTTTCAACGGGAAGTTTGGAGCGCGGCGTGATCCTGAATGGATCAATGTTTGCGAAGGCTGAGGAACTCCGGTCACTGTCAGCGGGTGAGGTCAGTAAAGCCGGCGCGATTATTCATGAATCTCGCCTCTCCATTGTTGGCATCAATCTCATTGCGAGACCGTCTGAAACGCTTCGTGGCGTTCGTCGCATCCGAAGAGTTAATGCAAATCAGTCATTTTCCGCAGGGCAGCTTGAAGCGGTCAATGAATCTGTACGCGCAAGCGAAGCGGCGAAAGACGCGCCCATCACTGCAACGGTGGATGGAGAAATCTTCAAACGCTTCAGTCCGTATGTGGATGATTTCAGGATTACCGAGAAGCGCGGCTTGACGCCGGGAACGTTCGCGACGACCGCTGAAGATGCGGAGAATGTCAAGACAGGGCGTGATGCCGTTATCCGGTATGCGTTGGAAAACAAGAAGTCGGCCAACAAACGTTTCACCATCAAGCCGGTTGCGGATACGCGCCTGCAACGCGGGATTGTCCAGCCGGCCTATGGCGAACCGGCTGGCGGGGTCGAAGTGATTTTTGTAGATGGCACTTGCGATAACAGCGTAAGTGAGCCAGATATAATACCGGAGTAAGACTCATGACCATACACCTCGGCAAACGATGGCAGAAGAAACTCGCGGAGCTTCCCGAAACCGGGATGGGTTCGCAGCATGTTGACATTACCCTCAAGAATGGCCACGTCATACACGACTTGACGGTCTTCAATGGGGAAGACTGTCAGGCAGCCGAGGCTTTTGACCCCGGGGAAATTGCCGACATCCGTCTGCACCGGCCCGCTGCCAGCGGACGAATCTCCAAAGCCGCCTAGGTTCTCCCTGGCGGCGGTTGTGTTCGGTCCCCGACCGTAGCCTGTCACCCTGAGCTTGTCGAAGGGTCTCTGTCGTATCCTATTCTGCCTCCTGCTGCCGTTTTGTAGGGCGACCGCTCCGGTTGCCATCCTCCTTCAGCCGGAATCTGTCATGCTGAGCTTGTCGAAGCATCTCTGTCGTATCGTGCCCGACCGGAGCCTGTCACCCTGAGCTGATAGCCTGCCCTGAGCCGCGAAGGGAAGGGTCTCTGTCGTATGCCGTCCCTCATTGCATGCCTGGGAGAGGCCGGGAAACCGGCCTCTCTTGTTGTGCCCAGCGAGCACCAAACTGCACCCTGCACCGCATCAGTGGAAATAGCTTACAATCGCGCTGCTGTAGGCCGGGTGCCGACACGCGACGAGTCGTTCAGCATTCGAGTTTACCGACAATTCATTATCCATCCTCCATGCCGTCTTTTCCTTGTCCAATACGCCGACATACTCTCGCGTAAACGCTTGATTTTTAGCGGAATGAGAAGAGAATCTGCCATTGGAAGGGGCTTTAATACACGGCGATTAGGCCGTGTAAATATAAGGTAGGCTGAAATGAGTATCATGGTCAGAGCGTTTGGAGTTGTGCTTCTGGTCGGTGGTATATTATTGGCGATCGACGGGTTTCGAGAAGTCTCAAGAGCTGCAAGCAGGGCGCAGTTACTCGCTGAGGTAGGCCAAGCGATACGTCGACCGATCAACGCGGTGCATTGGGAGCAGCGGTGGCGGAACACGAGTTTGGGCATCCTCTTCCTTGGAGCAGGCGGTTCACTGGCAGGCTTAGTCTTGATTGCGGGCTATCGCTGGGCTTGGGCCATTCTTGCCGCTACGCTGGTTGGGTTCACGCTTTCACTGATTGGAGTGCGTTTCGCGCAGCCGCCGCACTACGCATTCGAGGCCGACTGGACACAGACGATTTGCATTGGATTGGGGACGGCGTGCATCAGTTGGGGTGCTTGGCGTGCGATTTCCCCGAAGGGGTCGCGCAGCCTACCAAATCGTGGGAGCCAACAGGTGCCCGCTTCGCGGCCACCTGAGGCTCCACTCTGACGTTGGACGGAATGAAGAAGCCAAGCAGCCGCAGGATCAGAATTACGAAGCTCACCTCACAGATCATTATGGCCTTAGCATCTACCGCAGGCTTGCTGTTCCATGCAGTGATCTCGATTGCAG